>JAABVA010006251.1_pt1 | contig 10592 bp, 21 predicted proteins | sample 5560331 | NCBI WGS metagenome assembly JAABVA01 (sample SAMN12812661, study PRJNA571458) | rock metagenome | isolation source: Antarctica rocks | place: Antarctica: Victoria Land, Mt New Zealand sud | collected 2016-01-07 | reverse complement strand
GCGAGGCCGAGAGGCCCTTCACCGTGGAGGAGGTGGAGGTGGAGGAGACGCTGGGCAAGCCGGCGAAGGAGGTGCTCCAGGTGTAGGCGGGCCGCGGCGCCGCGCGGCCCGGCGGGCTCGGCGGCGCTGCCGGCGCGCGAGCCGGCGCTGCCTGCAGCGCGCGCAGGGCGCCTGCGGTGCCGCCGCATCGGTCGACCCAAGGCTGGGCCCATTTGGGCAGGCCCAGAGGCTGTTGCCAGCATGTGCCGTACAGCGGGCAGACTCTGGCGGAGGTGCCCGAGGTGTGGCGCCGCCCTTCGCGCCCGCGATGGGGTGCCGGCGCCTCACTGGTGCAGGCGTGATGGGTGGTGGGGGCGCCAATCTGCCGCATCGGGGCGCGCCCAGGCCTTGGGTAGGCAGCGGAGGAGCTGTGCAAGCGTGCTTGACGCGCCTCCGCGTGCTCTACTTGCCGCATGCACTCGAGCTGAGCCAGTGAAGAAGCGGCTGCCGTCCAGCCAGGCGTTAGAGGCCTGAGGGCTGTCTGGGAGCTCTTGGGCGTGACTTCCCCGCTCTTGCTGGCAGGCTGCTTGCACGTTTGCCTGTCAGGAACGCATTTGTCGTGGTCTCCCTGTGTGTCCATGTCCCTGTTGCCTGTCACTCGGTGTGTTTGAAGCTAGGCGCACCTGCTTGAGGCGCTCGTGCTGTAGGTCACGGTGTGCAGGCAGCAGTGTACGCCTCCTGCTGCAACATAACAATTTGAACTCTTTGGAGTTTCAAAATCTTTGGGTACTATGGGGTACAACAGGAACTCAGAATAGGTGCAGAATGCCGGCACAGATTGACTACACGCAAGAAGCATGTGGAGTGGTTCAAGTGTGTGCAGCAAAATTAACGCAAAAATCTGTCAGTCAGATGGCAAGCGTGACGTTGATAGCATAGTGATGTCTGCAATGTCACGCTGAGCACCTCAAAGGCCGCGACTCCATGTTTGCACCAATCAATGGTCAAGGCCCAGCAGTGCCGTAATATGAATACAAAGCTGCTTGTCATGGCAGTATTCACCCAGCAGCATCATCAGTCGCCTCTAGGTTTACATAACGTGCAACCTCTAAGCTGCTGCCAATGTATCAAGCATCAAACATCACAAGTGAAGCCGCGCATAATGCTGTCTTGCTGCACAACCAAGAATTGCGAACGGGAGCTCACTATGCAGCGGCAATGCAGGGCAAACGCGCATCTCAGGCAGATCTATCTGGTCTTGAGTGCTTGGTCAGATATAAGCATGTGCTATATCTGCTTGGTCAGATACATGCATGCAGGTGTCAAAACCCTCCCCAGCTCTCCAGCATGTGCACTGCCAAGCCACACATTTCACCTCCCAGCACGCTCACAACCAGACCTCAACATCACAAGCACTCACAGGAGCGCATGGCACAAGATAAGTTTGCAAGTTAAGGTATATGGCAAGCAGTGATGCGCAGCTACGAGAGCCTCACGCTGCAGTGCACACATGGCACTGCGGCATACATCCAGGCTCTTGTTGAGAACTTAGCAGCCGTCAAAATGCATTGCCTCATGCTTGCCTGTAAGCCCATGCTCTGCTTGCCATGCATGGGTATTGCTTGGGTGCTTTTCCTCATTTGCCGATGTTCTTGAGCCAGTTGTAGGAGGCAGTGGCCAGCGCAAGGCCCCACGTGCCGACCACAGCTGGCAGCAAGTTGCCGCCCATGCCATTGACCAGCAACGGGCCGAGCACAAACAGGTGCCCAGCCGCAACAAGCGTCAGCCCAGCGTTGAGCAGCGGGAAGGGGCGCCGCCACAGCAGGTCGCAGTCCGCGGCGCCCTGTACGCATGCTGAGGTCATTACCATATCCGGTCTTGCAAAGCTGCTGTGACTGTTCCTTGGCGAGCAGTGAGGAATGCGGTGCAGACTTACATGCATGGCAAGGCTGGAGGCTGGATTTGTTTTTGTGGACATGGACGATCTTTTGCAGTTTTGAAGGTGGCATACTCGAGGTATCTGGACTGCATGACAGCAACATCAATGCTGCTGCAAGCAGTGATGGTCATGGGCAAGACATGGACAGAAGCAGTGAATGAGCAGAAACTATCCTGTCCGGAACGAAGCCGTGAGCAGGTTGCAGGCGGCCAGGGTGCTATGATGGCAGGACCCAGCGGGCAGCGCGCACCTTGAGGGAGTAGGTCCAGGGGGTGAGGGCGAGCAGGGCGCCGCCGATCATGCGCCAGAGCACGACGGCGTCCTCGCGGCCGGGCACCCAGCCCAGGGTGCCTGGCGAGCCAAAGACCGCCTGCCGCGCACGCGTCATGACTCCAAGTGAGGATCGTGCGTGCATGCATGCTGTGCTAACTTAACAAGGGCAAACACCTGCAAGTCACCGTGCTTTTGTGCCTGCAGCAACCCAGCGGCTTGCTTCATGCTGAACAATGGGCGATGTGAAGATGCAGCATGCAAACACAGCGACTGTTGATTGATGGATACTACATGGGAGACTGCGTGCTCCAACTGACCATAACATCTGGCCCCAGCGGCTGCCCCCCGCACAGCCCGGAGCACGTGCGCTGGGCCAACACCGAGAGCGAGGTGTCCGGCAGGAACATGTAGGCCGCGCCAGCGCCGGCGATGGCCGCCGTCAGCAGCGAGTACAGGCGCGCAGAGCTGGTCTTGTTGTTGACGAGCTGGCCCATGCTCTTGGCGGCGCCCTGTGCGCCAAACGGCAACACACGTTAGCACGACCAGGGCACATTGGTATCCAGCTGCACAGGCTGTCTAACCCACTTCAAAGGCAGGTATGCTGCTGCTCACTGTGCTCATCGGAGGCTGAGCAGGCACTGACATGTCATCGTAGGCCGTTGATTCTTCGGCCTGCCGCGCTGCCGCTTTCCAAACATCCTTGTTGAGGATAGCGATCATGCTCGACACTGAAGGCAGCTCCTGGACGCACTCCTACCTCTAGCATATGAAGTGCACAGGAAGCATGCCATGTTCGTAAATGAATTTGGTTGCACATGGCACGCGTGTGTGCCGCCTGAGGCTAGTGCAATCTCACCCAGACACACGAGCTCAAAGAGGTGTGCCCTCCCTGCAGGCACTGCTAGCTCAGCAGCTTGAGGCATCACAAGCAGGGTGCAGCGCAGTGCAGCACCACCAAAAGCTGCATGTAAGCGGCGTCGTATACATGAAGCATCAAACAGCACACAGCACTTTGACAGGCCGTCCCAGGCGCGCACCGTCAGGACCGGCAGCGGGTTGAGGCCGTGGCCGGAGGTGCGCTGGTAGTGCACGCCGGCCACCAGCAGCGCCGGCAGGCTGGCCATGGCGCCGATGGCCGCGCCGCCCGGCGTCAGCGCCGACAGGTGCAGCGCCTCGAGCGCGGCCAGGCCGCCCGCCAGCGTCAGCATGCTCAGGTTCAGGCGCTGGAACACGCGCTTGTTGAGGTCCTGGCGCTCTGCCGCGCCCTGCCGCCCGGCGCATGCCAGCATGCGGAGGTGCGCGGTGCTGCAAGTTGCTTGCGTGGCTGCGTCGAGCGCGCGCAACGGTATGCACTGCTGAAGGACACGTCACACGCCAGTTTCTTCTGCTCACCCCCTGAAAGTACAGCTGCCTGAAGTGCCTCTGTGTAAGTGCACATCATGCTCTGTAGCAATGCGAGTTCAGTGAGCAGAGTCAGCAGTCCCAGCGTCCAGGCAGGTACCAGTGTCCGCATGCGTGCCAGCAGGCATCTTAGCTGGCTTACAGTAGGAAAGCTTCTACATCCTACACGATGCATTACAGCTTCACCGCATGGTCGTCTACGATTGCTTTCCCTTAACCGAAAACGACAATTTCTCCCTCTATGTCCTACTACTCGTAAGCGACTGCAAGCAACCAGCTCGCGCGCGATGAGCGCGCCGCATGTGGGAGCGCACCATGAGGCCGAGCGCGCCCCAGGCGCCAGCGGCCAGGCCGAGCGCGAGCAGGCGCATGAGCGGCTCGTGCAGCGCAATGTGCGGCAGGGCGGTCGCGCCAAACAACACCTCAGCTGTCTGCAGCCGCCCAGCACACGGAACAGCTCGATGCCTCACACTGTGAGCTCGGAAAGCATAGCAGGGCAGATCGGAGTGCAGCGCCTGTGCCAATTCCAAGACTGCGTGTCGATGCATTTACACAAACTGCTAGTGCCCAGCCTCACCAGGTGCATGTGGCTAACCCACAGCACAAATGACGGCAGTGCTTCCGCTGGATGCTGACCCGCGTCGTGTGGACAGACCCAAATACCCCATGCAGGTGGGCGAGGAGCTGCGTACCCCATGCGGGCTGAGGTATGCGGGCAGGGCCAGACCAGCCTGCAGCACGGCCACCATCGCGTAGGCGCCCGGGTTGCCGGCGCCGTACGTGTTGGGCTCTGCGTCAGCGCACCAGAGCTCCTCCCATGTGCCCTGGGGGTGTTGCTGACCAGGAAGATGGTGAGGCGAAGTGGAGCGCACCCACAACGAGCGGTTCACAGATGTCGTCTTTGTACACTGGCACCTCTTGCCCACCGCCGCTCGCGGTCGACATGACCTGCGGCCGCGCTCGGGTCACGCACTGCAAGTGCTGTGAGGCACAGCTGCAGCGAGGTGCTTGGCGCGCCCGCTCGCGCCGCCGCTCTCTCACGCCGTGATGCCCCGCCGGCGCGCCAGTCTGCGGCCGGGGCACGTTGGAGTCGTTCAGTGTCTGAGCCGCGGGTTGCACGTTGCTTTTATTGGTATCAGCATCTTACATAACAGCTTGCAAGGACGAGTGCACAAGACAAAGCGTGCGGAACGAGGCTTGCACACGTGAACATACGCACATAGGACCGGGGCTTGCCATATGGGCGACGCAGCCCACGAACGGCGAAGCTTGGGATGACAGCCCAAGTTGTGCTGCCGGCCCGAAGCACACGAGGGCAGCCGCCGAGGGTGGGTGATAGCGTGCCTGCAGACCTGCAGCACGTCAATGCGGCTGCTCTGGCTAACGCAGCCAAGCTGTCTAAACTTACCTTGACTGTGATGCACGGCAGGCCGATGGTCGACCTCACTGCCCGCACCAAGGCTGAGCGCAGCATCGGGAGTGTGTGAGGCAGCAGCGACCTGCCCAGGTGGTGGAAAGCCAAAGTTGCTGGAAGTGGCACTTGTGTAGTTGGAAACCAGGGTTGCCACTCAAAACTCAGTGTTTGCAGCATCACTCTAGGCCAGCCACACCACAAACATGCCAGACTCACTCCCCGCACTGGGCAATAAGCACGCCGCCCTACTTGACAGGCGGCCCCATGTTCTTGAGGATGTTGCGGACGGCCGCAAAGAGCGCGCCAGCCCACAGGCCGCCCAGCGCGGCCGGCCCGGCGTCAGCGTGCCCGGACGCCAGGGCAGGCAGCAGCGCCGCCAGGTGCGCGGCCGCGACCGCAGCCAGGCCGCCTTGCAGCAGCCTGAAGGGCCGGCGGTGGAGCACGCGGTTGTTGGCCGCCTCCTGCGGCCGCGCCGCGCCGCGGGCGTCTGCATGCATTTCACCTTCTTGCTCCCCCAGCGCCGCAAGGACGGCAGCGGCAAGGTGACATTCATAGAGCACGCTCCGATGATGGGCCAGCACTGAAGCGGTGCACCATGACCTCTGCGTGATGTCGCACGCAGCGCAGCAGGCACTGGTGCATGTCCTCCCGCCCTGATGCCCTGATGCTCTACAACATTTTCAACCCTAATCCTAATCCCGGAGCTAGCACAACACCGGCAGGAGAAGCTGCGGCGGCCGCGCGCAGCGCGCCTTGAGCGAGTAGGTCCAGGTCGTGGCCGCCAGCAGTGTGGCGCCGAGCACGCGCTCGACGAACGCGGCCTCCTCGGGGCGGCCGTGCCAGACCGGCTGCGCGTGCGCGCCCAGCAGAGCCTGCGGCATGCGCGCACCCGGTCCCGGGCTGCAAATGTTTCAAGGCAAGCGCTTGTGGAGTGCGCAGAGCATGTGCCCAGGCCCGCCTGCAGCGCCGTTGAGCTTGCTGCAATTGCAGCTTCATCAGTAAACAGAGACGCGCGCCATACGAGCGCCTGTGTGTTGCCGCGGCCAGGCAGGGGCGACGCATTCCAGGCGGCCACCCCTAGCAGCATGCCATATGGTGGTCCCGCGCATGCTGCGTCATGGCCAGCAGAGTGGCGGAGTCAGCACGATCGCCGGCACGAGCGGCCGGCGCGAGCGCCCCACCGTGAGGGCGGCGTCCGGCGCCAGCAGCGCGCAGGCCCCCGCGCCGGCCAGCGCCGCGGTCAGCACCGCATACGTGAGTGCCGCGCCGCGGCGGTTGTGCCGGCGGGTGTGGAACAATTTGCGCGCGTCCGCCGCAAGGCCCTGTGCGCGCACCAGGGCGCATGTCGCTGCACTCCTTCGCATCGTTTCCTTTGCATTGTTGGGAGGCTGTTGTTGGGAATGCCAGCACTCAAGAGAGTACACATCCCATCATCTGTACCTGACAGGATTACAGCCACCCGAGTCACTATGCCGCACCCGCCCACTTGTTCATTCCACAGATCCCCAAGCTCTTGACCTCGGAGCCCAGTGCTGTCGGCAGGCCGGGCGCGCCGCCAGCAGGGGCCCGGGGTTGAGGCCGTGGCCGGAGGCGCGCGCGTAGTGGGCCGCAGCGACGCCCAGCGCCGGGAGGCTGGCGGCGGCGCCCAGCGCGAGCGCGGCCGGCGCCAGCGCGGGCGCGTGCGCGGCGAGCAGGCCGCCGGCCGCGCCGGCCAGGCCGGCCAGGCCCAGGTTCAGGCGCAGGAAGACGCGCCGGTTGAGCTCGCTGCGGTCGGCGGCGCCCTGCGCGCGCGGGACATGGCCCTGAGCGCAGCAGGCCGCTTCGCGCTGGCCGCAGCTGAGAGCAGCATGACTGGGATCATCACAGGGTTGCTCTATACTGTGTCGTGTCTGCTACCTTGCGACGCATGCACTTGCAAAGTGCAAGGACGCTGCAAGGAGGCCGTAAACCATGTATGGAGCTGCCGCAGCACGCATTAAGCCCATGGGCGTTACGCTGGGTGAGCCAAATGAGCTGTTCAACACATTGAAAGGTCACCACTGCAGGGCGCAGGCCGGAGCGAGCGCATGCGCACCGTCAGCGCGGTGGCGGAGAAAGCGCCGACGATTGGCGCGACGGCCAGCAGCTGCACCAGCAGCGCACTGTGCGGCGGCGCGCCCGCTGCGTACAGCGCGCCCGCCACCTGCGGACTGTCGAGCCGTTGATAGAGTAGACGGCCGCCGCGTCTGGCAGACATGATAATTGGCACAGCAGCACCCACCTTGGCTCCAGCATGACAGGTTGACAGACGCAGTTAGACGGGCCCGCGCTTGCTGCCGGACGGCTGGTGCCTGGCGCGGGCGCCCGCACAGGCAGGACTGCACGCGCGCCATGCATGCCCGCCGCCGCGTACGTGCCTGCATCGCAAGCCCCTCACACAGGCAGGACCAGGCGCGCAGCGGCTGCGGGCGCGCGCCTGCCTGGGCGCGCAGAGCATGGGCAGCGCCGCGCCGCCGTGCGCGAGCGCCAGCAGCGCATACGCCCGCACCGACCCCGTCCCGGGCGCCGCCGACTCTGCGCCGCGCGATGCGCACGTCCGAGCGCCGCCAGTACCGGCTGAGGCTGCGTGTGCTCTATCTGCATCTGCATCTGTTCCTCTGATTAATCTGTCATGACGACAGCATCTCACTGCTAGCAAGTTGCTGAGAAGGCCGACATCCGGCCCATGACCGGGCGCAAAATTGGCCCCGCCACGACAGCATGCTGGCACCGCCTTACCGGGCAGGCGGCCGCACGCCGCCTGAGCACCCCATGCCGTGTCTTGACGGCGGTGCTGCAGGCGCAGCGCAGGGCTCGGCGCGGCGCGCGGGGCGCGCGCGCACCCACGCGCTCCGGGTGGTCGTCCGGCAGACGCTCGGCGACCGCCTCGGCCGGCGGCGGCGCCTGGAGCGCCGCCGCGGCGCTGGCCGGGTCCGCCCACGCGGACTCCACATTGTCCTGCGGCCCCGCGCGGGACGGCGCGCCGGGCGTCATGGCCATCGACGACACCAAGGCGTACGAGCTGGGGGACCCTCACCCCGGCATTGGGGCTGTCCGGCGGGGGCTTGATCGCGTGCGCCTGGCACTGTGCGCCTCAGTCGCGTTCTGACTGAGCAGGCGAGTCAGCCAGCGCCTGCTCCCGCGCCTGTGTGGCGTAGGCCGCAAGGGGTGCGCGCAGGGCGGCCGCGTCGCGCACACGCTGCCAGCGGCGCGCGTCGGGCGGAGCGCCGCTGCTCGCGGGGCCCGCTGCAGGCAGGGCCCCGCCCGGCCGCGCCTGCAGCCGGCGGCGCGGTCTGAGGCACAGAGCTTGTCTCGTCGGGCGGCCAAGTCATGACGTAAAACGCGCGCGCACCTTGCGCTCCGTCGCTTGCAGCGCACGAGCGCCCAGCATGCGCGCACAACCGCGCCGCAGCAGGGACGCCTGCATGCGCAGCATGACTGCAGTATGCTCAGGAGGTGGCTCATTTGGTACATCACAGCCCTCATTACCCAGTCTGGGCTGCACTGGGCTCGAGGGAAGGCGTGAAGCAGCTCTGCTTCTTTCAGAGAGGACCTGTATGTGGCAGCTAAGAGGAGGGGCGGCACAGAGCTGCTGAACCGCGGGCAGCATGCTCAGGCATGCGTGGCGCGCCGTGCGCACCAGCCTCAGGCCACAGTGCCTCGGCCAGCAGGCCAGCCTTGCGCTGCACTGCACGCGTAGGCTGGCGTTGTTCGAGGGCAGGGCCCAGGCGCCCAGCCTGGCGAGCCTCCTGGCAGTGCCTGCGGCACGGCATCACGCGCTCGCGTTCTGCAGGACGCAGGGCCTGGAGGCCACCGCCGTGGCCGCGAGCAGCGCGTGCGCGGCGCTCAGGCGCCAGGGGCTCCAGCGCGGCCAGCAGCGCCTGTATCAAAGCCTGCCGCCGTGGCAGTCGAGCGGCACGCAGCAGTGCGCCCGGGCTGCATGCTATGTCGCGGCGCCCTGCTCTGCTGCTTACGCATCACCACGCGCGGTCGTGCAGCAACATGCAGCTCACGCCGCGACGTGTGCAGGCGGTGGGTGCGTGCGCAGTGTGGCAGCGCAGCCTCACTCGGTGCAGCGCTGGGGCGCAGGTCACGCAACGCCGTCGTGCAAGGGCTGAAGCGGATCGACCACGAGCTCGCTGTCTACACGCTGATCTTCGCAAATGTGGTCGGCTGGCTGCTGTGGAAGACGCACCCCAGGTGAGGCCCCCGCCGGCCCTCCGCAGCAGGAGTCGCGCGGCCGAGCGGCCGGGCTTAGCAGCGCGCCGCGCGCGCGCGGGCCAGGGCGATGATGGGGCACGCGGTGCTGTCGCTCGGGCACCTGCGCGCCGGGCGCGTGTGGACGCTGGTTACGTACGCGTTCTCGCACCAGAACGCGGTCCACCTGGGCTCCAACATGCTCGCGCTCTACTTCTTCGGCAGCAACGTGGCCGCGGCCTGCGGCGGCGGCTTCCTGCTCGCGCTGTACTTTGGCGCGGCGGTCGTCGCCGGCGCGGCGCACCTCGGCTGGTCGTACCTCGCGCTGGTCAACGGCGCGCGCGCGATTGGGCGGCCGCTGCACCCGTCCGACTACCAATACGCGCCTGGGGCTCTGGGAGCGAGTGGATCGGTCAACGCGATAGTCGTGCTGGGCTGCTGCCTGTTCCCCACGCAGACGGTGCTCCTGTACGGCATCGTGCCGCTGCCGGCCGTGCTGTTCGGCGCCGGGTATGTGCTGTTCGATGTGGCCGGCGTGCTGGGCGACGGCCAGCGCACCAGCAGCGGGCAGAACGTGGGCCACGCCGCGCACCTGGGCGGCGCGCTGGCGGGCGCGCTGACGTATTGGGCCTACCGGCGGGGGCGCATCCGGCCCAGCTACAGGTGGTAGGGCGTGCGCGCGCGCCGGGCATGCCCCCATGATCTGTGTTTGTCCGGGCGCTGCCGTACCGGTGTTGGCCTGTTTGCAGCAGTCGTGTACAGTGTGTAGGTTGTGCTCACGCTTCCAGAGTAGTTAACGCATGTGTGCGGCGTCTGCGCGCCTCTCGTGTAGGAGGCCTGCACGTGAGACAGAGGCAGAAGCGCATCATGTAGTGGGCCGTACAGGCGCAGCGCCCGGTTAGGCAAGGCTGGCTGTGCTGCCTGTGCCGGCTGCAGAGTGCGTGTCTCTTGCAGCATTGCTGTGCAGCTGGGTTGTTCTGCGTTTGCTGCAGTACAACAGGGATAGGTTCCAGGGACAAACGCATGAACAAGTCACGCTGTATTTTACAGCTGACCGGTGCACTCAAGAAGCACTGCGTCGCTCACATGTCCGTGTAGCTCTGCGGAGCCTCACACGCATGCGCGGCGCTCTCGCTGGCACCGATTGTATGCAGGCGCGCGCTGCGCACAGGCGGGGACGCAGGTGTGCGGCTGTCGGCATGTCCACGCCGCCGGCCCAGCGGCCAGCCACGCCCCGCTGCATCACGCCGAGTAGGCCTGCAGGCGCTCGGCCAGGAGGCGCGCCGGGTCGCCCGGCGGCGCGGCAGCCAGCGCAGCCTGCAGCGCGGCCAGGCGCTCCCGGAAAGCCGCCATGGGCGCCGCCAGCGCCGG
>JAABVA010006250.1_pt1 | contig 10593 bp, 17 predicted proteins | sample 5560331 | NCBI WGS metagenome assembly JAABVA01 (sample SAMN12812661, study PRJNA571458) | rock metagenome | isolation source: Antarctica rocks | place: Antarctica: Victoria Land, Mt New Zealand sud | collected 2016-01-07 | reverse complement strand
AATGCAAAAATCCAACGCTTTTTTCCCCTGTACAATCGAAAGCAAACATTTATCACACCCTGGACAAAGTGTAGATGGTGAATGCAGGGCACGCATCAATGGAGCCAGTCCAGTGCCCCTTTCACTAGTCCTGTAGTCCAGACAAGCTCGGGCAGCATGCCAAGTGGGTCCCCCAACATGCTGTCTGGGTCCCCCGGCATGTCTGAGGTGATGACCACCCTGGGCTCCGCCCAGAGAGGCTTGCTAATTGTGGCAGAGCTTGCAACAGCTGAGGACGTGGTGGCAGCCTTGGCTATCAGCAAAGCCTTGGGCTGGCCTGTTGTTGCTGATGCTCTCTCAGGTGCAGTTTCAACCAGCAGCATTGCGGCTTTCTCAAGCACAAAGCGAAGGCTGCAAAGATGCGAGCTATAGATCAGCAATGTTTCAACCAATTCGGGCGCAATATGAGTTGACATCTGTTACTGCGCAAGCAAACAGCAGTGCTGAATCCAAATTCTGCCATCCACCTTTGGCAACTGCATCCAATTGCATTGAGAAGCGCATCGACTGATGGAACTGCGCATTTCTTATTTCTCGTTCGAACTCACCCTGCCGCTGAAACCCCACAGTACTCAGCTAACATAAATCTGCAATACACAGTGAATTGCCAAGGTTTTTCAAAACACCAAGTCAAATCTAGACCCAGGTTTGCACAAGAACAGTGAAGAACAAGGGACTGTGTGTATGTGCAGGCCTACGAGTGGGCATAACAGAGGCAGCTGCAAGGGAGCATGTCATCTTGCATCACTTCGACCAAGTACTACTGGATAAGGCAGCCTGGCCGGCTCTGAAGCCCGATGTGGTGTTACAGCTAGGCAGCCACCTGGTGTCCAAGAGGGTGCTGCAGTTCCTGGAGTGGTCAGCACTTGATGGTGAAGAGCTGTGAGTTTTTGCTTCATTGCCACTTCATGTGTGTCATTGATACTCACTCTGCACAGTGGAGATCACCATTCACCATTTGCCATTCACCGCTCATTGTTCACCATTCACATTCACCATTCACCATTTACCATTCACCATTCACCATTCACCATTCACCATTCACCACTCACCACTCACCATGAATGCAGCGCACACTGATGGTGTTGATGCGGTGAGCAAGTCAGTGTGAAGCACCCTACAACATTCTATCACGCTTGCATTTAGCATATTATTGTAATAATATTCAGAGAGGCAAAGTGTATATCATCCCTAATATGTATGTGTTGTTAATATGGCAATGGAAAAATTTCGCATGTTGCAGGGAACCAATGGCCTGGCTTCATGCAGATGCCAGCAGCAAGCGCCTGGACGAGAAGTACCTCATCAGCCACAGACTGCAAATGCCTCTTGCAACCCTTGCACAGCTACTCCCTAGGGTATGCCTGTCGTACCCTATATGTCCTAATTTTGGTACACTGGGGTCTCGCAGGGTCTCTCCTATTTGTGAAAGGCAGTCTGTCATCTATGTTGGTGTGATCAGACCCAATACAAAGGGCAATCATACTGTTTTGCCAGCGGCACTGTGTAACTTGCATTGGGCATCTTTGCATCCAGCACAGTTTACATTTCTAAATTTGATCATGTTGGGCAAAGGCGACTCAGCACCTGACTGGACCCACACTGTGTTGACTGCAGCAACTGGGTAACAGGAAAGCAGGACAGCAAGCTTGCCAATACAAACGGCTGTTGGATGCTCTAAACGATGTGGCTCATCATGAGATCGACGCCTGGCTGAGCCAGCAGCGCCACCTCAGCGAGCCCTTTGTTGCCAGAAGCATCTCTGAGCAGCTTCCATCAGGTGTGCTGGTCCCTACTTGTCCTTTTTGACTTGTGATGGCATCCCAGCTGTTTTGAGCCTAATGAAACACATCATAAGCCCTCAAGCTCCTGTTGCCTGCCACAGTGTCAGCAAGATGCTACCATGCTCTTGTGCATAGCGGTTTAGACATGTTCGCCACTGTGTATTGCTGTGAGTGTAGTGAGCAGTATGCACCGCTTAGGCTGTGCAATGTAATATGCGGTATCACATTTAGATCCATTGCAAGCAATGTGTTGTAGCATAAGAAGTGCTGATGAACACTTTGATTGCAGGCAATGGCCTCTTCATTGGCAACAGCATGCCGGTGCGAGACATGGACATGTATGCAACCTGGCAGCGCCAGCAGTCACACTCTCAAGCTAGCACTTCACACAGCGCATCAGAGCAAGCACGATCACCACAGCCAAGTCAAGGTGACGTACAAGAGGGTGTGGGGGCGCCTGTGGGGTCCAACAGGGGGGCTAGTGGCATTGATGGGGTCCTGAGTACTGCTGCTGGCTTTGCTGCTGGCCTGAAGAGACCGACTACCTTGGTGGTCGGGGACGTCTCCTTTCTGCATGACATCAATGGCCTCAATTTGCTCAGAACAGGTCAGCGCCCCTAGACTACCTGATGATGTTTCCTGGTTCCCTGTTTCCTCATGACATCAGTGGTCCCAATTTACTCAGAACAGGTCAGCACAAGACTATCTGATGATGCTTCCTGGTTCCATGTTTCTGCATGACATCAATGGCCTCAATTTCCTCACAAAAGATTAGCACAAGACTACCTAATGTTTCCTGGTGTCCTGTGCTAAGTTGGAAGGCAACCAAACGTGTCTGCCATGTCAGTACTTGCCGAAGCCAGGTCAGGTGGCATGCTGTGTTTTCTACATAGAGATGTTTCTTTTAACTGCGTCTGATACCAGCGAGCAGCATGGTCGTGACTCCTGCACCTACAAGGTACTGTCAACGCCCTCTTCTTGAAGCCAGGCCAGGCCAAGTGGCGGGCTGTAGTTCTTACAGACACAGAGATGTCTGATTGTCTTGCCAGGCCTCTGATATCAGCAAAAAAGCATCATTGTGGCTGCTGCTGCTGCAGGGTATTGTCAATGCCCTCTTGTTCATACTCACTGCATGCTGCAAGCTGGCAGTATGTCACCACACATGCAATCCAAACCATATGTCGTGATGAGCAAGGGTGTGTGTGCAGGTGATATGCAGCCGCCACTGACGGTGGTGCTGGTCAACAACGGCGGCGGAGGCATCTTCAGCTTCCTGCCCATTGCTGACTCCCTGGCACCCGAGGTCTTCACCCCCCTCTGGGCCACTCCCCAGAATGTGGACCTGGCAGGTGTGTGGTCCCATAGCCCGAGTCAGCGGCAGCTGCACAGCTAGCCTGGCTCTTGTGGTCTTTAAAACCATCTATTCATTCGTTCAAGACACATGTCATGTTCTCCATTCTGTCACATGCTTTGAGCCATTGTGATGTCAAGCTCAGTACATGCCATTTGATGTCAACATGCCTGTGGGTGCAGTCTTCATTGGTCACATAATGATCACACAACTTTGAGCATGCTCCGGGTCATTTGGACTGTCAGTGAAGCCCTGTCAAGATGCCTCCTGAATATCAATATGCTTCTGCACAACATACATGCAAGCCCTTAGGTACCAGTACTGATGCTGGTCTTTGTGTTTGGGTGGTGTCCAGGCATGTGCAGGGCCCAAGGCATTGCTCATCAAAAGGTGAGCAGCCTAGATGAGCTGTCGCCGGCCTTGCAGACGGCGTGGGCGTTGCACCGCCACTCTGTTGTTGAGGTCATCACTGCACGTGACAGCAATGTGGACCAGCACAGGCAACTACAATCAGCTATACAGCAAGCTGTGCAGCATGCTATGCAGCTGTTGACTGTACCAGCATCAGGTGAGCTTCAAGGACATGACCATTGAATTCGTCTTCAACTGATGTGGTACAGTTGGTATGCCTGTTGCCAAGACAGGAACTCATATAGAGACGCACTCGGGAGTGTACGTGCCTGACTCTAGGGGGAGAAAATGTGCGTAGTGAAGGAATGAATGAAGGAATGACGTGCATCAGATGCATGCAAAAGCTGTCTGCTTGCTGAGAGTCCATCTCACACTTGTCAGGGCAAGACCAGCTCCCTGATGGGGCAACAGCCCTGCAGATTGGCCCTCATGAAATAATCAAATAAATAAACACCCTGTTTTTGTTCTGAAGCCTTCAGGTAGGTATCAAGGTGTTGGGCCTCATACGTGAGCAGTATAAAATTACAGGCAAACATCTCAGAGCTTCTAACAGCACAAGACTCTGAGCAGGGGATTCTGAGAAGGGCTGATCTGTGCAAAGTGCCCATGTGTAGACCCCTATGTGCTGCACCCTTGCAGGCATCAGATTGCCACCTACCACAAAGCAATCGTTGTCTGTAGCAGCGGCCACCTGGCAGCGCTACAGTCTGCCGCTACAGAAGCCCCTGACTACAGCAGCAGCAGCAGCTGGCTGTCGGAAGAGCATCGTACTGCAGCTTGCTCTGCAGCAAGGTGACCGCTCTGTGAGCGGTGTTGGCGAGATAGCCCCTCTGCCAGGTGACCTGCGCACTGTTGATATGGACTGTGGTGTGACCAGAGCTTGGTGAAACCCGGAACACATATCTGTTTTGACATCCAGAGCGCATGTACTGGACATTGGCACATGTCAGGCCGGCGAATTGACAAGACTCATTCATGACCCACAGTTTCACCCCCTAGGGTCAGGTTGGTGACTTGAGAGGATGCTTGTCGCAGGTCTGCACATGGAGAGTCTGGAGCAGGCAGAGCAACAGCTGGCCTTGGTTTGTGAGCTGCTCAAGGGGGTGGACATTCCCTTGACCCTGTCTATGATGCAGGTATCGTGCTGCTCTGCTGGGCCTGGCTACTGTGTTCCTTGTCTGCATGGTAGCACCTCAGTCGGAACACAGCTTCGACTTATTCACAGCAGAGTTGTCCCTGACTGCATATTGCTTTACAGCTGCAAGCAAGCAAGGTACACAGTACGCTCAAGTGATCTCACTCACATGCTCTGGGCAGGTGCGACAGCTGGCGCAGCCTGTGCAAGCAGGCGCCTGAGTCAGCACACATGCAGCAACAGTGCAAGTGGTTGGCAAGCGAGAGCTTGTGTAACCATGTGACCGTTTTGCGCTCACCTGCTGCTGACCTCGCTGGCAGTAATGTTTTTATTGCAGCATTCTACCCACCACAGAAACAGCATCTACTTTGGAGATGACTTAATTTGTCACAGGGGCGGATAAGGTCCTGGATCAAGCATCAACTTGGAGTGGAGCCTGCCAATCTGTACCCATCAGTGAGGTGTGGCCTAGAGGGAGCACTTCTAACAGCCCTAGCTCAGGCCCACAACATGCCCCTGACGCATCTCTTGAACCGCCGCCAAGCAGCAGCAATGCAACCTAGTTCCAAGGGCACAGCAGAGCCTGTTGAGGCTGTGATTGTGAACGGGCTGCTGGACTGTGGTGCCGACATAGAGGCATGCAAACAGGAAGCCCTTAACATGGTCGGCCAGGGCTTTACTGCCCTCAAGATCAAGGTGTGACTCATGCATTGCTTACTGTCTTGACTCTTGATGTTTCTCAATGGCAGTGCTGTCACCTCAAGACAGTACCGTAATCACCAAAACTCACCACGCAAAACCTGTTATCCTGAGCCCTGCGCATTGTTGAAAACCCCTAGTTGCACCTGTTTGACTCCTATTTGACCCCAAATCGACCCCAAATCGAACCTGGCGAACCCCCAGTGTACCATCGCAACAAATACTCCATTACAACGACGTGGTGAGTTTTGGTGACTACGGCAGTGTTGCAAGCCTCTGTTGCCATTCAGTACTTACATCACTCAAGTCACCTGCAAATGTGACACGCAACCATTTTCTGTGGTAAGACCCTATAGCAAGTGTGTGGCCTTGCAGGTGGGCCGGCAGCAAGACCCTGCACAGGATGCTGCCATGGTGGTGGCAGTCAGGCAGGCTGTTGGGCCCAACATCGTATTGAGAGCAGATGCCAACAGGAAGTGGAGTCTCAATCAAGCTGTTGCTTTCGGTCATGTAGTCTTAGGTGCAGATCTGCAGGTTTGTACTATTGCTGGAGGAGTCGACAACCATGCTGCCATACCTCCTATTATATAACATGGAACATCTCACAAATGGTTACGTTTTCACTGCCCTGTCGTGCACAAACATGAGCACCATTGCAACAGTGAAGAGTGCACAAACATGAGCACCATTACAGCAGTGAAGAGGGCTTACTGAAGACTTCTAGTCTGAGCATGCACACCAACGGGTTCTGTTTGGGGGTGCAAATCAACCTGTGATTTGCAGTATGTAGAAGAGCCTGTCCAAGATATAAGGGACCTGGCTGCTTTCTTTGACCAAACACATATTCCCATAGCCTTGGATGAGACGTTAGATGAAGCATATTCAGGGCAGGGCTGCACCCCCTTTGCTGCTGCTCTGAGCCCAGAAGACATGCTGCAGCAGCAGATCTTGGAGCTAGGTCAAGGAGCGGTTGTGGCGCTGGTTGTGAAGCCAGGTGTGATCGGAGGTCTTGAGAGGGCAAATGGGTTGAGCCACTGGGCTGCCAGCCGAGGCATTCAGGTATCATCCCGCCGTTCTTTGAATGAGAGGTGGCACTCATACAGTACTTGCACCAAGTGAAATCAGCTTTGCATACATCCATCACCTTCAGCATGGGCAGGGCTAAACCCTAAGCACTAAACCCTTGTCAGTGGCTTGCTTCGCCTGCTGGCAGCTTTGCAACCTCTGTGTTGCTACTGCATGCCACGACGGACTCACATCATGTTCGTTTGGCTGGATCTACCCACTTTTGGAATCAATCAAGCAGAGTCAATGTACCAAGGTGCATGGAATGCCCATGCTGGGTGCACATATACAACAGCCTGCTTTTGTGCACATTACATGTCAGGTTGTGATTTTACACATATAGCGCATCAGGACCATGAAGTTGCCAGACAGCAGTGTGATACATAGCATCGAGGGTCCATGCTGTCCGTTGTCACATGCATCCTCAGGCCTTCTTTAAAATTTGTTGGTGATCGGCAACCTACGCTACCTTTCGCATGATGACAGCCAGGCTCAGTCTGATGCCCTAACCCCGATTGAGGCGTCCGCTCTCGGCATCCTCAGGCCTTCCTTCCCCAGCCTCACGCCCTGCCAACCAGTGTTGCGTTTGCCGTCTGCGTTGAGACTACTTTCCTTTTTCTTATTTCTGTGAGGTTACACTTAAATACAAAGTGAAATGACAAATGCAGGTTGTCATCAGCTCAGCATTTGAGAGCGGCATTGGGCTAGCTCAGTACGCATGCCTGGCGCATGCTGTCAATCAGCTGCCCATCCAGCAGACTGTATCACCACCCAGCTTCGCCACACCACTTCAGAACACCTCTACATCAGCAAGCTCTTCTTGTTTGCCGGGCAGCTTTGCGCATGGGCTTGCTACCGAATCTTGGTTTCAGCGCAGCTGTCATCCTGGTTTGGTGCAAGTCCTTGGCAGGATACCGTCAGCAACAGTGACAGCGCCTGACTCCCTGTCCGAAGATCCAGCGAGGCCACAGTCCCAGCGCATGGTACTCAGTCTTCAAGCAGCTCACAAATGGCTGAGCTTAGCTTGCTGTACCTTCAGACCTGACAGCAATGCAGTGGACATACACAGTCACAGTCAGCAGGACTTCATGTGGTCCAGCACGCTTGGCTTTGCAAGCCAGTGTATTGACAACCCCAGAGAAGCCTGCCAGCTGGCGTCTCGCTGCCTGGTGGAAACTGAAGCTGGATGCTACGATTTTCATGTCAGCAGAGTGTTCCCGCCCAGCACGATGGCATGCAATACTGAAGCAGAAGGCTTGGGGCAGGAGTATAGTCATGGGCCGGTGTGCATCTTCTTGCATGGCTTCCTGGGCGACACTGATGACTGGAAGCCCATAATGATGGCCCTTGCTGTGACTCATCAGTGTGTTGCTCTGGATTTGCCTGGTCATGGCAAGACACGAGTGCACTCGAAAGGTAAGCGCTGTTTGGTTTATGACCTCATTGCTAGTTGTGATGTTTGCTGATGATATCTCAATCATTCATTGCGTACAGCATACAGCTGGTAAAGTGAACATGCATCAGTATGAGGTCCTGCATGGCGTTCATGCTACAAGACAATATCATGAAGTTGGCTCATAGCTGTTGCAAGCTACAGCTACACCAATGTATACATAGTCACATGATCTGGAGTGAGAAATGCCATCTGCGCATATGTTTTGACATGTTTGATCATGATTTTGGTACAATTCAGGGTAAATCAGGTCTCTGCAGACAATCTGCAGTGTCTGTGTGTTGAGCGCTTGCTGGATATGCAGGACATTATGCTTTTGCCTTTGAGCAATGTGCTGAAGCTGTCGTGGCGGTGATTGATGCTGTTATGGGCGGCAAGCCCCGGGATGTGGTGCTGGTGGGGTATTCCCTGGGTGCCCGCCTGGCTTTGTACCTTTCTGTACACTTTGGCAACAAGTTCAAAACAGTGGTCAGCGTTTCAGGGAGCGTCGGCACACTAGGTACTACCTTCCAACATTCCCCTCAAAGATAGCTGACTGTGACGCACACTCACATTGACAGCATACTGTTGATGGCGATGCACATGAACTGCAACTCGAAGTGCATGATGATCATGTGTGTATCTTGTGCGTGTGAAGCCAGACAAAGCTGGACGGCATGGGAGGAAAGCGCCGCAGCCACTTCTGTTTTGAAACCTGTGTGTCTGCACAACTTGAAAAAATGAATGAATGTTTTTGAAGACCGTAAGAGCCAGGCTAGCTATGCAGCTGCCACTGACTAGGGCTATGAGTTCAACAACTTGACAAGTGTCAACATGTTGTCTGCTCTTGCTGGCAGGCACCCAAGCAGCTTCAAGCAGGCTGAACAAAGACATAGCTTTAGCTGCAGCACTCGCTGATCAAGGCCTGCCGAGCTTTGTGCAGTCGTGGTATCTGCAGCCCATGTGGAGCAGCCTCAATGCACACCCAAGGTCAGCAGCTTCAGTCATTTGCATGGCTACACCTCACTACATTACTGAGCATGCTTGCTTTTGTGTGAGGCCATTGCTGGGTCCCAGCTGTGCTAGAGGTAGTTCCTGGTGTGCTTTAGCTTTGTTTGACTTCAATGTTCATGCTATGGCCCATACTAAGACACATACTATGCAGCCATCTTGCCTTCATACTGCATGTGTCAAGCTGCAACAGAACACTCTTCAAGATGCCTTGACCCTCAAGCCCTTGCAAAACTGACACCAGCCCTGTCATGACAGCAGCTACATGAACTGTTACCCTCAGATGTCTGCAAGGTTTGTTTCCCACACTGCTGACATGATTTACAGGTTCAAGCACGTGATCAGAAAGAGATGCGTCAGCACCTGTGGCCAAGAAACTGCTGCACTGAGTGGCATGTCGAGCGGCCGGCAACCCTACTTGGGGCTCTGTCTGTCCAATGTTGTGCCTGAGCTAGTTTTTGTTGCGGGCTCAGAAGATCGAAAGTTTGCCAAGCTTGGACAAGAAATGGCGGATGCCGCCAATCAAAGGCAGAAACAGGACGACACCTCGGAATCTGGAAGTAAAATGTACCAGCTTCCTGGCTCACTCACTGGTACAGATCACATTGGTGATGATAGCGTGCCCAATGCATCTTACTTTGAGGTCAAAAGCTGTGGCCATGCCGTGCACCTGGAACGTCCAGAAGCCCTTCACAAAATTTTGATGCATTTGTTGCAGTACAGTAGCGTTTGATCATGCATTGATGGCAGCTGTAGCAACTGCTAGTTACAACACACCTCTTGAGTATAGTAGCTAGTTTTGGGGCACACCACCTTGTCATTAAGGTACAGTTTTGCAACCATGCAGTTTTCAAACTTCAGAACCACTGACATCAGTGCCTTTGATTAGTACTCTTGTTGTGTTCCGTTCCTTTCCTTCTCTGTGATTACTTCTTTCGGTCTTACGCCGTATGCAACACATTCACCTTCACATACCAATGATATTAAATTACTGCCATGTTTAGTGACAATGCTTTGATGACAGATCTGGAGTGCTGTGTAGCTAAGCATGAAGAATGTATGGAGCATGCATCAAGTGAGCTTAGTCCAGTGCAATGCATATGCCTATGTGACAACATGAACCTTAGAGGACACCACAGTCAGTGTGCGGCAAGCAGTGAAACCAGGGACACATTTAGAACCCTAGGATTCAAGGTTGTACGTAGTGATGACACCTGTAATTGTAGGCTTCCCTTCTGTCAAGGTATATCACCGTTATCACATGGGCAACACACTTTGAATAGGGTGGTGCACTTTACAACTGTTTCAGCGGCACAGACAGCCTAGTATACTCATAGCAGACAGATTTTGCTTAGAGTGTTAATCAGAGTGTGCTAGTTTTGCTTAATGCATTTCATGCAGGTGGAGACTGCCTTGCCTTGCTATGCAAATGTGCTTTTTGCAACTTGAAATTCTGGAATTATGTAATGAACCTTTTTTTGGACCTAGTGACCTAGTGATACTTTGCTGTTTTGTGCTGTGTCTGTCTGTGTAGAACATTTGTCATACATGACACGAAATGATGTCATCTGGCAACAGCAGAGTAAAGCTTGGCAGCTACTTGTTCTGTTTAGAGTGTTGATGTGGCAAGGCAGTTGGTGGCCAGTGGTGGCATAATTGACCAATG
>JAABVA010006249.1_pt1 | contig 10594 bp, 9 predicted proteins | sample 5560331 | NCBI WGS metagenome assembly JAABVA01 (sample SAMN12812661, study PRJNA571458) | rock metagenome | isolation source: Antarctica rocks | place: Antarctica: Victoria Land, Mt New Zealand sud | collected 2016-01-07 | reverse complement strand
TAGATGACGCGACGGAAAAGGGCGGCATCAGTTTCCGCGAGCCAGACGAACTTGGCCGGTAGGTACATCGCGTGCAGCATGCAGCCGGTGCGCTCGTGGACGGCGCGCTCATCGAGTTGATGCCGTAGCGCGACCGCCGCGCCCTCGCTGCGCGTATCGGCCCAGGTGTAGAGGGGCGTGATCGCGGCGCCGTCCGCGTCCGCACCGACAACGTTGTGCCAGAAGGTATCCGACGCTACGCCGCCGATCTTCTCGGCGTGCGTCCCCGCCGCCGAGAGCGCGCCGTCAATCACCTTCACCGTCCGTTCGACGAGCGCGTCCGCGTCGCAGAACGCGCCGCCATCTGGTGTCATCGTCATCTCATGGGCAATCTGCGCGGTCATCCCGTCAATTGGCCGTGCCTGAGCATCGTAGATGAGCGCGCGCGCGGACGACGTACCGACATCGAAGGTCAGTACGAACGGTGTCCGTGCGTCGTCGCGAGAAACCTGAGCCATGAACGGTCCCTTTCGCGTCGCGGCGCGGTTCGTCCCGGTCGCCGCTCACCGGAAGTATACCCGTTTCCCCCGCGCTGGTCGCGTTTGACGCATGATCGCCGTTGACCGCCTCGCACCCGCGTAGTACGCTCCCTGCTGTGTGGGGCGTGCGACTATGAGATGGGAATGGCTGTGGCAACAAAGGATTCGGAAGCAGTCGAGGTCAGCGACGTTGCCAATGCAGCGCCAACGGATGCAGCGCCGGTTCCTGAACCACGACGAGCGAGCGCGGCCCGTGAACTGTTTGAAACGCTCATCATCGCGGCGCTGCTCTTTTTCGGCATGCGCCTGGTGATGCCGGCGGTCGTCGTGGACGGTGCCAGCATGGTGCCGAGCCTCCAGAACACAGAACATCTGCTGGAAAACCGCCTCGCCTATCGGAATATCGAGATCGGCGGGAAGAAACAGTATCTCTTCCACCCTCCGAAACGTGGCGATATCGTCGTCATCAATCCACCTATCGCGCACGATAAGCCATTTATCAAGCGGATCATCGGATTGCCGGGCGATACAATCCTGATTCGCGACAGTAAAGTGATGGTCAACGGCGTCGCGCTCAATGAGACAAATATCTCGGCGCCGCCGACATATATCTATCCAACGGATGGCCGCGCGTCCACGCTTGGGCCGGACGAGTACTTCGTTTTAGGCGACAACCGCAACGCGAGCGAAGACTCCCACTTTTTTGGCCCGATCCACAGTAGTGCAATCATGGGCAAGACATGGCTCGCCTTCTGGCCCCGGATGGACATCGGATTCTTGAAACGACCGGTCTATCCAATCCCATCGTAAAACGGCTGGCAGGCCCGACGCCACTCAATGGCTCCGATACGGCACGAATGATGGATCGCAGGTGTAACGATTTGGTGATGAAGCAAGGGGAGATCGCGTGGCGATGCACACAGTGGGCGCGCGACCGCTTCGCGCCGGGGTTGATATTGGTGGCACCTTCACGGACTTAATCCTCTACGATGAGCGCACAGGCACCCTCAGCATCGGCAAAACGCTCACCACTCCAGACGACCCGGCTCGCGCCGTCGAAACCGGGATGCGCGAGACACTGGCAGAAGCCAATGAATCGCCGGAAGCGCTTGGCAATGTCATTCACGGCACGACCCTCGTCACCAATGCGCTGATCGAGCGGAAGGGCGCGCGGACGGCCCTGATCGCGACACGCGGGTTTCGGGACGCTATCGAGATTCGCCACGAGGGCCGGTACGACCTGTACGACCTCTTCCTCGAAATGCCGCCGCCCCTCGCGCCACGCCGCCTGCGATTTGAGGTGAATGAGCGCACGCTCGCGGATGGTACGGTGCATGAGCCGCTGGATACGTCCACACTTCCAGCGATCATTAAAGAGATGCGCGCGCAGGGCGTCGAAGCGGTCGGCGTTTCACTCCTCCATTCGTACCGCAACCCCGCGCACGAACGGGCGCTCGGCGACGCACTGGCGGCGCTCGCTCCCGAATTGATCGTATCGCTCTCCGCCGAAGTCGTGCCGGAGATTCGCGAGTACGAGCGAACCTCCACGACGCTCGCGAATGTCTATGTTCGCCCGCTCGTCCAGACGTATCTCCAACGACTTGAAGAGCGGTTGCGCGCGCTCGGCATGCGCGACGCATCGCTGTATATCATGCTGTCGAGTGGCGGCACGGCGACCGTCGAGACCGCCCAGCGCTATCCAATCCGGCTGATTGAATCCGGCCCCGCCGCCGGCGCGCTCGCGGCGGCTCAGTACGGCGCGCTTACCGACCGGCCGAACCTGCTCTCCTTCGACATGGGTGGCACGACCGCGAAGGCGTGTATCATCGAGAATGGCGAGCCGCTCGTTTCCGCCGATTTCGAGGTTGCGCGCGTCTACCGATTCAAGCGCGGCAGTGGGCTGCCCGTACGTGTCCCCGTCATCGAGATGATCGAGATTGGCGCGGGTGGCGGTTCAATTGCGCGCGCGGATAGCCTCGGTCTCCTGAAAGTTGGCCCCGATAGCGCGGGCGCGCAACCTGGCCCTGCCTGTTACGGGCGTGGCGGTGCGGCGCCAACCGTCACCGATGCCGACCTGCTCCTTGGCTATCTCGATCCGTCATTCTTTCTTGGCGGCAAGATGCGCCTCGATACCGATGCCGCAGAACGCGCGATTGCCACCCTTGGTGAGCGGCTGGGACTCTCCGCGATCGACGCGGCCTGGGGCATTCATCAGGTGGTCAATGAGAACATGGCGGGCGCGGCACGCATCCACGCCGTGGAACGTGGCAAGGACCCGCGCGCGTATCCGCTCTTCGCCTTTGGTGGGGCGGGGCCTGGCCATGCCTATCGTGTCGCGAAAATCCTCGATGTGCCGGAACTCGTCGTCCCGCTCGGCGCGGGCGTCACCTCCGCGCTCGGTTTCCTCGTCGCGCCACTTGCCTTCGACTACGTACGCTCGTTCTTCTCGCCACTACGAGACCTCGACTTCGATCATATCAACGCACTGCTCGATGAGATGGAAAGCGATGGAGCCGCGACATTGGCGGCAGCGGGCGTTGCGCCGGAGCAGATCACCTATCGGCGCACGGCGGAAATGCGCTATCGTGGCCAGGGGCACGAAGTGCCGGTGCCGCTGCCGGACGGTGGCCTGCGTTCGGCCATGCTGCCCGCGCTTGAAGCGGCGTTTGAAGATGTGTACCGGCGGCTCTATGGCCGGGTCGCGGAAGGCGTGCCACTCGAAGTGTTGAACTGGCGTGTCGTCGCGAGTGGGCCGAGACCGGAAATCAATCTTGCCACCGAAGCAGCAGGCGTTGCGGACGCGACAATGGCGATCAAGGGCGAGCGAATCATCTATCTGCCGGAGCAGGGCGGGTTCGCGCCCGTCCCCGTTTATGACCGCTATGCACTCGCGCCCGGAGCGGCCTTTACCGGACCGGCGGTCGTCGAGGAGCGCGAATCAACGACGATCATCGGTGGCGGCACGGTCACGGTGGACACCTACCGAAACCTCATTGTGACGATGAAGGGAGACGCCACCCGTGATTGACGCGCGACCAGGCATTGATCCGATCACCCTCGAAGTCCTCTGGAACCGTTTAATCGCTGTCGTCAACGAGCAGGCGACGGCGCTGATGCGCACCTCATTCACGACCGTCGTCCGCGAGTCAGGCGACCTCTCCGCCGGGGTCTTCGATCCACGCGGCTACATGATCGCGCAGGCCGTAACCGGCACGCCCGGACACATCAACTCGATGGCGACCTGCATTCACCACTTTCTCGCCGTCTATCCTGCTGAGACCCTGCGGCCCGGCGACGTTCTCATCACGAACGATCCGCAGAAAACCTCCGGCCAACTCCATGACTTCACAGTGATTTCGCCGATCTTCGATGATATCCACCGGTTGATCGCGTATTTCGGCTCGACCTGCCACGCGATCGACATCGGCGGGCGGGGCCTCAGCGCTGACGCGCGTTCGATGTATGAGGAAGGTTTGTTCGTCCCGATCACGAAGTGGTATGACACCGGCAGGCCGAACGAAGAACTGGTGAAGATTATCCGCGCGAATGTCCGCGAGCCGGAGCAGGTGCTCGGCGACATCCACGCGCAGGTGGCGGGCAACAATGTCGGCGGCGCGCGGCTCAAAGAGTTTATGCGGGAGTTCGGCCTGACCAGCATCGAACCGCTCGCGGACGAGATTATCACCCGCTCTGAGCGGGCGATGCGCGACGCGATTGCTACCGTGCCGGACGGCGTCTATACCCACAGCGGGCAGAGCGACGGTTTTGACGCGCCCGTGACCCTTGCCGTCACGATCACCAAAAAGGGCGACGCGATCCATGTGGATTGGACGGGATCAAGCCCTGCCAGCCCACGCGGCATCAATGTCGTGCTCAATTACACCCATGCGTACGTGACGTATGCCCTGAAGTGCGCGCTCTGCCCCGACGTGCCGAACAACGAAGGCTCATTCCGCCCGGTCACGGTCACCGCGCCGCCCGGCTCACTCCTCAATGCACTCCCGCCCGCACCCGTAGCGGGCCGACACGTCATTGGGCATTTCCTGCCGGGCATTGTCTTCGGTGCGCTCGCGCCGGTGCTGCCCGGCAAGGTGATCGCTGAGGGCGCGGCGAATATCTGGGCGACGCAACTGACCGGCACCCATGCCAACGGCGATCCATGGACGTACGTCTGGTTCTCCTGTGGCGGCACGGGCGCACGCCCGACGAGTGACGGCATCCACACGACCGCCTTTCCGTCCGGCGTGATGGGTGTGCCGGTCGAGGTGATCGAGAGCGTCGCGCCGCTGCTCATCCGGCGGCGGGAAATTGCCCAGGACTCTGGCGGGCCGGGCCGATTCCGGGGCGGGTGCGGGCAGTACATGGAGGTCGGCGCGCTGACCGGACGTGGGTATAACCTCGGCCCGATCTTCGACCGCACGCGCGTTCCCGCTGAAGGGTACGCGGGCGGCGGGCAAGGGGCGCGCGGCGCGATCACGCTCAGTGACGGTCGCGAACTTCAGGATAAGTCGCAGGTCGCCCTCGCGGCGGACGAGCGGTTCACTTTGCAACTACCCGGCGGCGGCGGCTACTTCGATCCGCTGACGCGCGATAGACAGGCGGTCCTCGATGATGTCCTCGACGGCTTCGTCTCCATTGACGCCGCGCGCTCCCAGTATGGCGTCGTCATTGACAGGGTTTCGATGACCCTTGATGAAGAGGCGACTGTTGCTCTCCGGGCAGCGGCGAAGTAATCCCGCGATCGAGCGCGTGCTTCGTAGTGAAGTTTTTCTGGGGGTAGCGGGTTCCGGCCTGCCATCAAAAGGAGTGTCAAAGGTGGCGGCGTCGAGCCGCACGAGCGGATCCCGGAGCACAGGTGTTGTCCCCCATGATGCCGGGTCCGCCGCGCGTACCATCGCCCCAATCCTCTCCGCTTGACAGGAGCAGTTCTCGGTTTCCTCGTCCTTTAGATTGCGCCGACAACGTTGGACGCCGCCGCACCTTCACCGCGTGGCAGCATTCCGTCTCGATAGAGACGCCGCAATACCGGTCGGACACCGCTGATCACCAGGAGGAGGGCAATAAAGAGCAGAGCTGGTGGCCCGAGTGCTCGCGGTGCCCCGATACGGGCCGCCAGATAGCCCATTCCCAGGTTGCCGAACGACATTACCCCGCTCGCACTCATTAGGAAGATACCCGAGATCCGCCCGCGCAGGTGGTCCGGCACCGCCTCCTGCATCATCGTATTGGCGAGCGTCATGAAGAGCGTGGTCATCGCCCCGACCAGGAAGATGGACGCCAGCGCCAATAGGTTATTCATCATCACTGCCATCAACGCGGTCGCGACCCCGCTGCCGATGCCACCAACGAAGAGCAGCGCGCCGCGCTGCCGCCGCGAGCGCATCCCCGCTAGCACCAGCGCCGCGACAATCGAGCCAAGCCCCATCGCGGAGATGAGCGACGAATAGATGGCGCCGTTTCCGCGCAGGCTCTGGCTCGCAAACAAGGGGAGCGTCGAATCGAAGGCCATCGTCAACAGGCAGTGCAGCACAATCACGCCCAGCAACAGGCCGATCGCTCCCTGCTCGCGGATATAGCGTCCGCCCTCCTTGACCTGCTCGACGAGCGAGATCGGCGACAGGGCGACCTGCCGTGTCACCGATACACGCAGCACCTGGCCAATCGCCAGGAGGTAGAGCACGGCGATCACGAGAAAGGCTGGCCCCGCACCCCGCGTGGCGAGGAGCGTCGCGACGAGGGCAGGCCCTGCGAACCGCGAGCCGCGTGTTGCCAGGTTGCTCAACGAGAAGACGTTGAGCAACTCATCGCGCGGGACGAGGCCAGGCAAGACGGTCTGCACCGTCGGTTGTTCGATCGCCCGGGCGATGCCGGAGAGGAAGACGAGTGGCACCAGTTCCAGCAAGGGCAACGCCCCACGGATCGCCTGCACACCGATGACGAGCGCGATGATGCCTTGCGCGGCCTCCGTACTGAGGACGAGGAGGCGGCGATCGGCACGGTCGGCGAGTAGGCCACCGACGAGCGTGGCGAGAAAGAGCGGCACCATCGTGGCGAAAGTGACGAGGCCGACGGCGCCGCTCCCACCGAGGCGGAAGGCAAACCAGCTGGAGGAGACGAGGAACGCCGCTTGTCCGATGCTCGAGAGCGTCGTGCCGAACCAGAAGACGCGGTTATCGCGGTAGCGCAACGAGGAGAGGGGGTTGGCACGTAGTCGTCGCGGGGTGGGGTCGGGTCGTCGTTGTTCCATCGTATCCTTTGCCGTGAAAAGAACGCGTGCGAAGCCCTATCGAGATCACGACAACTCTAGCAGAAGACGAGGAGGGGAGAAACTGATATCCGGCGTCGGGAGCGCATTCATGTACCGCGCTTCTGATCGCGGATCAACCGCGCGAGGTCAATCACCTCGCGCATCATCGTTGCTGTCCGCTGGCGCGTCCCGGCTTCGTTGATGACCATGTTCTCGTTATCGAGTTGATCGCGGGAAAGGATGACGACCGTCGGAACGACCTGCGCGCTAAGCGTGCGGACGGTGTGATAGAGCGCGTTAATCGTGTTCATCGCGCTCGCACCGCCGTAGCCGAGCAGCGCGACTGCCTTGCCGCCGAGATAGCGCGGCTGATCGCTCGCGAGAAATTCCAATGCGTCGAGGACATTCTTCACCGCGCCGCTGATCGTCCCATGATAGGTCGGCGAGCAGACGACGAAGCCATCCGCCGCGCGCACTTCGTCGAGGAGCCAGTGCAGTGTGGCGGGGTATTCGTCTAACTGCCGCTCGCCGTTGTAGAGCGGGAGATCGAGATCGCGGACGGCGGCAAGACTGGTCCGCGCCCCCTGCTCCTCCGCGAGTCGGAGCGCTGCCTTGAGCGCGACGAGACTCATCGAGCCGTGCCGGGTGCTGCCACCGATGCCGAGAATGCGAATCGGTTCGGATATCGCCGTCATCTGTCCATTGCCTTTCGTGAAAACCGGGTCACGCGCCCTCGCGCACTCCGCTGCCACCGACACGTTCCTGCCAATCCGGCCACGCAAGCGTGCCGATCTCCGGACGCGGTGGATCGGGCAACATGCTGATGAATTCGAGTGAGTGACCGTCGGGATCGTGGAAAAAGAGTGCGATGGCTGGCATCCAGCCGATCACACACGGTGTCTCGCACGATACACCGTTGAAATCGCGCGGGATGATCCCTGCCGCCCGCAGGTCACTCACCGCTTGGATGACATCGGCAACTGGCATCTGAAAGGCAAGATGCAAGTGCAACCCGATTGGCGCGGACGATGCCCAGAGGCCGAGCATCGCATTGCCTGGCGTGCCGATCCAGAAAAATGCGGCACCGCGCTCCGGCACGGCAAACGCAAACGGCAGATGGAGTATGTCCCGATAGAAACGGATCGAGCGGTCGAGATCGTGCACCATCAGATGTGTCTCAAAGAGCCCCGTGATGTTCATCACCGTCTCCTCCACGACAATCGTTGCGTACGCCGTTGTACGTTTGATGTTCTCATACGAGCGTCGCACATCTCTGATTATAAAGCAAGTTTCTGCTGTTTTTATTTACGGATGTACATACTCAGCATATACTTTGGGAGTAATGATGGCTCGTTTGCCAGAGGAAGCGACAATGCCGACTGAGATTCATCCCTCGCTCGCCGTGATGCCGGAGACGCGCCGACAGATACTTATGCTGCTGAAGAAGCGTGGCTCGGCTCGGTCAGAGGGGATCGCCGAAGCGATCGGCGTGACATTGAGCGGCATACGACAGCAGATGGCCGTGCTGGAGCGGGATGGGCTGATCACGCATTCTGATCTGCGCGATGGGCGTGGGCGGCCAAAATTCATCTATTACCTCACACCGAGTGCCGACAACCTCTTCCCGCGCAACTATGCGGACCTGACGAACGAACTGCTCGAATACGTCGAACAAGCCGATCCGGCGCTCCTTGAACAGATTTTCGACAAGCGGGGCGCACGACGCCTCGAACGCGCCCAACAGCGCACCGCCGGGCTTTCGTTTCCGGAACAGGTGCGTGTCATCACCGAACTGCTCGATGAGGATGGCTATCTCGCGGCGTTCGAGACGCAGCCTGACGGCTCCTATCGCATCGTCGAACATAACTGCGCGGTGATGGAGGTTGCCCAGAAATACAGCCAGGCTTGCCGTACCGAAATTGCCTTTCTCCGCGCTGCTCTTCCCGATGCCGATGTCACTCGTATCGCGCATATGATTGCCGGTCAGCACGTCTGCGCCTATGATGTGCGGCTGAAAGCGCCCAACGCCCAATAAGCCGTCGCCTCTCTCGGTTGCCGTCGCTGTCCCGTTTGCGAACGCCTGTCCGTACGTGCTATTCTTTGTGGGAAATTCGTTGCGAGTATGCGGCTCAGCCCGTACCGCCATCGAGGAGCGTCGTCATGTCCGGACATTCAAAGTGGAGTTCGATTAAGCACCAGAAAGGCGCGAAGGACGTACAGCGCGGCGCGCTGTTCACGAAACTTGCGCGGGAGATTACGGTCGCGGTCCGCGCGGGCGGCGGTGGCGATCCCGAAGCGAACTATCGCCTGCGGCTCGCCGTCCAGAAAGCGCGCACCAATAACATGCCGAACGACAACATCGAGCGTTCAATCAAAAAGGCGCTCGGTGAGGATAATACGACGACATACGATGACGTGTTGTACGAGGGCTTCGGACCTGGCGGCGCAGCGATCCTCGTCCAGGCATTAACCGATAACCGCAATCGAACGGTCTCGGAGGTACGGAGCGTCTTCGCGAAGTATGGCGGGAACATGGGCGAGTCCGGTTCTGTCGGCTGGATGTTCGCGAACCGTGGCGTCATCACGATTAACACGGACGGGAAAGACGCGGACGCGCTCACGTTGATGGCGATTGACGCGGGTGCGGCGGATGTCGAAGAGAGTGACGGCGTGCTCGAAGCGTATACCGAGCCGCAGGATTTGAAGGCGGTCGAAGACGCGGTTCACGCGCAAGGGCTTGCGGTTGACGAGGCGGGCCTCCGGTACATTGCTGCCACCCCGATGGAACTCGATCAACAGCAGACCGTGCAGGCGCTTCGCCTGATCGAAAAACTCGAAGACCTCGATGATGTTCAGCAGGTCTTCTCGAATCTGGAGATTTCCGATGACGTGCTCGCGCAGGTGAGCGCATAGTCCCCGGAGGCGTCGCCATGCCCGGCATTACTCTCGGCATTGATCCGGGCACGGCGATCCTCGGCTATGGTGTCGTCTGCGGCGACCGCGACCCGGTGATGGTCGCGTACGGCGTCGTGCGTACGGAAAGCACACTCGCGCCTGAGAAGCGCCTCCTCCGGCTGTACGACGCGGTATCGCGGCTGATCGCCGAGCATTTGCCCGACGCTGTTGCGGTGGAGCAACTCTTTTTTTCGAAAAACGTCACTACCGCGCTGCCGGTCATGCAGGCACGTGGTGTCGTCCTCCTCGCTGCGGCCAGCGCCGATGTACCGATCTCGGAGTACCGCCCGATCGAAGTGAAGCAGGCAATCACCGGCTATGGCAAGGCGGATAAGGCGCAGATGCAGGAGATGGTCCGTATCCTCCTCCGCCTCGATGTCATCCCGCAGCCAGATGACGCGGCGGATGCTCTTGCCGTCGCGATCTGCCATGTGCATTCGCAACAGTTCCTTGCCGCCACACGGCAGCCCGTGATGCAGCATGCCACCATCCGCCCGCGATAAAGGTCGGGCGCGCCGCGTGCGCCTCGATCAGTTGCTCGTTGATCGCGATCTCGTCGAAAGCCGCAGTCGCGCGCAGGCGCTGATCATCGCGGGGCATGTACGCGTCGGCACAACTCCCGTGATGAAGGCGGGGGAACTTGTCGCCGAGCAGGCGGAGATCACGGTACTGTCGCCGCCGCGATTCGTCAGTCGTGGTGGTGAAAAACTCGACCACGCGTTGGAAATCTTCGCCCTCGATGTTGCCGGTCGCGTCTGCGCGGATTTCGGGGCAAGCACGGGCGGCTTCACGGACTGCCTGCTCCAACGGGGCGCGACGCGCGTCTACGCGCTCGATGTCGGGTATGGGCAACTCGATTACCGCATCCGGCAGG
>JAABVA010006247.1_pt1 | contig 10595 bp, 18 predicted proteins | sample 5560331 | NCBI WGS metagenome assembly JAABVA01 (sample SAMN12812661, study PRJNA571458) | rock metagenome | isolation source: Antarctica rocks | place: Antarctica: Victoria Land, Mt New Zealand sud | collected 2016-01-07 | reverse complement strand
GAGTGCGGCAAAGTCTGAGTATGGTTCAGCCTTGTCCCTTTTGCAAGGTGTTAAAGATGTAGATGTCGGCAGTTTAGCAGGAGCTCGCCAGCGCCTCATGCATGTTCTGGAGGTACCCACTCCAGCCTACCATCTCAAGTTGGCCTCGTCAATATGTGAGACTCACTGTTCAGGGTCTGTTTGCTGTTCCTGAAACACCCGTGTAAACATACATCAACATCTGTTTACTGCAATAAGTCTACTGTTAGTGCTGTCATGGTTGAGATCACTTGCAGGACATGTTCTGACAGGCTCTGGGCACCCACTGGTGTTGACTGAACCCTATTAGCTGACTGTTGTCATATCGTTAATTCTGGCTCTGTGTACATGTGCAGATCCAACAGCAACAACTGAGCAAGGCCAATCAACTGACGGCACAGACCAGCAATCAGCTGGCTGAGGTGTTTGCAGCTCTTGGCGATGCACAGCAAGCTGCAGGCCACTGTCAGAAAGTGCTGGAGTCACTGCTCAGCAGCTATTCATCCAACAGTACTGCAGTGGCTTACCAGCGGCTGAAATTGGCACAGCTGCAGGGCTTGCTGGGTCAGCATTCAGCAGCTCAGACACAAACAGCCAATGCATTACGCACATTGCAATTACACTCCGGAGATGCAGTTGCTTGAAGCAGTCTTGCACGCTTGTGGTGTTATGTGTCTACTCAATGATGCTAAATTTTAAATGAATTTCACCACGAAACGAATCAGGTATGCAGTATGACTTGACGGTAAAGTATAGCTGAGTTGATCAATAAAGTATAGCTGAGTTGGCTACAGAGCAACTGAATGAGCAACAGTATCATTGCCGAAGTTGTATTCGTGATCACTCATGAGCTCTGGTACTCTAGGCTGACTACCTGGTAGGTTCACTGTAGTCACGCTTGCATTGTCAGAAGGGAAATTCTGCTTGCCTGTCATTGGCGTACAGCCTGTAAATGAGCTCAAGCATGCATGCATGCATGCTGCTGAGCAAGCTGACAGTAGCATGTTCAATATGGTATGGCAGGCCTCCTAGGGAGAGCTGCAGTAAGGTGCCATCATACAGACTGCTGTTCACCACAGCAATCACATCTGGTACAAGGCAAAGTCAGCGACCAGCTTAGACTGAGACCTGTGAATCCCGGTCAAATGTGAAGAAAGGTGTTGATAGACTTTCACAAGCCATTCTGCAGCAGACTGTTCATGCCTGGGGTTCATAGACACGACGCATGACACCTTCATGGGAGTTGAGCCTAACTTGCAGCTCATCTGCAAGCTTGCCTTGGGTGACTGTTGCTTGAGAGTTACTGACTGCATGTGTGCGCTTACTGGAAACATTCAATATAGTCACATCCGATGACCTGCCAGCCAAGCTGCTGCCGGACTGCGTTCAGCCTTTTGCGCTGCGCCCCAGCATCTGATAATGGTGCTTGCAGAGGCCAAATGTACTTTACATTTGCTGCAGGCACAGAGTCAGGTCACTTCCATCACATCAATGACAGCAGGGAACCAATGCAGAAGATGTTTCCACACGGCTGTCATCATGCGAAAGGCAGCGCAGGTTGCCGATCACCAACAAGATGTTTCCACACACAGTCTTACCTGCCATGGAGCGGAAAGTGACTAAGGGACCATCTTCACCATTCTGACTGCTGCTGTGTGTTTTACTATCTGCACGTACCAGCACTCTGCAGCACATAGCATGATGCAGCAGTGAAGCCTTATAATGAGTTGAGTATTTCACGCACACACTGCCACACGTGGTCAGCTTTAGATTGGCTGAATCTTTCCTCATGTGGGCCTCCTGACTGAGCATGCAGGCTGAGCACTAGCGTTAATGTCAATATTGCATGGTGGTGATGCCAACGAGTGGCTCAAAAGCAGTTGTGGCCAGGCAGCATACTTCTGCAGGAGAAGAATCTTACTCAATGATGTCTTGACCATACAAGCCTGCAACTGAAAAAGCCCTGAAGTCTGCATTGGGCATCTGCGCCTGTCTGACTACTTGAGCGTCTGGACAAACACGCTTCAAGGCATTTTCAAACAATCTTGTAGCAGTGCGAGGGTCAGGCTCACTGGCCCTCCAAGCTGGACTGTACATCTGCAAAAAGATCTCGAAAGCTGTGAACATTGTAGTCCTTCAAAGCCTATAGCAGGCCTGAAGTTGTTGACCTAACCTGTTAGACCTCACCTGACTGAGACTCCTTGTGCTCACACAGTTCGGATTCACGGCTCCAGGACATGATCGGATTCGCCTGGCACACATAACGCGAAAACAGGCTGTTGGTAGAGCTTGCGATCTCCCCGATACACGACCAAGTGATCACTGTGGTCATAGCGGCATGCATGAACTCGCAAGGCCGCACCGGTCATCATCTAAGCCATACGGCATGGTCTTTGCGTCCTCGTACGGAGATGTAGATATCGCAGCGCAGGCGGGGGCTGCAAGGACTGGCCAGAGACAAAATCACCGTGCGTCTATTGTTCAAGTCAGCAGCAGTCGCGAGACGCGCACGCGCAGAGTCAGGTTGCGGACGAGCTGGTATTTGCTCGGGAGGCGTACAGCATCCAGCAGGCGGTAGAACGGGAATGTTGGCGCGTAAGGTACGCATGGCTCAAGCTTCGAGCGGAATACACGCACACGGTCAAGCTCCTGGTCTATGAAGGGCGCTTTCATTCTCGAAGGGCATTGGCCTCGAATTGCGTCCCAGGGATGCATGGTCAGTTAGTGCACTAGCCAAGCGTAGATGACGCCTTGCATTGGACGCGATGTGCATGTCCAGGAGCTTAGAACTTTTGGAATTGACCTGATATAGTGCCCAAGACGACGTCTGCATTGCCTGGCTTGTCGACAGTCCAACCCGCTTTCCCAGATAAGTCGTTCATGGCCTTTTGCAAGTGGCAGTGAGCCTATGGACGCTCTGCCCGAAGACTGGCAGGCCGTCCCAAACGAGAAGGAGAAATGCGAAGAGATCACCAGATTGACGGTACGACATGCAAGCCATATGCGAAGTTCTGTGCCACGTTCGTTCATCTTTACTGACTTCATCACCGCCAGTGCTTGAGGGACCCTGAAGTCTGCAAATATCTTTGCACAAAATTGCGCATGATGCACGACTTCTGGCCCGACTGCTTCAGGTACCAGAGAATCTGAGTGACGTCGACAGGGCAACTACATTACTTTTGGGAGGGGACCCTCAGCAGCAAAAAAGCGTTGTTGACAGGTGTGGGTACATTTTGGCAAACAGCAACGTTGCAAACTGGGCCACTTGTGACAAGCTTGTGTGGTTTGCAGCTTTCTGGCACTTGTGCGTGCGAAAGGCAGACCCGCTTTTCTGGCTGTGGCCAGTCCCCTTTGTGTGCTGCTGCCAACTTTTGAGCTTACTTTGAAGGTATGCACTAACATGTGCCTGCAGGCATGTCAGCAGATCTGGCAGCGTTTACAGTCTGCGCCCAGCCTTGCATGGGTCACATGAGACAAATTGCAACATGAGCCAAGATGCTGAGGCAATCGTACTAATCGCAGGTTGCGGCAGTAGAGGCTTTGACTGCGGTAGTTGAAGCACAGCTAGTGTCTGGCAGCGATGTTGTGGAGCTGCTGCTTCCAAGTGTTCTTGCCAACATCAATGTGGTTGGAACTCCTGACGAGGTAGGCACCAAACCAAACCTCAAACCAATGTCTTGCTCAAATCAAAGCTCTGTCTGCCTTTGCTCCCTTTCCTTCTAGCTCTGTTGGCGTCATGTCTAGCTGTATCAATGACATGCCTGGGTTCATGTGTACAGGTTGTCAATGCCTGGTTGAAGTGTTTTCATGCTGTAGTACCCTTGCTGGACAAATCGCTCATCAAAGCAAAGATTTTGCCAGTAGCGCTGGCAAAAGGTGCCAACGATGAAACCTCAGTTCACTCCAGAGTCATATGCTGCGCCATGCTGGGATCAATGGCTGCCTGTCTAACAAAGGTCAGTCAAACCAATCTGCCAGCAACAACAGGTTTCCACACATGGGCTGGATCCAGACAGTCACTTCAGCAGTTTCAATTGTCGGCTGCTTTGCAAGATCTCCATGTAACTGCTCTGCACTTGGCCAGCATGTTGTATTGTGGCACAGACTGGATGTGATGAACGCCCTTTGTGTGTAAGTATTATGTGCATGCCCACATGCTCAGGGCCTGTACTTCAGCATGCTCCTGGTGAGTCAGAGCACGAACAACTGACCTGCAGGAAGAAATTGAAAGAGGCTATCTGCGGAGAGCAATGACTCTGTGCCAAGACACAGACTATATAGTGCGCATCAACATGTGCGATGGCCTGCACTGTCTGGCTGCTGCCGTCGGTCTGGACGTCACCGTGGCAACCATACTGCCAGAAATACTCGAACTGATGAAAGATGAGGAACCACTGGTTCGCGTGGCTGCTGTCAACTCATTGGTTTCAGGTGCAGTGATAGCCTTGTCCTCCCACTCCAGCTGTAATGATTGCATTGGACGCTCATGCATCTGGGGTCACTCTGCGTTGTGGCGGTGTGGTTGACCAGCATGCATCTGAGTGTGAGGCTGAGCATCATGTTGCATCTTTTGGGCTGAATATCTCAGATTTCAAAAACAGTTGCGCTTATCAGCTGCTGTCCGGCAGAGCATATCACACTTTATAGTACCAAGTGCGTTGCTACCACTACCTGCGCTCATGTGAGGGTCTGCAACTGCAGTCATGGGCATATTGCCAGCAGAGGTGCGGAAGAAGAAGGCCCTGCCATACTGCCGGCTGTTCTTTCAGAATGCTGACATGGAGAACCAGGTTGCTCGCTGCATGGCTTCTCAATTTCCCATTGTCCTCTGCCAGGTGGGTCTCAGCCTTGTGGTTCCTCTTGTGTCGCACCTTAGGGTCTTGTTGGGCGGTAACTAGCATAAGCTGCATACGGGGCCTGTGATATGCTGGACTGGGTCAAGACAATGCATTGGGTGTGACAACAAGGTGTGTTGCACCCACTTGAGCGCAGTGTTACATACGCTGGACAATGTGTCCTCCGGGACTGACTGGCAGGACATTTGGTATGCGCTCATGTGTCGATTGAGGCATCGTTGGGGACGTCAATATAGTGGGCGCTTTCAAGTATCAACATGCTGCAGGCACACTCAATCAGTTGATGCAGAGATTATAAGCCTCATACTATGGTCACCTGAGATGACTGCATTCAGTTTGGTAAAGCACCCTGCAAGCCTGAGTCAGCATGAAGGGCTGCTCATCTGCTTTGCAGGTCGTCGCTGACATTGACAATGACCTGGAAGTTGGAGTGTTTTTGGGAGCATACAGACAACTAGCACAGCGGCAGGACCTGGAGACACGCCGCCTGTGTGCTGAGAGCTGTGCAGCAGTCCTCAAGGCTGCCACACCGCGCAGGTCATCACCAGCATTCTTTTCTCTCGTTTGGATGCTGACTGCACATGGCAAAGGACCAATCTGGCAACACTCTGTGGAAGCTGCGGCTGCAACTACTGGTCCCCTGGGCTGACAATAGCCTGTCATGGGACTGTTCACGGATTGTGAGCTTTTGTCAGCCTGATTCTGGACAGCATGTGGGCTCAAAAGCATTGAGCAGCAGCCGCAGTCGTGACTGATCAAGTCCACTGTGCATGATCTTCTATGTCCATTGCTATGTTGTTTCACTTCCTCTGTGCGATGTCAGAGGATGTCAGGCCTGCGGTCTTTGATGATGTTTATCAATTGTGCAGGTATGCAACACATGTGCATGAAGCCTTGACAGGGTTAGTGGCAGACTCTGATCAGGAGGTGCGGCGCCTCATGGCTGGCCATTTTCATGACATCTGCAAGATGCTGGGCAAGGAGCGCTGTGCGCAATACATGAAGAGGTACACATGGCTGCTGCCTGACCTCTTGCTGCATGGCATTTTGCTCTGCTGCTTGCACCTGGCGTCACAATGGGGATAGTTTGAGATTCAAGCAAGCATACATACCTCATTGAGCACAGCATTGAAACACCTCTGAAGACAGCACTTTTCTTCCTTCAATTCTAAGGTTCTTCACTCATCATGTTATGCGCCTTTTCTGACAGTGCCACGGTCTTAGCTGCTGACTTGTGCACTGCATTTCCCTGAGTGTCCTAGCACAAAGAGCAACGCAGCCCATGTGAAACCCAAGCTGTCTTGTGCACAGACACTAGAATGCTATCAAGCATTCTGCTGGTCAATGCCTTGCCTCCATTGCCAGGTGCTCTGCCGCAATGCAAGTGTGTAGAAGCACCGGCATGTCTGTATGCGGACATTGAGCCTAATGTTCAATGAATCCGATGGTTGCATTTATGATAATGACGACATAGATGCTATTCATGTTGAATGTATATACTTGATATCATGACAATCTGTCGTGCAGGCCTTTCTTGAACTTGCTGGGGGACGAGAGCAATGCAGTTCGAGTAGAGGTGATGGCGTTCCTGGTGCAGACCCTGGACCAATTCTGCATCTCAAGCCAAAGCCGTGCACTGTAATCCTGCTGGGCCTCACGATGAGCTGACTGCCGTGATCTCACACAACAAGGCTTGCTTGCATTGGTCCTGAGAGCAAGATGCATGCTTGTCATGTAGCCAGCCAATTCCATGACACAAGGCATGTCAAAAGGGGGGTGATGGCACAGGAGGTGTGATGGCACGTATATACCTGTGCAAGCCCTTTCATGAAGCGAGCTACCCTGATGAGAGCATCTTGCCGTGTGCCATTGATCATGTGCTGAATTGCCAGAAGCCTGTACTCACTCTGCTCCTACACAGGCTCATGCTTGCACTTGTAGTAATGGTTTCTGAAAGGCCGAGGTCAAGTCAGCATACTTGAGTGCATGTGCCTGAGGCAACACAGCCAGCAGCTGCAGATGTGACAGCAAGCAACAACTTGAGCGAAGCCAAACTAAGCTTGCAGCGCAGGTGTATCAAGCACCAGATCATGCAGGAGTTGGCATTGCAGTGCAGTTGCAGGTCTCTACATTGTGTTTGTACACTGTGACACCTGTCTTTGTGATTCAGCTAGTAGCAACCGTGCAAGCATTGTTGTACAAATGCACACCAATGCAGATGCAACAGCAGAACAAACGTATGCAAGGCAGCACGAGAAAGCATACCGTACCTGCGCCAGTTCCTTGTCCCGACTCTGTGCATCTACCTCTCCTTGCAGCTTGTTTCTGGCCACAGCTGCTTGCTGACGCTCGACCGCTATCACCTACGGGGGCAAGCACGCTCACTCAGCCAAACACATACGAATTCGTGTTTGAATACAAGTCGGCAAGGGCGCCATACCACCAGGCAAAAGCAAAACAGCACTGCCAGAGACACTGTCGAGCTCTTCCACGTTTCTTCACGGGCTGCAGCTGCGGCCCGTTGCTTAGCACAGCGAGACGCCTTGCCCATGATATGTGGGCGACGGGACAGTTGTTGCAAGACCGTGCCCTTGCCACAAAGCGATGTTCACTCAATTCGCTCGCGGACTGTATGACAATTTTGAGCTCGAAGCTTTTGACAATTTAGCGATCGAAGGTGCACCCCAAGAGGCCCGTGATATGTCCATGCGTGCATGGAGACATTCAAACGTGTGTTCATGCATTTCCGAAATCAGTCTTGCTGGTGGAGCCAGCTAATTACGGCCAAGTTGAGCAGAGTGCCAACTGCAGCAATGGTATGGTGACCTCATCCATGCTGCTGAAAAAGTTGCTTATGCACCTGACAATGTGTTAGAACATACTATGCAGCAGTTGAGTATTGTGCAGCATTTGCCTCTGTTCCTGATGTATAGCCATGCAGCCCTTATCCAACTGCTATCCTGACAGTGTGCCGTGCTTCCACCCAACTCAGCTGACCTCCTTAATATGACGATCATCTTTGTCTCTACAAGTATGGCTGCTGTGACTGAGACAAGGAGCCAACATGGCTTGACAGGTGGTCAGTGATCAGGTGGTGTGCCAGGAATTGCATCTGCATCTTCTTCGTCATCATCTGGAGTTGATGCATTAGCCAAGTACCTGCGACATCAGCAAAGAAGGCATGAAATGTGGACATGCTGCTGTATGCTGCTTTGCAAGCCACGAGTCTGAATCGCAGCCCCCTGAGCTACCATGAGCAACGCATGCTTAGTGTACAGCACTAAATCAGGTTGTGCTTGTGGTGACAGGCATAGTTTTCTTGAGCACAACTTGCAGCCCAGTCTGCAGTTGTTCAGAAGGACATGCCTGTTAGAGAAGACAGGGTCGGCATGTTGCATCATTTCGTCTTCAGAGTCCTCCAACATCTGATTGCCAGCGTCTGAGGCAGGCTGATTCAGGCTGATGTCATTATCATCATACATGCCAGACCCACGAGTGTTCTTGACAGAGGGGGCTTCACGGCTCCTGCATGACTGGCAGCATCATGCTCAACATGATATGCCAACATTGTGAGATGATATAGCAAGGTTGTGTGATGGTAAACCATGCACCAGGCCATAAACAGACAATTCAATGCCCACAGCTGAACTGCAATCTTGTAACCTTTGCTCAAAGAATTGACAGCTGTTGCAAGCGGCTACGGTGTGTCGATCATGAGAGATGCTGCGCAGCTGCACACTACAAAGGAGGTTCAGTGCTTTGGCGGTGCCAATGGTAATGTGGCAGTGTACCTGCAACACACTGGTGACTGGCACTGCAAGAACACCATGACTGCACAGCAGCATCACAGGTCCGGAAGACACAAACCAACAAGCAAGTCTTGTTGTGTCATACCAACAAGGGTGTGACAAACAAGCAACAGCATGCAGTTCTTCATACGTGATGACCTGGTCAAGAGGAGTGCAGCTGCAATATGAGGCAATGGCAAGGTGCCTGAGGTCCTGCTCAGGCCAGGCATCTCCTTCACACATGCACTTGTATGACACCATGCCTGGACCATGTTGCTGACCTGTTGGAGCGATGGGTATAAAGACTGGTGTCATCATCAGGAATGGCCTGCCTGCCTGACGGCCCGGCTTCACTGCCAGAAATGGACACATCTGCCATACCTTGCAGCTGATGCCTGCCAGATGGTGGACCCATGCTTGCTGCCTCACCTAGCCTTGCTTCCTGACCCTGAGGCCGGAAGCGCCAGCTCAATCGGCCCCCTGCAGCCCCAGATTCTGTTGTAGGCCAGTGAGCACATGCTTCCACAACTGCGCCCACTTGCAAGCACCCGCCTGCTTCAAGTCTGCTGCCAAATGCTGTTTCAAGTAGATGATAGCATGCTAGTTCTTGCACGGGAGTCATGCACGATGTGCAGAGGGCACAATGCAAAGTTCAATCAATTGCTTACATTCCAGGGACGCCGGTTGACAAGGTATGACCTCATCCATGCAACTGGTCTACAGGTCATAGGAGACCCACCACTGATTGGAGCCCTAGTAGAGGGTCCCCTATCCACCCCAGCTGCCATCCTGCTGGCCACCACAGGGGTTTCATCAGGGGCAGGCTGTTGGCCAACGGCAGGGCCGCCCCTGGCAGCCCCTTGCATGAACCTGCTGGGCCGGGTTGTTTCTGCTGCAACTGTGTTCAGGGGGTTGAGAGCAGGGCGGCTAGAATGTGAGGCAGGCGAGTTGTGCCTGCCTCCTGTAGCTGGAGTGCGCAGCTTACTATGCAGAGCTGTGCCTGGAGTTCGCCCACCTGCATTTCAAGACCAGACAAATTGGACCAGCATCACTGCACATACCGTAGCAAGGTATGCTCTGCCTATGTGACTTGGTGTGAGGCCGTTGTTGCAAGGGATGCCAATGAGTCTGCAATTGGATGACCCTCAGTGCAGCACCAAAACAGCCGATGTTTCTACACCTTCGGGGGATTGACTATGATGTAAACAGCAGCGAAGCAACCTTGAGGAGCAGCTAGGTCACAGCATGACAGCATGAACAAGGTTGCAGTAGCAAAGTCACGGCAACAATGGTGACCTCTAGCACCAAAAGGGGTGTCGCCTGGAACAACACTGCCTGGGGCTGCTCCCAGCAGCCCTCCAGCAGGGCCAGCCTGAGGCTGTTGACTAAGTGGCTCTGCCTGCTGTGACTCCATCAAGGTCGCCAGTATGAGCTCTGCCTCACACTCCATCTCCTGCACCACACTGCAATGCAGCCTTCATAACATCACAGCGCCAGGCCAGCTGCCTCTTCGGGAGCACAACCCAGCCAACACGCACATCTGCACAGACCTTCCCCTTACGACAAGATATGTGCAGCACACTTGTCTGGGTGTATGTGTGTGGGCAAGTCATGTATGTACGCTTGTTTGAACCATGGTGTGTCATGTGCCTTGCATAGCCGCCAGACTAGTGCTCACTGCGACTGTTCAAGCCACAAGACACAGGCTGACTGTGTCACTGACACTGTGACTGACACTGACACTGTCACTGTCACTGTGTGTGACTGTGTCACACTGTGTCACACTGTGTCTGTGCCTGTGACTGTGACTGTGCCTGTGACTGTGACTGTGACTGTGACTGTGACTGTGACTGTGACTGTGACTGTGACTGTGACTGTGACTGTGACTGTGACTGTGACTGTGACTGTGACTGTGACTGTGACTGTGACTGTG
>JAABVA010006246.1_pt1 | contig 10595 bp, 10 predicted proteins | sample 5560331 | NCBI WGS metagenome assembly JAABVA01 (sample SAMN12812661, study PRJNA571458) | rock metagenome | isolation source: Antarctica rocks | place: Antarctica: Victoria Land, Mt New Zealand sud | collected 2016-01-07 | reverse complement strand
GCCGTCCGCCTTGGTCGTCACCCAGCCCGACCTGGCCGGCGCGCCGCTCGCCGCCCTGCTGGCCCAGGCGGACGGCGAGGGCGTGCCGGTGCGCCGGGTGCCGCGGCCGACGGCGCTGCAGGCGGCGACGGGCAGCGGCGCGATGGAGCTGGCTCCCGTCGCGATCGAGGACTTGCTGAACCGCCCGCAGGTGCAGCTCGACCGCGACGGCATGGCGCGCCTGGTGCGCGGGCGCCGGGTGCTGGTGACGGGCGCTGGCGGCACCATCGGGTCGGAGCTCGCCCGCCAGGTGGCGGCGCTCGGCCCCGGCGACCTGACGCTGCTCGACAACGGCGAGTATGCGCTGTGGCAGATCGACCAGGAGCTGCATGAGACGCATCCGGACGTGCCGCGCGGGACCGTGATCGCCGACGTGCGCGACGAGCCCCGCATCCGCGCGGTGTTCGAGCGCGTGCGGCCGGAGCTGGTGTTCCACGCCGCCGCGCTCAAGCACGTGCCGATGGTCGAGGCCAACCCGCTCGAAGGCCTGCTGACCAACGCCGTCGGCACCCGGCACGTCGCGGAGGCGGCGCGCACCGCCGGGGCGAGCGCTATGGTGTTCATCTCGACCGACAAGGCGGTGAACCCCAGCAGCGTCATGGGCGCCAGCAAGCGGCTCGCCGAGATGTACTGCCAGGCGCTGGACGTGGCGGCGCGGCGCGGCGACGGCATGCGTTGCATTACGGTGCGGTTCGGCAACGTGCTGGGCAGCACCGGCTCGGTCGTGCCGCTGTTCCGCCGGCAGCTTGAGCGCGGCGGCCCGCTGACCGTCACCCATCCCGACATGCAGCGCTACTTCATGACGGTGCGGGAGGCGGTGGGCCTGGTGTTGCAGGCCAGCGTGGTGGGCATGGCCGACGCGGCGCTGCCGACCGGGGCGCAGGGCGGCATCTTCGTGTTCGACATGGGCGAGCCGGTGCGGATCGTGGACCTGGCGCGGCAGATGATCCGGCTTGCCGGGCTGCACCCGGCCGAGGGGGCGCCCAAGCCGGGGACGCCTAAGCCGGGGACGCCCAAGCCCGGAACAATCGAAATCCGCTTCACCGGCCTCCGTCCCGGCGAGAAGCTGTTCGAGGAGCTGTTCCATGGCAGCGAGCCGCCGGCGCCGACCGGGCACCCCGGCCTGCTGATGGCCGCGCCGCGCACCGCCGACCCGGCCATCGTCGGCCGCGCCATCGACGAGATCGCCGCCGCCTGCCGCGCCGGGCAGTCCGGTTTGGCGCTGACCCTGCTCGGCCGCATGATCCCCGAGTTCGAGCACAACGCAGAGGGCGCGCCCGGACGGGTGCGCCTGCCTGGAGAGTAGAGATGGGAGAGTAGAGATGGCCCAGACGACCCCGCTCCGGCCGATCCCGTTCCTGGACCTGAAGGCGCAGCAGGCCCGCATCGCCGGGGCGCTGCGCCCGCGGCTGGACGCGGTGCTGGCGCACTGCCAGTTCGTGATGGGGCCGGAAGTCGCGGAATTAGAGGGCCGGCTCGCCGCCTATTGTGGCGCGCGGCACTGCGTCGGCGTCAGCTCCGGCACCGACGCGCTGCAGATCGCCATGATGGCCGAAGGCATCGGACCCGGCGATGCCGTGTTCCTGCCGGCGTTCACCTACACCGCCACCGCAGAGGTGCCGCTGGTGCTGCGCGCGACCCCAGTGTTCGTCGACGTCGACCCGCGGACGTTCCAAATCGACCCGGCGCACCTCGCCGCCCGCATCGCCGAGGTGCGCGCCGCCGGCCGATTGCGCCCGCGTGCGCTGGTGGGCGTGGACCTGTTCGGCCAGCCCGCCGACTGGCCGGCGCTGAACCAGATTGCCGCGGCGGAGGGGCTGTTCACCCTCGACGACTGCGCCCAGAGCTTTGGCGCCGTCCTGCATGGCGCGCGGCTCGGCACCCAGGCGCAGGCGACCGCCACCAGCTTCTTCCCGAGCAAGCCGCTGGGCGCCTATGGCGACGGCGGCGCACTGTTCACCGACGACGACGGCCGCGCCGCGCTGTATCGCAGCCTGCGCAGCCATGGCGAGGGCACGACGCGCTACGAGGTGTTGCGCACCGGGATGAACGGACGGCTGGACACCATGCAGGCTGCGGTGCTGCTGGCGAAGCTCGACGTGTTCGACGAGGAGCTCGCGGTCCGCGAACGCATCGCGCAGATCTATGACCGCCGCCTCGGCAACGCGGTCGTGATCCCGGCCCGTGTGCCGGATAGCGCCAGCGCCTGGGCAATCTACGCCGTGCTGCTAGCCGATGAGGCGGCGCGCACCCGGCTGCAAGGCGCGCTGCGGGACGCCGGCGTGCCGACTGCGGTCTACTACCCACGGCCGCTGCACCGGCAGCCGGCCTATGCCGCCCACCATGACGGCGCGGAGTTGCCCGTTTCCGACGACCTTTCGCGCCGTATCCTGGCCCTGCCGATCCACCCGGACCTGTCGGCCGCCGATGCCGAGCGGGTGTGCGACGCGGTGACGCAGGCGCGGGGCTGACGCAACCGCCTCCGCGCACTGGCGTTCCCTGCGCATGAACCAGCCAAAGATACAGAACGACGATCCTCCGACCGAGGGCGCCAGCCCTGACCACAACCCGACGGGAAACACGCCGAACGGCATTCCGAAGGGATTGGCCGATGCCGAGGTCTCGGGCCGGCCGAATGATGGCCGCGTCGCGACTGAGACCGCAGTGCAGAAGACCGGGCAGGACTAAGCCCGTCCTCCGTCCCACAGCAGCGTCAGCTCATGCTTGTTGTGGAACAGGTGCATCACGCGCCCGCCAGGCAGTGCTGCAAAGGCATCTGCCGCGCCGAAATCGGTTTTGCCTTGGAACTTGACCGTACAGACAACGCGCCGGGCTGCGCCGGCTGTGGTCCAACGCTCTACCAGCGATAGCAGCCGGGCTGGGTAGGCGATCACGTCGCAGACGAGCCAGTCCACCGGCTCAGGCGGCAAGGCGAAAGCGCTCTCGATAGCTTGCTCCACGCCGGGCATCGCCGCGATGCGCGGATTGAGTGGCGCTTTGTCGACCGCGCGCACCGATGCGCCCAGGCTGGCCAGCACCCAGGTCCAGCCGCCGGGCGACGCTCCGAGGTCGATGCACCGGTCGCCAGGGCCGGGGTAGGCGCCAAACCGGGTCAGCGCCTCCCACAGCTTGAGGTAGGCCCGGCTGGGTGGACCAATATGGTCCTCCTCGAACCGGCACTCCCCAAGCGGGAACGGGCTCGATTTGGTCGGGCTGGCCAGCAACCGGCCGTGGTCCAGCAGGGTCCATGCGCCGAGGTGCGACGCTGGCGCCGGCTCGGGAAAGCGCAGGGGGCGGGCACGGACCGGGGGCAGACGGCTCTCGATCAGCGCCATCCGGCGGTGATGCCCGGCGGCGTAGGCGGACCAGTTGCGCTGCTGGGCGCGCAGCAGGTCGACTGCGGCCTTCACCGATGGGACGGCGTGTTCCCGCGGCGCGGTCCAAACATCGAGCGCCCAGACGCTGGCATAGGGCGGGTCCGGCGACAGCGCCAGCCGGCCGTGCCAGCCCGTCACGGCCACGCCGGCCCGCGCCAACTCCTCCGCCAGCGGCTGCTCCAGCTCCTCGGCCGCAAGATAGGCGCTGGCGACCGGCGCCGACGCGATCAATGCCGGATCGTGGGCCGGATCGTGGGCCGGACCGCGGACAGGCCCAGCAACAGCCAGCCCAGCATCAGCAGGCTGCCGCCAATTGGAGCCAGCGCGCCCAGGTGCGGCCCGCCCAGTGCGCCGGCGTAAACCGTGCCGCAGAACAGCACCATGCCGAGCGCGAACGCTGCGCCCGCCACATGGACCAAGCGCCCGCCCCGCGCGCCCCAAATCCCGCAGCCCAGCAGCACCAGCGCGTGCCAGCCCTGCATCTGCACGGCGGCGCCCACGGCCCGCGCCTCGCTTGCGTCGACCGCCAGGTGCGCCGCCCCTGCCGCCGCCGCGACCGCCAGCAACCCGGCCAGCCCGCCCAGCACCACCCACCCGCGATACGAATCCGTGATCATACGGCCCGTTTACCTGCTCTGTGCATGTTCCGCCACCGCCGGCTTCAGTGTAGGTTGCGCCGATGCCCCGCGGAGACTTGTTTCCATAGATCGGACCGTTCGAGACCGGCTACATGCCGCTGTCCGGCGGCCACGTGATGTACTGGGAACAGGTCGGCGCGTCCCACGGCCAGCCCGTGCTGTTCCTGCACGGCGGACCCGGTGCCGGCGCGGGTGCGGTCCACCGCCGTTTCTTCGATCCGCATTTCTGGCGCGTGGTGATCTTCGACCAGCGCGGCGCCGGGCGTTCGCGCCCGCTCGGCAGCCTCGTTCACAACACGACGCCTGACCTGGTCGCCGACATCGAGACCCTGCGCCGCCACCTCGGCATCGAGCGCTGGCTGCTGTTCGGGGGATCATGGGGCTCCACCCTCGCGCTGGCCTACGCGCAATCCTACCCGAACCGGGTGCGCGGCCTGGTGCTGCGTGGCGTGTTCCTGGGGCGGTGGAGCGAGGTCGACTGGTTCCTGCACGGCCTCGGCGCGGTGTTCCCCGACGCGCACGCGGCCTTTGTGGGCCACCTGTCGCCCGACGAGCGCCGTGACGTGCTCGGCGCCTACCTGCGGCGGCTCGTCGACCCGGACCCGTCCGTCCACATGGCCGCCGCCCGCGCCTGGTCGGTCTACGAGGGGTCCTGCAGCACCCTGCTGCCCAGTCCCGACACGGTCGCGTCGTTCGCTCAGGACCGCACGGCGCTCGGCCTCGCGCGGATTGAGGCGCACTACTTCGCCCATGACCTGTTCTTGCCGGATGGCGGGCTGCTGGGCGGCATGCACGGAATCGGCCACCTGCCGGCCGAGATCGTCCAGGGCCGCTATGACATGGTTTGCCCGGCGCGCACCGCCTTCGAGCTCGCCGCCGCCTGGCCGTCCGCCCGGCTGACCGTCATCCCCGACGCCGGCCACTCGGCGTTGGAGCCTGGGGTGCGCCGTGCCCTGGTCTCCGCCGTGGAGCGGTTCCGCAACGTCCGCTGATCATGCATGCTCCCGGACCATACGGAGGGTGGGACACATGAAAATCGCGGTCATTGGATTGGGGTCCATGGGCATGGGGGCGGCGCTCAACCTGGCGAGGGCCGGGCACGAGGTCGCGGGATGCGAAATCCGGCCAGAAGCGTGGCCCGAGCTGACGGCGGCTGGCAGCGCTTGCGTCGCGACACCGGCCGAGCTGCCCTGGGAACTGGACGCCCTGGTCGTCTTCGTGGTGAACGCCGCGCAGGCGGAGCAGGCGCTGTTCGGCGAGGCGGGCGGGCTGTCGCATGTCGCGGCGGGCGGCGTCGTGCTGTGCTGCGCCACCGTGGCGCCCGAGGCCGCCCGCGCCATGGCGGCGCGCGTCGCCGAGTCGGGCCGGCTGTTCCTGGACGCGCCCGTTTCCGGCGGCGCGGTTGGCGCCAGGAGCGGCAGCATGACGGTGATGGGCAGCGGCAGCCCGGCCGCATTCGAGCGGGCGGCTCCGGCGCTGGAGGCCATGGCGTCCAAGGTCTGGCGCCTGGGCGACGAACCCGGCGTCGGCAGCACGGTCAAAATGGTGAACCAGTTGCTGGCCGGCGTCCACATTGCCGTGGCCGCCGAGGCGATGGCGCTGGGCATACGCGCTGGCGCCGACCCACGCACCTTGTTCGAGGTCATCAGCTCCTCCGCCGGCAGCTCGTGGATGTGGCAGAACCGGGTGCCGCACATCTTGGAGGGCGACGACACGCCGCTGTCGTCGGTGAACATCTTCGTCAAGGACCTCGGGATCGTGTTGGACCAGGCGCGGGCGCTAACCTTTCCGTTGCCGATGGCGTCCGCGGCGCACCAGCTTTTCCTGGCGGCGGCTGCTGGCGGCCATGGCGGGCGCGACGACGCTTTCGTGATCCGGGTCTGGGAGGCGCTGGCCGGCATCGCCCTACCGGGAAAGCCATCTTAATAATGCTATTAATCTCAATTTAAGGATTAGCCGTCTATTCCTTGTTCGCGGCACGGCGCTGCCGGCTACGAACAGGGACAAAGGCAATGGCAATACTCACGGTTGGCGCCCATCAGGCATTCCAGCGGATCGCCGACGCGGTGGCGGCGTCGCACGACGGCGATGTGGTGGCGGTCCAGGCTGGGACCTACGTTAATGACTTCGCAACAGTCACCCACAAGATCACGCTTCAGGGCATCGGCGGCATGGTCAAGATGGTCGCGACGGTGGCGCCGACGAACGGGAAGGCGATCCTGACGACGGACAACGACGTGACGATCGACCATTTCGAGTTCTCGGGCGCGAAGGTGGCCGACAAGAACGGCGCCGGCATCCGCTACGAGGCCGGCAACCTCGTCGTCACCAACTCGTACTTCCATGACAACGAGAACGGCCTGCTGGGCGCCGCCGACGCGAACGGCAGCATCACCGTGAAGGACTCCGAGTTCAGCCATAACGGCAACGGCAACGGCCTCACCCACAACCTCTACGCGGGCGCCGTCAAGCAGCTCACGATCCAGGACAGCTACTTCCACGACGCCGTTATTGGCCACGAGATCAAGAGCCGGGCGTTGAGCACGACCATCACCGGGTCGCGCATCCAGGACAACTCCGGCAATGCCAGCTACTCGATCGACCTGCCGCAGGGCGGCGACGCGCTGATCCAGGGCAACACCATCCAAAAAGGTGTCAACGCTCCGAACCCGGTCATCATCGCGTTCGGCGAGGAGGGCAACCTCAACCCGAATTCGTCCCTGACGGTGCGCGGCAACACCATCGTGAACGACGACCCCAAGGGGATCGCGGTCTGGAACGCCACCAGCGCCAAGGCGACGATGGACGGCAACCACGTCTTCGGCATGGGCAGGGCGCCGGCCAACCGTGGAACGGTCGGGCAAACCGGCACCACGGCACTGACCACGCGCCCGGTGCTGAGCCTGGCCTCACCGGTCGACACCATACAGGCGACCCTCGTGTTCAACGTGTCCGAGGACGCTTGGAACGGCGACGCGCAGGCGTACTTCCGGCTAGACGGGCAACAGCTTGGCGGAGTGCAGGCCATCACGGCGTCGCACGCCTTGGACAGGGTGCAGAAGTTGTCGTTCCTCGTCCCGCTGTCGGCGGGTCCGCACACGGCGTCGGTTGTGTTCGCGAACCATGCCGCGGGCGCCACGGCGGCGGCATCCCGCAACCTTTATGTGAGTTCGATCGACGTAGGCGCACGACACCTTGCCCTGGCGACGGCGCTCAAGGCGAACGGAACCGCGTCCTTCACTATCCCGGCCCTGCCCGCCACGGCCATGGGCGCGCTGCCGGGCAACAGCCTGATGGCGCACATCGCCGCAATGCCGGCCTCGTGAGCGGGCAGCAGCGCCCCAGGTCAGCCCGCCAGCGCCGCAGTCACGCGGCGGGCGAAGGCGGCCGGGTCCGTGGGCATGTCGCCGTCCTGCACCCGCGCCAGGTCGAGCAGGGTATGGGCCACGTCGGCAAGGTCCGCGCCGCCCTCTGCCCGGCCCGCCAGGGTGCGGATCAACGGGTGGCGTGGGTTCACCTCCAGCACCGGCGGCAACGCCATGCCGGTTTGGCCATGACGCCGCATCAGCCGCTGCATTTGCAGGTCCGGACCAAACCCAGCCGCTGCCAGCACCACCGCGCTGTCCACCAGGCGGTCGGTCGCGCGCACGTCACCCACCGCGTCGCCCAGCGCCGCCTTCAACGCCGCTAGCAGCTTCTCAACGTCGGCCGCCTCGCCCTCCGGCGCCGCCGCCACGGGCAGCTTGGACAGGTCGCCGGCGCCCTGCGTGACGCTGCGAATCGGCTTGCCCTCCCACTCCGACAGCCGCTCCGGCCAGAACGTGTCGACCGGATCGGTCAGCAGCAGCACCTCGACGCCGCGCGCCTTGAAGCCCTCCACCTGCGGCGACCGCGCAAGCGCCTCGGCGTCGTCGCCGGTCAGAATATAGATTGCCTCCTGCTCCGGCTTCATGCGCCCGACATAGGCGTCGAGGCCGGTCCAGCCCTCATGGCCGGACGACCGGAACCGCATCAGCGCCGCCAACTCCTTGCGGTGCTCGTTGTCCTCCCAGACGCCCTCCTTCAGCACCGGGCCAAAGTTCTCCCACAGCTTGGCGAAGTCCTCGTCGTCCTTGGCGCGCGTCTTCAGCTCACCCAGCACGCGGTTCGTCACCGCCTTGCGGATGCGCGCCAGCACCGGCGTCGCTTGCAGCATCTCCCGGCTGACGTTCAGCGGCAGGTCCTCGGTGTCGACGACCCCCTTCACAAAGCGCAGCCAAGACGGCAGCAGCCCGGCCTCGTCGGTGATGAACATGCGGCGGACATGCAGCCGCACCCGGCTTTCGCGGGGACCATCGACCGGCTCGAACGGCCGCGAGCCCGGCACGAACAACAGCGCCGAGTATTCCAGCGCGCCCTCGGCACGCCAATGCAGGGTGGCCCAGGGCTCGTCGTATTGGCCCAGGTGCCGGTAGAAATCCTTGTACTGCTCGGCCGTGACCTCGCTTTTCGGCTTGCGCCACAGCGCCGTGCCGGCGTTGGCGGGGCGGTCCTCGCCCTCGGTCGCGACGGTGATCGGCACCGTGATATGGTCCGCCCACTTGCGCACGATCGTCTCAAGCCGGATCGGCTCCAGGAATTCGTCCGCGTCCGGCTTCATGTGCAGCAGGACACTGGTGCCGGGTTCGTCCCGCGCCGCAGGGGTCAGCGTGAACGCGCCGGCCCCATCGGACGCCCAGGTCCAAGCCTCCTCCGACCCGGCGCGGCGGCTCGTCACCTCGACCCGTTCGGCCACCATGAATGCCGAGTAGAAGCCGACGCCGAACTGACCAATCAGGCTGACCTTCTCGTCGGGCTTGGCCCCAGAATCTTTGGCTCCAACATCTTTCGCCGCCATTTCCGCGCCGAACCGGCGGGTTCCGGAGCGCGCGATGGTGCCGAGGTTCGCTGACAGCTCCCCCTTGTCCATGCCAATGCCGCTGTCGGCGACTAGGATGGTGCGGGCGGCCTTATCGGGCACGATGCGGACGCCTGCATCGGGCGGCAGTGCCAGGGCGGGGTTGGTCAGCGCCTCGAACCGGCGCCGGTCGGTGGCGTCGGCGGCATTGGCGACCAGCTCGCGCAGGAAGATTTCGCGGTCCGAGTAGAGCGCGTGGACCACGAGGTCGAGCAGGCGGCCGACCTCGGCGCTGAACTCATGGGTTTCAACGTGGGCGTCGGACATTGCGGTCTCCCAAGGCTGTCACGGCGTCGCCTTATGCCGTGCCGCCCCGGCGCTTTCAACCGCCTGTCCTGACAACAGCCGCCGAGTTCGTTAGAGGTCCTGGTTGTCCGCCCCGCTGCCCCGGCCGGAGACGCCGGCGCGGGACGGCGCATCGGCGCCGGGTTCTATGGTGCGGGACATCGCGGCGATCTCCTCGTCGTCCTGCGGCCCAACATCTTGCGGCCCCCCATCCTGCAACCGGGTGTCGGCACTGGCCGCGGGGTCATCGCGACGCTCCTGCAACACAGCGACCACTGCATCCGCATCGATCCGTTCAGCCGCCGCGAACAGCCGGTCGGCCTCCTCCCCGTCGCCAGCGGCCTGGGCGCGCAGCGCCTTTTCCGCCATCAGCCGCGCCGAGGCGTGCTTGCCGCCGACGCCATCGGTTTGGTCCAGCTCGTCACTCATGGCAATCCTTTGTAAGTTGCAGGTTCACTTGGCGTCTGTTGGAACACAGCTCCGCATGTGCTGGCCTGCTACCCAGGATGGAATAAGACACGGAACGCCGGGCTTCAAGGATAGGTTCCAGCGAAACAGAATGAACCTATGCCGACTCTGCCCGTTACATGCAGCGGAGGCGTCACATATGGTCGAAATCCGAAGATTGGACCCGCATGACCCGTTGCCTGAGGGTCAGGGACACCGGGTCGTCGTGCTGCGCCGGTTCGATGAGGACGATCCCCGCCGGACAGTGACCGAGATTACCCTGACAAGCGCGCCCGGACGGCCTGAGGTCGCGCGGCCCATGCAGGCCGACGGAACCGCCATGCCGCTTGAGGACGTGGTCGCAGCGGCGCGGCGGGTGGCGGAGACGGAGGGCATACACGAGGTTTTCGTACTGGACCGTACTGCCGGACAGTTAGAGCATGATGTGATCGAACACGCCGGCGATCACAGCTTCGCCGGTAAGAAGCTGGACGACAGCGATTTCGAGGATGATGAAAGGGGTGCCGACATGCGTGACCGGCGGCCCTGGATTAATCCAGATTGTGCCCAATTCTCGCCATACCCACCCATTACCCCTCCGACTCCTAAATATAGGGCGGCTGGTCACGTGGCTGTGAAGTGCTGAGGTCTTTTCGTTTTTGCCGTAAGCCGCGATGACTACCTTCTCATGCTGGCTGTTTCGCCTATGTCTGCTTCCATACCCCAAGGCCCCCATTCCGGGCGCGGCCCCTAACAAGAAGAGAACCCCCTGATGCCTGATACCGGGCTAGACGTGTCCACTACTGGACGACGTGTCGGCGTGCTTGTCGTTGGCCTCGGCGGCGCCGTCGCCACCACCGCCGCAGCCGGCAT
>JAABVA010006245.1_pt1 | contig 10598 bp, 7 predicted proteins | sample 5560331 | NCBI WGS metagenome assembly JAABVA01 (sample SAMN12812661, study PRJNA571458) | rock metagenome | isolation source: Antarctica rocks | place: Antarctica: Victoria Land, Mt New Zealand sud | collected 2016-01-07 | reverse complement strand
GGAGGCGCTGGGGATTGCGACGGACTTTATGCCGGGGGTTTTGACGGCGCGGATGCTGGAGGGGGGCATACGGTTTGGGCTGGGGTCGACACTGGCGATGCGGCGGGTGGCTCTGGCGAAGGCTGGGGGATTTGAGGCGGTGCTGGAGTGCCTGGCGGATGACTATGAGCTGGGGGCTCGGATTGCGGGGGCGGGGTACCGGGTGGAGCTGTGCGGCGAGGTGGTGGAGACGACGGTGCCGGCGTACACCTTTGGTGAGTTTAGAGATCATCAGGTGCGGTGGGCGCGCACGGTTCGGGACTCCCGGAGGTGGGGGTACTTGGGGCTGGGGATGACGTTTTGCTTGCCGTGGGCGGTGCTTTGCTGCGTGGCGAGCGGGCTGGCGCTTTGGAGCTTTGCGCTGCTGAGCCTGGCAGTGCTGGCGCGGGTGAGCGTGGCGCTGTGTGTGGGGGTGGGCGTGCTGCGGGATGGGCAGGTGCTGCGGGATTTATGGCTCTTGCCGGTGCGGGATTGCTTCGGGTTGGGGTTTTGGGTTTGGAGCTTTGCGGGGGATACGGTGGTTTGGCGGGGGGAGCGGTTTCGGCTGAAGGGTGGGTTGTTGGAAAGGGTGGGCTAAGAAGAAGCGGTCGCGCTTTTAGCGGGATACCCACCCTTTGCACCCCACCCTTTCGCTTCGCGAGAGGATGGGGCACCCGCCTTGGTGGTAAATCCTTAGCCACCTCGGCAGAGCTAGTCGACGTCGAAGACGACTCCCTGGGCCAGGGGGAGGGAGACGCCGTAGTTGATGGTGTTGGTAGAGCGGCGCATGTAGGACTTCCAGCTGTCGGAGCCGGATTCGCGGCCGCCGCCGGTCTCTTTTTCGCCGCCAAAGGCACCGCCGATCTCGGCTCCGGAGGGGCCGATGTTGACGTTGGCGATGCCGCAGTCGGAGCCGGTGGCTCCCAGGAAGATTTCGGCTTCGGCGAGGTCCTGGGTGAAGATCGAGGAGGAGAGGCCCTGGGGGACGTCGTTGTGGAGGCGAATGGCCTCGGCGACGGTTTCGTAGTGGAGGACGTAGAGGATAGGGGCGAAGGTTTCTTGTTTTACGAGTGCGGTTTGGGTTTCGAGTTCGACGAGGGCTGGGCGAACGTAGAAAGCTTCGGGGGCGAGGATTCCCTCCGGTGTTCGTGGCGCGCCAGACCCCACCCTTTCCGGCGATGAGACGGCCGGAGAGGATGGGGCACCCGGAGTTGTGGCGAGTTCGATGCGGGTGCCGCCGGTGATTTGGGCGCCTTCGGATCTGGCTTGGGTGAGGGCTTGCTGCATGGCTTGGAAGGCTTGCTGGTCGATGAGGGGGCCGACGAGGGTGTTGGGGTCCCGGGGGTCGCCGACGGTGACACTTTCGTAGACGCGGCGGAGTTTGGGGAGGAGCTCGTCGTAGACGGATGTGTGGACGAGGAGGCGGCGGAGGGTAGTGCAGCGCTGGCCGGCGGTGCCCATTGCGGCGAAGGCGACGGCGCGGAGGGTGAGCGAGAGGTTGGCGGAGGGGCAGACGATGCCGGCGTTGTTGCCGCCGAGCTCGAGGAGAGCGCGGGCGAAGCGGGCGGCGAGCCGGGGGCCGACGGCGAGGCCCATACGGGTGGAGCCGGTAGCAGAGACGAGGGGGACGAGGGGGGAGTCGACGAGCGCTTCGCCGATAGTGTGGTCGCCAAGGAGGAGGGTGGAGAGGTTGGGCAGGATCTTAGGTGGGAGGTCGTTGGGGTACTGGCTGGCAAACTTCTGGGCGGCTCGGAGGTAGAGGGCCTGGGTGGCGAGGGCGGTGAGGGGAGTCTTCTCGGAGGGCTTCCAGACGACGGAGTTGCCGCAGACGAGGGCCAAGGCGGCGTTCCAGCTCCAGACGGCGACGGGGAAGTTGAAGGCGGAGATGATGCCGGTGACGCCGAGGGGGTGCCACTGCTCCATCATGCGGTGGTGGGGGCGCTCGGAGGAGACGGTGACGCCGCCGATGGTGCGGGAGAGGCCGGTGGCGTAAACGCAGATGTCGATCATCTCCTGGACCTCGCCGCGGCCTTCGGAGAGGATCTTGCCGGCCTCGATGGTGACGAGGCGGCCGAGGGGATCGAGGTTGGCGCGGAGCTCTTCGCCGAGGAGGCGGACGAGTTCTCCGCGGCGGGGCATGGGGATTTGGCGCCAGTGGAGGAAGGCGGTGTGGGCGCGGGCGATGGCGGCTGCGGGATCTGGGGTGAGGGGGATGTCGGCGAGGAGTTCGCCGGTGATGGGGGTTCGGGCGGGAAGGGTGCCGTTGGTGAAAGCGGGCTCGGGGACGCCGAGGTGGCGGAGGAGAGAGTGGGTTTCGGAGCAGAGGGAGGCTTGGGTGGCGGCTTCGGCGAGGACGGGGGTGCTCATGGAGGGTGAACCGGGCTTTCTGTAGATTGATTCTCTGACGAATGGCGGCTCCAGTCTGACACAGACTCGTGACGCTCTTCGTCGAGCAGATCACGTGAAAGAGGGATCGTAGAGACCGAGTTTGTAACCAGCGTAGAAGAGCAACATTGCTGTTATGAGAATGGCTCCAACGATGCGTATGGAACGATCGAGCTTACCTTTCGGTTCATCATCTCGCGGAGCAAGGCCGCTTCGCCAGAGATAGGAAGCCCCCAAGGCGAAGAAGCCATTCTTAGCCAGACAACTATATTTCTACTCACGATCACACTTGAACGTTATCAGAGCGATTTTTCTTGCCAGAGCGGCTGGCGGCGGGGGAGACTCGGTGCATTGGGCGATAAGTCCGTATGCTGACGCCTTTCCAAAACTCGACTGCGACGGCTGGCTTCTGCGGGCTGTTTGATCGCGGGTGTGTGCCTCCTTGCATGGCGCGGCCCAATCTGTTTGCGGGTGACTAGTTCCCTTCCTGAGAGATGCGTTGCTGTTCCCCGTTTGGGGGATGGCGAAGGTTTCCGTGCTGGTGTATTCGCAGACCAGAGGCGAAGAGGAGAGAGTGCCATGTCAGATCAGGGTTTGAGTGCTGTGATGCTGGAGAAGGAAGCGATGGCTCCTGCTGCAGAGGTGCGGGGCAAGGAGGCGGCGGCGGCGGAGTTTGGGCCGAAGATTGTGGGTGCGCTGCCGGGGCCGAAGGCTCGGGCGGTGGTGGAGCGGGACGACCGGTGGATGTCGCCCTCGTACACGCGGAGCTATCCGCTGGTGGCGAAGCGTGGGCGCGGGGTGCGGATCGAGGATGTGGACGGGAACGAGTTTCTGGACTTTGCGGCGGGGATCGCGGTGTGTTCGACGGGGCACTGTCATCCGGAGGTGGTGGCGGCGATCCAGAGGCAGGCGGGTGAGCTGATCCACATGTCGGGAACGGACTTTTATTACGAGGGAATGGTGGAGCTGGCGGAGCGGATGTCGGCGATTGCGCCGATGAAGGGGCCGCACAAGTTTTACTACGGCAATTCGGGGGCAGAGGCGGTGGAGTGCGCGATGAAGCTGGCGCGCTACCACACGGGACGGCAGGGGCTGATTGCGTTTTACGGGGCGTTCCATGGGCGGACGATGGGGGCGCTTTCGCTGACGGGATCGAAGCCGCAGCAGAAGCGGAGGTTTGCGCCGTTTGTGCCCGGGGTGACGCATGTGCGGTACCCGTATGCGTACCGGGGATGCTCGGGCGGACCGCAGGCGGAGGAGCGGTTTGCTCTGGGGTGTGCGCGGTTTATCGAGGACAAGCTGTTCAAGACGACGATGCCGCCGGAGGAGGTCGCCGCCATCTTTGTGGAGCCGATCCAGGGCGAGGGCGGGTACGTGGTGGCGCCGACGGTATTTATGCAGGAGCTGCGGAGGATTTGTGACCGGCACGGGATCTTATTGGTTGCGGACGAGGTGCAGTCGGGGGCGGGACGGACGGGCAAGTGGTGGGCGATCGAGCATACGGGGGTGGAGCCGGATATTGTCTGCTCCGCGAAGGGGATTGCGTCGGGGATGCCGCTGGGGGTGTGCATGACGCGAGCGGAGATTATGGACTGGAAGCCGGGTTCGCATGCGTCGACATATGGGGGGAACCCGGTGGCGATTGCGGCGGCGCTGGCAACGATGGATGTGCTGGAGCGCGAGGGGATCGGAAATGCGGCGACGGTGGGCGGGGCGATGCTGGACCGGCTGCGGACGTGGTCGGCGAAGCACAGGCATGTGGGGGATGTGCGCGGTCGCGGGTTGATGATCGGGATCGAGCTGGTGGAGGATCAGGCGACGCGGGGGCCGGTTGCTGCGATGCGCGACCGGGTGGTGGAGATGGCGTTTGAGCGCGGGCTGCTGATTCTGGGGTGTGGGGAGACTTCGATCCGGCTGGCTCCTCCGCTGATTGTGCGGCAGGGGGAGGCGGATGTGGCACTGGACATATTGGAGGCTTGCCTGGAGGCGGCGGAGTAGGGGGCTGGAGGTGGGGAGGCGCACATGCCGTGCCCTTCCAGGAAAGCGCCTCCTCCGCAATCTATGAAGCCCGTGCCCTTGAGCAAAAAGACTTCTTCAGCGACCTCTTAGGTGGCGGGGGCTGAGGGGTAGCGCTTTTTGAGGCGGAGGAAGGGAGTTTCGAAGAAGTGGAAGGAGAGCCACGCGGCTGCGATGGAGCCGATGAGGACGAGGACGAACTGGACGGCAAGGACGGAGGTTTCGCCGCCGCGGCCTTTGCAGATGGCTTCGGCGAGAAAGCGGAAGACGGGGCTGAGGAGGACGTGAAAGACGTAGATGCCGTAGCTGAGGCCGCCGATCCAACGCAGCCAGGCGGCGGATAGGAGTCGCTGGACGATGCCGGGGCGGAGCGCGACGGCGATGAGGGCGGCGCAAAAGATGGTGATGGCGGGAAGGCCGAGGAGGAGCTGATCGCGGTTAGTGAGGTCGGCGGTGCGGGCGTGGAGGCTGGAGAGGATGAAGATGGCGAGGGAGGCGAGGGCTGCGGGGAGAGCGTAGCGCTCGACGGTGGACCAGCGGGGGCTGCGGTAGAGGATGGCGAGGGCGCCGCCGAGGCTGAGCTCGCCGGCGCGGGTGAGGAGGAACTGCCAATAGTCGAGCGGGTGGGGGAAGGTGGTCCAGACGAGGACGCGGAAGAGGAAGGACCCGACGAAGACGGCGAGGCAGAGGCGGAGGGCGGACTTGCGGGATTTCTGGAGAACGAGGAGGAAGGGCCAGATGAGGTAGAACTGCTCTTCGACGGCGAGGCTCCAGAAGTGAAAGATCTGGAAGGGCGAGGCGATGGAGCCGGCGAGATCGGAGAGGTGGGGCATGTTCTGGAGGAAGAGGGCGAGGATGCCGATGCGGCGGAGCGCGGGTTGGAGGGTTCCCGCGAAGGCGGCTCCGGCGAGGAGGATAAGGAGGGAGAGGAAATAGAGGGGAAGGATGCGGAGGGTGCGGCGGGCGTAGAAGTTGCGGGTCCAGTGGGGTTTGCCGAAGGAGTCCCAGAGGATGCCGGTGATGAGGAAGCCGGAGAGGACGAAGAAGAGGGTGACGCCGGTCCAGCCGGCTTTGAGGATCTGGGCCTGGAGGCGGACGAGGGCGTTGGGCGAGCGGTTGCCGCCGCCGTAGTGGAAAAAAACGACGGCGAGGACGGCGAGGCCGCGAACTCCATCGAGGGCGGGGATATGCTTCTGGTGGCGGGTGGTGAGGGCGTGGGGGTTGCCGAGAGCGCCGGGACGTGGATGGGCTTCAGCGACCGGGGAGGGGTGAAGGCTCATGGTGGAAGTTTAGCGGCTTAGGGAACGGGGGCATAACCCAACCTGGGAACGGTTCCCTAAAGTTCCGACCTGAGATAGCTGTTCTGTTAGCTACGTAACGGTAAATTCGCGCGTCGTTTTGTAGGGTTAGTTACTAGCCAGTACAGGAAGTCATGACTCATCCCGCGTGGAGCAAACCTTAGTGGAAATCGTTGAAGGCGAGATATTCGCCAACGAGAACGTGGAACTCGACGGCAAACACTTCATAAAATGCAGTTTTAACAACTGCATTCTTGAGTATCACGGTGGTGAGGTCGCGTTTGACCGGACCCAGATGAACGGATGCCGTCATGTGTTTTACGGTCGTGCCCGGCGCACTCTGCACTACTTACAGGGCATTGGCTTAATGCAATACACACCGTCAGAGTGGGGCGAGTTCGACAACCGGGTCAACTAGGACTCGGGACCACGTCGTCGGCCGCTGACCCCCTTTGGCTCTGAACGACCTCGAGATCGACTGCTTCACCTTCCACCAAGATCTTCTATTCTTCGGCTCGATCGTACTGTCGGGTCAGAGGACACCGCATTCGGCCTCGCGTCCAGGAATGTTTTGCAGTACTGAAGTACTGAATTGCTTCACTCAGTCTGCACTGCGCATGCGTCCTGTGCCATGGTGCGGCCCTGCAACGATCGATAGAAGAGCACTACACTTGATCGGCACGGCTGTGGCGGTTCTTCAGGGCTAGTGGGGTAATTCGGTATCCGATGATTTGCGGGGGCTTGACTGGCAGCCTAGAATATAGAGAATGACTCGTTTGGCTGCGGACCATAAGCGTTACTTTATTGAGAAGCTTGGGATTTCAGAACGGCTGATGGAGCGGTGTCTGGGTGAGGCGCTGAGCGCTGGTGGGGAGTATGCCGATCTTTACTTCGAGTCGGTGACGTCGACCTCGCTGGGGGTGGATGAGGGCCTGGTGAAGACGGCTAGCCAAGGGATCAGCGTGGGGTGCGGGATCCGGGTGCTGAGCGGGGAGCGGACCGGATTTGCGTATACGGACGACCTTTCGAGTGAGCGGCTGCTGAAGGCGGCACGAACAGCGGCGCTGATTGCAAGCGGGCCGGCGAAGCAGATCGAGCACGGATTTACGCATACGGAGACGCCGGCGCTGTACCCGGTTGCGGGCGCGACAAGCGATGCGGCGATCTCGGAGAAGCTGAAGCTGATTCAGAGGGCGGACCGGGCGGCGCGGGCGTACGACTCGCGGATTACGCAGGTGCGGGCGGGGTTCAACGACGAGCTGCGGCGGATCTTGGTGGCGGCGACAGATGGGACATATGCGAGCGACACGCAGCCGCTGGCGCGGCTGAACGTATTTGTGATTGCGCAGGATGGGGCGAACCTGGCGCGTGGGACGAGCGGCGGCGGCGGACGGGTGGCGCTGGACTTTTTTGAGGGCGAGAAGAGTCCGGAGCACTTTGCGCGCGAGGCGGCGCGGACGGCGATGCTGCAGCTGGGAGCGGTGGATGCGCCGGCGGGCGAGATGGAAGTGGTTTTAGGACCGGGCTGGCCGGGGGTTCTGCTCCATGAGGCGGTAGGGCATGGCTTGGAGGCGGACTTCAACCGCAAGAAGACGAGTGCGTTTGCAGGGATGATCGGGCAGCAGGTGGCGTCGACAAAGGTGACGGTCGTGGATAACGGCACGATGCCGGGCCGGCGCGGGAGCCTGAACGTGGACGACGAGGGAACAGCGACGCAGGAGAATGTGCTGATCGAGAACGGGATCCTGAAGGGGTACCTGACGGACAAGATGAGTGCTCGGCTGATGGGGACCAAGAGCACGGGCAGCGGACGGCGTGAGAGCTACCAGCAGATCACGATGCCGCGGATGACGAACACCTACATGCTGAATGGCGAAGATATGCCCGAGGACATTATCAAGAGTGTGAAGCGCGGTCTATACGCGGTGAACTTCGGCGGCGGGCAGGTGGACATCACGAACGGGAAGTTTGTGTTTTCGGCGAGCGAGGCTTACCTGATCGAGGACGGTGTGGTGACGCGACCGGTAAAGGGCGCGACGCTGATTGGAAATGGACCGGAGGCGCTGAAGTACGTGTCGATGGTGGGCAACGACTTGAAGCTCGATGAGGGGATTGGGACGTGCGGCAAGGCGGGGCAGAGTGTGCCGGTTGGTGTGGGCATGCCGACAGTGAAGCTCGACCGGATGACGGTCGGGGGAACGGGACGGTAAGGACGATGGCGGCAGCGGAACGGGAAAAGATGTACGAGTGCGAGGTACGGCGACGGCGCCTGAAGGAGGGCGGCGGCTACGAGCCCTACTGGAAGGTAAAGAAGGTTGCGGACGCGCTGGTTGACAACGACACGGACTTCCGGTGCAAGGACTGCCGGGGCGAGGTGAAGGTGCTGGGCAAGACGAATAAGGCGGGGACGCCGGCGTATGTGGAGCACAAGCTGCTGGCCGATGCAGAGTTTTGCCCTGCGGGCGCTGGTTTTAAGAAGGCGACGGATGGCCGAGTGAGCCGGTGGTCGGAGAAGCCGGTAGCTTGAGGGCAGGTTGGCTGTTGTTATTGGTGAGTTGTTCGTCCGCAGTACATCGGAAAGAAGCGTTCAACGCAGGATCAGCACGGGTTTGACAAGGAGATTGCGATGGCGATGGAACGCGAGATGTTTTTTGAGTGCGAGGTAAAGCGGCGGCGGGTTCGGGCGGCGGGTGGGTATGAGCCGTTTTGGAAGGTGAAGACGATTGCGGAGGCGCTGGACGACAATGACACGGAGTTTCGGTGCAAGGACTGCGGCGGGCCGGTGAAGGTGGTGAAGCGGCGGAGTGAGAATGGGCCGGCGCTGCATATTGAGCACAAGCTGAAGACGGACTCGGAGTACTGCCTAGCGGGCGTGCATTTTTTGAAGGCGACGGATGGGCGGGCTAGCCGGTTGTCGGGAACGCCGGTGCACTAGGGGCGGCCTCGTTGAAGGTGCGTGATCTGATCCAACGACTGGAGCAGGACGGATGGTATATGTCCCGGCAGAGAGGAAGTCACCGTCAGTTCAAGCACCCGATTAGATCGGGACTTGGGACCGTGCCGGGGCACCCTGGTGATGAGATGAATTCCAAAACGCGTGGCGGAACTGTGCTACCGCAAGCCGCAATGCATGTTGTCGAGGTGCCTGAGGGTGGGGCGGCGGAGTGGATCGAGGTTGAACTGCCGGTGCGTGAGGTCATTTCAGCTTGAGGATCGCTCGTGGAATTTGTTGACGTTAAGCATAGGCATCATCGATTAGACCAAGGATTAGACCAAGGGTTAGTCTACGGGTGGCATACCATCCACGCGTCATCCGCAAGGCGACTAGCTGATCCACGACTGAGATGTCCGAAATGCTATGGAGCAGTAGGGCTATACGCCGCGTCAGAGAATCAACGCATGCCGGATCGGGCTGAGCACCGAACGGCAAATCCGGGCTGTTCGGTCGGAGACTGTTTCAGCGGCATAACCAAACAAGCACAGCTTCCCATTGAGGCGGAGCAGGAGAGTTATCGTGACCGGGATTGAGATAGCGAGAACAAGCTTGAGGACGTTGGCGGAAGAGGTGCTTGGGAAGGCGCTGCAAGCCGGGGCTACGGATGCGGAGGCGGTGGTGTATGAGGGGGAGGAGTTTTCGGCGCTGGTGAGGCTGGGGCAGGTGGAGACGCTAAAGGAGTCGGGGTCGCGGGCGGTGGGTCTGCGGGTGTTTGTGGGGCAGAGGGTGGCGAGTACGTCGTCGTCGGACTTTTCCGACGAGTCGATCGCGCGGCTGGTCGGGGGGGCGATCGAGTTGGCGAAGGTGACGAGCGAGGATCCGTTTGCGGGGTTGCCGGAGGCGGGGGAGTTTGGTGCGGCGGAGGGTGCGGTGCTGGACGGGAGCGATGTGAGCGCCGGGATGGGGCTGTACTTCGAGGATGTGAACGAGATGCCGCCGGCGGAGCGGATCGAGGTGGCGCGGCGGTGCGAGGCGGCGGCGATGGCGTATGACACGCGCATTCAGAACTCGAGTGGAGGGGACTTCGACACGGCAACGTCGCACAAGATTTTGGTGAACTCGCGGGGGTTTGCCGGGGAGTACCGGAAGAGCTACTGCGGGTTTTCGTGTGCGCCGATTGCGCATGACGAGGCTGGCAAGATGCAGCGGAACTACTGGTACTCGAGTGCGCGGACGGTGCGGGGGCTGGAGGACGCAGAGGCGATTGGGCGAAAGGCGGCGGAGCGGACGCTGCGGCGGTTGGGGGCTCGGCAGGTGAAGACGCAGGCGGCACCGGTGGTGTTTTCGCCGGAGATTGCGAAGTCGATCATGGGAAGCATCTTTTCAGCGGCAGAGGGCGATGCGATCTACCGGAACGCGTCGATGTTCAACGGGATGCTGGGCGAGCGGGTCGCGGGCGAGAACATCACAATCGTGGATGACGGGACGATAGTATTTGAGCGGGACGGGCAGCGGGTGGGCGGGTTTGGGACAGCTCCGTTTGACGGGGAGGGTCTGCCGACGCGGCGGACGGTGATCGTCGACAGGGGCGTGTTGAAGAGCTATGTGATGAACACGTATACGGCGCGGAAGCTGGGCTTGCGGTCGACGGGAAGTGCGTCGCGGGGGCTGGCGGGGAACCCGGGGACGGGGGCGCACAACTTCTATCTCGAGCCGGGGACGGAGACAGCGGAGGAGATCATCGCAGGCGTGACGAGTGGGCTGTATGTGACGGAGGTGATGGGTTTCGGGGTAAACCTGGTGACGGGAGACTACTCGCAGGGGGCGAGTGGGATGTGGATCGAAAACGGCGAACTGGCGTTTCCAGTGGAGGAGATTACGATCGCGGGGAACTTGAAGGAGATGTACAAGAACGTGGTGGCGGTGGGGAGCGATCTGGAGTGGCG
>JAABVA010006244.1_pt1 | contig 10598 bp, 7 predicted proteins | sample 5560331 | NCBI WGS metagenome assembly JAABVA01 (sample SAMN12812661, study PRJNA571458) | rock metagenome | isolation source: Antarctica rocks | place: Antarctica: Victoria Land, Mt New Zealand sud | collected 2016-01-07 | reverse complement strand
GGCTTCGGAAGCTCTCACTGATGTAAGTCTAGCAGGTGTATGAAGGGGTTGGGACGTGGTGGATTTGGGCTACTGACTGAGTGAGATTGCCCACTTTCAGATCACGACAGGCGCGTTTACCGATACCCCACACATTGGTGTGAGTGCGTCATCAGCCCGGGTTCGTCATCAGCCCGGGTTTCGGAGCTATCACCTGAGTGGAGCTACGTTCCGCCCAGGGTCTAGGCGCGCCCGAAAGTTTCGTCAAGATTGCCAGAAATTATCTGAAGACAGAGAAAGCACTACGGGTAGATCTACGCATGAGGCGCCCGCACCATCGGGGGGTCCATAGCCTGCAGATCACGTTGAGTGCGGAGCTGGCTGGACGAGCGAAACTTTGGCCCCTCTTGTGTGCCCCTGCCGCTATTACCTGTAGACGGATATTCCGTCGTCCTCCCGGCCAATGGTGAAGGTATTCGGCAGTCTCTTATGCACTTTGCTGAGCCGCCGGCTGGGACGGCCGCCCGTTTCCACGGAGTCAGATAGCAGAGCTAAAAGGAGAATGTCATGGCAAATACGTGCAGTCAAGCTGTACCCGCCGGTTGCAGTCCCGCAGTGACGGGGCGTGTGCTCGATAACTTTACCCGCCGCTTCAACACTGCCACGCGGCAGGCGCTGGCGCCGGTGCCGGGCCACCCCACGAACAACGACCTGAGCCTCCCGGACAAGTGCGGGAGCTACAGCAAGGCTGTGAAGCAGGCCTCCCCTGGACGGGTAGACCTCCTGGCTTTCGCCAAGCTCCAAGCCGCCATCGCAAGCGGGAAGTGGACGGACCTCGAAGCGGTGCCACTGGGCAACATGACTGCGGCAGGAAGGCTGAACGGACCGATGGATGCTTACGCCTCAGCCTTTATGGGCGCGGACAGCAGCCTGTTTGGGGCGCCGGCAGTCCTCGCACCTTGGGGATTGGCGAGCAAGGAGTACGCGACGGAGCTGGTGGAGCTTTACTGGGCATCGTTGCTGCGCGATGTTTCCTTTGGGGACTACGCAACCGACCCCACAGCGGAGTTGGCCACCGAAGAGCTTTCCGGGCTGGCCGCGCTGGGCCTCTATAAGGGGCCAACGGATGGGAGCGGCAAGGTGACGCCCGAGCTGCTGTTGCGCGGCATCTTTCCAGGCGAAGCCGTAGGCCCTTACGTCTCTCAGTTGCTGGTTACGCCTACGGTCTTTGGTGCTGCGCCTCTGGATCAGCGTTACATTACCTACCGTGCCGGCGTGGACTACATGACAGACCTTGAGTCGTGGTTCCAGGTGCAGCAGGGACTGCCGACGGGGTTCACGAACCAAGATGAGTCCATCCCGCGTTGGCTGCACGATGGCCGGGGCCTGGCTGCCTGGACCCATGTGGACGAACTCTACCAGGCATACCTCACGGCGTACCTGGTGCTGAGCTCGACCAAGATGCCGACTAATCCAGGCAATCCGTATCGGTTCTCGAAGACCCAGAAGCCGTTTGGAACTTTTGGCGGCCCGGATATCGCAGCGCTATTAGGGCAAGTTGCGAAGTACGCCCTGGGCGCGGTCTGGTACCAGAAATGGGTGGTACATCTTCGTCATCGGCCGGAGTCAGGTGCGGGACTTGTTCATCTGATCGAAGCAGGGGAGAGCTTCGATGCGGAACCCGATCCGATTGTTTTCGACTCCAAGGCGCTGGCGGCAAGCTTTGCCAAGTACGGCAGCTTTCTGCTGTCGCAGCCCTTTCCGGAGGGTTCTCCGACTCATCCTGCGTATCCGACGGGGCATGGCGCGGTCGGTGGAGCGTGCATCACCTTGCTGAAGTTCTTCTTTGACGGCGACGCCACCTTCCACAATCCCGTGATGCCGAGTTACGACGGCACGGCGATTATGCCCTGGACTGGGCAGCCCGGAACCGGAGCTTTGCCGACCAATGCGGCGAAGATGCTGGACGTCAATGGCGAGCTCCATAAGCTGGCGCACAATATCACCTTTGGTCATGGTCTGCATGGAGGGATTCACTGGCGCAGCGACAGCGATGCGTCTGTGCGGCTCGGGGAAGCGGTGGCGTTGAGCTTTCTTGAGGATCTGGTGTGCACGTATAAGGAGCCATTCAGCGTTTCCATCAAGCTGCTGGACGGCTCGACGAGAACATTTAAAAACCGTAATGCCGGGCGGGCGTTTTTCTGGGCGGGTGAGGCACAGGCCCGCCCAGGCGTGATGCGTTAGCGCAGACGCTACGTTTTCGGGCATCTCGGTCAGACGTCACCGAGGACAGTAAACGAACCGCGTTGCAGAAGCAGATTGTCGCCGACGTCGAGCGAGTCAAAGTCTTGCGTGGCTGGCAATGCAAGTGCTGCCCGTGCGAACGAATTCCGGATTCGGTTTGACCCATCGGGGACCGGCGGTTATGGTTTAACTAATTTGGTGCAGGGAAGGCGGTGCGAATCCGCCACTACCCCGTAACTGTAAGCGCAGAGAGATCGGACATTCTGTCTGGCGCCACTGGAGCGAGAGCTCTGGGAAGGCGGTTCGGCCTCGTTGAAGCGTAAGTCAGGATACCGGCCAAAGGTGTTTCAGGCTTAGTTCGGCTTCGATGGGAGGGCCGAAGGGCACTGCAGCCAACGTCTCCTCAGGCGGCTCGGCGCTTCCGACATAATCGATCCCGCTCGCGCGCGTGACTTCGCGCATGGAGCGAATATGCAGCAGAACGCAAGCGCCTTGGTGTCGCTCGTGCTGGGGGGTGTTCGCAGCGGTAAAAGCCGCTACGCTCAGCGTCTTGCCGAACGGGCTAAGGATGTTGTCTTCGTCGCCACGGGCAGCGCAGGCGATGACGAGATGCGCTTCCGGATCGACCGTCATCGAGGGGAACGCCCCGCGCATTGGCGCACGGTCGAAGAGCCACTCGAACTCGGCGCCACGATCTGCAAGATCGCGCCTTCAGCCGACCTCATCCTGATTGATTGCCTTACCTTCTTCGCGAGCACGCTGCTTCAGCATTGCGGGAGCGACCCCGCCAAGATGGAGACTCAGATCGAGGGACTCTGCACAGCCTTGATCTCGCCACCCTGCCCGGTCGTCCTGGTCTCAAACGAGGTGGGCAGTGGAGTGGTTCCGCCGTACCCGCTTGGACGTCAGTATCGCGACCTCCTGGGGGAGATCAATCAGCGCGTAGCTTGCGTCGCCACCGATGTTGTCCTGATGGTCGCCGGACTTCCGCTTTCGCTCAAGCCCTCCCCCAGCGTTGCGGGGTCAGACCGATGATTGGCCTGATGGTGGCCGGCACCTCCAGCGGCGTCGGCAAGACTACGGTGGCGTTGGCGCTGATCGCACTTCTGCGTCGCCGCGGTCTGCAGGTCCAGCCCTTTAAGGGCGGTCCCGACTTCCTCGACACCACTCACCTCGCGCGCATTGCAGGCCGCCCCGCACGGAATCTGGATACCTGGATGCTTCGCCCCGAGGTGAACCGCAACATCTTTCGGCAGGGATGGTTTGGCGCAGACGCCGCAATCGTTGAAGGCATGATGGGCCTCTTCGACGGAAAGGAGGCACTGACAGAGACCGGCAGCAGCGCCGAGATTGCGAAGCTGCTGCAGCTGCCCGTGCTTCTGGTCGTCGACGCGGCAAAGAGTGCGCGCAGCCTTGCGGCGACGGTCCTCGGCTTCGAACTCTTCGACCCCGCTCTCCCGCTTGCCGGCGTGATCCTGAACCGCGTCGGGAGCGAGCGCCACGCGGCTCTTCTCACCTCTGCCATTACGGCCTTCTGCCGCACGCCCGTCCTCGGCTGGCTACCCCGTGAACCGCGCATCGCGATTCCGGAACGGCACCTCGGCCTCCACGGCGCGGATCTTACAGCGGGCAACGACGATGAGATTGCAGAGCAGATCGATCTGCTCGCATCCATCGCGGAAGAGCATTTCGAAACGGAGGCGCTTCTGGAACTCGGCCGAGACCTCGCGACTGCGCAGCAAGACGTCCTTGAAGCCGAACCGTCTCCTCTCCGCCCCCTCGTTCGCATCGGTGTAGCCCGGGATGCGGCGTTCTCCTTTTATTACGAGGACAACCTCGATCTCCTGCGTGCAGCGGGAGCGGAGATCGTGCCTTTCAGCCCCCTCCACGATCCTGCACTTCCTGCCGGGCTCGATGCCTTGTACCTCGGTGGCGGCTATCCCGAGCTCCATGCGCGTGACCTCAGCGGCAATCGTTCCATGCTTGAGGAGATCCGCGCGTTTCCTTCCACCGGCCCCATCTACGCCGAGTGCGGCGGCATGCTCTACCTCAGCCAGACGCTCACTACGGCGGACGGGACCGTCTGGCCCATGGCGGCAGCGCTTCCTCTTCGCTTTGAGATGACCTCTCGCCTGGTCGACTTCGGCTATGTCACCGTCACGCTCACACGGGATACGCTGCTCGGCCCCGCAGGCACCGAGCTGCGCGGACACAGCTTCCACTACTCACGCCTATGCGAGCCGGCCGCACTCCCAACCAGCTACGACGTCCAGTTCTCTTTGTCCGGCAAGCAGATGCAGGAAGGATTTCTCTACGAAGGCATCCTTGCCACCTACGTCCATCTCCACTTCCGCACCCAATTTGCGGTGCCGGCGAACTTCGTCGCTGCCGCCGTTCGCTCGCGCTCGTCTCAGGAGATCGCCACCGCATGAAACGCATTCTGTGCTTCGCTCTCCTGCTTCTATCTGGCACTCCAGGTTTCGCGAGCCGTGTCCTCACGGACGAACTCGGCCGCCGTGTAGAGCTGCCCGACCATCCGCACCGGATCGTTTGCCTTGTGCCAAGCGTCACCGATACCGTCTTCGCGCTCGGGGCTGGAGCCGACGTCGTCGCGGTGAGCGACTTCACAAAGTATCCTGCGGAGGCCGTCAAAAGACCGAGTGTCGGCAGCACCACGCGCCCATCGATCGAGACGATCCTTTCGCTCCACCCGGATCTTGTCCTCGGAATCCAGACGGGTGGACCGAACGAATCCACGGCGGAGATCGAGCGGCTCGGGATACCCATCTACCTTGTTGGTCCTCACGGGCTGGACGGCATCCTGCGGTCGGTAAGGAGCCTGGGCGACGCGCTCAACCGCAAGCCGGAAGCGGCAGCCCTCGTGACCAGCCTCCAAGGCCGTATTAGCGCGGTTCGAAGCCGCACGGAGACGCTCCCACGTCCCAGCGTTTTCATGCCAGTCTGGTATGACCCCATCATCACCATCGGGAAGCACGCCTTTATCACGGAGATTATCGAGGTAGCCGGCGGGCGTTCTATTACTGACGACCTCACACCCGACTGGCCGCACATGAGCCTCGAGGCGCTGATTGCCCGAGCGCCGCAGGCTCTGCTGCTCGTCCGGGGCGGCCGGACAACCCTGGATGTGCTCAAGGACCGGCCGGGCTGGAACTCGATTCCGGCGATCCAGCAACGCCGTGTCTTCTACGTGGACAACCGAATCGACTTTCCCAGCCCCGTCGCGATCGATGCGTTGGAGGATCTGTCCCGGCAATTTCACCCGTAGGGTCTGCCCGCCTCCATGGCGGCCCGCTGACTCTCAACCATCCACCGACTGCAAGGCGTCGGGAAGCGCGGTGAACCTCCGCCACTACCCCGTAGCTGTAAGCGCAGAGATCGCCGGCAAGCACGACGAACGCCACTGGAAGTACAGCTCTGGGAAGGCAGCCGGCCATCGAGGAAGCGCAAGTCAGAAGACCGGCCTTGCAACACAAACATCGTCCCGAGGGGGAACACTTGCACTCAGCACTACGCTCCATCTTTGTCATCCCACAGCGACGCGTCACGGCGTTCGTACGTATCCACCGTCTCATGCCCGGCCTTCTTCCAGCGGCGTTTCCGATCCTGTGCGTTACAGCAGCTTTTGCCGCGCCACCGGGCATCCACGGCATAGTGAGAGACCCGCTGGGGGCCGCCGTGGCGTCCGCGCAGGTCGATCTGCTTGACAGTTCGGGCCGGGTCGCCGCGCACACGGTGAGCGATGATCGTGGAGCGTACCTTCTCTCCATCCCATCTCCTGGACGATATCGCGTTGAGGTCAACGGGCCTACCTTCAGGTCCACACTGAGCAACGCCACATTTGTTGCGTCGTCCGTGGCTGAGGCGGAGATCAACATTACGCTTGCCACCCCGACGCTTACGCAGGAGGTGACGGTCACCGCTACCGGCACGCCAACGCCCGCTGCGCAGACCGGCGCCTCCGTCACGGTGCTGGACTCGAGCCAGTTTCGGTACTCGCCCGAGGTCCAGGAGCCTTTGCGCCTCGTTTCCGGAGTCCAAATCACGCAGACCGGCCAGACTGGCGGAACCACGGGGCTCTACATCCGCGGTGGAAATACAAACGCCAACAAGGTTCTGATCGACGGCGTTCCTGCGAACGACATTGGCGGCGCGGTGAACTTCGCCAACATCGCGAGCGTGGGTGTGCAGACCATCGAGGTACTCCGGGAGCCGAACAGCTCGCTATACGGCTCGGACGCACTCGCCGGGGTGGTCAGCCTCACCACAACCCGCGGAACGACGCCGCTTCCGCTTTTCACCTACTCCGGAGACGGCGGCAACTTCGGGACGTATCACCAGCAGATCGCGGTGAGCGGCGTGGTTCGTCAGCTCGACTTCTACTCCGCCTTCGACCGCCTCGATACGCAGAACTCTCTCCCGAACAATGCATTTCACAACGGCACGTACGCCGGCAGCTTCGGATGGACGCCCAACACCGCCAACGACCTCCGCTTCACCCTTCGCCACGTCGCCACAGCGACCGGTTCCCCAAACGCGACCGCGCTCTACGGCATCCCTGACGCCGCGGGCGTCAAGGAGCAGGACAGCTTCTACTCCGGCGTTTGGAATAACCAGACCACCGAGCGCTGGCACAATCAGATTCGCTATGGCGGCCTTCGCCTGAACTACACCTACACCGACTACGCCCCGACCGGCTCTCCCACCTCGGCGAATCCGGCGAAGGCGAATTATCTCGGAGCCCCCGTCACCATCACCGGAGCGAACGGCTACAGCGTCAGCGGACAGGCCCTCTTTCATTACGCGGGGACGATCTACCCGAACCAGTACAACGCCCCAAGCAAGCGTGACTTCGTGTACGCGCAAACGGACCTTCGGCTCAACCCGCATACCGTCGCACTCGGCTCCTTCACCTACGAGGACGAGCGCGGATCGACGCTCTCCACACCCGGCGGGAAACCCTCATCGGTCGACCGTGGCAACTACAGCTACACCACACAGATCTCCGGCGATTTCCGAAATCGCCTGTTCTACATCGTTGGCAGCGGGCTTGAAGACAATGCGCTGTTCGGCTTCGCCGCGACGCCCCGTGCCTCGCTCGCGTATTACCTTACCCGGCCCTCTTCGGCATCATGGATGGGCGGCGCCAAGCTCCACGGAAGCTTCAGCAAGGGCATCAAGGAACCGAGCATCTTCTACCAGACCAACTCCCTGTTCGCAAGGCTTGGGACTCTTTCCAATGGCGCGCAGTTGATTGCGCAGAACGGGATTAGCCCGATCGGCCCCGAAACGTCTCGAACCTACGATGCCGGGATCGATCAGGAGCTGTGGAGAGGCCGCGTGCGCATCGGCGCGACCTACTTCCACAACGAGTTCACGAATGGCGTCGAGTACGTCGCACGCGGTGGCCTCGTCCAGCTCGGGGTTCCCGCTTCCAGTCTCACCAGCCTTTTTGGGGCGGCGGTTAACTCCATGGCGTATCGAGCGCAGGGGCTGGAGCTCGAGGGTGAGTCGCAGATCTCGAATCACCTCTTCGTCCGCGCCGGATACACCTTTCTCGACGCAATCGTACAGCGCTCTTTTTCGAGCGACAATCTCCACGGTGGAAGCTACAACACCGCCTCAAACTTCTCGACGACCCCCATCGGGGCCTTTTCTCCGCTGGACGGCGCGCGGCCATTTCGGCGGGCTCCGCAAAGCGGCTACTTCGCCCTGACCTACACGCAGCCGAAGTGGTACGCCGGAGTGTCCGGAACGCTGGTTGGAAAGCGTGACGACAGCACCTTCCTTTCCGACGCGAATTTTGGAAACACCCTCCTCCTGCCCAACCGGAACCTCCTCGGCGCCTACCAGCGTCTGGAGCTCGAAGGCAGCTACCACGTCAACAAGTCCCTGACCACCTACGCCCGGGTCCAGAATCTTCTGAGTGAACACTACTTCGAAGCCTTCGGCTACCCAGCTCTGCCGCTGACCTTCCGCGCCGGTATCACGCTTAATGTCGGAGGAGAGTCGTGGAAACTCCGGTAGCTTCCGGCAGATCGCCACTTCCGACGGCGACCTGCGATTTACCAACCCGCAGCTCTGCTCCAGTCGCAACCTTGCGTCCGGAGCAGAGCTCACGGCCCGCTTCACTTCCCGGTCTCGCAGGCCGCAGCTCCCATGCCGGGCTCCTCCTCCTGCTCGCCGTTGCGCTCGCCGCCTCCATCCTGCTCTCGCTTTCGATTGGGGCGGTGCCTATCAGGCCGGCCGAGCTCTTCCAAGCCGCGTTTACACCTCACCACCTGCCGGCCATCGAGCGACTCATCCTTCTGCAGATCCGCCTTCCCCGCATCCTGGCCTCGGCCGTGGTGGGCGCTTCACTCTCCGTATCCGGCCTGCTCTTTCAGGGCCTCTTCCGCAACCCCTTGGCCGACCCGTACGTGATCGGCGCCTCGGGCGGCTCCGTTGTGGGTGCATCGCTGGGCATCTTCCTCGTCACGCAGACATCGATCTTTGGCTTCAGCGCCACCGCTCTGCTTGCCTTTGCCGGCTCCGTGCTCACCATGATCATCGTCTACGCGGTCGCCCAGACGAGCGGCCGCACCAACGTCGTCACGCTTCTGCTCGCGGGCTTCGCGATCAGTACGATGCTGAGCAACTCCACTTACTTCTTCGAGGTCCTCGACACGAGCTCCGGCACCGGCACACGGGTTCTGATCTCTTGGCTGCATGGCGTCATCTCCACCCCGGGCTGGAGCGAGCTCGGCCTCACCTCCGGCCTGCTCGCGCTTGGGGTCATCGTCTCCTTCCCGCTCATGCGGCGGCTGGATACCCTTGCGCTTGGCGACGAGTACGCCCATCAACTAGGCCTCCATGTAGAGGGCACCCGAATCGGCATCATCCTGATCGGGTCGCTGCTCACCGCCATTGCCGTTGCGCTTGGCGGCCTGATCAGCTTCGCTGGTCTGATCGTTCCGCATATTGGCCGCCTGCTCCTCGGTCCGGACAACACTCGCCTTTTACCGGTGACCGCGCTTGCCGGAGCCATCTTCCTCGTGGTCGCGGACACCCTGGCCCGCACCCTTCTTGCGCCCTCCGAAATTCCAGTCGGCATCCTTATGGCGCTGGTCGGCGGGCCTTTCTTCCTCTACCTCCTGCGAAGGTCCCGCCGGAGCTACGCCGTATGACGCCGCTGCTCGATCTCGACCGCGTGGGCTTCCGCTATGGCAGCCGCGCGATCCTCTCGGACGCAACCTTCTCGCTCGCGCCCGGCAGGGCGACCGCGCTTATCGGTCCAAACGGGGTAGGGAAGACGACGCTTCTCCGTCTCGCCTCGGGGGTGCTCCGACCCACCTGCGGCGCCATCCGTCTCGACGGCCAGCCGCTCGACCAGATCCCTATTCGACAAGCTGCACGCATCGTCGCCTTCGTCCCGCAGCAGCTCGAAGTCCCCTTCGACTACACCGTCGAGCAGGTGGTTCAGCAAGGCCGCACCCCTTACCTTTCCTTTCTCCGTGGTTTCGTCCCCTCCGATGCTCAAGCCGTTGACCGCGCACTCAGCCTCACCCACACCTCGGAGCTCCGGTATCGCATCTTCAACGAGCTCAGCGGAGGCGAGCGGCAACGCGTCAAAATCGCCCTTGGACTTGCCCAGGAGCCGCGCCTGCTTTTGCTCGACGAGCCCACCCAGAATCTCGACATCGGCCGGCAAGTGGAACTGCTCGATCTCCTGGACGACCTGCGTCAGGCAGGGCTCACCATCCTCGCGTCCATCCACGACCTCCACCTGATCAGCAACAATTTCTCCGCTGTTATTCTTCTGCGCCCATCCGCTCCCCCGCTGTGTGGTTCACCTTCCCGCATCCTCGATCCATCGCTGCTGGAGGCAGCGTTCGATTGCCCTCCCAACCGCCACCCGCTCTTCTTGGGACATTCGCTCTCGCAGCCGGAGGGGATATGAACCATAACGAGACCTGTCCTGCAGCGTTTCAGCAGAGAATAGACGACCTATGCGCCCGAGTCCTGGTTCCCGATGCCGCCTTCGTCGCAGAAGCCCGAGCATACCTCGATAGCCTCACGAAGCCGCTTGGCAGCCTCGGCCGCCTGGAAGATCTCGCCGCCCAACTGTTCAGCATCCGGGGCGGCGATCTCAGCCGGCCGTTTCGGAAAGCTGTGTATGTTTTCGCCGCGGACCACGGCATCGTCGCAGAAGGGGTGAGCGCATACCCCTCTGAGGTGACGCGGCAGATGGTGCTCAACTTCCTTGCAGGCGGGGCAGCCATCAACGTACTCGCCCGGCTTCAGGATGCCCCGGTCCACGTCGTCGACGTCGGCGTCGCCGGAGATCTCTCCGGATGTGTCGGCGTGCTCCACCGCAA
>JAABVA010006243.1_pt1 | contig 10598 bp, 13 predicted proteins | sample 5560331 | NCBI WGS metagenome assembly JAABVA01 (sample SAMN12812661, study PRJNA571458) | rock metagenome | isolation source: Antarctica rocks | place: Antarctica: Victoria Land, Mt New Zealand sud | collected 2016-01-07 | reverse complement strand
GGCGCGTCGTCACCCAACCGGGCGGCATCTACGTCAACGCGCCGGCCGCGGGGCCGGAGATCATCGACGTTTTCCGCGCGCTCGACCTCGACGCGACCTATGTCGCGATCGACGGCAAGGACGGCGGGGCGGACGACGGGGCGGACGACGTGATCGCGACACGCATGGGCACGCTCGTGGATCGCTTCCAAGCCTTGCTGCACGCGCGTCGTATCGATCTCTCGCCGCGCGACGGTGGCGGCGACGGCGACGCCCTCGCGGACGAATTAGCGGCGGTCGAGGTCGTCGTGACGGGCGCTGGTGGAATAACGTATCGGCACACGGGGGCGGTCGTCATCGCGCTGTGGTTGGCGGTTCAGAACGCGCCGGCCACGCCGGTCGCGCGGCGGCGCATAGTGGGAGAGGGGTGACGAGATGGGACTGATAACGATCGGGGCCGACATCGGGCAGAAGCGCGACCCGACGGCGGTCGCCGTGTCGGAGCAGAGCGTGCGCGTCGTCGGCGGCAAGCTGGAGACCTATCACGGCATCCGGCGCTTGGAGCGCCTGCCGCTGGGCACCTCGTATCCAGACGTGGCGACCCGGCTCGCGGAGATCGTCGCCAACACGCGCAAGCGGCGGGGCCTGGTGCGCATGGTCTACGTGGACGCGACGGGCGTCGGCCAGCCCGTCGTCGACGCGCTCGCGGCCGCCAACCTGGGTGTCCCGCTGATGGCCGTCTACTTCACGCACGGCGACCGCCGCCTCGAGCAGGACGGCCCCCCGCGGGACGTGTCGCTGGGCAAGACGTGGCTGGTCTCGCGGCTCCAGGTCCTCCTGCAGACGGGGCGCATCCTGCTCCCCAAGACGGCCGAGGCCGAGGCGCTGGCCAAGGAGCTCATGGACTACGAGATCCGCGTCACCGAGCAGGCCAACGACACCTACGGGGCCTTCAAGGTCGGCGCGCATGACGACCTTGTGACGGCGCTCGGGCTGGCGACGCAGCTCGACCCGCCACCGCCCACGGGCGCACCCTGGGCCGGCGGGCCACGCAACGCCCTGACCGATCCGCGCCCGCGCCGCTACGATGGGGGCGACGACCTGCGTTCGCGCGGCGACGTCATCCGCTGACGACGATCGCGGCTATGGATAGGGCGGGGCCCGGGCAGGATACGTGATGGTCCGACCTATGGGCCTGTCGCTAAGTTCCTGACGAAATGCTACATCGTCCCCGATAACTACGTGGCAACCGCCCTCCGAGGAGCCAGATAACAAGGCCATCTCTTACCGACGTACAAGGCGCCACATAATACTTGTTATATGGGACTTGTTCCGAGTGTATGAGCGTGCTGCAAGGGTAGACGGCGCATAGATAGAACTGCAACATGTCCTAGTTATCTGGGACATTGTAGATTTTCGTCAGGAACTTGGGTAGCGAGTAGCAACGGAACAGAAAACCCGTCTAAGCCTGCGCGTCTAGGGTCTCCGGTAGTACTGGAACGGGAAACCGGTCTACGCTCCGTCCTATCAGCGGGATCAGTCGGGATAGGAGAGGGGGCGCTACGCGTGGATGAAAAAAGCGATGGCCAAGAGGACGTAGACAGCGAGGAGTTGAGCACCCTCTAACCAGGTGCTCTCCCCGTCGCGAATCACTTGATTGGCCAGCACCGCGGCGATCACCACCGCCGCGACCTCGAACGGGTCGAAGAGGAGCGTGAGCGGATGTCCGAGCGCGAGGCCCAGGAGCACCAGGGCCGGGGCGACGAAGAGGGCGATCTGCGCCGCGCTGCCGAGCGCGATGGACAGGGACAGGTCCATGCGGTCGCGTGCGGCCACGGCCACGGCGCTGGCGTGCTCCGCCGCGTTGCCGATGAGCGCGACGAGGATCACGCCCACGAAGACCTCGCTCCAGCCGAGCCCCGCCGTGACGCCCGTCACCCCGCGGACGAGCCACTCCGAGAGGACGGCGACGCCCACGGTGGCGAGCAGCAGCACGACGACGGCGTTGCGCACGCCCCAGCCCGGCCCGTGCAGCGCCTCCTCGTCCTCCTCCGTGTAGAGATGCGCGTGCGTGCGCAGGGAGAACAGGAGCCCGGCCCCATACCCGAGGAGCAGGACGAGGGCGGTGGCGACGCTCAGGGTCTCCAGGTCGCCGGCGTGGACGCGGGAGGTGGCGACGAGGATGGTGGGCACGAGCAGCGCGCTCGCGGCGAGGGTAAGCTGCGCGCCGGCGGCGCCGGCGGCCGTCGCGTCGAAGCGTTGGCGCTCGCGGCGCCAGCCGCCGACGAGGAAGGCGAGGCCGACGACGGCGAGCACGTTGCCGAGCACCGAGCCGATGAGCGAGGCTTTGACCAGATCGGGGCGGCCCGCCCGCAGGGCGATCACCGCGATGATAAGCTCGGTGGCATTGCCGAAGGTGGCATTGAGCAGGCCGCCGGCGGCGGTCCCGAGACGCCCGGCCAACTCCTCCGTCGCGACGCCGATAAGGCGGGCCAGGGGTATGATGGCGAGGCCGCTGGCGAAGAACAGGAGCGCCGCCCCCCAGTGCAGTTGTGCGGCGACAAAGGCGAGCGGCGCCGCGAGCAGCAGCGCGTCGAGCGGATGGACGGCCACGCGTAGCCCGTGCAGTGGACTCTGCCTGCGGCGACGTATCACGCGTTGCTCCCTCCCCATGCCCTCCCCCCCCACTTGCCGCGCCGCGCACACGGCTATGCAGTGTACCAAGGACGGAGTGAGGAGAGTTGCGCCATGGTGATAAGGATCGTTATACGCAGGTTTGACCATGATGTCCTGCTGATAATAGGTCCCAGAGCGGCGGTAGAGGGCTAAAATTGCTTCTGATAACACGAGGCGCTGAGCTTAGACGGGTTTTCTGTTCCGTTGCTACTCGCTACCCAACTTAGCGACAGGCCTATGGGCTACAACTGACCGCGTGCGATCACCTGGTGGATGTCACCGCCGAGGCCGGTGATGACGATGAACCAGCGGCCGCTCTGCCGGTCGGTCAGCCGTACCCCCTCACGGTACGGCTGGCGCTGGATGACGACGAGCTCGACGCGCCAGTGGGGGTGGCGCTCGAACTGGGATACGTTGATGGCGCGCATGGCTTAACTCCTGTGCTATGGGGAAGACTCATGCTTCCCCTATACAGGTGTTAGGGCGCGGAGGCGCAGAGTGATCGGTCGCCATTCCACGCCGCATACACACGGCCGTTCAGGCGGCGGCGGGGACCTAGAGATGGCCGCCCGTCACCTGGGCCATGCGTCGATCGAGACCACGCGGATCTATGTCAAGTGGAACGACCAGGGGCTAAAGAAGGCGGTCGGGGAGTGGTAATGAGGGAGGGCGTAGGCATGGATATGGATGAGGACCTGCCGGGTGCGTGGTTCTACGAAGACGACGACTCGATCACTCAACGGGTCAAGACGCTGGCCGACGCCCATACCCTGTTGCGCGAGGTGACCCACTATCCCTCTGCTAGCACGGCGCACGTTATCGCGGACAAGACGATGAGCCGCGTGCTCGCGCTCCTCGCCGCGCGGTACCCCGATGAACCCCTGCTGGTGCCCATCGCTGACGCGTACAAGGCTATCGGCAAATGGTTTGACTAGCCAGCCTCGGTCGTTTGCTCGGGGAGTGTGGGCGTCCAGTCCTCTGGAGTCATGAGCGAAACGACGATGGCATCTGTTGCCTGAAGTAGGGTGAGCCCGCGCTCGATTAGGCGCTGCAATTCCGCTATATCCGCGTCGAACGCCTGCGTGCCCGTGTAGTGTGCGATCAGGTGTCGGTGGTTGTAGAACTTTAGCACGTCGGCGACGATGCGTTTCCACCGCGCTCCCTCGGTCGTGATATAAGAGTCCCTAGCGATGTGGTTCTTCACCTTGTGCCACATGCCGGCAAACTCGACATCCTTGAGCACGTCGACAGATTCGCCATAGCGCTCGGCGACGATGCGGAACGCGCGCGCATGCAAGGCCGCGTGGAGGCAAAGGACCGTGGCGGCCATCTTTCGCTTCCTACGGTTCGCGCCGGCGACTGTAAGGGGATTGGCTGCCATCGCCTCCGCATAGTCCTCGCGAGCCTCGTCGAGGAGTTGCATGTCTAGTGGTTTGAGGACGAAAGCATAGGCCGACCCGGCAGGTGTCGTTGTGTAAACCAAGTTGCCCGCATGTATGGGTACATTCCTGTTGCCCATGGGTGGTTTCACGGGGATGACCGGGGCGGTCGTGATAGGCGTGACCTCGTCGGTCTCACTAAACAGCGCAAAACCGGTGATGGTCTCGCCCTCCCCCTCCATTATTTTGATATCAATGTCCGCAGGGAGGGGGGTCGTATGAATATCGGAAACGTCGGTGGTAGAATCAGGCTGCATCCAGGGGCTCCTTTTCCGACTGGGTGTCACGGCCGGCTGAGCCTCTCACCGCTCGCCGGCCCTTTCGTTGCCCTCAGTGTATCGCCGCTACTCGGCTGCCTACCTTCCCCCTGTCACTGGCTATCACCCTGCGTGGCTTGTTGCGCCGCCCGCTTGCCCGCCTGGATGCCCGTCGTCGTCGCGCTCGTCGCATGCACCGTGATGCCGGCGAAGTCCGGCCGCACCGTGGGGTAGCCCTCGATCAACACCTTGTCCGCCGGGTCTGCCGCGAGAGCCTGCGCCACCTTGCCCCACTGCTTGCTCCCCACGAGGACCATGTAGTCGACCGTGGGCGATTCCGGCGCCGGCACGCCTTTGGGGAACGACGGCGCCTTCTCGCTGCGCATTGCGACGAGCACGACATCGCCGCGCTCCACCACCTTGCCGGGCCGGCCGATCACCGTTAGCTTCACCGTCGTCGCCTCCCCTCGTTCACTCATCGCCTCTATCGCCGCCGCGCTGAACGTGGCCCAATCGAACGGTGTCGCCGCGGCGGCCGTCGCCTGACCGGTGGTCTCCGCGCCTGGCGCCCCGCGCGTCCCCTGTGACGTGTGCGCCCCCGGCAGCGCGTGCCCTGTCGTCTGCGGCCGGAAGATTCGGTACCACTCCTTCTGGCCGACCGTCGTGCGTAGGAGGTAGAAAAAGACACCCCCAGGTGTGCGCCGCCGGCTGCCGTCGGGCAGCATCATCCCGCCCGCGGCCTCCACCTCCAGCGTTCGGGCGACGATGGCCTGGACCCGCTCCTCGCCCAGCAGCCGCAGCGCGCGGGCGATCAGACGCCCTGGCTCGGGCTCTGTCTCGCCGAGCTGCGCGGCGATCTCCCCGGCGAGCGCGCGGCGGGCAGCCTTGTCCATGGCCGGTGTCGCTGGTGTGGGTGCGGTCGTGCCTGTCGTGCCTGTCGTGTCCGTCATGGCCATAACGATCCTCCCGCGCCTATCGTATCAGGATGGGAGAAACGGGCGTTGACGGGCGTTGACGGGCGTTGACGGGCGTTGACGGTGTGGACAAGTGGCCGCCGTCGTGGTGGCGACTGCCGTCGGCGGGGGCGTGGGTGCGGGCGCGGGCGTGGGGCGGCGGCACCCGGTGGCGAACACGGAAAAGCCGCCCCATCACAGCAATTGAGGCAGCGCACGCTTTTCCTTACGCCCGCGCTGGCTGGGTACGGCTACTTGGAAAAAGAAGGGGCTAGGCGCGCTCCTCCTCGTCGCCTTTCACCTCGGGGATAGGCGGCGGCTCTCCGGGCGTCTGCGTCCGCAACCACTGCATCAACCCGATGCGCGCCGCGACCGCTGGCTGCACGCCCCAGACCCGCGCGATCTCTTCAAGCTTTGCCGCCGCATCGTCCGGCAAGTGTAGTGCTGCGCGCCAGGTCATTGCATTAGTCCCTTTCGGTCGGGCCATAGGCGTCCAATCTCCTGTTAATTTAACACTAAAGAGCGTTATAATGCACGCATAACTGTCGATATGCGTGATGTCGTACGCAGATGCTAATCACAGCATACGAAAGCACAGACGCAGGCAGGGAGGGGAGGGGCGCACACACGGAGACAAGGGGTGCGCGGAGGCGCACGACAAGGGGCCGCGGCTGCTATACGACAGCCGCGGCCCCACTGACCACTCACGCACAACAGACTGTTGAGAGACCATAGACGAAAGGGCCACTACTAGTATGAACGATTTTGTTGTCGCATCGGCCTTTGGGGACGCCTCGGCCAAGGTTATCGCCATGCTGATCGAGGTGCGCCCGGCGCTCCTGGCCATGATCATCTTCGGCGCCGCGCTCGGCGTCGTGTTCGACCGCGGCCACAAAGGGGCTATTCTAGCCTCGGCCGCCCTGGCCATCGTGTTGCTGATGGGGATCACGACCATCGGGGCGTCGCTCTAACATGGCGCGCCGGACGCCGCGCAGCCTCAACCACTCCCTGCGGCTCGGCCGGCTGACCGCTCCGCAGTGGGTAGCCGCCGCCGTCGCCGTCGTGTGCTTGCGGGCTTTCTCGGGCCTGGCCAGTGGTGTGCGCGACCCTAACACGCACATCTTGGCCATAGCCCTGCCCACAATCCTCGTCGTGACGCCCATTCTGACGTTATGGCGGGGCGGCGTCGAACGCTACCCCGCCCAGCTCATGCGCTATGCCGCGCGCCGGTCCGTGGTCCATGCGACCAGGGCTGTGCGCGGCGTGGGCGATTATGCACAGAGAGGAGGCTATCGTGCCTATGCCCGCCTACAAGCGGCGCGGCGTCGTCAGGGTTGACGACGCCGACGGCGCGATCGTGGGAGCCGGTGGCACACGCCACCGGCTCTTGTCTATCCCCGGCTTCGCGCTCGACGCGCAGGCCGTCCCCGACCAGGAGCGTCACGCGACTCTCCTGGGGTCACTCGCGGCCAGCCTGCCCCGTAAGGCGCGGCTGACGATCTTTATCGAGAATCGGCCGGCCGGCGTCGCCGAGGTCCTGGCGGAACTGCGGGGCCAGCTCGCGCCCGAGCCGCACACGCCCCAACTGGGGGAGGTCGGCGACCGCATGCTCCCGTGGTGGGAGCGCCGCCTGAGCGAGCCGGGACGGCGGCACGTCGCGCGCCTAGCCTACTGGTTACTGGTCGAGGCGTATCCCGCGCAGGACGGCTACCCCGACCAGTCGGAGCCCGCGCGCCTGGGCCAGGCCGTGGCCTCGCTCACGCGCCAGCTCGTCACCATGGGCCTGCTCCCGACGGTGGCCGACGCCGCCACGGCGCGGGCCTTCGTGGAGCGCCACCTGATCCCAAGCGATAGGGGCGATGGCTACGTGGCCCGCCCGGGCGACGAGAGCTTTCTGGCCTACCACCAGCCCGCGACCTCCGCTGCATGGGAAAAGGATGGGGCGACGGGCCACGTTGGCGCGGGTAGCCTAACCGGCGAGCGATGGACGCGCACGCTTTACCTCGTGCAGCCGCCGGCCGAGACCGAGCCGGGCTGGTTGCGCGCGCTCGTGGCCACGGACAGCCCGGCGACGCTCGTGCTGCACCTGCGCGGCCTGAGCGCCGGGTGGGAGCGGCGACGGCAGGCGTGGCGCCTCAAATTGATGGAGGGCACGGCCGGCGCCGGGGGCGGGAAGGACATCACCACGCGCATCGCCGCCGCGGAAGCCGAGGAGCAGGCCACGGCGCTGCACCGGCCGGGCTACGGCGTGGTCAAGGTCGGGGCCTACCTCCGGCTGGACGGGGACACGCGGGCGCAGCTCGACGCCCGCGTGGGCGCCGCGCTCCGGGCCATCCGCGACACGATGCACGCCGAGCCCGGCTTCGGCCACGCCCACCAGGAGCCGCTCTACCGCTCCACGCTGCCCGGCTACGGCGACCGGGCGCGCAGCACGTACCGCTGGGACAGCGTGACGCTGGGGCACGCCTGGCCGTTCCTGGCGTTCAATCCGGGGACGCGCGCCGCCGGCGTTCCGCTTGGCGTGACCGACGCCGCCGGCGACCTCGTGACCCTTGCCTTCGACGACCCGGCTCTGTACAACCGCATCGGCGTCGCCGTCGGCCTCGTGGGGTCGGGCAAGACCGGCCTGCTCCAGAAGTGCGCGCTGTGGTTCCTGCTGCGCGGGGCCATGGCCACCGTCGTCAGCTCCGTCGATAGCTTCGGCGCGCTGTGCGCGATCTCACGGGGCGAGCGCGCGCTGCTGGGCGGGCCGCAGTCCGCGACGATCAACGTGTGGGACCGCTCGGCCGCCGACGATGAGGAGCGCCGTGAGCGGGTGCGCTTCGTGTGCGCGGCCGTGGACCTGCTGCTCGGCGGCCTGGTGGACCTGGAGCCCAGCTTCGTCGACGAGGCCGTGCGCGAGGTCTACGCGGCCAGTGAGTCCCGCGTGCCGGTCATGGCGGACCTCTATGACGCGCTCGATTGCAAGTGGCGCGCTCCGGGGTGCGACCCGGACGACCGCAAGGTGTACCGCCAGCTCGTGTGGAAGCTCCGGCCCTACGTGCGCGACGGCCAGCACGCCCGCCTGGTGGACGGCCCCACGTCGGTCCGGCTCGACGCCCCGCTGCTCGCGTTCAACACCGAGCCGTTGGAGAGCAACGGCCAGCTCCGCAACTTCGCGTACTTCGCTGTCTTCGCCGTAGTGGACCAGCGCCGCGCCCTGGCCCGTCGCCTGAGCCGCGGCCGCGACGCGTCTTCGGCTGACCATCTAACAGGTTTAGACGAGGCGTGGGGCCTGCTCACGTCACCCCTGGCGCGCGAGCACATCAACCGGGACGCCCGCAAGGCCCGCCACGGCGGCAACTGCGTCCTGTTCGCCTCGCAGCAGATCAAGGATCTCGTCGGCAACGCGGACGCCGAGACCTTCTTCACGCAGGCGTCCTTCAAGGCGCTGTTCAGCGTTGAGGACAACGGCCAGCAGACGGAGGGCAACCCGCGCCTGTGGCTCGAGCGCATGCTGAAGCTCACGCCCGAAGAGGTCGCGCGGGCGCAGGCGATGTCCGGCGAGAAGGGCATCTACATGCCCATGTTCATGACCCGGCGCGATCGGCGCCACCCCCGCGACCTGCACGGCATCGTGCGCGTCGAACTGACTACCGACGAAGCCGCCCTCTTTGCAAGTGATACAGACGACATCACCGCGCGGGACTGGTGGACCGAACGGGCGGGGGGCGACGTGTGGGCCGGGATCAAGTTAGCCAACGACGGCGATCCATTAATGGAGGCAACCGCATGATTACCCGACGACAACGACTCCTCGCCGCGGCGCTGGCGCTCGTGCTGGCGCTTATCGTCGCGACCCCGACGCTGGCCAGTGCGGCGAGCGCGCCCCCGCACACGCCGACACCGGCGCCCACGGCGTCGCCGTACCCGACGTACACGCCCTATCCCTCGCCGACGCGTGTCCCGCCGAGCCCCAGCCCCACGCCGAGCCCCTCGCCGACACCGGCGGCGACCATCGGCGGGGCGGTGTCGTCAGGTAGTACATGTGGTGCGACGGCGCTCGCCATCCCGCTCCCCCTCGGAAACGGCGTGTGTATCGACTTCTGGGGCGTCATCCATCAGGGCTTTTCGTCAGTGTGGAACGGCCTGGTCACGATCCTGGCGACACAGATCCATAACCTGACGGACGCGATCCTGGCCCCATTGACGCGCACGGACAACCCCACGGCGAATCACGGACTGGCGGCGGTCGAGAACACGCTGGCGACCGACGCGAGCGATGCCTTCGCGGTCGTGTTCGGGATCGCGGTGTTGTGGGTCACACGCCCCTCCTGGTTCGGCAACATCGCCGAGGGGATCGCGCTGCTGTGGCGGTCGGCTCTGGTGCTGGCCGCGCTGCGCTCCTACGATACGCTGATCAACATCTGGCTCGGCGCGGTCAACGCCCTGGCCGGCGACATTGGCGCGGCGACCATGCACGACATGGGCCATTCCGGGATCGCCCTGCTGCTGGCCCCGGTGCTCCTGATCGTGGTCGGGCTCGAGCGCGCGGTCAGCCTGCACGTCTTCGCCTTCGTGTACGAGATCGGCCCGCTGGCCATCATCCTCTTCGCGTGGCCGCCCGCGGCCGACATCGCCCGCGCCTGGCTGCGCGCGTTCGCCTATCTCTCGCTGCTGGGGCCGGCGTACGCCTTGATGCTGAGTGTGATCGTGTCCCTGGAAGGCCAGGGCAACGGGCGTCCGGGCGGGCCGATCGGGGTCATCCTCTGGAATGACCTGATGCTCGTCGGGGGGCTGCTGGTGTTGGCGCTCGTGCCGGGTATCCTGGCCGGGCTGTTGTCGGCGGCGTCCCATGCGGGGGCGGGCGGCCTGGATAAAGTCATCGCCATCGGAGCGAAAGCGGCGGCGCTGTGACGCCGCCGCGGCGGGCGCGGAGGGAAGGAGAGAGACATGAACGACTGGATATGGGGCTATCTGCTGGGGCGCAAGAAGGAGCGGCGGCGGCAGGCGCAGGAATTGGTGGGCATGCGCTACCAGATGGAGCAGGAGATACGGGCGCGCAACGGCTTACCGCTTTTGCCAGGACCAGCGGTAGTACCTCCGACATGGAGAGCAACGCGTTCCCGCCCGGTCCCGGTGGTCCCTGCCAGCCGCTTGATGCGCCGTGTGGTGCTCTGGACCCTCATGCTCGCGCTCGTGCTGGTGCTGCTGTTCCTGGCCTACTGCATCGTCTATGGGGTGCAGCACCACCTGATCTACCCCGCCCCGAGTCGGTAGTTATGTCCAGTGGTCGCGGCGGTATGAGGGGCGCG
>JAABVA010006242.1_pt1 | contig 10599 bp, 12 predicted proteins | sample 5560331 | NCBI WGS metagenome assembly JAABVA01 (sample SAMN12812661, study PRJNA571458) | rock metagenome | isolation source: Antarctica rocks | place: Antarctica: Victoria Land, Mt New Zealand sud | collected 2016-01-07 | reverse complement strand
AAGCCTAGTTGCGATTGCCACGCAAACGGAGATGAACCGTCGTCCTTCCAGGCAAAATTTAGTTGTCCGTTACAGTCACAGAGCACCTTTCGTGGGTTTCACGTACATTCACAATCAACGGTAGTTTGATTTTCTTGCCCACTTTTGTGTGCAGAGTTCAGGCATGTGCACTGCTGAAGGGCTGGCATATGAGTGTGATACTGATATAGACTTTTGCACTGTCAGCTGAATATAGAAGAAGGGCAAATATGGCTTACAAAGACCAGCAGGCATGTCAAATCATGGATGTGTCCATATAGTCTCAGCAACACACATGCTTGAAAGGAGCATGATGCATAATGCGCACACCACATTGCAAACACCCCCAGAGGCAACACAGCTATAGCAAAGATCACAACACAACACAGGCCAGCAGCATCCAGAAATGAAATGTCTCAAGCATTCAAAATTGGTCCGTCAACCATGAATGATATTGCCAAGTGTCAACAAGGAACTGCAAGCTTTGATCAACAGCGGCCGCAGGACTTCTCACAAAAGTTGCCTGATAGCATCCAAGACTCACTGCACTTGCCAAAGCCAACCTGCAAGACAGCCATTGACTCAAACATGACCACTTGTCCCACGTTGTACAAGAATGACTGGCAGATGTGCAAGGTGGCGCTCAAAGCAGCTAGCATTTAAATTGAACTATTCAGTTTGTTCAATAACAAACAATTCAGAGACTAACCGACTGCAGGCAACAGCCAGGTGGGAAAAGGGTGCCAACCTGTTGCGCACAGGTGTACACACTATCAGGGGGGTTGTCACTGCAAGAGCTGCAGCGTCCACACGTGATCTGACAATAGTTGCCACTCGTCATGAAAGCCTCATTACACTTACCCCAGCCAGCCTGCATTGACATAGTCTTTGACCCCTAAAGATCTGATTGACATGCCGCTGCCCAAGACAAATCATGATCAGCCATGTTGCTGACACTTCCTGAAGGCATGAAAGCAGCAACAACAGCTTCTGGTCATGGCTGTCATACATGACTCTGATCGTCTCAGCAGCTGGCATGAGTGGCTTGGATTTGTCATAAGGCAAGGAATGTGGACGCTTGTGTTTGCACTGTGTGAACGCATCATGCCTTATGGGCTGCGTGCACGCACCGAGGTGACTTGCAAATGTTGACTCACCTGTTGCTGGCAAGTATACTGGCTGTTAAGAGGGGTGTCAGTGCATGCAGTGCTGCAGCGATTGCAGGTCTTGTCACAGAAGCCTGACATGAAGGCCTCATTACATTTGCCCCAGCCAGCCTACAAGCTCAAACACCTGTGTTAGGAGAGAATGACTGCAGCTGCGACATGCGACAAACTCAGTCACGAACTGCAGTGCATATGATCTGCACAACAGAGAGATGCACCTTTACCAAGGAAAGCAACAGCAGCAAGGAATGGGTATGAGTGACCCAGGCCAAGGATGTTGTCAAGTCCTGCACTGTTGCTTACTTGCTGGGCACAGGTGTACTGGGTGTTGGGAGGAATGTCAGAACAGGATGCAGCAGTGGCAGCAGGGGTGGCTGCAGGAGTGGCTGTAGCAGCTGTAGATCCGCAACGTCCACAGCTCTGGTCACAGAAGCCTGACATAAATGCCTGAGTACATTTGCCCCAGCCAGCCTGTAAATACACAGAGATCAGAGATAATACATGATTAAGGCTTGCTGGCTGTCAGGCTACTGTCTGTGCTGTCAACGGGCATGTGCCATGGCGACAGTAAGAAGAGCGTGAATCTGCTATCTGGACAGAAGTGCAAGGAGCAGCATGCACAGAGCTCCATACTCGCAATGCCACAGACGAAGATGCTGATTTTGCTTCCTAGTCATCAGGTACAGTAAGATAAGCCGACCTGCTGAGCACATGTGTACTGACTGTTGGGAGGGGTGTCAGAGCAAGTGCATCGTCCACAGCTTTGGTCACAATATCCTGACATAAAGGCTTCAGTGCACTTGCCCCATCCAACCTGCATTGTTGACACAAAAGTGCGTGATGAAACAACTATCCTTGGCATTGTAGTACAGAAGCACTCTCAGCAATGGCAGCCTGAGCACATTGCAGGAACAGATAGCATTTTGCCATTCAATGTTTGGCAGGATCATCTGACCTGCTGAGAGCAAGTGTACTGGCTGTTAGGAGGGATGTTAGTGCAAGGTCCAGCAGTGGCAGCTGGTGTGGCGGTGTTGCAGTGACCACAGCTGGTCTTGCAAAAGCCTCCATTCAGGATGAAAGCCTCATTGCACTTGCCCCAACCTACCTGCACGCAGAGGCCAGACAACAGAGTCAGTCCTGCCTGTGCAAATACACAAGCTTAAGTCATTTGACAGCATCAACCTCAAGACGCAAAGATGACCACTGATGCCCGACTGATTTTGCAGAGTCACACAGCAAGGGAAAGGCTGCAGAGGCCAGACCTGTTGAGCGCAGGTGTACTGGCTGTCAGGGGGCGTGTCACCACACCCACCACTGCAAACACAGCATCACGCTGTTAGGCTTGAATACCTATGCTGCTGAGAGATAGTTCTTGTGCTATGGCAGATTAACGTCAAGCAAGGATTAGCAGCTGTATATGCATCTTGGATCAGAGGCATCTGGACCTGGTCTGCACACAAATTGGTGAAGCAGATTGCTGAAGAGCCAATATTTACTTCAGCATTGGTGTCACATATGTTGTGGGTCGACAGACCTTGATGCTGGTGTTGAAGCTGCTGCTGAGCCTTGGTACCAGGGGTTCAGGCCAATACTAATCATGTAGTTGATCTTGGTCCAGTTGATGGTGGTCCAGTCAGCCTCCACAATGCCACCAGTGTCACCTGTGTCACAAGTAATTCAACCCCCGCAGCATATAGCACCTTGGGCTGGGGATCAACACTTTAATAGCCAGGGAGGAGAACCCAAGTAAATGTGATGGTCATGTTTGCCATGTAACATATGAACATACACTGTCACAAATTCATCAGGTCATGTGATACAAAAGACACTTCCTCACCACATAATGGAATGCAGGGACCGAGACTCATAGTTACAAAATTGCATATCTTTCATAACATAGTCAACATACAAGCAGCTCATGAGCAGAACATGTGACCACCTACCAGAGTTGGCGTTCCAGGCCCACCAAAACCAGGAGGAGATGGCATTGTGCTGGCCATCATTGCCAGCACCCTGATTGTTTAAGTACAAGGCAAAGTCTGCCATCTGCTGCTGATCAGCCAGAAGGGCAAAGGTGGTGCCAGTCTCCCCAATGACAACTGGAAACTGATGGCAATTTTTGGAGTTTGATCGGCTGCAGTAGCCTTGCTTGTTGAGGTAACCAAATGAGAGACTCAAACGGTTGAACAAGCCCGATCCAGTGTACCTGCAATAGACGCTCGACATACTCAGGATATGTCCACTGTATAGCACAAATGCAGCAATGAGTTGTGTTCAAGATACTGATCAACTGCACCAACTTCGCTGGATGCAGTTTTGTGAACAGATCTTCCAAAAGACGAACACACGTCGGACTTACTTATCATGAGCCTCACTGATACTTGGTGGATACACATGTGGCGCAGCCACCACCTGCACAGCAGACTTGAGTCAACTAGTGCCAACTGTAATATGTGACTGCTCAATATCATCTACAAGGGAAGAAGACAAAGAGGAATTGTCTTAGGGAAATACATACCTGATTCACATAAGGCTTGCTCAGGACTTGTTCAAAGAATAGGCCCGCATCACTGATGCCTCTGTACTCATTGAAGGCAGCTGAGCTTGTGGCCAAACCATCCCCTGCGTCAACAATGAGCGTGAGTTGCACCCTTCGCACTAACAGCACTCATCAGTACGGTCTGCATTTTGACAAGTGGTGCCTTTGTGTTCATGCAGGATGTAGGCTGAATGTGGAAGCTGTCAACTGATGTACCAAGTCTCACCATAGTTGAATGCAAGGCCATCATAGCCAGGGGCATATTGGCCAGTGCCCTCCACAAAAAAGAGTGCTCCTGGCACAATGGAGTATGCAGCATCCATGAGCTTGATGCACAGGTTGGCATATCCTGGCTTGCCACCAGCTGCCTCCCAGCGCACCCCAAACACATCAGGTTCCTGTTGAAATCAAATCACAAGACAATGGATATGTGGACACCCACACAGCACACACATGCATGCACACAACACATATAGGCAGCATATGCCAAGCTGTAGCTGGGGTTGATTGTATATGTGTTGATGGTATGCCAAGAGATGGTGGTGTGCAAATATGATCTTTCGGTGGAACAAAGTGGCATTAATGCAAGGTTTTGTGTACCAAGATCAGAGAACCCTTGTATGCTTGTCATGCTGTTCATTCTGCTTATGGCGATAGTGAGATGCTGTTGTGATTGGCAATAATGAGATGGCTAAGGGTGGTGGCATGGCACACAATTAACATTGCTTTAGACAGGACTACATCAGAGAGGACGTCATACATTCAGCACATCAATCATGAGCATCTGACTGGAAATAGAGTCCTGAGCAACAGCCTTCAGCAATGTAACCCAGTCCGACAGCCACTGATTCTGATTGTCCAGAACAGTGGTGTCCAAATTGAACTGGTTGTCCAGCAGCACATAAAAGCCATTGTGGGTGAGGAGCTTGACAACATACACCAGCCTGTTGAAGGTGGTCCCCACATCCAGATAGTCACTGCACACACCTGTAGCACACAGCTTGCATGCCATTGTACCAGGCAGATAAACAGACACACATACGTGTATGCATGCATCAAGCTCCAATGTGTTTTGGGGAAGCAAGACTTTACTTGCATCAATTGCTTTTGCACGTCGTTGACACCTTTTTGCACATTGTTAGCAAACTCAGAGTGAGCAAAGCCATGCATGCCTTTGGTTGTTGCAGCATACCAAGGGTTTGAGTGCGTTGAGGAGGCTCAGACAGGCTAGGGAATTTAGCGCCAGAAGCCACATTGGTGCCCCCAGGAACAGTGCTGGCAGCTAGGTCACTGCCAGAAACAAAAGAGCAACTGCGGCCGAAAGCCTTCATGGGACTGTTTAAATCCTGCAGTTGCCACGCCAAGATAAGTCAGCACATGTCAATGCCACAGATGTCTACGGCAAGCAGCATCTAAATTGCCAGCAAAATCCTGATAGGTTATGGACCTACCTTGAAGCTGAAAGGCAGTCGGACAGCATTGAAGCCAAGAGCTTTGATGCGCAGCATGATGTTTGCAAAGTCCTGAGTGAGTGATGTGCTGCCGGCCCACAAGCCATCAGGGCCAGTGTTGCCATCATCAAAGCCAAACCAATTCAAACCCTTGAACACAATGACGTTGCCGTTGTAGTCAGTGATCTGGCCATTGGCGGTTGTCAAGCCAGCTGCAGACTCTGTTTCTGCTCCTCCGGTTGCATTTGCATTGGTGGTGGCATTTGGCAGAGGCTGTGTGGTGACGTTGCTGTTGATGATGACAGCACAAGGATCGCCATTGACTGTCACATTGACAGGGTTGAAGTTGACAAAGCTGGAGGCGATGACAAAGTCAAAATTGGGAGCATTGCCAGCTTGAGCTAGCAGTGTCTGATCTGCTTCAACAGCCTGTCCCATCACAGTGCCCTCAGTGACCTTGGTGTCAACCAGTCCGTATGTGGATTCAGCACCTGTGTAGCCTCCAGCACTTGCAAATGACAGTGTCCATGGGACATTGGTGTCATTAAGTGTTGTGCTGCGTACAACAAGACTGACTGAAGCATTGTAGGTGCCGTTGACAGTCTGCCACATAGACTGCTCCTGGAAGGTGACTGTGCACACTGAGTGCTGCCACGGAGTTGTCTGTGTGTTGTCATTCTGAACAACCTGCAAGGACAAGCTGAGGTTTGTTAGCTTCCAGTTGACAACTGCAGCAGCGCAGACAGACTAGCCAAATGTGCAGTGGCTTACCGTTGTGGTATTATACACAGTGGTGAACACAGTAGTAGACCCAAAGGACGTTGTGTTTGACACCACAAGCTGGGTCGAATTCAAACTTGAGGCGTTGACCACGATCGCTGTTCCCCAAGAAGGGTCAGCGATGAGCAGAGTGTTGTTGCTCACGTCTTGAGTAGCGTTTTGGGGAAGCAAGGAAGCAATCGAAGTATTGTGCGTCGCCAAAGGAGATATAGTAGTGTTGTCAGCTTGCATGGGAAAGGACACGTTGAACAGCGAAGCAGCCGTCCCGACGTCAAATCCCAATGATGAAAGCGACAGGTTCGTCAACGACGACGATGTCATCAGCGCTTGTGGAGGGATGACGGTAGTAATGGTTGCGTTAGACGCAGGCGCGGTGGTGTTGACAACTGAGGACTGAGTCTGAGCAGGAGGAGATACCACCGCAGGCGAGGTACTGACTCCTGCTGCGTGCGCAAGCACATTCAAGTAGCATATCCAGATCACAGCAGACGCAACTGAGATTGATGGCCGAGGCATGTTGCAACTGGTAGTCAAGTCTCCAACGTTTCTTGTCAGCAGTACACGGTCAGTGTGTGCCTTTCAGGCTCCTGCACCAGCACATACAGGCATAAGCAACCAGCACGCGATTACAAAAGCAGAGACGCAATCGTTGCTGCTGCAAGTACTCTGAGTCAAGCAACTTGCAGCATGCAAGCGTGCTCACTTGCACATATGTGTATTATCTGCCGCAGCTTCTAGTGTTTATGCTTGCCAACTCGGTACACTACAACATCTCTTCAGCAGGCCTTAAGTGTACTAGTCGCAAGTATAAGTTCGCTGTTGTAGATTTTGTGCTGTGTCACGCAGCCTGTGTGTATAAAGTGCGCGGGAAACTCGAACGTAAGCAGCATGGATGAGTAATTGCCCTGCAACCATGTTGATCTCTCTGCACTCGGGCTTCCCGGCCTGTGAATCCGATGCGCCGACTGCGCAAGTCTACCACCATTACTGCCCACTTACAGCTTCGGCAAGCAGGACCGTCTCGACTGCATAGATACGGCACTCCATTTCGCAACGCTTGGGCAACATCCCCACATGCCAGGAAAAACCAGACAGTGCGTTTTTCGAAGTACAAGTCAAAGTAGAGGGCATGCAGGCTTCCGGCAATCCGATTGTTTGTATGCGCTAGGTGGTGCAGTTTCTGCCTTTGTTGAAAGCAACTGGCAGTCAGGTCAGCCTGTAAACGTGCCCCGTGAGCAAGGTTGCTGAGTGGTAGCGATGACAACCAGTCATAGCTGGAACGACGTTGAGGCTGCTTGCACTGGGTTGCAGTTACAACCTTGCGACATGCGCGTCTCCGCGTTGTCATGCTGACAGACGAAGAGCCGGGCTCAGGGCTCTACAGCAGCATGCCTGGCGTTGTGATGTCAGCCTCTCTTTGCAAGTGACAGCCAGAAGCAGTCTGCAGGTTTACGGCTGATCTGTATAGACGTCTTTTGCAATTGAATGCTGTACCGTCTCACTATGTGTAGCATCAGTCTGCCCTTGAGGCCTACACTCAGCAGCGAGCTACTTTGACAACTGCAGCAAAGACTCAGCAGACGTGATGGATGCCCTCAGCTGCATGTCATGTGATATCCCAGAATTGCCCATGTTGCAAAGCAGCTGCAGCCCTGAGAACTCAGAGGGAAGTGGTGAGCTCACAAGGTGGCAGAGGCTACGCACTTTGGCCCAGACCAAAAGCCTGTTGCCTGCTTCAGCGCCCAGCAAGGCTATGACAGCTTACGGCGGGCCCCACACAATCCATGTGACCAGCTCCCCTTTAGACCACTTTGCAACACCGGCTATGCCTCATCAGGATCTGGCGATTGCTCCCAGAAAGCCTGGCCAGCTGGCTTCAGTAAGGGCAAGGTCACTCCTGCAGTCTCAGCGCGAGAGCATAGTTTCAGACTCTCTGGACGCCGACCTGCAAGTGGAGGCAGTGCTCAGGAAGGCAGCAGGCAGGGCTGCTTGCTTGGCTGGTCTTCCCAAGGCGCCTCCCAGTCAAAACAAAGTCCTGGCAAATCTGCAGCTGAGCAGCTTGCATGACGATCAGCAGAAGGTACTTGATGTTTCTGCTACTCTTGCTGCTGCACATGCCTCACAGTGTCAGCACTGTACGTGCTGCTGCATCTGCAACAGAAATTGGAAGACGGTGTTATGTGCTGCAGGTTGCCATCAGGCTCAGAGCTCCAGTCTTGAGAGACAAGAAGAACGACCTGCCTTCAGATGCTTTGCCAATCAAGCAGCCAATCCAGTCAAGGACAAAAGGCAACCTTACATCTGTTGCCATCAAAATGAATGTGCCCATGCTGGACGCTGACGGCAAAAATAGGCTGAACCCTAGCAGTGAAGCTGCAAAGCATCAGCTGATCGTACAAGCTCTGTCAAAGCAGAGGCTGAAGCGTTTATCAGCATGGTTTGAAGCCTGGAAGGGCATTGCCAAAGAGGGCCAAGTCAATCTCAAGGGAGCTGGCAGCATGCTAAGATGGCGCAAGCTGCTGCGCATCTGGAAGGTGCTGCCCTTGAAAACTGATTTGTGAAAAGCCATTTGTCATACTGGTTGCTGGTTTTTTCCCCATGCACATCATTCATATATTGGGTATAGCTTACAGCAGCATTGAGAGATCTAGGTGCAGGTCCTCAGACCAAGCGCTCAGCGCAATGTTGAAGTGCGTTCAATATCTTTGTGATTCAGTGTTCATATCATTGTCTGAGTCCGGTGCTGCATGTGTAGGCAGGGCCTGCTGCCATAATGTTCAACTAGTCTCAACAGCTTACATTCAACAAGCTCATGTGTGCCAGTCTGCAATGTGCAGGCTTGGCGGAGTGTTGTAGCCACATGCCAGGCTGTAAGGCAGGCTCAGCAGCAGGCTAGGCAAGCACATCTACAGGACATTGCTATCACCTTCAACCTGCTCTTCAGGCAGCACAGCATCATGCAGGCCTGGCACAGCATGGCGCAGCATGCAAAGCATGAACAAGCTCAAATGCAGCAGGAGGCTGCTGAGCAACAGCTTGACCAGGCCAAGTGGGCGTCTGCAGTGTACTTCCACGCTCTGTATGTCAAGCACAGCTTCTGGAGGTGTTGGGTGGAAGCAACTCAGCAAAGTAGAGCTGCAAAGGAGCTTGACCTGCAGCACCAGGCCAGGCAACAGAGCATCCAGCGCTTTGTAAAGGCAAGCTTTGCTGCTGTGCTGGCGCTTGCAATGCACAGGTCATTGGCCTCCCATGACACAAGCACAACATTGAATGCAGTTGCCTTTCACTAAACCCATTGTACCTGCACTGCACCGCACTGCTGTATTGATGACCAAGGAACCCATCTTGTAGCGCCTCATAGACAAACAACACCTGGATCTCAGCTTCCCATTGTACACGCAAGACACATTGGTCAAAACTATCTTGGCTCTGTATTTACAGGAGGCTGTGCTGAGGCAACACAAGCAGCCTCAACATCAGGGCAGCAGCACCAAAGCCTCTGACTCTAAGGCTGGGCTGCACGAGGCAGTGGGCACTGCAGCCGCTCATGCGCCAAGCAAACAGTCAAGCCAGACACCTGTTACTGCACATCAGTGTTGGGGACCACCAAGCATGATTGACAGCAAGGGCCAGCAGTCTGACCCCTCTCCAGTGCAGCAGCGTCATCGGCAGCAGCAGCAGCAGCAGCAGGTGCAACAGAAGCATCTTGCACATCAGCCTGGTGGTGGTGATGCAAGCCCAGCATCCAGGCAGGGCTGTGCAGCTGCAGCGACTGGCACAGCCTGCCGTCAGGCTCCACATACTGCATTCCAACGCAGTGTGCACTGCCCAGTTCCAACCAGCGCACATCTGAGCAGCTTGCATATGGATCTGGATGAGCCACAGGCGGGTCCTGCCGGTGCAGCTGTGCCAGAAGCTGCTCAGGTAGCTGCATCACAAGATGCGCAGACAGGTGGTGTCGCAGCAGCAGGAGTGCGGCAGCCCAGCACTGAGAGTATGTCACAGAGTCATGAGCAGGGCCAATGTATAATGGACTCTATTCAGCATGTGCGCCCAAGATCCTTACAAATAGATGACGGCCACAATGAAGCTGGCACGCCAGCGGCAGGATCAGGCCCATCAGAGGCAGAAGGGCAGCAGGACCAGCCCTGTACACCAGGGCCACAGCAAGGGGCACTTCAGGATCAGCCCTGCACGCCAGGGCTGGTGAGCACCAGCTCTGCCTGCTGTGTGCTGCCTAGAAGCTGCAGCAGCACTGGTGAAGACTCTGTTGGCAGTGGCCTGGAAGCTGAGAACAGCATCCGCTTTCGCAAGCGCAGCAAGTTTGAAGCTCTCAAGGCTCGCCGTGACGAAGCCCGCCAAAAAGCAGAGGTGAGTCACATCACACCTGTCAACAGGCCTCTCCTCATGCAATTGCTTGACTCCTAGTTATGTTGTCACATGCACTGTTCATGCCTGTGGTCTGTAATGGTCTGAAGGCCGTGTGCTAGGTCAAACACTGAAGTGTGAGCTGCATCTCTGGCTGCTCAGTAATGACACAAAAGGCATGACAACACATTACCCAGCTCTTGACCAGTTGCACACTTGGCAAGAGACATGAGGTTGCTGAAGCAGCTCAGGGTAGTACCCAAGCCCACAACGTTCA
>JAABVA010006237.1_pt1 | contig 10600 bp, 11 predicted proteins | sample 5560331 | NCBI WGS metagenome assembly JAABVA01 (sample SAMN12812661, study PRJNA571458) | rock metagenome | isolation source: Antarctica rocks | place: Antarctica: Victoria Land, Mt New Zealand sud | collected 2016-01-07 | reverse complement strand
GGGCTCGTCCAACCTGCGACCACCCCATGATCTCGTCACTCAGACCCGCAACGACGCCGCCGCGCCGAGCAAAACCCCTGCCCTACAACGAAAGTTGCTTCGACTTCTTCAGGTCGAAGTAACTAACCCGCAGTACTCGACGGTCGCTACGCTAGGGGCGACGGCAGTGGTGAGAGTCCGGAAATGTGACGGTGCCTTGGTCGAGGCGGAGCCGCGTTGAGTCAGGCAGATCCAATAATCTCCACCGGCCGCTTGCCGGCGATTTCGGGCTCGCCCTGGTCGGGGCTTTCCGGCGAAGTACGAGCCAGCGTGGTCGATCGCCGTCAGTTGTTCGACCGTCTTCAAGGCGCCATGTTTGGCCTGGCCACCGTCCTCTGTGGCCCAGCCGGCAGCGGCAAGACGTTCTTGGTCCGCTCCTGGCTCGATTTCACCGGGCAACCGGCGGCTTGGGTCACCGCCCGGCCAGGTGAGACCGACCCGGCGCGGTTCTGGCGGTCGATCGTCGATGCGATCGAGGCCAGTGGACTTGCCGCGGCCCCTCGAGACAGCTTCACCCCCGGCCGGCTGTTCGACAGTGATCTCGCCGCTGTAAATCTGCTGTCCCGGTTGGACGGCTTGACGCGCTCGTTGGTGCTGGTGATCGACGACCTCCACGAGCTCACGTCGCCCGCAGCGCTGCAACTGTTGGGGCTGCTGCTCGAGCGTGAGCCCGTCAACCTGCACCTCATGTTGCTCTCCCGTCAGGACCCGAAGCTCGGCCTGCACCGCGTGCGGCTCGCGGGTCAGCTGACGGAGATCCGTGCTGCCGACCTGCGATTCACTGTGCAGGACACCCGCGAGCTGCTTGCCGCCTCCGGCGTCCCGCTGTCGGATACGGCCGTCGCCGTCGTGTACCAGAAGACCGAAGGCTGGGCCGCAGGGGTGGGGCTCGCGGCGCTCTCGCTGGCGAGCCAAGCCGACCCCGAGAGCTTTGCCGCCGCGTTCTCCGGCAGCGAGCGAACCGTAGCCGAGTACTTGATCGCCGAGGTGCTCGATCGCCAGCCGCCGGACGTCCGCGAGATGCTCCTTTGCACCTCGGTACTGAAGGAGGTCAGCGGTCCGCTCGCCGACACGCTTACCGGGAGCTTGGGAGGCGAGACAACGCTCCGGGCGCTGGAAGCGGCCGGGGCGTTCGTGATCGCCCTCGACCCGGCTAGGTCCCGTTTCCGCTATCACCACCTTTTCGCGGACCTGCTTCAACATGAACTCAGCCGCACCCGTCCCGAGGAGGTGCCGCGGTTGCACCTGACCGCCGCCCTTTGGTTCGCCGACCAAGGGCGTCCCGCGCAGGCGATCGCGCACGCTCAAGCCGGCGCCGACCAGGACTACGCCATCGGACTGCTCGCCGAGCACTTCTTCTCCCTCGTCATCGACGGTCGCCAGCCGGCCGCGCACGAGCTGGCTGAATCGTTTCCGCGCGAACAGCTGCCAACGGATCCCGAGCTGGCTGTCGTACTGGCTGCCGACCGTCTCGCCCTGGGTTCGCTGGAGCAAGCCGCGGGTGCGATCACGATTGCCGACGAGCATTCCGCTGCGGTGCCTGGCAACAGACGGAATCGGTTCGACGTCTCCCTCGCCTTGGTCCGGCTGTGGCTGGCGCGCCTGCGCGGCGACTTCACGTCGGTGCTCGCGCAGACGACGAATCTCCGCGGTGTCACAGGCCCGGCCTCGCACGACGCGGTCACGTTGAACACCGACCTGCGGGCTCTGGCCCTGATGAACCTCGGGATAGTTGAGGCTTGGTCCGGCAGGCCGGAGGAGGCCGTGCGGCATCTCGAAGACGCGAGCGACCTCGCGCGTCACAGCGGGCGCCGTTACCTGGAAGTCAGCTGCCTGGCTCATCTCGCCGCGGCCGCCGAGCCGCTGTCGTTCGCTCGTACCGAGGTCGCCTGCCGGCGGGTAGTGGCCGTGGCAGAGGCAGCCGGATGGGGCGATGACCCGGTGGTGGCACCGGCCCTGGTCAAGTTGGGCTTGGTCCTGGCTCAGACGGGGAGCTTCGGGGAGGCCGAGCAGTGCCTCGACCGCGCCGAGCAAATCCTCCCGAGGGCACTCGAGCCCGCAGTGCAGTTCGTACTGCACGCCGTACGCGGTTCCCTTGCCTCCGCACTCGGGGATGACGAGGACGCACTGCGCTGGTTCGGCCGCGCCCTTCGCGTCCGCGGCGAGCTCACCGACCAGCCCCCGCTCGATCTCCAGATCCGTTGCGCGATCCTCGACGCGCACGTTCGGCTGGGCCACACGGAAGCAGTGCGAGAAGCGCTGGCCAGGCTGAGCGACGCAGAGCTCGAGACGGGTGAGGTCCGGGGCATACTCGCGCACCTCGCGTTGGCCGAGACCGATCCGGCGCGGGCACTGCAGGCCCTGGCTCCGGTGCTCGAGGGCAGCGCTCCTGTCCACCACCCGGTGGTGGTGGTGCGCTCGCTGATCCTGGCAGCAGAAGCGCACGACCTGCTCGGGGACTCGCGAGCGAGGCGGCGGGCGCTGGAGCGGGCCCTCGACCTCGCCGAGCCGGATCGGCTCGTGCTGCCATTCGCCCACACCTCGAGCCGGCGGTTGTTCGACGATCATCCGGCGCATGAGTCCGCGCACGGAACGTTCGTAGCCGAGATCCTCGACGTGTTGTCCGGCAACTCGCTCGAGCCACGGCCCGACGGCGACCCGAAGACGCTGGAGAAGCTCAGCGAGACCGAGCTGCGGATCCTGCGATACCTGCCCAGTAGCCTGCCTGCCCCGGAGATTGCCGCGGAGCTCAGCGTCTCGGTCAACACCGTGAAGACGCACATGCGGCACATCTACGCAAAGCTCGACGCCCACACGCGGTCCGAAGCCGTGCAGCGAGCGAGGAGCTATGCGCTGCTCGCGCCGCCGCCCCGCGTCCGCTGACCAGGAGCCCGGTGCATGGCCACGAGCGGGACCCGTGGCCAGGCACTTTCCGTTGCGCGCAGATCGATCAGATGGCTGTCTTGGGCTCGTCCTCGGTAGCGAGGCGCTTACGAACACGCTCGATCTCCGGCAGATACCAGTTCATGTCCGAGACGAACCCTGCCGAGGTTGTCCCGGGTCTCTTGAAGTTGAGGTGGCGGTCCCCCGCTGGAGATGTCGTGCGCGACGCGGTTGAGTAACGCGCGTAGTTGAGTGCGTTCCGCCTCGTCCAGCGACGCCAGCACCTCGTCCTGCACGGGGTGGAGCCGTTCGCCGAGTTCGGCGAGCAGGTCCGTCCCGGCTTGCGTAATCACTACCCGGCGGGCCCGTCGATCGACCGGATCGGGCTGACGCTCGAGCAATCCGGCGGCGGCGAGGTCATCGAGCAGGTAGGTGACGACCGTGCGGTCCAGGCCCACACGCTGCGCGAGCGCCTGCTGGCTCGGTAGCCGGTCACGGGCGACTGAGGCCAGCAGCCGGAAGCCGCGGGCCCCTCCGGGCAAGTTACCCAGGACCGGCTCGGCGGAGCGAATGTAGGTCCGCAACACCGTGGCGAGGTCCCAGCCCAGGTCGGCGGCCGCAACGGGCATCGTCGCCGGGTCGGCTTCCTTAGTCGAGGTCAGGCGTCAACGGTACTACCGTTTGACCATCTTGTCTGTCTGGCAGATTGTCTGATAGACAGAATATCTGCTCGTATAACGTCGCTGGCCGCGTCGCGACTACATAAGCCAAGCGGATCGGGTAGCGCCGGCCCGCGCCACTGCTGCCACCACCGGAGCGCTGGTCAGCGCTGCCGGAATGTGGGACCGGCCGCACTGGCCGGTCAACCCAAGACACCAGCGCTTCCACGGCCGTCAGCTCCACGCACGACTTCACGACGGTCGAGGACTTTCGTGGCCAGCACGTGGATGTGGTCGACGGCGGCACGTCGACGGTCCAGTCCCTCCTGGAGCTCAGCACCGTGGCAACCACGACCTGGGGCGCCCGCCGACCTCCGATGTTCGCCTATCGAGCGTTTGACTTACGAGGAGTGGGCCCGCGAGTGGAGGAGCGGGTGCGTCAGGGGCTGCCACCCACCAGCCTGGTAGGAGCCACGGGCCTCGCCCTTACCGACGACTACCGCGACGCCGTCGCCTCCGGAGGGCTTGTGGCGTACGAGATGTTCACCGAGATCACCGACGGATGGGTGTGCTTAGGGGGACACGCCAAAGGCGGGCGCTTGCGTTACCACAACCGCCGGACACAGGTCCCTCATCAGACGCAGCGGCCGGTCCTTCACCCGGGACTACCACACCCGCACTCGGGGCAGGCAGCCTCCGCGACACAGTCTGGACAGCACCTCGGGCCGTGCGCTGGTTGACGCGAGGGACGTCGGCGACGGTGAAATCGCCCAGCCCAAGCAGCAGCGTCGTACGGTTGCCCGTGCTCGTGGCCTCATCTACTGAATGCGCGAAGAACAACCGGCATGGCGAGGCCACGAGCCTCACCGACCTCGCGTCACCTCCGTCAAGTGCGAAGAGCCGCTTTGTCATGCTCACGCAGAACGGCCGCCACGAAGCCGGCGAGCAACGAACCTCCGCGGGCACTGCGGGGTGCAGCAGGCCGGAGTGTGGCCCCGGCTCGGTCGGTCGGGAAACTACCCCCGGCCGGAGCCGGCATGGGGTAGGCCGGCTGGTAGGTCCGAGCTTGGCGCCGCCTCCTCAAGGCGTCGCCGCACGCGTTGGGGCCAGTGGTGGACTAACCGCGTCCCCTCCTGCTACCGACGAGGACCCAGCAAATGCCTGAGGAGTACGACGGTTCCCGGCGCTCGCGCTCCGGACGGCACTTCGGGCTTTCCCTGCTCGCCGTCGTGTTGGCAGGGCTCGCGATCCGGCTGGCCTACGTCTGGCTGGTGCGTCGGCACACGACCTTTGGGGGCGACCCCTTTTATTACCACCAGGGAGCGAACTTGCTCGCCGAGGGCAGGGGCTTCATCAACCCCTTCAGCTTCCACGCTTCCCGGCCGACCGTCGTCCAGGCCGCCGATCACCCGCCCCTTTACCTCGTCTACCTGGCGGCCTTCTCGGTGCTCGGGATCACGACGATCACCGGGCACCTGCTCGCCTCGGCGGCGCTCGGCGCCGGGTCGGTCGCGCTGGCCGGGCTGACCGGCCGGGAGATCGCCGGCGAGCGCGTCGGGCTGGTCGCCGCCGTCCTCGTCGCCGTCTACCCCGACATCTGGCGCTACGACGGGATGCTGGTCTCCGAGACGCCGGTGATCCTCCTTGTGCTGCTGACGGTCCTGCTCGCTTACCGCTACCTGCACCGGCCGTCCCTGCTCCGGCTGTGCGGCGTCGCGGGAGGGGTGGGCCTTGGGGCCCTTGCCCGCGCCGAGCTGGTGCTGCTCGTCGGCCTGTTGGTGGCACCCCTGGCCCTCGCGCGGTCGGCGCGACCCTGGCGGACCCGGCTGGGCTGGGCGGCCGCCGGCAGCGCGACGACGCTGCTCGTGCTGCTGCCCTGGGTAGTGTTCAACCTCTTCCGATTCGACCAGACGGTCCTGCTCTCCCGCAACTTGGGATCGACCCTCGCGGTGGCCAACTGCCAGAGCGTCTACTACGGGTCGCGCATCGGCTTCTGGGACTTCGGCTGCGGCGTACAGGCGCTGCACGCGGCCCACGTCGACCCGCAGTCCAGCGCGGCGGACCACGCCTTCCTGCAGGCGGGAACGGGGTACATACGTAGCCATCTGTCGCGCGTGCCGCTCGTGGTGTCGGCCCGCCTGGGACGGATCACCGGCGTCTACCGACCCACGCAGCAGGCAACGTTAGACCGGTTTTGGAACAACAGCGAGCCGGAAGTCTCGGACTGGTCCCTGCGCTCCTATTACCTGGTTGCGGTACTTGCGGCGGCCGGCGCCGTACTGCTACGGCGGCGCAGGCGAGCCCTGCTGCCTGTCGTGGCGCCGATCGTGTCGACTCTCCTCATCGTCGCCGCCTGCTTCGCCGACACGCGCTTCCGGGCTGCCGCCGAGCCGTGCCTGTGCCTGCTGGCCGCAGTGGCGGTCGAGGCTGGCCTCCGGAGGCTGACCCCGAGCCGGCCGTCCCGGCCGGCGGCTGACCGCGGCGCCTGAACCGCCTGCCTCAAGGCCGCGAGGCGCCCGCTGCCGCGCCGACGGAGGTCGTGGAGGAGCCGGACTCGCAGCTGGTGCTGCGCCCCGCCGTGATCGCCTGGAAGGCGCCCAACGCGTTCACTCGACCGAGCGCAGCTAGCCGGGCGAACACCCCCGAGGGCCGTCAGGCGGTGCTCGATTAGGAGCCGATCGGACGCATGGGACGACACGAGGAGATTGCCGACGCAGTGTTGTGGCTGTGCTCGGACGAAGCCTCCTTCGCCGTTGGCCATGCCTTGGCGGTCGACGGCGGCCAGGCCGCCTGAGCGACCGACACGCGCCGGCGGCCAGGGCAGGCACAGATCAAGCAGGGAGCGACCAGCTTCACAAGGGGCCCGCAGTGGCTAGCCGAGCCCGTTGACCGCACACCCGGCAACCTCGCCGCTGAAGATCCTGCTCCGGTGGCCGATCGGCTACCGGACAAGATCACGCGACAGCCGGACCCGCTATCAAGGAACTGGAACAACGTCACGTGATCGCGGGTGACCATTCAGCGGACGCCGCAACGGGAGAGGCGGCTGTTGCTTCACGCGGACTTCGGGTAGGACGAGGAGCTGGCCGGGGACTGGCAGTGCCGGTGGTAGCGGACGCCGTGATGCTGCGGGCCCTTGCCCGGTTCGCTGCCGTGCTTGTTAAACGCACGCCTCCTGCTCGTCGAGTAGCCAATTTTCCAGCTGCTCGAGGCTGAAGGGACCTTCGACGACCCGGCTACTGGCCATGTCCACCAGCACGTACCAAGGGGCGTGTCGGCCGGTTCGTGTCTTTCTCAGCCACAGGTGCCGTCGCTCAGCCGCTTGCCTCGCCTTGACCTCACGAGTCTTCTCGTCGTCCATGCCAGCCCCCGGTGGTGCTCATGTGGTCGCTCGAAACAGTCTTCTGCGCCATGGCACGTCAAGGTGCTGCACCCACTGACGGTGCGGAGGCGAGCCGCCGTCGTCGCCGCCCTAGGGTGGCACTCGCCGGCAGATGGGCAGAGGTTACGTGCATCGCCCGGTTCCCATACCGGTCCGGCCCTCCTGCGCCTCACTCGCGCGGCGCGCCGCCGCGTGAGGTAGGCGCGGTTGTCAGCGGCGCCTGGCGCCGGCGGGGCGCCGTGTCCAAGCAGCATCGGGCGGGGGGGGGCGGCAGGCCGGGGGCGAAGGCGACTTGGTTGCGTCCACCGGCTTTGGCCTGGTAGAGCGCCAGGTCGGCTGCGGCAAGCAGGTCGATCAAGCCAGCGCCGTGGGTTCCCACGATCGCGGCGCCGATCGAGACGGTGAGCCGGGCGACGGGATCGACGCCGGGGATGAGAAGTTCGGCGACGGCTCGGCGGAGCCGCTCGGCAACCCTGCGGGCCTCGTTCTGGTCGGCGCTGGGTAGCACGACGGTGAACTCCTCCCCGCCGAAGCGGCCGAGCTGGTCATAGACCCGCAGACCCCCGACGAGGCTGCTGGCAACGGCCGCGAGCGCCTGGTCGCCGGCGAGGTGGCCGTGGGTGTCGTTGAACGCCTTGAAGTTGTCAAGGTCGATCATCAGCACCGCCAGCGGCCGGCGGTCGCGGATGGCGCGGACGATCTCCCGGTCGGCTTCCTGGTGCCAGGCGGCCGCGTTGAGCAGCCCGGTCTTGGCATCGGTACGCGCTGCGGTGCGCATCTGGGCGTAGGTCAGGCTGCGTTGCAGCAGAACCGCGGGCGGCAGCAGAACCAGGACGATCCCCGGGCTGACGCTCCAGGCGGTGAACACCGCGATGCTCATGCACACCTCGACCAGGTCGATGAACAGCGACTCGCGGTCCAGCAGCATCTGTCGCCAGCTGACCTCGGCGGTCGACAGCCGCACCGCCGTGGTGATCAGCACCGTGTTCACCAGATAGCACAGTGCCGCGCTGCCGAGCGCGGCCAGCACTGTCCTGGCCGGGTTGGCCAGTAGCGCGGCGCGGACCTCGCCTGGGGGCAGCAGCCGGTGGAACAGCTCGGAGGCGGCGCATTGCGCCAGCCCGATGGTCACGGCGCTCAGCACCCTGCGGTGCAGTTGGCTGCGTCCGTGCCGCAGCTGGCTGACCACCTTTAGCGGCACCGGCGCCAGCAGCCCGTAGACCGGCGGGAGCAGCAGCGCGATCGGCAGTCCCCACGCCGACTGCAGGTCCCTGCCTAGTCCGGCTGTCTGCTCAAGCCGGCGCGTCGCCTCCACGCACACCGCGGCGCAGGCAAGCAACACCGCAGCGCCCGCGAGGTCTGAAGGCGACGGCACTGTGCCGGCGAGAAGCACCACAGCCAAGGCGACGAACAGCACCGCCACGGCCACCAGGTAGCTGATGAACGCACGCGGAGCCGACCACAGCGGCCATGCGCGCAGCCGCACCCAAGGGTGCTTCACGTCGTTGACGTCGCCATCGGACCGCCTGTTCACCGGTGCAAGGGTGCTGGACCTGTTCGTCTCACGCTCACCCGATCGGGTGAACGCGGAAACTGTTGAGCTGTTGACGCCCAGGTGCTTTTCCCCGTTCAGACGCCTGATGCGCACGACGTCCAACCCTTACCGACTGCGTGACTCGTTGTGCTGGCAATCTGTCTTTTCGTCGCAGTGAGTGAGTACGCGGGACGGACCGACCTCAGTGCGGCTCCCGCACCGCAAATCAGATCTCAGCGGCCAGCAGCAAGAGTGCCTAGGTCCTTCACCGATGCGTACGCCCTTCAACGAATGAGCGGCGCCCGGCACAACGCACCGGCGGCCACTGCGCATGCCAGGGACGCGGCGCCTCTCGGCGCTACCCCATGCGGGAAGAACGCTTCCAAGCCGCCGGGCCGCAGCCCGGGGATTCGGTAAGAGTCAGTCAGGTCCGAGGTGGTCCTAACGCCATTCGACGTGCTGCTGCGACACCTTGCCAACGCCTTGGAAGCCAGCTCCCAAAGTGGCGGCGTGTCCCGAGCCAGCCGGTGACAATCCGGCGACGAGGGCTACCGCAGCAAGGGCGACACCCAGCAGGACCAGCAGAAGGCGGACGGACAGCAGGCGCAAGGTTGTGGACACTTGAATTACCTCCAGGCGGGAGAGAGGGTCAATCTCTTGGTCGGCTTGTTGAGCCACATACTTGAGTCACCCGAACGGGTGAGACCGTCCGCGCCGCCGTCACGTCACCCCTCATACAGGCGACCTGAACTGGCAGCGCGGGACATCGTCGGCCTCCACACCACTGACGCCGTCGACTTCGTGACGATCCGCGGTGCCCAGCAATGAGTGCAGGTCGGCAGCGCAGTGCACGTGCGCGCACCCAAGACCAAGGCCGGGGCGAGGACCGTCGTATGCGACTCCGGCACGGTTGCCGTCCTACGGCATCACTCCCTGGCCCAGTCGGCCGAGCGCCGTGCGTGGGGGCGAGCGTCGGCGCTGTCTGGCTATGTCTTTCAAAGGGAGAACGGGACGGCGCTCGTCCCGTCCTCGCTGTCCCGACGCTTCAGCACGTTGGTGGCCCACGCCGGACTCCCGCCCATCAAGTTCCACGCGCTGCGGCACACGAGCGCGAGTCTCGCGCTCAGCGCTGGCGTCGCGATGAAAGTGGTCAGCGACCGGCTGGGCCACAGCACGACGGGGATAACCGCCGACCTCTACACGCACGTTGCTCCTGCTCTAGCCCTAGACGCCGCCGACGCGATCGCGGCATCGGTCGCGTCGAGCCGCGAAGACCAGCAGGTAATTTCCTAGCGAGCCGTGAGCAGGCGATCTTGACCGACATCCACAGAAAGAGGACTCAGATGACAAACCTGCAGGTCAGAGCGGAGGGCGTGGGATTCGAACCCACGAACAGAGTCACCCCTGTTAGCGGTTTTCAAGACCGCCGCCATCGGCCACTAGGCGAGCCCTCCTGGTACTGCACCATCATGCCGCTCGACGACAGGCTTGAGGCTGATGACCGACAGCCCTGACTGGCGGACGGCCTGCTCGAGCTCATCCAGCACCGGGTTGAGTACTCGAACGAGGACCAGCGGAGGCGTAGTGCGGGTGACAGCGGCAGACATCGGCAGCAGCTCCTCGGAACGGTCAGAGCATCAAAGCGCTCCCGCGCGAAGGGCAGCCGCCGGGCTGCGGTCGGGGCCATCACCCTCGTGCCCAGGTTCCTCAGGCGACAGACGCGCTGCGGTGCGGGCAGCACTCGCCCTTGCCCACTGTCCCGTCGTCACGGCCGCGAGCACCAGCACGGCGAGCCCGCAGCCAGCGATCGTCCACCAGCCCGCGTGGCTGGCGGTGGCGAAGCCTGTGCGCAACGACCCGCGCACCCGCGAGGTCACGAGCGAGCCGACGATTGCTACCCCCAGCGACTGACCGATCTGGCGGCTGGTCGACGCCACCGCCGCGGCCACACCTGCCTGGGCGCGAGGCATCCCCGAAACCGCCGTGTTGGTGATCGGGGCGTTCACCGACCCGAAGCCGAGCCCGAACAGCAGATAGGCCACCAGCAGCCACGCCAGCGACGTGTCGGCCTCGAGCCGGGTGAGCATCAGCGCACTTGCCGTC
>JAABVA010006235.1_pt1 | contig 10602 bp, 10 predicted proteins | sample 5560331 | NCBI WGS metagenome assembly JAABVA01 (sample SAMN12812661, study PRJNA571458) | rock metagenome | isolation source: Antarctica rocks | place: Antarctica: Victoria Land, Mt New Zealand sud | collected 2016-01-07 | reverse complement strand
GACATCATCTCGTCGCTCTGGTGAGAGCCGGAGCGACGTTCAAGAATGGGAAGTTAGTGGAAGGAAACAACGAGGAGAAGGTCGCCGCGTGATCGGGAGCCGATCCACAACTTTTGACAATACCTCTTAAACGGAGTTGCGGCGCTGTGCAGCCTTGACGTATCCAGGGACTTTGAGCGTGAAACTCGGGCAAAAATACTATGTAATACGGGATCCGCTTGTTCACTTATACGGGATCCGCTTGTTCACTTACTGCTTCGAAGCGCCAGCGAAAGGTCATGAGCGCGAAACGCTAGCTGGAGCATCAGGTGTGGCGTCACTATACAGCCGGATTCCGTATTACTGCTTCGAAGCGCCAGCGAAAGGTCATGAGCGCGAAACGCTAGCTGGAGCATCAGGTGTGGCGTCGCTATACAGCCGGATTCCGTATAACAGAGGTTTAACAGAGCGTTTACGCAGGTGTAACTAAAAAACCAGGGCCATAACCTATAGCCCCGCATTAGAAGCTTCGAGGTCGTAGACCAGGCCGTTGTAATTTCGTTGTAATTCAGGGCTGCCTGGCGTGGCGATCAGAGAGGAGAACAGGTTGATTGGATCTGCACATTTGAAGCTGCTGACGATGGCGGGCCTTCTGGTCTTTCCACTAACCGTATTTACGGCATGCGGCGGTAGCCAAGGCGGCGGAGCCCAGGGAGGTGGGACCCAAGGGAGCGATGGGTAGGCCTCTTCGAACCTGGACGGGGCGGGGGCCACGTTCCCGGCTCCGATCTACCAGCAGATGTTTCAGAAGCTAGCGCAGGACGAGCAGATCCAGGTCAACTATCAGGCTATAAGCTCCGGCGGAGGCATAGAGCAGTTCACCAACAAGACCGTTGACTTTGGTGCTACCGACGCACCTATGAAGGACGAGCAGATGCAGAACGCCGGGGGTGACCCCCTGCACATCGCAACCGTCGGTGGTGCCGTGGTGGCCACGTACAATGTCGAGGGGGTCCAGAGCGGGCTCAAGCTCAAGGGGCAGACGCTCGCCGACATATTTCAGGGCAAGATCACTAAGTGCATCGACCCGGCAATCGCCCAGGACAATCCCGACGTGAATCTGTCGGACGCCGATATAGCCGTGGTGCATCGCTCGGATGGCTCGGGCACGACGAACATCTTTAGCAGTTCTCTTTCGGTTGTAAGCCCCGACTGGGCGAGCCAGGTGGGCGCAGGTACGGAGCTAAGTTGGCCCACCGGGATTGGCGCCAAGGGCAACGACGGCGTGGACGGGGAGGTCACACGAACTCCCAACACCTTGGGGTACATGGAGCTGGCCTACGCCACCGAAAATAACCTGTCCTACGCTTCTATACAGGATGCGAACGGGTAATTCGTCGAGCCCGGCCTGGATTCTGCCAGAGCCGCTATAGAGAACGCGTATATACCCGACGACCTGAGGGTGACCGTCTCCTCTGCCAACCCTAGCGGGACCAATGTTTACGCGATCACGGGCCTTACCTGGCCCTGATGCGCAAGGAGCAAGACGACCCTTCCAAGTGCCAGGCGTTGGCTCAGATGGCGTGGTACGTGACCCACAACAGCCAGAATTTAGCTCCCGATCAGAATTACGTTCAGCTGCCGGATAAGGTGGTGAAACTGGACGAAGACAAGATCAAGAGCCTTCAAGCCGGTGGCCAGAGTTGTTACCAGTAAGAGACCCTAACCCAGTATGGTGCTAGATGAGATGCGCAGGTGTTCTTCTCCGGCGATCAACACTATGAGGAGTATGGTTGATTAAATAAAGCATGTATGGGGAGACCACGTGTAGTAGAAGGGGCCCGGTGCGGTGCCTACGGCGCCAAGAGGAAAGACCGCCGTGCTGAGTTCGATAGCGGCTCGCCTGGCGTTGCTGAGGAAACCTCAGCGAGGAAACCTAGGGGATGCGCTCTACCAACTTCTGGCCCTTCTCTTCGGGGTCTCCATACTGGCGATAATGTTTGGCATCGTCTTCGAGACGTGGGTGCAAAGTGCGCCTTCGCGGCAGGCGTTCGGGTGGGGCTTTCTGTGGAGCACCGCTTTCGACCCGCCGAAAAACAACTTCGGCGCCCTGCCCTTTATCTACGGAACTATCGGCTCATCTATTCTGGCCATACTCATAGCGGGGCCGATAGGCATAGGTATCGCTGCTTATCTCGTCGAGATAGCGCCGCGGCGTCTGAACCAGGTAGTGGGGTTCGTGGTTGAGTTACTAGCTGCCGTGCCCTCCATAGTCTTCGGGTTCTGGGGCATCATCGTTCTCGCGCCGTGGCTGAAAAGCTACGTGGTGCCGCCGCTTCAGGTTGTTCTGGGCTGGACCTCTTTGTTTAGCGGGCCCTTCTTCGGTCCCAGCGTGTTTGCGGCGGGCCTAGTGCTGGCGCTCATGATCCTGCCTACAGTAGTGGCCTTCTCGCGCGATGTGCTCAGGGCCGTCCCGGCTGCCCAGAGGGAGGGCATGCTAGCCCTGGGCGCCACGCGCTGGGAGATGTTCGGCCGGGCGGTGCTGCCCTACGGAAAGAGCGGGATCACGGGCGCCGTGATTCTGGGCTTGGGCCAGGCGGCTGGGGAGACCATGGCGGTGACCCTGATAATAGGGAACTCACCCAAGATCTTCACTTCGCTCTTCGATCAGGGAGCGACGATGGCAAGCATCATCGCCAACAATTTCGCCGAAAGCGGCGGGTTGTTCCTTTCCTCCCTGATCGAGATAGGTCTGATACTGTTCGCGGTGACCTTCCTTATCAACCTCGGAGCGCGGCTGCTGGTCTCGCTTATTAGCCGGCAACCGGAAGGAGGCATCCGGGCATGAGCCAGATTGCGCTGACTTCCAGCCGTCACCGGCGGCGGAAGATCATGGACAAGGCGATGACAGTCGTAGCCTACCTTTGCGCACTCGCCGCCATCGTGCCGTTGGCGCTGGTTCTAATCTACGTGGCGGTGAAGGGTCTGGGTGCCTGGAGCCCTCAGTTCTTTACGGGGTTGCCGCAGCTCAACACCGGCTACTTCGTCGATGGCAGCCACGCCGAGTACGCGAAGGCAAACGCCAGGTACGTGGTGAGGGTGCCGGAGGGAGTGAACGCCCTGGAGGCGGCCCCGCTAAACTGCGCGGGGTGACCACTTACAAGGCGGTCAAGGTGTCGGGTGCCTGGCCGTCGGATCTCGTGGCCGTTTTCGGCGTCGGAGGTCTCGGACACCTGGCAGTGCAGTACGCGAAGATCGCGGGTGCAACGGTTGTGTCGGTAGACATCTTCGAGGAGAAGCTAGACCTGGCAAGAGAGCTCGGGGCCGATCACGTCGTGAACGCCCGCGAGCAGGATCCGGTGGAGGAGATCAAGAAGCTCGGCGGAGCGGACGCGGCGATAGACACCCCAGTCTCGTCCGGGGCTACCGAGCAAGCCTATGGGTGCTTGCGACACGGCGGCACGCTCGTCCTGGTGGGCCTTCCGAAGGATGGCTACGTCAGCCTGCCGATCTTCGGTACCGTTCTGAACAGTATCACGGTAAAAGGCTCCATCGTCGGCACTCGGGAGGATCTTATGGAGGTCTTCGAGCTGCACACGGCGGGCCGTACTCGCGTGGTCTACGAAATCCGGGACCTCACCTCCGTCAACGACGCGATCGCGGAGGTCGAGAAGGGCAAGGTCGATGCTCGGCTGGTCTTCGACCTCGGCGCCGGGAAGCCCGCGGAGAAGACCGAAGGCCTGCTGGCGGGCGTGCTTACCGCAGAGAGGTAGCGCCCGACTGAGCAGTCCAACGGCGAGGCCGGGGACTACGTGGCGCGTCTGGCGTCCGTAGGAGTGCGCGAGGATAATGGCGGCCAGCCCCGTGAGCCTGCCCTCGCCCAGCCCTACACCACGAGGAGTGCCGGGTGGGGGCGGACGAGGCGCGTGGGTTCGTGGATTTGATAAGGACCTGGACGCTATACGTGCTCTCGGGGCTCGAGGGCGGTTAAAAAGTGGAGATGGAAAGGGAGAAAATGGAGCATTTACCGGAGAAGGTGCTGCTGGCGGCGGACGGCTCGAAGGACGCAGCTCTGGCGGCCCGGGCCGCGGTGGACGTGTGCGAGACGACGGGCGCGGAGCTGCACGTCGTTCATGTCTGGCACTCCATACTCACCACCCGTTTCAGGGCCTTCGCGCGCGCCGAGTTCAAGAAAATCGGCAGGGAGCGGCTGGAAGAAGGGGTAAAGGAGGTCGAGGATGCCAGGGCAGACGCCGGGGCGCACGCCGCCGAAGCCCACCTCGTCGAGGGACAGGCGGCGAACGAAATTCTCGACCTCGCGGAAGAGATCGGAGCCGGGCTGATCGCGATAGGCAGCCGGGGTTTGGGCTGGTGAAGCGCATCGTCCTCGGGAGCGTCTCCGAGGCGGTGGTCCACCATGCCCACTGCCCTGTGCTCGTGCTACGCGGCGGCGAGGGCTCCTGGCCGCCCGATAGGATCGTCTTCGGCGACGACGGCTCGGAAGCCTCGAAGGCCGCCGGGGACCTGGCGGCGTCGCTCTTCGGGGGGGTACGGCGCGCGGGGCCTGGTGGTGCGGGTGTTTCCTCAGCTACCGGAGGTGAATGTCGAGGGACGAGAGTCCGACGCCCGAATGGTGGACGACGAGCTCAGGCACGAGGAGAACGCCATCATAGATCGGCCCGAAGTGCTCGGCGGGCACCTCGGCTCGCTCCCGACCCGCAGGCTGGCGGTTGGGAACGCTTCGGGCTGCCTTCTGGAGGCCGCCGAAGACGACGCCCCGGAGCGTACACTGCTGGCCGTGAGTAGCAGAGGCCTTGGGCGGTCGGGCGTACGAGGCTCGGGAGCGTCTCGACGAACGTGCTGCATGCCGCAAGAGGACCGGTCTTGACGCACCCACCTCTGCACGACGAGGCGTGAGCGCGGTAGCGCGAGCGCGACGAGGAGGTCGCACGCGCGTTGAACGGAGCAATCTCAAAGCGGCAGACGGAGGTAACATACGTTGCCCCCTTTACCGGGTAGCGTGTAAGTATATAGGTGCTCAATAAACCTACGAAATAACGTCGATCGGGCGAACAAGGAGGATATGTTCATGAAGAAGCCACCGGTATGGGATCCGGCACACGATGTGCTCGGGTACGAGCGGCAGCCTCTGGATGCTATCTTCCGTCCCGAGACGGTTGCGCTTATCGGGGCGACGGACAAGGTTGGGAGCGTTGGGCGCACGGTTATGCGCAACGTGATCGGCAGCCCCTTCGGCGGAACAGTCTACCCGGTGAACCCGAACAGGCCCAATGTGTTAGGGATAAAGGCATACCCTAGCATCTCCGAGGTCCCCGAACAAATAGATCTCGCCGTCATCGTCTCGCCCGCGCCGACCGTGCCGGGCATTATGCGCGAGTGCGCTGAGGCCGGCGTAGAGGCAGCCATAGTCGTCTCCGCCGGCTTCAAAGAGGCCGGCGAGGAGGGAGCGGAGCTCGAACGGCAGGTTCTGGAGGAGGCGCGGCGCGGCCGGATGCGCGTCGTCGGCCCGAACTGCCTCGGTGTAATGAGTCCGGTGAGCGGCCTCAACGCGACCTTCGCGGGGAGCATGGCCTTGCCCGGCAACGTCGCGTTTCTCAGCCAGAGCGGCGCTCTATGTACCGCCATCCTCGATTGGAGCATGACGGAGAATGTAGGGTTCTCCCACTTCGTCTCCGTGGGATCCATGCTCGACGTGAGTTGGGGGGACTTGATCTACTACCTCGGTAACGACCGGCACACCAAGAGCATCATTATCTACATGGAGTCTATAGGCGACGCCCGCTCCTTCCTCTCGGCGGCGCGCGAGGTGGCTCTCACAAAACCCGTCATCGTCATAAAAGCCGGACGCACGGAGACAGGCAGCCAGGCTGCGGCATCACACACCGGCTCCCTCGCCGGCAGAGATGAAGTCCTGAACGCCGCCTTTAGACGTAGCGGCGTGGTGCGGGTAGACGACATCTCCGACCTCTTCCACATGGCCGAAGTCCTCGCCAAGCAGCCGCGGCCCAGAGGCCCGAAGCTCACCGTCGTCACCAACGCCGGCGGCCCCGGCGTGCTCGCCACCGACGCCCTCGTCACCGGTGGCGGCGAACTCGCCAGGCTCTCCCCGGAGACCATAGAGAACCTGAATACCTTTCTGCCAGCCCCCTGGAGCCACGGCAATCCCGTGGACGCCCTTGAAGACGCCGGCCCCGAGCGGTACGAAAAGGCCGTGGAGGTCGCGGTCCAGGACCCGGAGAGCGATGGCCTGCTCGTCGCCCTCACTCCCCAGGACATGACCGACCCTACCGCCACCGCCAAGCAGCTCACTAGCTACGCGAAGACGCGCGGCAAGCCCGTGCTCGCGAGTTGGATGGGCGGTCCCGCCGTCGCGGAGGGCGAGAACATCCTCAACCGCGCCGGGATACCGACCTTCGACTACCCGGACACCGCCGCCCGCATCTTCGCTCATATGTGGCGCTACACCTACAACCTGCGCGCTACCTACGAGACTCCCGAGTTCGTCGAAGAAGACGGAACCGATCGTGAGCGGGCCGAGCAGGTAATTACGACGGCCCGTGACGAGGGCCGCACCCTCCTCACCGAGTTCGAGGCAAAAGAGCTACTAGCCGCCTACGGCATCCCGACCGTCGAGACCCGCATCGCCCGCGGCGTCGAAGAAGCCGTGCGGCAGGCCGGGGAGATTGGGTATCCCGTCGTCCTCAAGCTCTACTCCAAGACCATCACCCACAAGACCGACGTCGGCGGCGTGCGCCTGAACCTGCCCGACGTGGAGGCCATCCGGGAGGCCTACGCGGCCATAGAGACCTCGGTAGCCGAGAAAGTCGGGGACGGGCACTTCGAGGGGGTCACCGTGCAGCCCATGATCTTGGCGCAAGGGTACGAGCTTATCATCGGTAGCAGCATAGACCCGCAGTTCGGGCCGGTCTTGCTCTTCGGCTCGGGCGGCCAGCTCGTCGAGGTTTACAAGGACACTACCCTGGCCTTGCCACCGCTTACCACAACCCTCGCGCGCAGGATGATGGAGAGGACCCGCCTCGTGGAGGCGCTCAAGGGCATTCGGGGCCGGGCGCCGGTGGACCTTGGGGCCATCGAGAAGTTGCTCGTGCGCTTCTCGCGGCTCGTCGTCGAGCAGCCTGTCGTCCGGGAGTTGGACATAAACCCGCTGCTAGTATCGCCGGAGCGTCTGATCGCACTGGACGCCCGCGTCGTTTTTCACGACCCTGATATCGAAGAGGAGGACCTGCCCGGAACCGCGATCCGCCCCTACCCCAATCAGTACGTAAGCCAGGCCGAGATGAAGGACGGCACGCCCATGACCGTACGGCCCATCCGGCCCGAGGACGAGCCCCTGATGGTCAGGTTCCACGAGTCGCTCTCCGAACGCAGCGTCTACATGCGCTACTTCCACGCGATGAACGTTAGCAGCAGGACCGCCCACGAGCGCCTGACGCGCATCTGCTTCACGGACTACGACCGCGAGGTAGCCCTCGTCGCCGAGCGCGAGAACCCCGAGACCGGTGAGCAAGAGATCCTGGGGGTAGCTCGTCTCAGCAGGAACCGCGCCTTCTCCGAGGAAGCCGAGTTTGCCCTCCTTGTCAGCGACCACTTCCAACGTCAGTGCATAGGTACCATGCTCTTGGAGAAGCTCCTCGAAGTCGGCCGCGCGGAGGGCCTGCATCGGATAAGCGCGGAGATCCTCTTCGAGAACCGCGCCATGCAGCATCTCAGCAAGACGTTCGGTTTTCACCTGCGCCGCGACCTCGAAGGAGGCGTCGTCAAGGCGGACCTGGACCTCTACCAGATGGCGTAAGGGCGACGGGACGAGGCCATCCGCCGTCCCGCGCCGCTCACCACCTCAACCGAAAAAGTTGGTCGCAAAGAAGAGGAGGACGGGCGCGAGGAACAACAGTAAGCCGAGCGCTATTCCCAGTAACCGTGGGTTGGAACGAGGGTTGTCGCAACGGCGAGCGCTCTACCCGGAGATTCGGGGCGCGGCCGTGCTCGTCGACAACGCGGCGGGCGGCGGGGCCGGTGGTGTCACCGCCCGCCCGAGGGTAAACTGCCCTACGTGAATGCCCCCGACACCAGGCTCCCGAGACGAGGGCAGAGGGCCTTGGAGACCTTCCCGGAACCCTCGACGAAATCGTACAGGAGATACCGGAGTACGTGGAGGGCCTCCTGCCCTCTGCGCGCCCGCGAATGGGCGGGGAGATGGAGGCGATGCCACGTCCCATGCTCGCCGCGCCGCGCCGCGCTCCACCGGCTTCGGTCGGGCGAACCTCGGAGCAGCGGCGCGAGAGGCGAGACCGTTGCTAAGGAGCCGGGCCACGGCGAGAACACGGTCGACGAAGAGATATCCTCGTGAGCGGCTTTGGCGCTACGCTGTCCGGGCCGGTCGGGCCGGCTCGATTGCTCGGCGGTGCCGACAGAAGGAACGTCTTGTAATCTGACGGAACTGGGTGGTTATGGAGCGATCACTACGACCAGTAAGCAGCGATAACCAGCGTAAGAGGCTGGTTGTGGACTGGTTTTCCTTTACCTGCTGTGAGGACAGTACGATCCTCCTTACTGAGCTATTGAACGACCGCCTCGACGAATGGAAGAAGGTGGTCGAGTTCCGGCACATGAAGGCGCTCAAGACCAGGAACTCTCTTTCCGGCCTCGATGTGGCCTTTATCGAGGGTGCGATCTCGTCCGATTCGCAGGCGGAAGAAGTACAACGGATACGGGAGAACGCAAAGTACGTGGTGGCCATAGGCGCTTGCGCTTGTACGGAAAAGCCCTCGACAAGCCGAAACCAGTTTGTCAGCGAGCAGTTGAACGAGAGGATCCAATGGTACCTGAGCCATTTCGACTATGGTTCAGAGGTGAGAACGCTCGACGACATCATACATGTCGATGATATGGTGCGAGGGTGCCCGATGAAAGTACCGTCTTTCTTGCAAACGCTGGAGAAGTACCTGCGTCTATGCAACGTTGGGCAATATGCGTAAAGACATAACAATATGCGTAAAGACATAATAATAGAGAACATCACGAAGATCGAAGGCAACGCCGGGCTCAAGGTGATCGTCGAGGACGACACGGTCAAGGAAGTGCAATTAAGACACGGTCAAGGAAGTGCAATTAATGATCAGGGACTACCGGCGGTTTTTTACGGCGGCGGTTAAGGGCAAGCGAATGGTTGCGGTGCCGTCCTTCCTGTCCCGGATCTGCGGCACGTGTTCGGTCGCCCATCTCTTTGCCTCCCTCACGGCGATCGAGAGCTCACAAGGGATAGCGGTCACGGAGCAAACGAAAGCACTTCGCCGGCTGGCGTATGACGGGCTCATGATCAGGGACCACGTGCTGCATCTGTACTTCTTCGTGTTGCCAGATGTCTTGGGAGTGGATTCGATCTTCGATATCTCCGATGATCCACGCGATCCCGGCTACACGCTCTTGCATGATTCATTCGAGATCAAGCGGCTCGGCACGGATATATCCAACGCCATCGCCGGCGCCGCGATTCACGCCCCGTTACCGACCATCGGGGGCTTCCTGCGGAATCCCGACCCGACGACGTTTCCAGATCTCGTCGCGCGGTTGGAGGCGGTGCGCCCACAGGTGTTGAGAGGAATACAGACCTTCTTCGAGTGGGACGCAAGCCTCGTTCGGAACTCGGATTATCTGGGTCTTCGCAACGACGCCCGGTTCGAGTTTCTCGAAGGCGATATCGTGAACTCGAACGGCAGACGGATCCAGGGATCTCAGTTCAAGGACTACCTGCAGTACGTGCAGATCCCCTATTCCCACGCGGAGGGGTACCGGTTCTCCGATACGCAGGAGGACTATCTCGTCGGCGCGCTCGCACGTATCAATCTAAATCGGGACCTCCTCCACCCCCGGACAAAGGCCGACGCTGCGCCCTACCTATCAGCTTTCCCTTCCAACGACATCTACCATAACAACCTGGCGCAAGCGATAGAGATTCTGCACTGCGTCGACGACGCGAGCAATACCCTCCAGACCATACGGATAGCCGACGAGGAGCGCGTCCGAAAACCGCCGCAGGCCGGTGCGGGAATGGGGGTGATCGAGGCGCCGCGGGGGCTTCTTTATCACATGGCGAAGGTGAACGAAGAAGGAGTCGTCGAGGACTACGACGTTATCGTCCCGACGGCCCAGAACCAGATAAACATCGAGAACGACCTGAAGGATTACTTCAACAGGAACCTGGACAAAGAAGAAGAGACGTTGCGCGCGGATGCCGAGAGTATCGTGCGCGCGCTTACGACCCTTGCATGTCGTGCGCGACCAACTTCCTCAAGATAGACTGGATGCGAAAGTAGTCCACCTTCCCTTCTTGGGGTATGCCGACGATGTTGACCTCCCCCAGCTTGTCGATCTTCTTCAAGTACCGAAGTTGGAAGGCCAGATCGAAATCGTGTACCGAACCACGAGGAGACAGGACCAGTCTGTCGATGTACGCTCCTTCAATAAACCCGTTGCGTAATTGAGAAGATAAGGGCAAACTACTGCTACTTATGCTCACCGTCAAGAAACTCCGCCGCAAACCCAAACACTTCCACAACTTCACCGGTCTTACCCCTCAGCAGT
>JAABVA010006231.1_pt1 | contig 10604 bp, 10 predicted proteins | sample 5560331 | NCBI WGS metagenome assembly JAABVA01 (sample SAMN12812661, study PRJNA571458) | rock metagenome | isolation source: Antarctica rocks | place: Antarctica: Victoria Land, Mt New Zealand sud | collected 2016-01-07 | reverse complement strand
GCCCGGCCCGGCCCGGTCACGCCCGGCCGTAACCGTCAATTCCGTCATGTGTATCGTTTGGTTGTATCGAGTTGTGAACAATACTCACATTGAGTGTACGGTCAAAACGACGCCGTATATATACCCCCCGCCCTCACCCACGGGGATAGTATATAGCCTCCTGGCGACCGTTATTGCGCGTGCCATTTTGTATCGTTTGCGCGCCCGAAACGATACACGTGCCGGATATGACGGATAGGCGGTCCGCCCCCCGCGTCCCCCGAGGCCCCGCGTCCCCCGAGGCCCCGCGTCCCCCGGACGTGTTGGGACCGCGCGGCCCGGCTTGTGGAGCACGTCGTGGGGGCCAGGGCCGGCTTGTGGAGCACGTCGTGGGGGCCAGGGCCGGCTTGTGGAGCACGTCGTGGGGGCCAGGGCCGGCTTGTGGAGCACGTCGTGGGGGCCAGGGCAGCCGCCAGGGAGCCCCGTGGGAGCGCGTAGGGAGCGCGTAGGGAGCGCCCAGCCCCGTGGGAGCGCGAGGCAGGTCAGGGGGTAGGCCAGGGGGTCAGGGCCTGGTGGCAGGCCAGGGCAATGCCGAGGATAGCTCCGAGGATAGCTCCGAGGATAGCTCCGAGGATAGCTCCGAGGATAGCTCCGAGGATAGCTCCGAGGATAGCTCCGAGGATAGCTCCGGTAGACGTGTGGCGTGCCCTATATATGGCACTACGTCACGCGCACCCCGTACTCAGGGCACGCCTACAGGCCACCAGAGGCACCAGAGCCACCAGGGGGCCACCAGAGCCACCAGAGCCGCGTGGGGCCACGAGGGCGGCTATCAGGGCGCGAGGGCAGGAGAGGCCACCAGGGGCACGAGGGCGGCTATGGGCACCAGGGGCACGAGGGCACGCCTACAGGGCACGAGGGCGGCTATCAGGATAGCGGCGTGACCTCTGGCCGACCAGAGGTCACGCACGGGGCGCGAGGGGCGCGAGGGGTGAGCAGTGGTCCGTCAGGAGTAGGCGCAGTTGTGCGGCCCCCTCATCGACGCGGTATTGCGCAACGCGGCATGCAGCGGCGACAGCCCGCGCCAGTTGGGGATGCGCACGACATTGCCCGTCGCTGGTCTGCACAAAGTCGCCATGGGTAAAGACGGTGCGTGCGAGCAGGGACAGCACCAGCGCGTCAACGGCTGGCCGGTACAACTCCATGAGGTCGTAGACCAGTGAGTCGCGGTACTGCCTATCGGCGTGCAGGAAGCCGCACGCCACGTCAAAGCCGGCGACGGTGAGCGCCTGTTTGCATTGCCCTTCCAGCACCCCATAGGCATAATTAAGGATGGCGTTGCACGGGTCGATCGCGCGCCGTGCGCTGTCCGACAGGGGCGAATGACGCGCGCGTATCTCGTGCCAATGGGGGGGCACGTAGCGCCTATCGGCCTTCCTCCAGCGTAGAGGGTAGCCCGTCCACGCATCGAAGTAGAGCGCCGCCGCGCGCCCCTCATACAGCCGCACCCCTATGATACTATCGAGCCCGGCACACCCTCCGGCGTCCGGTCCCGCGTCCGGTGCCTCCATGTCTGTCAGTGCGGCGTCAAGACCGTTCACGCCCACGGCCGCGCCGGGCAGGGCCGGGAAGCGGCGCAACGTGTCGCGCTGGCCGTCCAGTTTACGCTGAATGAACCACCGTGCAACGGCTACATCATGCCCGGTCAACGCGGCTTCATACTGCCGACGCCGCAGCGACACATCGCTATGTACCCCCCGCCCGCGCCCCCCGCCCTCTGCCCGCCCTGGTCCTGCTATGGCCGTCAGTAGCTCCCCGTCCCGGTCCAACACGATCAGCGTGATGGCTTGCTCGTGGCACCACTGAATAGCGTCGAAGGATAGCGACCCTGACGGTGCGACACAGACGATGCGCTCCACCCCATGCGCGGCCCGATGCAGCACATGCCGCGCGGGCGTCTGCGGGTTATGGGTGTGCCCGTCCTGGACAATCAGGGCGTCGCGTTCGACGCGCAGCCCGGCCCCATGGCCGGCTAGCACCAGCGTCTTACCACGTTCACGACGGTCGCGCCCCAGCGCCCGCGCCGCCTGTGTCTCACGCGCCTGTCCCGACGCCAGCCACGCCGCGCCCCGTTCACCAATAGTCATGGGCAGAGGCGGCGTGTCTGGCTTCTCGTAGGTCCCGTCACGTCTGGCGTTCGCCGCCGCGCGCCCGATCAACTCACCCGCCGCACGGCGTCGTGCGAGACTGGCGCGGCGCGCCTCTGCCGCCTTACCGCCATGCGTCGGGTCTGTCCCGCCTGCTTGCGCGGTCGATAGCGTCTCGCGGGCACTGGCCCACACGCACGCGCGGGAACAGAACCGTTGGCGCTTGTCACGACTAGTAAACGGCGTGTCACAGTGCACACATGTCCGCTGCATCATCGGCGTTCCACTGCCGATTCGACCGCCTTCATGTCACGCACAAGCCGCTGCAATTCGCCTGGTGACAAGATAGCCGGCGCGACCGCCAAGGTGTAGATAAAATCGAATGGATGGAGGCTATAGGCGCGCCGCCGTACGGTCTGAAGGGCTGTCATAAACGGTTGTAGAGTAGCGGGTAGCGTTGGGTCTGCGCTGACCATATCTATGACCGTGGTTAGGCCGTGCCACAGCGCGCGCGCCTGGCGCACATCCATGGGGTGCTGTACATATGTGGACAGGTTGAGCGCGGCAAGTACCTGTCCAATGGGTGGGGCGGCGCAGTCAGGCGGGCTATCAGCCATCAACCGGCGTGCATCTATGTCTGTCGGAATGCCGCCGCTGCGGTCCACAGCACGCAGTGCGCGCAGCGCGTAGGGTAGCGTATCGCCGTCGTCACACGTGTTGCCGACACCAAACAGCGCCAGCCCTGCCGCCACTAGCTCATCGACACCCGAGGCGCGGTTACGGGCCTGTAGTGGAGTTTCTACAGAGGCGATTGCCCATTGGTTGACCGCATTATCGTGGTTAGCGTCAGGTGGAAAGGTCACACGGTCGATATCGGAGAGTCCAGGATACGCCTGTTGCACACCGGCCCACAACTGCCGTAGCCAGCGCTCCACATCCGCTTGTAGCGTTGCCGGGTCGAGGCCAACGTAGTCATAGCCGTCGAGCCATAGCCACACCACCACATCATCGCGTGAGCCAAGCGAACGTCGGTAACGGCCGAGCCATTCAACCACGTCCGGCGTTGGCTCTGGAAAGTCGAGTCGGGGCCGGCCGCGCCCAGCTATCCGTGGCGTCGGTTGCGGGAGCAACATGGCTCGATGCCATTCACCAATCTGACGCGCCGTGACGCGCACCCCCCGATTCTTAGCTATCTCTATAAGATCATCCGCTGTGTACATGACGGTCGCCCTACCCTGACTACTCCTATTTATTTACAGTATACCAGGCAGAACATGCTTTTAGTGGTGCATATTTATTTACATTACGACGGGCGGTGTCAGTTGGGGGCTGTGACACACTGGGGACAGCAGTAGCAGCTAGCGTAGAGAGAGGAGGTAGAGGGAACTATGGCTATACGTCGAGATACAACCACGACACCTACGTCACCCATGGAGGGCGCGCCTGCCGGGACCGACCGTTGACCCGTCATTGATACCTACAAAGCACAACACCCCCGATGCTGTCAACATCGGGGGTGTACGAAAGGACGCCAAGGTCTATGTCTACAGTATATCACACGTTGCCAGACTGCCATAGTGGTAAGGCTGCGACGGGGACAGCCGTGGTGCTGGCCCCCTACTCGGGACAGCACACGCCTACCTATTGGGCCGGCCTGGATACCATTAGGACCAGATTTTCACAGTTGACCCTCTGGCCCTGCCCCCACGAGGTTCCACGGGACTGGCAGTTCCCTGTCTTTTGGGCCGCGCGGGCATCGTCGGCGCTCACACATGTTTTCATCATCACGGACGCGGCGGGAACCGTGGGGGCCGGCCTCTACAGTCTCCTACGGATGCTGGCTGCTGCCCCCGTGGCGGTGTACGCCGTCATGCCTGACGGGGTGATCTATATGCACATCCGTCTGATGAGAACGGCCCCCCGCAACGGGCAGGCGCGCTACATGGTCGCGCCTATCTGGCTGCCCGACCGCGCCGACCGCATGCGCGCCGCCCGCGTGCACGCCGCCCGCATGCACGCAGCCGCCGACGCACCGTCCATTCGCGCCGCCGCCGCCGACGCAGCCGCCATCCGCGCAGCCGCCATCCGCGCCGCTGAGGTCCGCGCCGCCGCCGCCCGCGCCGACGTAGCCGCCGACGCAGCCGCCGACGCAGCCGCCGTGGGCGGCGCGCTGGTACAGGGGGGTGTGTGATGGCCGCTGTACGCTACTTCCATGTACTGGCGTCCGATGTGTCCCTGTCCAACCCGGACGTGTCCGACCTGTTAACGGCCCACGGCGCGGTCTATGAGGATGTGCCATTCGATAAGCGGTGGGCGTCGGTCATGGGACTCTATTGGAACGCCGTCGATGCTGCCCTGGACGGCCACGCGGGCGCTCTTACCGCGCTGACGGGCACCACGGTCAGGGACCGGGACGGGAACCGTTACCGCCTGGTCACAGATATCAACGACATACGATACAGTCTCGATAGCATGACGCGGGCAGAGCTACAGGACTTTAACCGCGACCTGTACACCGTACGGGAGGCGCGCCGTGCGTCGTGATGAGTACGCGTCATGCCGGGAGTGCGGAGAGTACGCCGACGCAGCCCTACGCATGATAGGCGGCGTCTGCCTCTGCGCCAACTGTGCGGACACCCATCATCAGCACGGCGTGTGCGCGATCTGTGAGCAGACGCGGCCCGTCGAGGCACATCATATCGCCGGGCGACAGCACGCGTCAGACACGATACCTGCGTGTCTAAACTGCCATCGCATGCTGTCCCAGCGCCAGTACCAATGGCATCCTAGTTGGCGCGCACAGCGGCGTCCCACCCTATTTATGCTGCAAGGCGCGCTCGATAGCGTGTACCTCTGGTGCATGCGGTCACGTGCGCCAGAGCACCGTAAGATAATGACCATGGCGCTGGTCGTCCTGGTCGTGTGGCTGACGTGCCGCCTGCGCCCTGAAAGCGCGGCCGACGTACACGATCTTGTGCTTATGGGCGGTGCGCGTGGTGAACCATGACCGCCTATACCGACTATATTGACCAGCATGTGCGCTGCTATACGGTGCCAGCCATCAGCCAGCCGCCACGGGAGCGCCAGAGACAACCGGGACGCATCCATGGTGTCGCGGCGCGGCCGTCAATCTCGCCAGAGGGGCAGACGATTAAGGCGATTGGCGCCCCCTATGAGGGGTGGTGCCTGGTCTTCGACACAGAGACAACCACCGACACCTCCCAGGCGTTGCGCTTTGGATTCTACGCGATCTACGGTATCAGTCGTGATGAGCGGATGCGCCTGCATCGCGCTGACCGGCTGACCCGTGAGGCATTGGACACCCCGCACTCTGCCGGCGTCTTCTACGATGCGGTCACGCTAACGCCGGCTGAGGTTGACGTGCTACAGGTCTATGCCCGTCTGCATGATCTGGAGTGTATGACCCGTGATGCGTTCATAACCACCGTATTCTATCCCTGGGTCTATCGCTACGGCGCGCTGTGCATCGGGCATAATCTCCCCTTCGACCTTGGCGCGCTGGCGACGCACTGGACAGAGGCAGGCCGGCGCTATCGCGGCGGCTTCGCTCTCACGCTCTGCGACTGCCGGGACGGTCAGGGCGTGCGCTACAAACAGTGCTTCGACCACCCACCTATACGCGTCAAACAGCTAGGCCGCATGAAAGCGATGATACAGATTGCAGTGATAACCCTGCCCACAAAGATCGGGCGTCCGCGCGTCCGCAAACGGCCCGGTCACTTCCTCGATACCGCGACGCTGGGGCGCGCGTTGCTGGGGCCGGGCGACTCATCGCTTGCCGGGCTGGGACGGCGCTTCGACGTGGCCGGGGACGTATGCAAGGCCAGCGCGCCCGCGCACGGGGCGACGTTAACGGCTGAGTACCTGGACTACGCGCGGCAAGACGTGGCCGCGACATGGGCGCTCTATCAGGCTGAACGTGATCTATACAGGCGGCACGGTGTGTCCAAGCCGCTCTGGTCTATCTACTCGGAGGCGTCGCTGGGCAAGGCGTACTTTGAGGAGATGGGTGTGCCGCGCTTCAGGCAACAGCACCCCAACTTCCCGCCAGAGGTGCTGGGCTACGGCATGGTAGCGTACTACGGCGGGCGCTCTGAGGTACGGATACGGTTACAGCCCACAGAGGTTATCTACACTGATTTTAAGAGTCAATACCCCACGGTCAACGCCTTGATGCGCCTGCAAGACCTGCTGCTTGCGGAGCGTATCGAGGTGCGCCAGGGGGTAGAGGTCGCGGCTGAGGTACGTGCCTGGCTGGCCCTGGTTGCCGCGAACGGGCCGGATGAACTGCATTCCTCCGAGGCGTGGCAGCGGCTGCGCTGCCTGGTGAAGGTGCGGCCAGCCGGCGACCTGTTGCCCGTGCGGGCACGATTCGCGCCGCACGGGGGAGAGACAAACATCGCCGTGACCTACCTGACGGGCCTACCCGTCTGGTACACGCTGGCCGATATCGTGGCAAGCACGCTGCTGACCGGCCGCGCGCCAGAGGTGCTAGAGGCGCTAGAGCTTGTGCCCGTGGGCCGGGTAGAGACCCGCCCCCTTGATCTATTTGGGAACCCCCGCTATCGTATCGACCTCAATGAGCGCGACCTATTCACGGGGGTTATCGACCTACGCGGCGAGGTCAGGGCAGAGCTTACACAGGTGAGGACGGCCGCCGACGGGGCGCATGATCCAGTTGAGAAAGCGCTCCTGGACGCAGAGGCGGAACGCCTGCACGCGCTGCAACTGGCCTTGAAACTGCTCGCAAACAGCACGAGCTATGGCGTGTTGGTCGAAGTCAACACGGCTGAACCGACGGTGAGATCGACGCCCGCCACCGTCTACGGCATGGATACACGGCACGCCCATGCGCACAAGATAGAACAGCCTGGCCCCTACTACGCGGGCGCTATCGGCGCGCTCATTCCGGGGGCTGGTCGTTTGTTGCTGGCTCTGGCCGAACGATTGGCGGCGGACCGGGGCATCGGGTACGCCCTGTGTGACACGGACTCCATGGTCTTTGCCCGTCCAGCGGCCATGGAGCGCACGGCGTTCCAGGCGCTTGTCGGGGAGGTATGCGCCTGGTTTACACCGCTCTCACCCTATCGCGCGGTGTCGGGGGTGCAGCCGCCCCTCTTGGAGCGTGAGGACGTGAATGACTGGCACGGAAAGCCCGAACCGCTCTACGCCCTGGCCGTGTCCGCCAAGCGGTACGCCCTGTACAATCGCCTGCCCGACGACGCTGATGGGTCCTACCGTATCCGCAAGTTCTCATCTCACGGTGTGGGGACGTGGCAGGGCCAGGAGGGCTACACGTCGCCGCCGCACGTCCCGGACCCGTGCGAGCCTGTGCGCAAGCTGGCGAACGGGGCAGGGGAGCGCTGGGCCTACGATCTGTGGTACGACGCCATCGCCGCTATCGACGGGGGAGCGGCGACGCGCGGCGACACGGACGCGCCCTGGCACTCCGTCAGGGGGTCCGCGTGGCTCGACCTCCCGGCATTCCATCAACTAACCATCTCAACGGCGAGACTCTACCGCATGTACCGGGACATACCCGACATACGCCCGTTCACGTTTATCACCGTGCTCCCCGCCCTGGACGGCGAGACCCACAGGACGCGGCACACCAATCAACAGACCCGCGGCCTTGAACCCGCCCCAACTGGTCTGAATGGTCGTGACATAACAGCGTGGGCCGAAGCCGGCGACGACGGCGGCGACGACGCCGACGACGGGGCTGATAATGGGGCCTCTCTCACCCTGTACGACGGTTTACAGGGCGTCACCTACTACGCGCCCTACGTCCGCGATGCGGCGGACCTACACGACGTGCGGCGGGTGGACACAGGCGCGCGCGTGCCCGTTGGACTACGACATAAGACGGTCGCAGAATGTGTTGAAAACTACTACAGACACCCCGAATTGAAAGCAGCCGTGCCGTACGGCGTCGGAGTGCTTCCACGCCGCCATGTGCGCGCCGTGCAACATATACACATCGGCAAAGAGATGAACCAGGTACAACAGGAAGCTGTGGGGGACACAGACGGCACGATTGGGGAGATAGCGCCGCAAGAGTACGGCGCGTCGGGGCTCGCGGACAGTCTACGACCGTTCCATATATCCGAATTGGTGCTAGCCTGCGGCGTGCCGTGCTCTACTATCACGAATGTTTTACGTGGTGCGACGCCCACACCCGCTGTGCAGAGGACGCTGCGCGCGGGTCTGACCTTCTTAATGAGTGCGCACGGTCAGACGCTCGTGGGCTGGAGGAACGTCCCACGCGCGTACCTAGTAGAGCACCTGGGGCTACCCATAGACGCTGTGCAGACGTTACGCGACGGGACACGGCGTGCCAGTGCGCGGGAACGCGCGGGCCTCATCGCAGCCGTGCGGCAGTGGCGTGAGGAGTGCGGTGTACGGGCCGCGTTGACCGCGCCACCGTGCCCGCCGCGCTCCACGGTAGAGACACGAGAGAGCCCGCCGACACGCAGACGGCGGACGCCTAGACAGAAAGGACGGTCCATCATGGAGGAGTATGGCAGCGTGTCCTACGACGCCTACGACGCCGACGACGACTACGAGACCTACCCGATAGGAGCGCCACACACACCCGACGCCCCCGACGACGGCAACGGCCACGACGCCGCCACACGCTCGTCTGACTGGTCCGCCGCGCGGCTAGATTTGTTACGCCGCGCGGTACAGACCGTGCGACGCGAGCGGCCCATGCCCGTTATAGCGGCCGAATCCGGGCTCACGCGCGACACCTTGTACAAGTTTCTGAGGGGCGCGACGCTCCGCCCCGCCCACGCGGATAGCCTTTTAGCGGCCCTGAAACGGCTTAGGCTCGCCGACCTGGCCGGCTATAGACCGCCCTCAGAGGGTGCACCCTCATCCTCACCCTCACCCTCGCCTACCACACACGGGAAGGACGCTTGATCATGCCTAAAACACCACGCGATCACACCGCACAAGACGCCGCCCGTACCCCCGGCATAGGCGGCGGGGCCGCGTACGACACGTTCACGACAGACCTCGAACCGCCCCCCGACGTGCGACGCGCGGCCGTGGACCGCCTCTCATCACACCAGCGGCGCGCGGTCTGCATCGTGAGCGCGCGCGTCATACAAGAGATAGAGGCCCAACCCCTCGACACGGCCGTGCGCGCCAGCATGATACAGACCGCGTGCGCCGCGCTCACCAGCGATGAGCGGGTGTTGTTGCTCTGGCTGCTGCACAATGCTGACCTCATACCACTCCTAACACGCATTGCATGACCGCGCCCGCCGCACCCGGCACGCCCGCCACACCCCGCCGCGCTGCCCACGCCGGCACGGGCCACACGCCCGCGCGGTGGTCACACCGCGCTCACGACGATGAGCGCCTATGAAAGAAAGGCACAGATGGCATACACCGTGCCTACCCTGATCACGTCAATCCCTGACGACACACACCATAATCACCCTGTCTAGGAGGTCCATCATGACCCGCTTTCTCGCGGCCTGCATCACCGCGACACTCACGTTGACCGCGCTACCCGCGCCTGCTCTAGCCGCGTCAGAGGTCAAGCCATTGCATACAAGTACGGCGACTGAATGGGTGCTAGGGGCCTGGCAGACCGACCACACGGACGCCAACGGCGCGCTAAACGGTCCAGAAAGACCGGCACTGGTTTACTTTATACCGACCTGCACGAGGCCCGATATATGCCCCGGTACGCTGGTCGTGGTGTGGCAGTCGGCACACACCATGCCCGCGCCCACGACAATTCCGGCTATCTCTCAGGTCACTCACATCTACCGTACAGGGCTCAACACCTATCGCCTGGCAATCTCCACGGGGACACAACCCTATGAATGCGCGACGAGCGCGCCGAGAGGCTGTCCGACATTGCCGCCACTGAAACACAAAACACTCTTTGTTGACACGTGGGCGCGCACGGTCACACGGTCATAGGCCCAGCGTTCCCCCGGGCCGTTGACGCGCTGGTGCTGTCCCTGCTCGCACGCACCGTCTTTACCCATGGCGACTTTGTGCAGACCAGCGACGGGCAATGTCGTGCGCATCCCCAACTGGCGCGGGCTGTCGCCGCCGCGTGCCGCGTTGCGCAGTGCCGCGTCGATGAGGGGGCCGCACAGCTGCGCGCGCTGCTCACCCAGGCGTGACCTCTAGCCGGCCACGCCGCTGTCCTGGTGGCCCTCGTGCGCGTGGTGGCCCCTCGTGCCCTGATAGCCGCCCTCGTATCCCTGGCGGCCCTCCCTCGTGCGCGTGGTGGCCCTCGTGCGCGTGGTGGCCCTCCCGGCCCTCCCGGCCCTCCCGGCCCTCCCGGCCCTCCCGGCCCTCCCGGCCCTCCCGGCCCTCCCGGCCCTCCCGGCCCTCCCGGCCCTCCCGGCCCTCCCGGCCCTCGTACCCCTGGTAGCCCCTGGTAGCCCTCGCGCTCTGTGGCCCTCCCTCGCGCCCTGTAGGCGTGCC
>JAABVA010006230.1_pt1 | contig 10606 bp, 10 predicted proteins | sample 5560331 | NCBI WGS metagenome assembly JAABVA01 (sample SAMN12812661, study PRJNA571458) | rock metagenome | isolation source: Antarctica rocks | place: Antarctica: Victoria Land, Mt New Zealand sud | collected 2016-01-07 | reverse complement strand
GCCGCGCTCGCTCCGCTCGCCCGTCACGACCCGGAAGCGCCAACGGCCGCCCGGGGCCGAGCGGTCACTCCGGTGCTCGTCGCCACCGGGCCGGCCCCCATGCGCGTCGACCTCGCCCTCGACGACGTCGGTGTGGAGGCGCACGAGAATGTCAGCGGGATACCTTACGTTGATCAGCACATCCAGTCCGCGAGTAGGTCGGTTGAGAGCTGCCAGAGCCGCTCGGCGTTCGGTGGATCGAGGGCGTAGGGCCGGTGGTGGCCTCGCGGCAGTTCAGTCGGCTGAGACCAAGGTTGGGCGATGGCGCAGTCCTCGAGGTAGCGGCCGCTGACACCGTCGAGCTCTGCCGACACCGCCGCCCAGACGATGGTGGCAGCGCCTTGGGCCGGTGTCTTCCAGGCAGGCTCGGGTGTGAACCGCACCGGGCATGACCGCGTTCGTGGTGATGCCCTCGTCCTGGTGGCGAGCCGTCAGGGCCACGGCGACAAGGGAGGCAGCGGTCTTGGACTGGCCGTAGGCCTGCCAAGGGTCGTAGGGACGCCGCCGGTAGAGGGGGTCGTCGTAGTCGATGTCGCTGCGACGGTGCGCCGAGGATGTCAAAGAGACGACCCGGGCGGTGCCCGCCGCACGGAGGCAGGGCAGCAGCAACCCGACGGTCAAGGCGAGGTGTCCGAGATGGTTGATCCCGAACTGCTGCTCGAACCCGTTCGGCGTCAGACCCCAAGGGGTGGCCATGACGCCGACGTTGTTCACCAGGATATGGCGGTTTGCCGGTGGCGACGTGCTTACGGGCCCAGGTGGTCACTGAGCCTAGGTGGGCGAGGTCGAGACCCCGGAACACAACTCGATCGTGACCGGCGGCGACGCGCAGCGAGGCGACGGCTTGTTCGCCTCGCACGGGGTCGCGCGTCCGGCCAGCACGACCCGCGCGCCGGCGACGGCCAGGGCCTTAGCCGTCTCGTAGCCGAGTCCGGCATAGCCGCCTGTCACGATGGACTCCATGCCGGTGAGATCACGGCCAGCGATGAGGTGCGCTGCGGTGAGCACGGTGCGTCGGTTGTCGTCGCTCATCGTCCGAGCCAGCGGCCGAACCAGCGGTGCAGCAGCGGTATGACCACCCACACCATGACGGCCACCATCACGGGCACGAGGATCGCGAACCGCGCCCACTGCGGCAGCGGCAACAGCACCGGCTCACCCACGGTCGCCAGCACGGTAATGATCGGGTAGACACCGGTCGCCAGCAGCAGCCACAGCTTCCAACGGACCGGAGGGCCGGCAACTGAGGTCGCGGGCGGGTGATGCTCATGTGCGCGTTGCTCGGTCATGACTCGATCGTCGGGGCGGACCGCCGCGCGCGTCAGACTGCGTCGTTCCTAGCCCCGGCAGGGCTACCCACACCGTTCCTCTTGCTCGGAGAATGACCGATCGTGGACGCGGCTACGGAGCTCGGCGCCTTCCTGCGGGCCCGGCGCGCGCGAGTGCAGCCCGACCACGTCGGGCTGCCGACGGGACCAGGCCCACGACGTACCCCCGGGCTCCGGCGCGAGGAGCTGGCCGCCCTGGCCGGAGTGAGCATCGACTACTACATCCGGCTGGAGCAGGGTAAGGAGACCGGGCCAAGCGGAGCGGTACTCGCCGCGCTTGCCGCGGCGCTGCATCTCGACCAGGACGCCACGGCCCACCTCTACGCCCTCGCCAACCACGCGGCTCGCCGCACCCCACCGCTCCCGCCCACCATCGGCTCGCTCAACGGCAGCCCCGTACGCCCCGGCCTGCTGCTGCTCCTCGAGACCCTGCGACCGTGCCCGGCCTACCTGTTGAGTCCGATCAGCGATGTGCTCGCCGCCAACCCCGAGGGCCTCGCCCTCTTTCATGGGCTCGCTGACTGGCCGGAAGCGCGACGCAACACCATCCGCTATACCTTCCTCCACCCGGCGGCGCCCGAGCTCTTCGGCCGGTGGGACCAGGCCGCCACCGCGTGTGTGGCCAACTTACGAAGCCTTCTGGGCGGGCAGCCCGATTCGGAGGAGCTGGCCGCGCTTGTCGCCGAGCTCGACGCTCGCAGCCCCACCTTCCGCGCACTCTGGGGCCGCTACGACGTCGAGCGCCGCCGCAGCTCGACCAAGAGCTTTCACCACCGCACGGTGGGCGACCTGACCCTCCAACACGAAGTCCTCCGCGTCGATGGCGGCCGACGCCTCTCGATCTACCAAGCACCGCCAGCCACCAACGACCACGACGCTCTTGTGCTCCTCGCCATGTCCGCCGAGGCATCCAGCTGACGAAGCACGGTCAGCGCGGCAGGCCGCGGCGGAAGTTCACGAAGGAGCGCGACGGCGTCGGACCCCGCTGGTCCTGGTAGCGCGAGCCGTACACCGGCGAGCCGTACGGGTGCTCCGAGGGCGACGACAGCCGGAACAGGCACAGCTGCCCGACCTTCATCCCCGGCCAGAGCCGGATGGGCAGGTTGGCGACGTTGGAGAGCTCCAGCGTCACGTGTCCGGAGAACCCGGGGTCAATGAACCCTGCGGTGGAGTGCGTCAGCAGGCCCAGACGGCCGAGGCTGGAGTTGTGGGTCGGGATGAACGTGCGGCCGGCCAGGAACAGGCCGTCAGGGGCGCTGACTTGGATGCACCGCACCGGACGGGATCCCACCGGCTGCACGTCAAGCACGCCACGGTGACGGTGGTGCCGCGCCGGACGCAAGCGGTCCAGCTTGCGACGCAGGCGGAACACGGGGAGCCAAGGGGTGAATTTCACCTGATGCGCGACGCCGTGCTCGACCCCTCGAAAGGTCACTCGCTTCTTGCGCTTGACCGGGCGGAGGCCCAGGCTCGCCGCCAGCTCGACCACGGCGTCCGCGAGGCATTCGCGCGCACTCACGAACTCGCAGCGGCCGTGCACATCGATGTAGCCGTCGGAGTCCATGAGGCCCTGCAGCAGTGCGAGTCTCTGGTCCGTGCTGCCTCGCAGGTACGCGACGGGCACGTGCTTGTTGCCGAGTAGGCGATGTGCGCGCAAGGTGCTGGAGAGAGACCCGTCGGCGTTGAAGCGTCCACCGGCGTCTCGCGTTCGGTTGACGCCGCCGCGATGCAGACCACCGATGCGATAGGCGAGGACGCCGGTCGCGGGCCACACCTCGTAACCAGCAGCTCGTATCTCCTCGAGAACCTGCTCGTCGCCGCGGCCGCAAGTGATCTCCGCCTTCGTCGACGTACCATCCCCGAGCCACACGCCGAGCACGTAGGGATCGACGGGGAGGTCGACGGGCGCGCACTGCACGGGTTCCGCAAGAGCAATGTGGTGATTGACCTCGTCGCCCGAGCGAAGGCTCTTCTCGAGGTGCTCCGTAGTGACGACTTCCGGGTCGCGTCCACGTTTGCGCGCGGCTCTTGTGATCGTCAGCCAGAGGTGGGAGGCATCGGCAGTGATGACCTCTCCGTCGGAGAACTGGACGTCGAAGCACGGGCGCCCGAGCAGAACCTCGGTGGCCGCCACTACTCGGCAGGGTGTCCCATCGGCGCCGAAGACGACGTCCCCCACCTTGAGTTCGCCCATCGTCGACCAGCCGCTGGGCGTCGGAATCGCCGTGTCGACCGCGAGCGCCTTCCCCTCCAGCCGGCCCGCGACGTCGTCGGGCAGCGAGATGACCTCGTAGGTCGACCCGAGCACGAACTCGCCGGGGTGCAGCACGAACGCCTCGTCCTCGGCCGGCTCGACGGGGCGGGTGAGGTCGTCCTGCTGCTGAGCGGGGTCGATGTGGGTGTAGGCGTGGTTGTTGAAGGTCCGGAAGTGCCGGTCGAGGCGCAGGTCGACGCTCGAGGGTTGCAGCAGCGTCTCGTCGTAGGGCTCCAGCCTCACGCGCCCCGCCGTGATCTCGGCGCGGATCTCGCGGTCGGAGAGCAGCACGCCGGCACCCTATGCCTGCCCCGGACGAGCGGTTCCCCGATCAGGACGAGGGCTGGCCATCGGTGCCGGGACGCGAGATCTCGGACTCCTCGCCCGGGCCCTCGCCGGACTCGGCGTCGCTGTCGCCGGGCGCGCCACTCCCGGTGACGTCGCCCTGGCCCCGCTTCACCGCCGTGAGCAGCATCTGCGCCACGTCCATGACCTCCGTGCCCACCGCCTTGGCCTCGTTCTGGCGCTCGGTGAGGCCATCGGTGAGCATCACGCGGCAGAACGGGCACCCGGTGGCGATCGTGTCGGTCTCGGTGGAGATGGCCTCGTCGACGCGGTCCATGTTGATGCGCTTGCCGATCCGTTCCTCCATCCACATCCGCGCGCCGCCGGCCCCGCAGCACATCGCGCGGTCCGCGTGGCGGGGCATCTCGGTCAGCACGGCGCCGGCCGCCGCGACGAGCTCCCGCGGCGGGCTGTAGATCTCGTTGTGCCGGCCGAGATAGCACGGGTCGTGGTAGGTGACGGTCTTCGGGCCGTGCCCGTCCGCCTCGGCGAGGGCGACCGCGGCCGGGGCGGCCTGGGCGCCGTGACCTTCGGTCGCCTGTCCGTCCGAGCCGATCAGGCCTCGCTCGGTGCCGTCGGAGTGCGGTCCACGGCTCTGCAGGCCGGTGAGCGAGGAGATGTCGGAGCGGCCGGCGGGGACCGGCGACGGCTCCGCCGCGACCGGGACGAGCTTCTTCTGCCGTACCAGCTGGTTGAGCAGCTGGGTGTGGTGGACGACCTCGTAGTGGCCGTCGAGCTGCGGGTACTCGCGTCCGAGCGTGTTCATGCAGTGGGGGCACGTCGTGACGATCTTGCGGGTGCCGGGCGCACGACCCTCGAAGACCGTGTTGAGCATCTCGGCGGTCTGCTGCGCCATCATCTGGAAGAGGAACTCGTTGCCGGAACGACGGGCGGGGTCACCGGTGCAGGTCTCCTCCTTGCCGAGCACCACGAAGTCGACGCCCGCGATGTGGAGCAGCTCCGCGACCGCGCGCACGGTCTTCTTGGCGTTGTCGTCGAAGGCGCCCGCGCACCCGATGAAGAACAGGTACTCGGTCTCGGGCGAGAGCTCGCCGTCGAACTCCGGCACCTCGAAGGGGAGGTCCTTCGCCCAGTCCATCCGGGACGCGTTGTTCTGACCCCAGGGGTTGCCCTTGTTCTCCAGGTTGCGGAACAGGACGCCGAGCTCTCCGGGGAACTCCGACTCGATCATGACCTGGTTGCGGCGGAGGTCGACGATGTGGTCGACGTGCTCGATGTCCACCGGGCACTGCTCGACGCATGCGCCACAGGTGGTGCACGCCCACAGGACCTCGGGGTCGATGACGCCGAGCGACTGCCCGTCGCCGACGAGAGGTCGCACGGCCTGGATGTCGTCGCTGCCCCGGTGGCGTTCGAATCCGGACTCGGGGACGCCGTGGCCGTGGCCGGGGTTCTCCGCCCCGTCGATGGTGAGCGCACCCTCGTCCGGCGCATCCTTGCCGCCGATCATGTAGGGCGCCTTCGCGAACATGTGGTCGCGCAGGTCCATGATCAGCAGCTTCGGGGAGAGCGGCTTGCCGGTGTTCCACGCCGGGCACTGGCTCTGGCAGCGACCGCACTCCGTGCACGTCGCGAAGTCGAGCATGCCCTTCCAGGTGAAGTCCTCGACCTTGCCGCGCCCGAAGGACGCGTCCTCCGGCGGGTCCTCGAAGTCGATCGGCGTGCCCTCGTGCTCGAGGGGTTGCAGCGGGCCGAGGGCCTTCGGGAAGCGCTTGGCCGACACGTTGATCGGCGCCACGAAGATGTGCAGGTGCTTGGAGTACAGGACGATGACCAGGAACGACAGCCCGACGGCGATGTGCAGCAGCAGGAAGACGGTCTCGAGGACGAACAGTGTCGTCGGCGACGGACCGGAGAACAGCTGACCGAGGCCGATGGAGACCCAGGCACCGGAGTCGTAGGGCAGGGTGCCCGCGGCCGAGGACAAGCCGCGGAACGCGAAGAGCGTCCACACGACGTTGAAGATCATGAACAGGATCAGCCAGGCGCCGCCCGTGTGGGAGCCGTAGAAACGCGAGGCGCGTTGGCGGCGCTCGGGCGCCTGCTGCACGCGCATGATCGCGAAGGCGATGGTCGAGAGGAGCACCATCACCGCGATGAGGTCCTGGAGAAAGCCCAGGATCGGTGAGCGGCCGACCAGCGGGATGTGGAAGTCGTCGACGAACAACGCACCGTAGGCCTCGAGGTAGACGGTGATGAGGATGAGGAATCCCCAGAAGGTGAAGAAGTGGGCCAAGCCGGGGATCGACCAGCGAAGCAGCCGGCGCTGCCCGAAGACCTCGACGACCTGGGCCCGTACCCGGGCGCCCAGCCCGTCGGCCCGCTTCGCGTCGGGCTGTCCGGACGCGATGAGCGTGTAGAGCCACCGGACCCGCCGCAGGGCGACCACCGCGACGACGAGGGTCAGAGCGAGCCCCAGGACCAGGCGGACGAGCACTGCGTGACCTCCAGAGTCCGGGCGTAGCGACCCGGGTCGAGTCCATCGATAGCGGCACTGTAACCGACCCATCGACACCCCGACCCCGCGCAGCGGGAGCGTCCTTACTCACCGGTAACGGGTGCTGACGACGGCCGATGTCGGACGCGTGGGGGTGGCCGTGGGTTGCCGTCGGGTCGGGGCCGGGCTGCGGAGAAAGGGCTCACGCTCTGGCGCGTCGCACCCTGTTCTCCCGCGCGGACGCGTCATCATCGTCCCGGTGGTGGGACTCGTGATGACGGTGTGCAGCCGGGCGCGCGGCGAGACGTACCCGAAGGGGACCGCCCCGGCCACGACCGTGTCCGCCCGGCCGGTCGCGACGGTCCTGCTCGCCGACGAGAACCTTCCGAGGAGAACCCCGTGACCGTCGCGCTCCTCGGTGCCGAGTACTCGGCGCAGGGCCTGGGTACCGGCGGCCTCCAAGCCTGGATCCAGGCCAACGTCGTCCCGCTGATCCTGCTCGGCATCGCGGTGATCATGTTGTGGATCGGGGGCCGCGGCGACAACGCGGGCGTCGCGCGCCGCGGCGTCGGGCTGCTCGTCGGGCTGGTCGCCCTCGGGATCGCGGTGTCGGGCAACGGCCCGCAGGTCGGTCAGTTCCTCGCGCAACTGATCACGAGCTGAGGCCGATGCGCATCCGCACCGACGATGAGGTCTACCGCGTCGACGCCGTCTGGCTCGGCCCGCCGCGGGCGACCTTCCCGTGGCGCGCCCGCTACGCGAGTTACGCCGTCGGGCTGGTCGTCATGGTGGCCGTGATGTTCGCGCAGCGGCGGCTCGGGATCTCGCTCGGCTTCTTCTCGGTCGCCTGGGCGCTCATGATCACCGTGGCCGTGACCCGGTTCGTCGGGCACCGGATCGACGAGGACCGGCCCCTGTTCGAGTGGCTGACGCTCTTCCTGCACGAGCTACGGGGGCCCCGGCGCGTCCTCGTGGCCACCGGGAGCGCGCTCGACGCGGGCCACGTCCGCGTCGGCACCTCCCCTCGGCGTCCCGCCCGCGCCGCTGAGGTTGCGGGCGTCGAGGTTGCGGGCGCGGAGGCTGCGGACGCCAAGGCTGCGGGCGCGGAGGCGGGGTTCGGTCCGCCGTCGGCGGCCACCGTCGGAGCTGCCGACCGGCCGCGTTCCCGCCGGGCGCTCGCGGCGGCCGCTGGACCCGCCGCGTCCGCCGCCGCCGACGTCGCGGCGTGGTCGCACGGCCGGTCGCGCCGGTCGCGGACCGGTCCCCGGGAGCCGGTGCGGGTGGCGAGCGAGCGCGCCACCCTCGAGGGGGCCGAGGAGGAGGGCGACGGTGCTGCGCCGTAGCCGCCCCGACGCGCCGCGGGCCCCGGTCCGTGCGCTCCCGGGCCGCGTCCGCTCGCCCGTCGCGGAACCGCGCGCGATCGAGGCGGCCCCGGGTACCGAGGTCGTGCTCCGCGGTTCGCCGCCGGCCCGGCGTCGACGCGGCCGCGGGCTCGCCGGGGAATCGGCCGCACCCGGTTACCGGCCGACGATCGCGCTGCGCTCCCTCGACGGGAACATCGCCCGCACCGCCTCGACCGTCACCGCCTGGTACCGGCTCGCCCCGCAACCGTGGAGCTTCCGCTCCGACGCCCAGCGCGAGACGCTGATCCGCCAGATCGCCTCCCAGCTCGGGGAGATGCAGGGACGCTGGTGCCACCTGCGCGTCACGTCCCGGCCCTACCCGGTGGCACTGTGGGCCGAGGCGTTCGACCACAACGCCCCGGGGCGGATGCCCGACGTGGCGGGCGCGCTCGGGTGGGACGACTTCCTCGAGGGCGAACAACGCCACCTCATGGGCCTGTCGATGGCCGACAAGGAGGTGTTCCTCGGCATCGAGGTCTCCGGGCGCTCGGTCCTCGATCGCTGGCTGGAGGGCGCGGCCCCGCTGCTCGAACGGCTCGTGCCGTCCGCGGCGTCGGCCGAGCTGGACGCGCTGGAGTCCGAGATCGCCCACGTGGACGGCCTGGTGTCCGGGCCCGGTCTCGACGCGGTGCCGGCGAGCCCCGAGGACATGGCCTGGTTGATGCGCCGCTCCTGCGCCCTCGGGCTGCCCGCCCCCCGCACGGTGGACACCGTGGCCGGGAGCCGGTGGGAGACCGAGGACCTCGCGGCGTTCACCGACGGCGTGGCGCTGCACCAGGAGCCGTACGCGCCGACGGTGCAGGTCACCGGTCGGTTCGGGACGCAGCCGGTCTCGCGGCACGTCGCCGTGCTCTCGGTCGGGCTGATGGACGCCCTGCGGGTGCCTGAGGCCGACGACCCGTGGATGCAGCGCAGCGACCGACTCCCGTTCCCGGTGGAGTGGTCGGCGCGCATCCACGTGCGGCGCCCCGAGGACGTCGCCGGGGAGCTGCAGCGCCAGATGGGCAAGGTGCGCAGCCAGATCCGGCACTACACCACCGACCACGACCTCGACCCGCCGCTCTCGCTGGCCCGCCAGGCCGAGCGGGTGCTGGAGATCGAGGACGAGCTCTCGGGCGGGCTCACGGCGCAGGCCACCCGGGTCTCGGGGTGGTGGCGTGTCGCGGTGAGCGGCCGCGACGAGGCCGAGGCGCTCACGCGGGCGCAGCAGGTGCTCGACCTCTACCGCCCGGGGGTGGCGATGGAGCACCCGGAGGCGCAGTACGCCTACGCCCGCGAGTTCATCCCCGGCGAACCGCTGGCGTCGGCGGCCTACCGGCGCCGCGGATCGGTGACGTGGGTGGCGGCCGGGGTTCCGGCGGCGTCGGCGTCGGTTGGGGACCGACGCGGCGTCATGATCGGCGAGACCTGCACGGCGACGCGGCGACCCGTGGCGTGGGACCCGTGGATGGCCCAGGAGGTGCGCCGGACCTCCGGACTCACCGCGATCGTGGGGGGGTTGGGGTCGGGGAAGTCGTTCCTGACCGGCCTGCTCGTCTACAAGACGGTGCGGGCCGGGGCCCGCTGGACGGTGCTCGACCCGTCCGGGCCGCTCGCCGCCCTCACCCGCATCCCCGAGATCGCGCCGCACGCCCGCCACGTCCACCTGCTCGGCGCGGACCCCGGGATCCTCAACCCCTACCGCGTCGTCGCGGAACCGCGTCGCGACCACTTCCTCGACGAGCCCGACCCCGAGAAGGCCTGGCGCCGGGAGCGCTCGCTCGCCGCCGCCACGCGACGGCGTCTGGTGCTCGACGTGCTCACCGGGTTGCTGCCCTACGACGTCACCCGCATGCCGTCCTCGCGGATCGTGCTGCTGCGGGCGGTCCGCGAGGTCGGCGGTGGCCCCCAGCACGACCCCGGGCAGGTGATCGCCGCGCTGCGCCGCCACGCCGCCGACGGCGAGGAGCACGCGGGCGTCGTCGCCGACTTCCTCGACGAGCGCCGCGAGCTCCCGCAGGCCGCGCTGCTCTTCCCCGACCCCCAGCAGGACCCCCGAGCGGACCCGTGGGACGCGCGGGCCGACGACTGGCGCCTCACGGTGCTGACCATGCAGGGCATGACCCTGCCCCGCCCCGGCAGCCCCCGCGAGGAGTGGACTGACGGCGAGTCGCTCGCCGTCGAGCTGCTCAACCTCGCCTCCTGGCTCACCCAGCGCACGATCTACACCTCCGACCGGAACCTGCGGAAGGGGGTCGCGCTGGACGAGACGCACTTCCTGTCGCAGATCCCCACCGGCAAGGTCCTCATCGACCGGCTGGCGCGCGACTCCCGCAAGTTCAACGTGCGCGCCGTGTTCGCTTCCCAGCTGGCGGGGGACCTGCTGCGCGTTCCCGGCTTCGCGTCCCTCGTCGACGCCGTGTTCGTGGGCCGGACCGACGACGCCGAGGCCCAGGCCGAAGCGCTGCGCCTGCTGCGGGTGCCCACCGACGTGGGCTACGAGGAGATGCTGGCGACGCTCTCGGCGCGCCCGCGCCACGGGGGTGGACCCAACGGCGCGGGGGGTGACGACCGCCCGGACGAGTCGCCCCGCCAGTTCGTCTTCGCCGACGGGCACGGCGGCGTCGAGCGCATCCGGGTCGACATGGAAGGCGAGCACCTCGAGCACCTGCGCCGCGCACTCGACACCAACCCCGACGCGCACAGCGTCCGGTCCCCACCCACCCCGCCCGCCTCGGAGCCGGGGGAGCCGGACGGTGGCGTCCGGTGATCGGAGTCGTCGTCCTGCTCGGCGCCGCCC
>JAABVA010006229.1_pt1 | contig 10606 bp, 7 predicted proteins | sample 5560331 | NCBI WGS metagenome assembly JAABVA01 (sample SAMN12812661, study PRJNA571458) | rock metagenome | isolation source: Antarctica rocks | place: Antarctica: Victoria Land, Mt New Zealand sud | collected 2016-01-07 | reverse complement strand
CCCCGGCGGTGGGAGCGATCAGGAGGCAGTCGTCCCCGCGCAGGACGGGCTCGATCGCGGACTCCTGCAGCCGCCGCAACGCCGGCCAGCCGAGCGTGTTGACGACATGGTGCTGGATGACGGGATGCAGCCGGTCGAAAGGACGCGCCCCGGCCTCAGCCATCGTCGTCGGACGCATCGTCGTCGGACGAGTCCACGTCGAGCGAGATGTCGTCGAGCGACCTGGCACTCTCGCGACCACCGGCCACCCGCTCGACGTCCGTCAGCTCCGACGCCTCCATGGTCAACGAGTAGCTCACCCTCGGGTCGAAGTCCGCAAAGAGGTCGACCCGGTCGAGGACGTCGGCGACGAGCTTCTTGAGGAAGATCCGTGGCGCGATGCCGACCCGGCCACCGAGCCGACCGGCGACCGCCGTGGCCAGATCGCCGACGTACCCGTCGTCGACGTGCGCCCGCACTCGGTCAGAGACCGAGCTGCCGTCGGCATACAAGTCACGGACCTTGATGCCGAGGGACACCAGCGAGTCGTGGTCGAAGCCGGGCAGTCGGATCTGCACCGCCCGCGGGTTGTCGAAGCGCGCGTCGGTCCCGAAGTCGGTCGCCAGCCGCTGCGCCAGCGGCGGCAGCCGCGGCGCCCCCGACGGTCCGTCGTAGAACGCCGGCGTGCCGGTCATCAGCAGGTACAGGCCGGGGAAGCGCCCGGCGTCGATCTCGTCGATGAGCTGCCGCAGAGCGTTGAAGGCCTTGTCCCGCACGTCGCCCCGCACCCGCTGGAGCGTCTCCACCTCGTCGAGGACGAGGACGAGCCCGGGGTGGCCGGCATCCCGCAGGACCGTCAACAGACCCTGCAGGAAGCCCAGGGCCCCGAAGTGGTCCAGCTCTCCGCGGATCCCGGCCGAGCGCTTCACCGACGCCGCGACCTGCGGCTGCCCGCCCATCCAGGCCGCCAGACCGTCGGCTGTCGCGCCGTCCCCGGTCTCGACCGCGGCCCGGTACCCGCGCAGCGCTGCCGCGAACACCGGCGTCCGGGAGCTGACCCCGGCGAGGCGCTGTTCGAGAAGGCGGTCGACCGCCTCGGCCAGCGCGCGCCCGCCAGCGGTCTCGAGGAACGGATCGGCCGCCAGCACGTCGGACTCCACCGTGAAGAGCCAGGAGTCGAGTATCGCCCGGAACGCACTCGGCGGGATCGACGCGGTCCGCAGCGACTGGGTGATCCTCCGGTAGACGGTCTCGAGCCGGTGCAGCGGCGTCTCCGTCTCGGAGATCTGCACCTCTGCCGCTGCGAAGCCGCGCCGCAGCGCCCGCTCGGCCAGGTGCCGGGTGAAGAACGTCTTGCCGGCGCCGTACTCACCGCGCACCGCCTTGAAGACCGCCCCGCCGTCGGCCACCGTGTCGAGCTCCGCGTCGAGCGAGGCCGTGAAGCGCTCGAGCCCGACCGCGAGCAGGTCCAGGCCGGACTCCGGCACCGTGCCCCGTCGCAGCGCACCGATGACCTCGCTCCGGCGGCGGTTGGAGACCTCGCCCGCCATCAGTGCACCCCGAACTGGTCCCGCAGCAGCCGCTCGTTGAGGATCACGGTGCGCGTGTGCGGGTCCGTCTCGATGACGGCATACCCCTCGACGTTGAGCAGCTGGGCGAGCTGGGCGAGGGCGCCGCGCAACCGCACCTCGCTGATGGCGAGGGCCGACGCGACGGCCGTCATCGGCAGGCGGGTCGACGGCGTCGAGCTGAGCGCATCGACAAGCGCCACGAGCTGCCCGTCCGTGACGATGACCCGCCCCGAGACCTTGCGTTGGGCGGCATACACCTCACTGGCGATGACCGAGCCACCCAGAGTCGGCCCGGCCGCGGGCGGTGTCACCGCGACGTTGGGGTGGTCGAAGAGCGTGGGGCCGAGGTCCGGCGCTTCCGGCTTCCGCGTGAGCTTCGATGCTCGTATGCCGCTGGGCTGGGTCGCGACGGTCGCCGTCGACCGGGAGGCCACCTCGGTCAGATCCCACCAGCTCGGCGTCTGCGGCGGCAGGAGCGGCAGGCCGAGCGGGTTGGTCGCCTCGTCCGGGACGAGCACCGCGACGGGGACCACCACCTCGGCCGCGCTCGCGCCACCGTGGTAGCCGGCCTTGAGCGGCCCGTAGCGCAGGCCCTCGCTCACCGCGAGAACGGCTCGTCCGTCGTCGGTGAGGACGCGTCGCCCGCTGACGACGACCTCGTCGTCCCCGACGATGCCGCTGACCGGGCGGGAGCGGTTGCTCGAGGCCTCGGGATGCGGGCGCATGGTGCCCATGCGGCGCTCGACGACGTGACCGTGGTCGGCCGTCATCACGACCGTGCGGCCGGCTGCGCGGGCTCTGGCCAGCAGTGGCTCCAGGTGCCTGACCGCATCCGCCGTCCAGACCGTCCCGGACGGGTCACTGCGGTCGAGGGCGTCGTCGATCGTGTTGAGCACGACCGTTACGAGGTCGACACCCGGGTCGTCGATGACCGTTCCCACGCCAGAGAGCAGCGCGCCGGGGGTCGTCGTGTCGACACCCTTCTTGTGGAAGAGCTGCGCGCGGATCTTGCCGACCTTCGCCGTGAGCTCGCCGTAGCCCGAGAGCTCAACGCCCTGCTGTCCGCGGGTCAGGCGGCCACACAGCAGGGACGCGCGGGAGACCTCGGTCAGCGAGGGCAGCACGGCGAATGCCGCGGCACGCCGGGCAGCCGATCCGCCGCCGGCAGGGTCGGGCAGCGCTGCCTCGATCCAGCCGAGACGGCCGGTCGCGTCGGTGAGGATCTCGGTCGCGGCAGCGGCGCTCATCCCGTCCATGACGAGCAGCAGGAGCGGGGCCCTGCGGGCCATCGGCAGGACGACCTTGGGCAGCAGCGCCTCCAGGTACCAGACGGTTCCGGCCTCCTCGGCGAGCCCGCCGGCCGCAGCCCCCGCGTCGGCGCTCGTGACGGCCGCGAGCCCAGAGGCAAACTCGCGTTCGCCCTCGTCGCGGCGGCGCATCGCCGCCTCGACGACGCGCCGCAGCGCGTCGGCAAGCTCGCCGTCGTCGACCCCGGTGGCAGCGTCGTTGATGGCAGCGTCGGCCCACGCGTCGTGGTCGAGGTGGCGCCGGGCTGCTGACGCCGTTGCAGCCAGGGAGCTGTTGGCCTCGCGGTCGGGCACGTTGAGCCAGCGCCACAGTCGAACCGCTGCCGAGAACGCGCCGACCTCGGGGGAGTCGCTCCGGCCGAGACGGTGCCGGGCCGCGAAGCCCCAGGCCGACTCGACGGCCTGGCTGGCGTCCGCGGACTGAGGGTGCACCAACTCCTTCGTCATGTCGTCGATGCCGCGGCGGAGTGCTTCGGCGAGCAGGCCGAGGCGGTGGAGGTAGCCACGAGGCAGCAGGTCGGAGTGGATCGCCAGATGGGTCGCCTCGACGCCCTGGAGAAGGGTTTCAGCACGGGCCAGGACGCGGGTGAGGTGGGCGGTCCTCAACGGGTCCTGGGCGAGGTCGGTGATGACGGCCGCGGCGGCTGCGCCGAGTGCGGCGATGGATGCCGGGGACGGCTTCGGCTGTCCGAACTGTGCGTCGAGCCGGGCCAGGCCGAGCTCGGCCTGGTGCTTCTGCTCGGGCAGGTCGCCGGCGACGTTCGTGAGCAGGTGGGCGACGAGTCCGACCGGCACGAGATCGGCGACGTTACCGCGCGCGAGCAGCGCCCGCACGGGCGCCGCCGCCGTCCCGGAGTTCTCGGCGAGCCAGTCGAGCAGGGCGTCGGCAAGGGTGTCGCCGTGCTCGCTGCGCAGGTCGGCCAGTGCCTGCACGGACTGGGGACGGATGGCCCAGTCGAGGACCGTGATCGCATCGACCACGTCGCCGGCCAGGCCGAGGGCGACGTGGGCTGCCGCGCCGAGCGCGTGCGCCCGGGTCAGGACGCCTGCCGGGGCGGCGGGCCAGCCCTCGTCGGGCGCGGCGGCCAGCAGCTGGACCGCGAGCTCCCGGTTGCCGGGTGCCGTCGTCAGGGCGGGGTCGACGCCGGTCGCCTGGAAACGGTGCCGGACGGCCTCCCACGGGTCGGGGCGGCGCAGCCGCTGCCAGGCGAAGTGCGCCAGGACGCCGGCCCCCAGGTCGTCGTCGGTCCGGTCGGTGAGCACCACCATCCAGTCGCCCTCGACGTGCTCGAGCAACGCCTCACGGACGGCGAGGGCGGACTCGGCTGCCCGGATCCGCACCAGCTGGCCGTCGTGGGTGACGTCCTGCTCGGCCCCGAGGTCCGGCCTCGCCATGAGGCCGATGACTCCGGAGGTGTAGTTGCCCCGCTTGGCCTCCTCGATCATGGCGAACGTCGTCGCGACCGTCGCCGGCGGCGGAGGCGAGGCGCGCGGGGTGCTCACGGTCATCCGCGGACCTGCCACGACACGTCGACGGACACATCGTGGTGCTCGGCGAGGAACGCGCGGACGTGGGCGAGCAGCTCCTCGTCGCTGCCCCCGGCAGGCCGTATGCCGTGACCGGCACCCGAGCCGACCCCCGGCCCAGGTCTCGGCGGGTCGGGTGGGGACGGGTCGGCGTCGGGCCCGGGGACCGGCGGTACCTCGGGCCCTGGACCAGGCCCGGGACCAGGCCCGGTCTGGAGCCACCCGAAGGCGTCATCGTCGGCGCGCCTGAGGGCCGGCCCAGCGGCGGCGACGATCTCGTCGGACGACAGGGCGTCGCGCAGCCGGTTGATGGCGTCCGCCGCCGATGCCGCTCGGACCCCCTCGCCGTCCATCGCCGTCAGAAGCGGAGTCAGCCGCGGCCACGGGAATCCCGTGATGGCGTCGCTGACGGTCCGGGCCGAGGCGAGCGACCTCCCGGCGGCGGTCGACCCGGCTCCCAGGCCGGCGGCGCCGATCGCCCGAACCAACGCGACCCCGTCGAGGTGGCGCACCCGCGCGACGAGCTCCGCCGTGGCTCGCGCGGTCGTCAGGCGCTCGCCCACGCCTGCAACGGCAGCGTTGGTGGGCAGGCCGAGTCGTCCGTATGCGCTCTCGAGCGCACTCACGAGACCGGGTGCGTCCTGGCCGAGTTCGCGTGCCTTCGTCGTGCTGCTCGTGACGAGGTCGGCCACCGCGGACGCGGTCAGGTGGGGGGAGACGTTGACGCCGAACAGCGCCGCGGCGGTGCTGCGGGCCGCGTCCCACTCCGCCGGGGTCGGCATGGGCTGGGTCCGCAGCTCCATCCCCGGCGTCAGGGAGCCGGGGTCGGGCACCGTCGACAGCGGCGACCCGTGCTGGAACCAGGCCCGCTGACGCAGGGCCGCCCAGGTGAGGATGACAAGGTCACCGACCTCGGGGCGGAGGCCCTGGGCCGGCTGCACCGCATCGAGCCAGCGCCGCAGCTCGGCGACCGTGACCGGGGCGAACGGGTCCGTGCCCGCCTCCTGCTGGCGGCGTCCGAGCGACTTCTCGATCTCCTGGCTCCACGGCGTGAAGCGGTCGTCCTGGAGGATGTAGTGCATCTCCGCGGCCGTGCCGACCCCGAGCGGCCCGACGACCCGGCGCACGGACTGCTGGTCTCCCTGCAGCTCCACCCGTCGGTCGCGGTCGGCGACGGCGCGGGCCACGTGAGCGGCCACCGCCTTGAGCCCTCCGACCTTGACCTCCACGTCGCCCGGCTCGAAGTGCGGGTGCCCGGGGTAGGTCGCATCGAACGCCTGGGCGAGCAGCTTCCCGAAGGCCGCGCTCAACGTCGCGCCGACCGGGCGTTGCGGGACGAACGTCTTGTCGAGCGAGACCAGGAGCCGGTCGTGCCCGGCGTCGTCGACGAGGACACCGGCTCGTTCGGCAGCAGCTCCGTAGGCCTGCTGGATCGCGTCCTCGAGGCTGCGACGCAGCGTGTTGCGGTTGGACTCGAGGATGTTCCGGGCCAGGGCCCGGTCCTGTTCGCCCAGGTGGTCGGCGTGGCTCTGCCACCGATCCCCCGCCCCGTCCAGCAGCCACCCGAGGATGACGAGCCGGCGCAGGTCCCGCATCGTCTCCTCGGACAGGAAGCGGGGCAGCCACACGAGGGTCCGCGTCTGGACGCCGCGGGCCACCATCGCGTCGAGCCGCTCGAGGTCCTCGCGGGTCGAGTGGCCGGCCTCGTCAAAGGGGTGGTCGATGACGACCCGCCAGGTGCCCTCGTTGGCGAGGAAGTGGTCGTCGGAGAGCCAGCCACTGTCGCGGACGTTGCCGAAGAGCACGTCGACGGTGCGTTTCGACCCCCGTCAGACGATCTCCTGCCGGTGGGCGCCCTGCATGTCGGGCCTTCCGAGCTCGAGACCCAGCGTCTCGCTGACGAGCGACTTGACCAGCTCGCGGCGCCGGCCCTCGTTCTCCTCGCCCTTGGCCCGCTCGACGATCGACTCGTGGTCGACGTTGGACAGCTGCACGCGGATCGTCGGGTTGGCGTCGCCTCCGTCGAGGTGGATCTCCGGGACGTCGCGGGCCCATGTGCGCACCTTGGAGAGCACGACGCTGGCCTCGCCACCGGGCAGGGGGGAGACGATCGAGCCGTGGTTGAGCGACGCCAGGCGGGCACCGGTCAGCGCCTTAGAGCGGGCACGTTGTGCGCCACGGCCGACAGCAGCAGGGTCTTGGCCAGCCGGTCGTCGACCACATAGGCGACGGGAAGCGTCTCGGGCCCCTCCCGGGCCTGCCGCTCGTCGACATCGTGGGTGGCGAGCAGGATCGGCCGCAGCTTCTCCGCGTAGAGCCGGCGGGCCGAGGCGAAGAGGGCCGCCGCATCCGGGTCCAGAGCCGGCCCGGTCGAGCCGTGCACGATGTAGTCGAACGCGTCCCCGACGGGCAGGACGGACTCGACGGTCAGGCTGTCGCGCCGGTCGACGAGCATCTGCTGCATGACCTTCAGGGCGGTGCGCTCGCGCTGCATGACGCTGGCGAGCGACCGCAGCGTCGAGACCAGCGCGGGCGAGAAGGGGTAGGTCAGCCGGAAGGCCTGCTCGTCGGCGCCGCGGTGCCGCGCGTCGGTGTTGACGCCGTCCAGGAGCACGTCCCAGACCTTCGGGCTGCGGTCGATGCCCTGGAACGCGGCGTCGAGCACGTCCTGAGCCTGCCGGTTCTGGGGACGGAGCAGCCGCCGGTTGGCGACGTACGGCAGGTTGTCGTCGCCGAGGACGACGGTGGCGAACCGGCCCTCCTGGTGCTTGAACGCACGGTCGAGAGCCTCCTGCTCGGCGCCGCTCGCACCGGAGTCGGCGAACCACCGCCGCAGGTCCAGCTGGCGGGCGACAAAGGAGACGAGCGGGATCGCGCGCTGGCCGACCGACGACTCGACGAGCTTGGTCAGCTTCTGCGACTCGCGGCCGAAGAACTCCTTGTCTTGCACCGAGAAGGCGAGCCAGAGCACCAGCTCGTCGAGGAAGAGGACGACCGCGTCGTAGCCGAGTCCCTTGGCGTGGCTGGCGATCGCCGCCAGCCCCGTGTCGAGGTCGACGTACTCGGCGCTCAGCGGGAAGGCCGAGTAGTGCGTCGTGACCAGAGCGGTCACCAGCCGCTGACGTTGCTCCGACGCCGGTGCCGCCGCCCTCGCCGCGGCGTAGGTCTCGGCGTTCCACGTGCCCTTGCCGAGCACGGCCGCCCACGGGTCGGCCGAGCCACCCGACGCATCGCTCCCGCCCAGGGCGGCGAAGAACGCGTCGTCCCCCGTCCGGCGACGCATGCCCTCGGCGTCGTCGAGGAGCTTGTCCGACTTGTGGAGCGCCGGGAGCAGCGCGCCCGGGTGCCGCTGCTTCACCTGACGCAGGTAGCCCTCGAAGAGCGCCTGCTCCATCGTCCTGGCCCCGAGCAGGTGAAAGGCCAGCGGCAGGACCGTGCGGTCGCGAAGACCCGGGTCGTGCTCGACGATGACCTTCTGCAGCTCCTGCTTGGCCCGGGGGGCCGGCTCTTGCTCGAGCAGAGCGTGGAGCACGGCCATGAAGTGCGACTTGCCAGACCCGAACGAGCCGGTCAGGAACGCGCCCCGGCTGATCCCCGACCCGATCGCCTCGCTGACCAGACCGAGGGCCGTGTCAAAGGCGACCGCGAGCGCCGGGGTGACCACGTAGTCGTCGACGGTCCGGCTGGCGACGGCGTGCCCGACCGAGTCGGTCAGCCGCAGGACGTAGTCCTCCGCCCCGCGTGCTCGGGGATGGCGATGACGTCCCGCAGCAGGGTGCTCACGTTGACTCCTTCTTCCGTCGGCCGCGGGTGGGTGCGGCCGGTCGCCAGGCCTTCAGCTCGTCGATGGTCGCACCGACCTGTGACGCTCGGGACCGCAGCTGCTCGGCGCAGAACTCGGCGAGGTTGACCTGATAGGTGGGGTCGATCTCGTCGTGCCATTGAGCCACCCACGGCTGCAGCTCGGCCAGCCCCGCGACGAGGGGGACCAGCCGCTCGTCGTCCCAGCCCTCCGACTCCCGCTCGCCGATGACCGTGGCCAGCGCGAGGGCCTGCTGCGCGTGGTCCCAACCCGCCCAACCGAGCAGCGGCGTCGGGTCGGTCTCCCGGCCCGCGTCCGGGTAGAGGATGAAACCCTCCTTGGGGACGTCGAGCTTCCCGCGGTGCTGCCACCACGACGGCCTGCGGAAGTCGAGGTTCGTGTGCTTCGGCGGCACCGGGATCGTCCCGACCCTCTCGCCGGCGTCCTCCCTCCGCTGGAGTTTCCACGTGTCCTCCCAGGCCTCGCGCTTGCGCAGGCCGGAGTCCTTGAGCCGGTATGCCGCCAGGAACGGCACGCTCTCATCGGCCAGCACCGCCGTTAGCGAGGCCGCGACGGACCGGTCCATGCGGTCCGACCACAGTTCGAGCACCGAGACAAGAGCGGCATCCCGAGAGACGAGGTCCGCGAGCTGCCCGACAGACCTCGGCACTGGACGGCCCTGGGCGTCGTGCCAGTACGCCCTGTCCTCGAGGCGGTCGAGCAGCCAGCCGCGCAGGGCCCGCTCGACCTGCTTGTCCCACGGCTCGGTCGCCCACCGCCGCTTGTGCTCCGGCTTCTCGAGCAGCCGAATGGATGGATTGGACTCGATGAGATCGAGCCGGCGCTGGACGAGGTCGCGGTATGCCGCCGGCCAGCGTGACGGGATTTGCGTGACCGGCGTCGAGCCGTGCCGGGCGAACCACGCCGTCTCCTCCTCGCCGGCCTCCACCTTGCGGGCCAGCGCGATCTCGAAGGCCCGCTCACCGAGTGCCAACTGCGGCAGGTCATCGCCGGGGTAGGTCAGGTCATCGTCGAGAAGCCCATAGAGCGGGTACACCCCCCAGTCGAGCTCCTCCTGCAGGACGACGAGCTGCCCACGAAGAGAACGAGACTCGCCCTCGGCGGTGGACAAGGCATCGACTGGGTACCGCCTGGGCCGCGACCGCCGACGGGCTCGACCCCGAAAACCGTTGCGCAAGCTCGTCGAGCAGACGCCCCCGCTCAAGCGGCAGCGCCGCGGGCAGCGGGAAATCCTTGAGCGTCGTCCCGGTGAACTCGTAGAAGTCCTCCCATGGAACCTGCGTCTGGCGGGCGCCCTTGCTGTCGACCGTGCTGCCCTTGTTGTGGCTGTTCTGCTTGAGCCAGAAGCAGGCGGTCGAAGAGTTGAGGACCCCGAGGAGTGCGAGGTGGTCGTCCTCCGTCGCCTCCTTCGGCAACTTGACGACGTCGGCCCAGCGATTGAACGCCTTCCCTCCGCGGTCAAGGACAAAGTGATTGTGTGTAGAAACGCCTGCCCAACTGATGGATAGCGGGACACGGAAGCGGTTCGTGAAGAACATCGAGTATTCGAACCATGTCAGTTTTCGCTCCAGCTGGGTCTTGCCGTAGGCGACGCGTTCGGCCAGGTCAAATCGGTACGGCCATAGGAAGCGTTGTGTGCCCGGGTCGAGCTCTGCCTTAAGGGTCGCGGGGTTATAGGGCCAAAGTGCGGCATCGGGCGTCTGGATCGTCCAATCGCGAACGTTGCCCCCCGCTACAAGCGGCAACGTGTTGGCCACCGGGACCGCCCACCGCCGCAGTGCGCCCTCGCCGACGAGATAGACCTCGTCTGCGCGGGTGACGACACCGCTACCCAAATCTGCAACCACGGTCTGTAGTCGACGAGAACCCGCGGTCTCCACTGCGGCTAGAAGGTCGGAGGCGCCCCCGCCGGAAAGGCTCCAAGGGTGCGTAGCGAGTGCCTGCCGCGGCAGAGCCTCCAAGGTCGTCCACTGCTCGTTCCCCGCATAGCGGCCCGAGAGTTGGTCCACAATGGATCTCCACACGAGTCCCTCAGCCGGATCGGCTGGCTGGCCCGGCTCGCCGCGAACACCGAGGACTGCCTTCACCGTCGAGCCGACAGGTGCCTGGGATCGCGCCACAAGAATCACAGTTGGTGTGCCGTGCCCGGGGATATAAGCCCCCGAAGTATCGACCACGAGGCGCAGGTCCTGACGTGCGAGGAAGTCCTCAATGAGCCTGGAACCAAACTCACGCTTCATGAACGAGTTCGACGTGATCTGCCCTGTCCACCCGGTGTCGCTTGCCAGCGTGATGGGACCACCTTGTTGCCACGAGTATGGGACCACTTGGAGGTGTCAGTGAGCATGCTGGGCCTGCCTGTTGGTGTCAACTGGTGTGTGCGGTGTTTCCGCGGATGC
>JAABVA010006227.1_pt1 | contig 10611 bp, 10 predicted proteins | sample 5560331 | NCBI WGS metagenome assembly JAABVA01 (sample SAMN12812661, study PRJNA571458) | rock metagenome | isolation source: Antarctica rocks | place: Antarctica: Victoria Land, Mt New Zealand sud | collected 2016-01-07 | reverse complement strand
TCATTTGTTAACAATGTTATAATTTGTTGTGATGATTACATGAATTCTTCTTCAAAGAACTTAACGTTGCTTCATATATGTTAGTGAAGATGATTAATATTTTTGCATTAATGCTATTGTCAAGAAATCTTTAATATGAAAGTATTGAAGAGACAACGTCTTGAACTATTCAAGATTGACTCAAATGATTAAAAATATTCTTTCATGTTTAATATTCTTTGTAAATATTGAAAGAATATTCAGTCTTGCAAGAAGAGTTTATTAATGAAATCAATCATAAATGACTTTAGAATCAGTTGAATAAATAATGCTTCTTAAGTATTATAATCATATCATGAACTTGAATTCTGAAAAGACTATCATCAAAGCATGAAATATTTATTGCAGAGAAAAAGATGAAGATAATGCAATTGATGAATCTGATGATTCTTTCAAAACAGATTTGCAAAATGTTTTACATTTTATTAATGTTTTTGACTGGCAACGAGATTCATCTGTACGTGATGTCGACTACGAATCTTTTGATTCTATTCTGTGTTCGAATAGAAGTTAGAAGAGTCAAGAGATCTCAATTTGACGCAGTTCAAACGATGTTAGAACATTGCATGATCAGAAAAGTCATCATGCAAAGTTTTCACTCACGTGACAACATCTTCTCTAACAATCACAATCGATCTACAAAGAAGATTAATGACATGTCGATGTTGATAAGAGATGAAAAGATACTGCTAGTGATTAAACAACTCAGGTGAAGAGTCTGAGAGTTGTGACTACAAGTGATTGAAGAATTTGCAACTCGTTGACTGCGTTGATATCGAAACGTCTTCATCACATTGACAGTGTCGTCGAGTAATTGATGAAAAGATATCAGATAGAATAGTCATCTTAAGTATTGAGAGTCGTGATTACAGTGCTCGAAGAAGTAGTGACTCGTCGATCACACTGATATACTGAAGAGACTTGAGCTCATCTTCTTTACTTGACGTCAAGTCATTCATCTGTCTACGTGAAAAATCAAGAGCTCAAGAGAATGATCAGAATACATTCTCTTTCATTGATCAGAGTCAAACATCAAACGATTGCGATTGCACGTTTATACTAATAATTCATTCAACGTCTACGTGACATAAGTCAAATCAAGAGAAGAAAAGAGTTACTCAATACAATTACATTCTATCTTCTCATCATGTGCATCTCTCTTTCATCACATATTTCTCTGCGCAATGAATGACAATCATTGAGTAAGAGAACACAGCTCTACGTACGTTACAATTACAAGCATCACGAATGCAAAGAAAACGTCTTTCGTCTTTGAATCGAGAATTGAATCGAAACATCGTTGTATAGAATATCATCAATGAAGAGCAGAGCAAAGACGATGCGTCATAAATGAACAACACAGACACTCATTAAGAGTTTACTCAAGCATCACGCGCTGAATAGAAGCTATAGATTCATTACTTGATAACACAGTGTCAATCTTATTGTTTTGACTGCGCGAAGCAGTTGTATAGACGACGAGTGATTTTCTCTCTCAGAGAGTTTTGTTCACTCGATATAAATAGCATAAAGTTTCTCATGAGTCGAGTCTAAATCGATGTCACAAGAATGTATGAATTACAATTACAATTACAATTACAATTACAATTACAATTACAATTTTATTAATGTTTAAATGTTTAATATCATTTCATTTGAAGTTGTTTTTACATTGTCAATGTATGTAATATGATAATACACTTATGAGATAATGCAAAAAGATAATGCAGTTCATAGAGTGTATTGCTATGTTAAATAGCTTGATTTAATCAAGTTATTGTGAATGCTATTTCTATTCATGATTCAACTGAATTTCAAGATTGCACATTAAAGTCTTCATGAATATCAAATCTTTCTGCTGAAGAATTACTTGCTTGACATGAATAGCAAAAAGATTACTATCTGCATATGTAAAGCATAATATCAGTAAGTGTTGTAAAATATCAAGAATAATGCAAATGAGTAATGCATTTACTGATAAGAAATTTACATAGAAATGCTTCTGTAACTTTTTGAAAAACAAGCAGAGTTGAAGTTTGAATTCTGTAATTCTCATCGCTCATTTTCTGATTAAGTTGATTCATATCAGTCTTATTCTGAAGAATTTTTTATACTAATCTTTTGAATGAAATCTTAAATATTAATAAATTTGCATCTTTTTGATAACGATGAATTTCTTGAAGAACGATGATTTCTGACTTTTATTTTCTCTTTGTCTGTCGCAATAAATTAGCTGTTGATTGCTTGATTAGACTGATCGTCGAGTCGAGTTTCGAATTGACATTTTGAATTTGACTCGACTTGAAGTCGAGTTGCTCACATTTTCAACTCAACTCGAGTCGAGTTGAGCATATTTTCAACTCGACTCGACTCGACTCGACTAGAAATCGAGTCAACTCGACTTGACTCATTAAGAACTCAAGCTTGATGTCAAGAGAGTTAAATATAGAAATTTAGAACAATATGTTCGCTTGTTCTTTGCATTATCTTTTTGCATTATTTATTGCATCGTCTATATATTGCATTAGCTTTTCGCATTACTCATTACATCGTCTATATACTATCTTCAAGCTATTAACAACTATTGTTGTTAATACAAACTATTCTATAAAATGTCTAGTTCGTTGACAACTTTCAATCTGTCTGACGAAAGCGTTTCGCATAGTTCATCTTCAGATAGTCTTCATTCTGAAGACTTCGCAAGTCAAGTTCAATGATCTATAAATTCTTCACATCATTCTGAAAAGATGAAGACTAGACAAGAAGCGATTGACAAAATTCAGCAGAATTTTTCACAGCTCAAGCTAAGAGAGAATAGCGAGTATGTTCAATGAACTTTGAATACAGATAGCTCTTTTCTACAATGATGATCTCAAATCTCTGTTGTCGAAAGTATTTAAAACAAGACTTAAAAAAAGATAGACAATTCGCTCTGATTCAAAAAGACTACAGGCGATAAGCAATCTGATATATGAAATCACTTTATACAGTTAACTTCGATTGTTGAAGAATTGTCTAAAATCTCATGCAAAATCTGCAATAAGATTATGAATCATTCTACAGCTTTTGATAGCTTTAACACGTCTGCTATGAAAAAGCATCTTGAATCAGACTTTTGCACAGCGACAGAGCGAAAACGCGAACACTTGCAATCACAAGTTGAACTGACTTTCGAACGAGTAAGTCATATCTGATAATGCAAATTGATAATGCAAAATTGACAAATTATTAGAAGAAAAGTCATATCGAGTTAATCTCTGTCTTCAATCAAGAGAATTAAGAAGATCAATTATGCAAAATCTTTGTTAACTTGAATCTATTCTTTCGAATCGTTGATAACGAGCAATTTCGAAAGCTGCTACAAATGCTTCGTTCAGATCTGCAGATTGCACATTGCACAAAGATGATAATCATGATTCTCTCACACTATAAGAAGATTTGTGATAAGATCAGATCAAATCTTACAGAGTCACGACGTGTCTCTATTGCTTTGAACGCATGATCTAGTTCTCAAAGAGTAGCGTACTTGAAAGTGTTGATATACTGATTCGATGTCAAATTTCAGTTTCGTAAACATCTTATTGAATTTACGTCTCTCAATATTGAGCATATCAATCATCAATTGATGATGAAGCTAATGAAAATTCTGAAGAACTACGCTATTAAGAACAAGCTTTTCAAGATTGTTATTGATAATGCAAGCAATAATAGTATCTTGAAAGAGAAACTTGAAAAGATCATGAGTCATCGCGAGTTTCGATGAGACAGAACACAAAATTTCATTAATTGCTTGACTCACATCATCAATCTTGTGACTCAAGATTTTATTCAAGCTCTTGAATCGAAGACAATAGCTGATAATGTTATTGCTCAATTAAAGAATGATCAAGTGCAAGATATTTATGATCATTCTCGTTGAATGACAGTATAGATGTAAACTGCTTGTCATCAATAATGAAATTCAACGTGAATTCTATACACATTAGTGATTGTATTTTCGTTGATAACAATTCTCAACTGTTCTTCTCTCTCAAGTCAGATTTCAACTTCTTTCTACATCTTGCTGAAGCATGAACAGATTCGAAGTCGTTTGATATCAATTCTTCAATCGAGCTTGAATCATTCTAGCACAGAGATAAGCTGATGATACTTGAGATAAGTGCAATAGATAATGATTATGCTTATCTCGCACTCATGACTCTTTCGTTTGATCATGTGCATAGCTGCGAGATAGTCTTTTGATATATCTCACACTAATATGTAAAGCGATGACTAGATTATATCATAAATTCAATGAAGTCTTGAGAGTAAAGAACGCACGAAGAAATAAAGATTGCAGAAAGTAAACAAGAACATGAATAAAACTAACTTTCAATTCAATTTTTATTTGACTCGAATCTTGACTCAATCAGAACTAGATTGTTTCTAGATGCGCTCAAACTCATATTTTCTGCATCACTTTTTGACATTGAATATATAGTTATCTGATGCTTTGACGACGTTATGTTGATGACATTGTGTTAACACAAGACGAGGCAGATTCTCTCATCTCACTCGTCTCTAAGTACATCTGATGATGAGCAATTCAATGTGTCTTTAAGTGCATCTGATGAGAAATCTCAATGCTCTGAATTTTATTTCAGATTAAAAGTCATCAGTCTGAAGTTTCTTTACGTGAATGCAGCTACTTAGATCACATCTTCAACTGACGAGCGCGATAGAACAGTCATCTTCATCACATCTACAGATTGCACAACGTTTCGTTTAACATTCAAGCAGACTTTCGATGATATTGAAAGTTGAAGTCGTTTATCACTCATCTCTCGTCGTTGAAAGATGTCGCACGAAACGAACTCGTCTCTCAGTCGCAAAATCTCGTCATCACTTATTTTTTTCTCTGACGATAGATTTATTTCATCGAAAGTTTGTTGAAAGAGACGCAGAATCTTGATAGACAGTGAGTTGCTATCGTCTAGTCTTGTGAGTTCTTGAGACTCAAGATCTTCGCTAGATTTGAATATTATGAATAGTACTTGATACAAGAAGTATGTTCTTTATTGTTCATCATCGTCGTGTGAAAGCTTCAATGCATCAATCAATGATGCAGAGCAAGTTTCTGCATACGAGTCTGACAACGAGAACAGTCAAATGCAATATCTCTCTCAAGTCGACATATTGACTGATGAGCGCGATAGAACAGTCATCTTCGTCACAACTACAAATTGCACATCGTTTCGTTTAACGCTCAAGCAGACTTTCAATGACAGTCAAATGCAATATTTCTCTCAAGTCAACATAGTCACATCATCGACAGAAACATCAATATTCGCGAGCAAAGATGAACGTCTGACGTGTTCGAATTTGAAAAGCGTCTGTCGAGAAACTATTAGCTCACTCGTCTTATATCATCAGATTTCATGCACATCAACATCATTATTCGTTTCATCATCAACAGCTTCATCGATCGTTGAAATCTGACATGCACACGTAAGTCGTAGATGACGTGAATTACGAGAACGTTTAGAGCGCAAGACTTCGTATGCGAAAAAACATTCTAAAAAAAGACGATGATTCTGAATAAAATATGATCACATCTTTCACAGCATGTATCAAGCAGAATCTGAATGAGATCTGAATTGACAAGATCGAAGTGAGCAAGATCTGAGCAAAATCTGAGTGAGCAAGATCTGAGTCAGATCTGAGCGAGACGTAGACAAGATCAAAGACAAAGACAGCGAATGTAAGACTGTTTAACTACTGTATTAAATGCTACTAAATACTACTATTACTATGTTACAAGCGAAAGCAGACATTTGATTTACTATCACTGCAATATACTACTTATCATTGATGACATTGCATATGAATGAATCAATGTTTCGTAGAAAGATTTCTCGACAGTAGCTTTGAATTTGTATAATCAATATTGATTGACATCGCTGATACGAGACGATTTCGAGCTCGAGACTAGTTGAAATGTCGACGTTATATAGTTTACTTTATTCAGTTTGTTAAAACTTCAAGTTGCATCTCAACTGTCTACTGTAGTGATCTCTCATACGCTTTTGTTATCAATTATACTAATGAATTTGTAGATTTAACTATTATTGTTTCTAAGTATGCTTGCAATCAGTCAACGCAAATCAATGATCATACTACTAGCTATCGAATAATTCTTCAATGTCATCTTTCTCGCGCAATACATCGATATTTATTGCATGATCATTTCGCTGTTTAAACGTTTCATACTTCTCTGCATCTGCTAGTATTGAGTCGTTTTTAGAATTTCTAGTATATCACAGACGTTCATCTGACTTCAGTCTCAACTTCTTCATCAGTTGTGATCAAGTTCAATTTCACTGTGTCTGATATTTCTTTATCTTCATCTTCTTCTTTCTCACTGTCAGCTTGTACGAGTGAATCTTCATCTCTTCATCGAAAGTTGCATCGTTCAGACTCAAGCTTTGATCATCAATTCAATCTTGAGATGTACTCGTTTGTTTGTTGTTCTTGACTGACGTGCTCTCTCTTTTCGCTCTAGATTCTGCTGCGAGCTGAGAGTTTGTTAGAATCGACTGTACATTGAAATTCTATCAATCAACTATTAGTTTAAACGTCTATTATCAATTCATTTTGACTGAGAGTGATTCACTGAACGAAGCGTGATGATGATCAGAAGAACAACTCATGTTTCACTTACGTTCATCTGTTTTCGAGTGCTTTCTATGTCGTCGTTATTCTCATAATCATCGATTTTCAATAACACTTTATCGCTCTTCTTGATCATTCTATTCAAACTCTTTCACTGATCATTCATCTCATCTTTCGAAAGATCATTACAGAATGTTGCATATTCATTGAGAACAGAAGTGATATTGAGAATTTCTCTTACATCTTCTCTTTCAACAAGTTTCATGATTCAAGTATGAAGAAGTAATAGTATCGCGTCTTGATGAGCAATGATTTGCTCATTTCAAGTTGTCATTAAACATCGTCAGTCAGCTATAATGATCAGCATACTGTCATTTTTGTGTCTGATGTGTAAATTTCGATTGATCTGCAAGACTTACACAAAGATTTCAGACTCTTGAACTTTGCAAGTATGCATGTTTTTATCTGTCACTCTCGAATGCAGTGAACTATCATTGCTGAGGCGAAAGTGATCAGAGATATCAATAAAACATTGAAGAATTCTCTGATATGATCTTGACTTGTAAACAACTCTCTTTCTCGAGTAAATGTCGTTCTGACAAGCATCATTGCAATGATTGAGACAAGAAATCTTTGTTTCGATGACTGTGTCACGATTAGTCAACATCTTCTAATCAAGATGTTGTCTCATCTTCACGCATGTATAATTATCATTCTGTAACAAGATCTGTGTCGCTTGTTGAATCGCTTTCTCGTTGCAATACTGTTATCAATTATATACGTTTGATACTATTTCTTGAATCTCAAACATCACGTGATCTCGTCATATTTCGAAGCAGTCATACATCTGTTGATGTCAGTGAGTTAAATATCTTGAGAAATTCTGTTGCTTATCTGACGCGCTTCGTGAGACGTGAGAATGAAGTCAACTCTATAGCGCGAGTTGTTCATCAATGTTTTCAGACGTTCAATCATATTGATTCATATCTTACAAATCTGATCATTAAGTCATGACTTGATGTTATTCAATCATGACGTGATCTTCTTACTCGCTCGATCACTCAGAATTCAAGCTTGAATGTAGAGCAGACAATTCTTTATCACTGACGCATGCTTTTTAGTGAATATTTCTCTTTCTCGTCGTTTTACGCTCGATTATAGATAGATTCTTTTAATAACTGAACTTTCATAGCTCTGTTTCAATTTCTTTGACTCGTTCTTCATGAGCTTCTGTTGTCGAGAACGATCAATCTGAGATGACTTGAAAGATGTCGACTTGAACGATTGATTTTGACTGCTTGACTTGTCACGTCATTGATGATGAGCGATGCGCTTCTTATCGCGATGACGTTGTCGCTTTTTGAAGTGCTGAATCATTGATGTTGATTGTGTCTCTTTCTTCGTCAGTACTTGATACGCTGAAAGACGTGAGAAGTCTGACACTCATTCGCACATCACTCTCATCAAACGTCAATTCATTTATATCGCTATTCAAGTATTCTTCGTATCTATTGTCACTATAGTGATCGTTGTTCAACGAGTCTCTGAAGCGCTTTGAATGTTTCGAACCTGTAGTTCTCGAGATGATGTCTCGTTTCGTCTGTCAGCTCTGATATCAGCTGCAGTTCTATCTTTAGAGTTTATGAAAACTGAAGTACGTACACTATGACTTGAGCTCATGACGAAAACGCGAGACATTCTCAATATTGTGAGAAAGTTGTTGATTGTTGAAGCAATAGAAGCTGCAGTCGAAGTGACAGTAGATAGTATAGTTAATAACTAATATTTGAAAATACAGAGCGATGATGTGATGTATTGATGAGAGATATCAATACTATAGTTGAGGGAAAAACTTGAGTGAATAAACAAACGACACATTCACATGTTATATTAGCAGAGTTTTGACGAGCTAGCTGAGAGATGTTGATTCAAACATTCTCTACGACGATTAAACGATCGATTCAATGAACATCAAATCAATCAAATATTGTTACTTTCTTAGTCATGTGTTTCATAGTTGTTATAAGACACAGTGACTTGAACAATTCTGTTTTCAACTCGCTTGCTTGCTCGATCGTCGAATGTTACGTTTTCTGATGATGATGATGCGCTCTTTCTTCGCGTTTTAATATGCAAAGCAGTTAGTTGAATAGCATCAAAATGAGTTATGAATACATACTGATCTTTGAGATCACTTCGCTTCTTCTAATGATGAAGCAGAATCATAAGAATTTCTTCGTATGCATTTCTGTAAGAGTTGCTTTTCATTCTCGTTCGTTTGTTATGCTGATGTTCGCTGTATCATCACGTTCATAAAAAATTGTATATTTTCTTTTTTTATAGCTCAACTTCAGACTTATTAAATCTATAAAAGTCGTAAAGTTCAAGTCATTGATCTCAATCACGCTCTTTGCAGTGTCAGATACTAGTAGATCTTGTGATCTGCAACAGATACTATCAAAGATATCACGATGAACTTGAATCATGATGTTTTGTACTGTCTTGACAGATTCATGCATATCGATGTTGTTGATCGAAGAAGAACTCGTACTCGAAGAATTTGATATGCTAGATGATGTCACTATGTGCTGAATTTCATTCACAGACGCTACTGTTCAAGTTTTGACTCGTCTTCTCTTATTGTAGTTGCATCGTTGTGTTATAAAGACAAGACATTTGTCTCTTTGAGATTTTGAAATGTTGTTGAAGACATCAGTGAATTGTTTATATACATCTGCAAAGATTTGATCAAGAAGGCTTTTGACTTTGCGTGTGTTTAACCTGACTTCTAGAATATCTAACTTGTTCATTTCACGTTGTAGATGACTCAAGATAAGAAGATATACTGATTCATCTATTTCTAGTCGAGATCGTATGATATTTTCAGATCATGTCGTCGAATCAAGAGTCTCGTTAGTCATTGCTTTAATCATGTTGAGTGTTATTGTAGTTGTTGTTTACATTCAAGTCAATAAATCTAGTGTAGTGAGCGACTTTCGCGTTCGTGTTCTACACTAGAGCTAGTCAATAATGATCGACCTTAGTGATTCATTGAATCTAGATTCGATTCAATGAATCTAGTACTATCTCATATCAATTATCGTTCATCTAAGAACATTGACATGCTTCATTTCTTCAACATAGATCAATCGCAGTGAGACTTAAGATATAATATCATACAAGTACAGTTTGTTGAGCATTTATATAATTTCACGTCATTAATATGATATTACTACTATATATCACTAACAATAAAAGTTCTACAAATATTGAGACGTGATGTGAGAAGTAATTGAATGTAGAGTGACAGTTCTCATGCTTCTTACTTCATCTTCGTTTGAAAAGACATATTTTCTTTATCATTCATTAATTGCAAAGATTAGTAAGCTACGAATATTCATCTTTCATTCTTCAAGAAGTTCATATCGTCTGACAGAGATCATTCTACACTATATAAATCTCAAATATCTGTCTCAGTTATTCTTCTTTTTTACACATCATCAAATCATCTTTCTTCTTCTTCTTAATTTTATCTCTTATCTTTTTCCCTTAATATATAACAGTGAATTATTGTATCAACACATATATTCTCTTCTTTTCTCGTTTAGTCTTTCTAGTAATCTAGTTTTTATCTTCGATAACATATTCTTTCTGTCAAGTTTGTGCTGAATTGAAACGTAGTATAGATCTTTAAGACTGAAATTCTAAGATTTCAGAGACTTTTCAATTAACTCATCGAGATTGAAAGAATATTTCTTCAAAGCGCTTCTTTTGAATCGTATTGTCAATCATGAACAACAGCGTCTTTGTGTCACGGACTGAGGGCTGGATGGAACCAGGATGGAATTCTAATAACTAGATTTTAGATACAAGACGTTGCACGAAGAAGAAAGGAAAGAAAGAGATCATTCAGAGGTTCTT
>JAABVA010006226.1_pt1 | contig 10613 bp, 14 predicted proteins | sample 5560331 | NCBI WGS metagenome assembly JAABVA01 (sample SAMN12812661, study PRJNA571458) | rock metagenome | isolation source: Antarctica rocks | place: Antarctica: Victoria Land, Mt New Zealand sud | collected 2016-01-07 | reverse complement strand
CGCCTTCGGGGTCAGCGGAGGGCCCGGACCCGGCGTTGCCGGGCTGCGGCAGGTCGGGCGGGCCCGGCACGTCGAGCTTCGGTGACGGCGTGCTGGTGTTGACATCCGTGTCGGTACCGGTACCGGTATCGGTGTCGGAGGTGCGAGTGTCGGAGGTGCTGGTGTCGCGGGGTCGGCCGCTGGGTTGGGACTGTTTTCGCCCGCTGCCGTGGTCGGGGTCCGCGCCGGCTCCGACCCCGACCGCCGACAGCACCGGGCCGGCGCTGGACATCGCTGCCTGGGCGCCGGAGGCCATCGCCCGGTGCGGCGCGGAGAGCTTGCCGACGGCGGCGGCCCAGCGGCTGTCGATCTGCTCCGACGCGTCGTCCCCGGAACCGGACCCGCCGGCCCCGGAGGACGACAGGCTGGCGGAGGACCGGCCGGCCCGGCCGGCGAGGGTGGAGCCGGCGCCAATGTCGGACAGGGACGTCCGCAGGCGTTGCCCGGAGGCGGTGCCGGGGTCGATGAACGCGAACAGCTTGAACATGGCCAACGGGCAGAAGACGGAGATGAGCAGGACCGCGGCGCCGACCAGCGCGGTGACGGCCTGCTGTCCGGTGTCGGCGGCGGTGGTCCCGGCGGCGTTGGCGGCGCCGACGGCCAGCTGCAGGCCGATGGACAGGACGACCGCGACGGCGGGAGTGAGCATGACCAGGGCGAACAGCCAGCGCAGGCCAGTCCAGAACCAGCGGGCGCTGACCTCGGCGACGAGCCCGGCGGCGAGGATGGGGACGGTCGCGGCGATGACGAGGATCGAGGCCTCCCGCACGAGCGCGGCCACCAGCAGACCGATCGCCGCGGGCAGGACCCCGAGCAGCGCGATCAGACCGAGGCCGGCGCCGGAGACCCCGGCGACGCCGTTCTGCCAGGCGGTGTTCGAGGTAGCGACGGCTTGCCACGAGCTGGTGTGCAGCCCGGAGGCGAGGATCCCCAACGCGGCGGCGTTGGCCGCGGTGACCAGCACCACCAAGAGGCTCAACGCGCTGACCGAGACGATCATGTACTGGGCGATGCCGGTGAACAAGTGCGCCAGCCCGGCGCCTCCGCTTAGCGCCGCCTTGGCGACCTGGACGAGGCAGAGCAGCACGAGCAGGACGGCGCCGACCCAGATCGTGGCCGGCATGACCGAGGCCAGCGGCCCGGTGCGCGGGTCGAGGTTCGGGGCGGTGAGGTGGTCGATCAGTTCGAAGACGGAACCCAGTAGTGCCAGGGCGAAGTCCCACAGGGACTTCATCGCCTGGTCGAACGCGGAGGCCGCCAGGGCGGCCATGGACGCGCCGAGGTCCTGACCGATCTGGCCGATCGGGTTCGGCAGGCCCGGGAGGTGGGGGAGCCTGGTGAGGTGGTGGGGCAGGTCAGGCATTGCGGGCCTCCTGCCATCCGACACGAACGCAGTCGGCGCTGCCGGGCCAGGTCGAGGGCGCGAACGCGGGCTGGGCGCCGGGTCCGATGTGCCAGCGCCCGTCCTGCCACACCATCCGCTGGCAGTCCCCGACGCCGGCTCGGGCGGTGGAGCGGTAGGTCGCGTCGAGCTCGCCGAGGACGCAGGCCAGGACGAAGTCGCCGCCGCCCAGGACGCCCTTGACCTGGGCGTGGGTCAACGTCCAGGTGGCCGTGACAGCGGCCGACCCGCGGGGCTGGCCGAGCGCCCGCAGGATCGCGGTCACGCCGACGTTCGGGGTCCACTCGATCATCGGTACTGCGCCGGGCAGGCTCGCCCGGGCGTGGACGTCGGCGACGGTTGCCGGGGTGCAGGTCCCGGAACGCGGCGGCGTCGATGGCCGCGAGCTGGCCGACCGCCCCTTCGGGCGTTCGGGGGAACCCCGTGGGCAGGGCCGTCGCCGGGTCCGCGGGCGCGGGGATCGGCAGGGGCGCTGCAGTCTCGACGGCGACGACCGGTTGCGGCTGGGACGCGGCCGGGGCTGCGGTGGCCATCGGGCGGGCGGCGAGCTCGTCCTCGGCTTCGGCGGCCAGCTGGACGTTGGCGCCGGGAATAGCCGGCGCAGCGGTGACGGTCCGAGCGGTCGCGGTGCTGGACGGTGTCCCGGTGCCCGGGCTGGTCGGGCTGCCCGGGTCGGGCGGTCCGGTGTGCGCGGCCAGGGACCAGAGGAAGATGACCAGGCCCCAGGCCAGGGACGCGCCGAGGACGAACAGGCCGGTCAGGCTCAGCCAGCCGTGCGAGCGGGACGTTCGGGGGGATCGCCCTGCTCGCAGCGATCGGGTGCGGGTGGAGGTCATCAGTTACGCCGCCCCGAAGCCGGAGAGGAAGGCGTAGAGCCCGACATAGACGACCAGGGCGCCGACCGCGGTGACGAGCATCGACACGCCGACCTTGCTGGCGCCGTGGTTGCCGAAGACGCGGCCACCGGCCAACGCCCCGACCCCGGCCAGGGCGGACAGGAAGATGACGATGAGCACGCCCCACTTGACGTAGCTGATGACGGCCGCGACCGGGGCGGCGACGCCATCGGGTGCCTTGGCGGGGGGGTTGGGGACGACGTCTGCCAGGACGGCGCCGGACTGGTGGATGGTGGCGAGCAGGTCGATGGTGCTCATCGGGCGATCCCTTCCGGGGTTTGGGGGGCAGAGGTCGAGGAGGTCTCGGCCTCTGATGGTGTGCGGGTGTCCGCCGCGCGGGCCTCGAGGAGGGTGGCGGCGCGCCGGGCGACGGTGTGCCGGGTGACCGGCAGGCCCTCGTCGGCGAGCTGCCGGCGGGCCTGGGCCTGCAGCAGCGGGCGCAGGCCGCCGGTCTCGGACAGGCGCCACTCGAGCTCCGCGAGCTCGGCAGCCTCCAGGCGCAGGTCGGCGCCGAGGATCGTGGCGTCCCACCAGGGACCGGCCTCGGCGACCCGGGCCGGGGATCGGGTCTCGGGGTCGCGGGCGATCGTTTGCAGGGCGTCCGCGACGGTCGCGGCCGGCCAGCCCTTGGCGACGACGGCGAGACGGATGACGACGGCCAGGCACCTGGGGGTCCACCGCGCGGTCGGCTTGCCCAGGGCCCGCCGGCTGGCGGCGCACCTCTCCGCAAGAGCCGGCAGGTCGGTGATGCCGCAGGAGTCGAGGAGCTGCCGGTCGGCCTCCTCCACCGCCGTCCCGGCAGGGCGACGGGCGGCGGGCGAGGGAGGAGGGGGAGGTGTGGTCTCGGTAAAGATCTCTCGGTCGGGCCGCAGATCTGCGGCCACCCTCTCGGCCTGGTTCGGGGGTGGCCGCAACTATGCGGCCACCCCCCTCGACCGGTGGTGGCGGAGGCTGGGAGGTGCGCACGTGGTAGCGGTTGGACAGGAACTGCTCCCCGCAGCGTCGGTGCTCGATCCGGACGATCCCCGCCTCGGAGAGCTGGCGCATGGCCCGGTCAACGGCGTCGACCGAGCGGCGCAGTCGCCTTGCGAGGGTGGGCCGGGACGGCATACGGCAGCCTGAGCCGTTGCCGTAGCGCAGAAGGAGCGAGTAGAGCCGGAACGCGGCGTCGGTGACGGCCGCGTCGATGACCCACTCCGGGACGATCGCGAAGCGGGGCTCCTCGACGAACAGGGTGCCGTCGAGGTCGTCGATAGAGTCCGAGTACTGGGTGTCCGAAGTCATCAGCTGACCTCTCGATGTGGACGAGTAAGGGTGGGCATGGCTGACTGGACCGGCGGCGCCCGAAGGGAGGCCAGCGCGTCAGGGATGCGTCAGGAAATGCAGCAGAACTGCACGGAAGAGGCGGTCAAGACGTCCGAACCGACACAGGGCGGAAGGACGTCTATGCAGGTCAGGGCCTATTCAGGCCGATTCCGGAACCAGCCGGATACTGGCTGGACTGCCTTGTAAACAAGGGGTTGCGGGTTCGAGTCCCGCCGCCGGCTCTGTTCGGTTTGGCAGCCTATAGGGCCGTTGACCTGCGGAAATGTCGGCGGAGGCCGTGCCTTCTCCTCTCCCGTTGGGCCACCGATCGTGGTCATCACGGCGCTGTGCTGCAGGGATGCTGCAGGAAGCGCATTCGAAGTACCGCGCATCGCGCCCGCGATCTTGTCTGCGGCGGCCTGGCTGACTCCCCGTGAGACGTGCGTGTAGAGGTCGGCCGTGATGGAGATCTGGGAGTGGCCGAGACGTTCGGAGACGACCTTGAGATCGACTCCGGCGGCCAGAGCAACGCTGGCGTGGGTGTGGCGCAAGTCGTGAACTCGGATGACGGGTAGCTCGAGCTGTCGAGCGAGGGCGGCGAAGTGCTTAGTGGCGTGTTGAGGCCGCAGACCGCATCCGTCTTCGCGAGTGAACACCAGTCCTGTTTCGTTCCAGGCTGCACCCCAAGCGCTGCGCTCGAGTTCTTGAACCGAGCGGTGCCGGCGGAGAGTTGCCACGGTCACCGTGTCCAGTGAGACCACGCGGGCGCCGTGCTTCGTCTTCGGGGTTCCAACGACGGGCCGCCCGTGCACCTCGACGATCTGCTGGATGACGTACAGGGCGCCCCCGTCGAAGTCGACGTCCTCCCAGCGAAGCCCGAGCGCCTCGCCTCGGCGGAGCCCCGTCGCGAGGATGAGTTCGTACAGGGGAGCGAGCCGGTCCTCGGCCGACCTCGCGAGAAAGGCCTGGCACTCTGCGATGGTCCAAGGCTTCGGGCGGCGTGAGTTCTCCGGTGCGAGCTCGATGTGCTCTGCCGGGCTGTAGGGGATGAGCCGCCTCTTCACCGCGGTCGTGAGCGCAGACCGGAGCACCCCGTGAATACGGCGGATCGTGCTGGGGCTTAGCGGTCGCCCGCTCTTGCCCAGAGTGATCGCCGCATACATCCGGTCCAGGTGCTGCGCTCGGAGTTCGAGCAGCTTGATGTCGCCGAGGTGGGGGACGAGGTAGTTGTCGGCCAGGGTGCGGTAGAGCTCGACGGTCTTCGGCTTCAGCGCATGCTTGCCCGTCAGCCACGTGTCGAGGTACTCGGCGACAGTCACGCTGTGGACGCCGACGTCGACGAGCAGGGTGCGGATGACGTCTTGGAGCGCCTGCTGGGCCGCCGCCCGGGTGGGGAAGCCGGCCTTGCCGGTCTGCATCCGACGACCAGTGCTGTCGCGGCCGTACTCGAGGGTGTAGCGCCATGTGCCCTTGCACCGGTGCGGCGCGAACGAGCCGTCCTCGTTGCGCGGGCACGCCCTAGTGTGGATCTGAGCGACAGAGCCGTGCTTCATCGCTGCACCTGGATGAGCTCGAGGATGGGCGCGCTCGGGATCCGGATCAGCTTTCCCAGCCGCAGCACAGGGGTGGGCCACTTTCCGAGTCGGATCAGCTCGTACGCGGCAGTCCGACCGATGCCGAGCATCGCGGCGGCCGTGGGGACGTCGACCACGGGCGGGACGTGCTGAGCCTTCTCGACGGTCATCTGGCGACTGGCACCGGTCATCGGTTCCTCCGGGGAGCGGCAGTGTTTCGACGGTACTTCCGTGCTCGGACAGACCGGGCGCTCGGCTCGAAGGGCCAGCCATCCCGAACGGTCGGGCACGCCTCCGTATCGGCGCGATCCTGGGTCGAGGTTGACGGTATCCACCTCGTGAAGCGTTCGACGGTAAGAGCCCGGACGAGGTCGTCACGATCGGACGCCGACCGACTGGGACTGGGGCCTTGGGCTGCAATGTCACTCATCACGTCTCCCAACCGCTACGGCACTCGTTCCGGACGAACGGGCGCTGGACTCGACTTGCGGTGCCTATCCGGATCTCAGACAACCCGAGCCAGATGGCTTCCGGAAGGTGACGCCTCGTAACGGCACCCCTGTTACGTCGGGCGCGGTGTCCGACGTCGGTGGCAGTCTGGTGGTGAGCCTTAGGACGGCAGCCGACGAGAGGAGGCTGAACGATGACGAGACTTCGGACCGCGCGCCAGGCGCGAGGATGGTCTCAAACCCAGTTGATCCATGCACTTTCGCGCGTGGCGGCGGCTCAAGGTTTGGTGATCCCCGGTCACGAGAGCATGCGAATCATGGTGAGCCGGTGGGAGAACGGTCATGTTCAACCGGACGAGACCTACCGTGGCTACCTCTGCACTGTCTACCAGGCGGACGAACCGTCCTTGGGCCTGGCCGACCCTCGAACGCCCACGTTGGTCGGAAACGCGGTCCGCACCCCGGAAGCATCGGCGACCCTGATCGCTCACCTGGACCGCACCTTCAACGAGCTGGCCAAGGTGGACAACCAACTTGGAGCGGCGGCCGTCCTGGCCGTTGCCGAGTCGGATGCGAACCTTCTGTCGACTCTCGTCGGCGAGTCCAGGGGTCCGCTTCGTTGTGAGGTTCTTGTCCTGGCGAGCCGGTTTGGTGAGTTGTGCGGATGGCTTCGCCAAGATGCGGGGGACGTTGAGACCGCGCAGCGCTGGTCTGACCGCGCCCTCGACTTCGCCCAGGAACTGGGAGATCCCGTTCAGCTCTCGTACGTGCTCATGAGGAAGAGCAACCTTGCGATCGAGATTGGTCAGCCCGCACGGGCAACCGGCCTCGCCGAGGCTGCCCTTCGTCAAAGCGTCTTGCTCACCCCTCAACTCCGGGCTGTCGCCCTTCGGCAGCGGGCATTGGGGCACGCCATGGCCGGGGAAATGCGTCCCTGTGTGAACGCGCTCGAGGCCGCTCGGGAGGAGGTCCAGGACGTCGACACGGTTGACGCCCGGGCTGGGTACGTGAGTTCGGCCTACATCGGCTCTGAAGCCGGTAGGTGCTTCGTACAGCTTGGTCAACCGGCCAGGGCTGAGGAAGTCCTTCGGGCGGCCTTGGAGGCGTGGCCGACAGAGTTTGAACGCGACCGCGGCCACTGTATGGCCCGTTTGTCATCGGCACTGCTGGACTTGAAAGAAGTAGGCGAGAGCGCTGAAATGTTGATGGAGGCGATCACTGTTGCCGGAACGACCTCGTCCGAGCGGTTGCGAAATGAGATCCGCTGCGTGGGCCACCGGCTGTCGAGCTGGCGCAGGATCGATAGTGTGGGCGAGGTGACCAACGCCCTCACCGCCCTTCACTGAAGGAGGCAAGGTTGAACCTCCTTCCCACCGCCACCGCGAGCGATATCAGATCAGCGGACTACCGCGTTGCGGTGCTCCCAGTCGGCAGCCTGGAACAGCATGGAGACCACCTCCCGATCACGACGGACACGCTTGTCGCGAGCATTCTTGGTGACGAGATCAGCCGGAACTATGGCCTGTTTCTCCTTCCGCCCGTATCGTTCGGCTGCTCGCATGAACACGCTGCGCTGGGTGCGACAGTGAGCATCCGTGCCACGACCCTTTACGACGTCGTCAACGACATCGCCGACTCGTTGGCGCGCGCCGGGATCACGCGGCTGGTGGTGGTGAATGGCCACGGCGGCAACTACGTCTTGAACAACGTCGTCCAAGAAGCCAACGAGCGTGAGAGGCGGATGGCGCTCTTCCCGTCTCGCCCTGACTGGGACCGTGCTCGGGTTGCCGCAAGGTTGGAGACAACGGGGCATGAGGACATGCACGCCGGCGAACTCGAAACGTCACTCCTGCTCCATGCCCTACCGGAGGTGGTTCGCCCTGGATTCGAGTCCGGAGACAACGACGCTCCTGACCGGCCTCAACTCTCGATGCTCGGGATGAGCGGTTACACAACTAGCGGGGTGATCGGTCGGCCCTCTCTCGCCAGCGCAGACAAGGGCAAGCTGCTGCTTGATAGTCTGTCCGGCGCGTTCACGGCGCACCTCGACCTCCTCAAGTAGAGGTCGACAGCTCACGTCCAATCTTCGATTGACTCACGAGTCGGCTGACGGGTCCCGGCCGTGATGGCCGGGAAGAGGACCCAACAGTGCGTCGGGAGGGGCACTGTCGCCGTCGATGCCGCAACGGAGCCCGGCCGTGATGGCCGGGAAGAGTTCCTGACAATGCTCCCCGACGTGGCAGAGCTGCGGCCGCAACGGAGCCCGGCCGTGATGGCCGGGAAGAGCCGTTTATCCTCGCAAGCATCCTCCACCTGGTTTGTCGGGCCGCAACGGAGCCCGGTCGTGATGGCCGGGAAGAGCCCGCCGGACTCACCGTCCAATCCACAAGCAACACCACCCGCAACGGAGCCCGGCCGTGATGGCCCGGGAAGAGTCGCCGGCTTTGTGGATGAGTTCGTGGGCGACGTGCCCGCAACGGAGCCCGGCCGTGATGGCCGGGAAGAGTCACCCTGACCCTCCGATTCTACTCGGGGGTAACATCCCGCAACGGAGCCCGGCCGTGATGGCCGGGAAGAGCGTCACAGTGACAATTAACGGGACCGCATGGTATTGCCCGCGACGGAGCCCGGCCGTGATGGCCGGGAAGAGCTCGCCATGCGAGCTCTGGCGACCCTACTCGAATCCCGCAACGGAGCCCGGCCGTGATGGCCGGGAAGAGGAGCAGTCCGCGCAGAACCTCAACGGCGCTCTGCGCCCGCAACGGAGCCCGGCCGTGATGGCCGGGAAGAGCCACGCCGCGACGGGCGCGCGCTGCTGGGTGTACCTCCCGCAACGGAGCCCGGCCGTGATGGCCGGGAAGAGCAGCACCCCTCTCGTGCTCAGGCCGGTCGAGTCCTGCTTCCCGCAACGGAGCCCGGCCGTGATGGCCGGGAAGAGAACCGGTGTCTCGTCAGCGCCGCTCCAAAACATGTTCTGCCCGCAACGGAGCCCGGCCGTGATGGCCGGGAAGAGGCAGCCACGGCGGCGAAGGCGAAGGCGAACGCCATCGCGTCGCCCGCAACGGAGCCCGGCCGTGATGGCCGGGAAGAGCCTTCCCGGCCGCGATGGTGCAGTCGCTGATGACCGCCCCGCAACGGAGCCCGGCCGTGATGGCCGGGAAGAGGTTCTCGGCTGGGACGACGTCGCGTCGGTCGTCGGCGGCCCGCAACGGAGCCCGGCCGTGATGGCCGGGAAGAGGGGCGTGTCGTCGGCGAACAAGGTCGCGCTGGCGTTCGCCCCGCAACGGAGCCCGGCCGTGATGGCCGGGAAGAGGGGCCGCGCTGCTGTCGATCCAGTCCGCGCGGGAGAACCTCCCGCAACGGAGCCCGGCCGTGATGGCCGGGAAGAGTCGAGAGTCGCCCAGTAGGGGTCGTCCAGATATGCCCCCCGCAACGGAGCCCGGCCGTGATGGCCGGGAAGAGCGCGGCCGGGACCCGCTCGTCCTCGGCCTCGGCCTCCCGCAACGGAGCCCGGCCGTGATGGCCGGGAAGAGGCACGCCCCGCAACGCGCTTCCACGGGAAGCGCTAATCCCCCGCAACGGAGCCCGGCCGTGATGGCCGGGAAGAGCTGTTGGTCCTCGACCGAATCACGTCCTAACCCCGCCCGCAACGGAGCCCGGCCGTGATGGCCGGGAAGAGCCGACGGTGTCGAACGAGCCGTCAGGGTTGAAGTTCCCGCAACGGAGCCCGGCCGTGATGGCCGGGAAGAGAAGTCCGGGGCGCCGTCAATGACCTGCCGCACCCGCTTCCCGCAACGGAGCCCGGCCGTGATGGCCGGGAAGAGCCGCCCGCACCGGCGACAGCCGGGGTGGTCGTCGTCCCCGCAACGGAGCCCGGCCGTGATGGCCGGGAAGAGGGAGTCGGGCGCGGACTGGCCGTAGGGCTCGAAATCCACCCGCAACGGAGCCCGGCCGTGATGGCCGGGAAGAGTTGTGGTAGTCACTCGTGGCGCTGACGGACTTCTTCCGCAACGGAGCCCGGCCGTGATGGCCGGGAAGAGTTGTGGTAGTCACTCGTGGCGCCGACGGACTTCTTCCCGCAACGGAGCCCGGCCGTGATGGCCGGGAAGAGCGTTGAACTGGACGTACTGGGTGCCCGGCAGCAGCCGCCCGCAACGGAGCCCGGCCGTGATGGCCGGGAAGAGGCTCATCAAGTCCTCCCATTCGTTCTTAGCGAGATACCCGCAACGGAGCCCGGCCGTGATGGCCGGGAAGAGAAGGTCGTCGGGTTCTACGACAGCGCCTTGTTCGCCCCGCAACGGAGCCCGGCCGTGATGGCCGGGAAGAGCCGGAGCTTGCGGCTGCGGTGGGACAACGAGTCGTGCCCGCAACGGAGCCCGGCCGTGATGGCTGGGAAGAGCCGGCACGTCATCTGGAAGGAGCCGCTCGGGGTCCGCCCGCAACGGAGCCCGGCCGTGATGGCCGGGAAGAGGAGGAGATCCGGCTCGAAATGCAGTCATTCCCCAACCGCCCGCAACGGAGCCCGGCCGTGATGGCCGGGAAGAGGTCGCGCAAGCCTGACACACAAGCCACCCGCGTCATCGCCCGCAACGGAGCCCGGCCGTGATGGCCGGGAAGAGTCCGACTTCGAGTCCGAGCTCGTCGACCGCATGTCCCCGCAACGGAGCCCGGCCGTGATGGCCGGGAAGAGTCACCGGGACAATAAGATCGGTGGGTTATCCATTTCACTGCCACCTGCCGCATCGTTCATTCGAGGCTCTGTGCCGCGCGCCATGGCCGATCTTCGGGTGGCTGGGCGAGGCTTCCGGGTCGTGAACGCGGGCCTTTCACGCCCGGCGGTTTGATCGCCTTGGGCTGCGGATTGGCCACCAGTTGCCGGTAGGTCAGCGGCGACGCTCCGGCGGCGTACTGCAGCAGGCGGAAGAACAGCAGCCCCCGGGCGCGGGAG
>JAABVA010006220.1_pt1 | contig 10621 bp, 14 predicted proteins | sample 5560331 | NCBI WGS metagenome assembly JAABVA01 (sample SAMN12812661, study PRJNA571458) | rock metagenome | isolation source: Antarctica rocks | place: Antarctica: Victoria Land, Mt New Zealand sud | collected 2016-01-07 | reverse complement strand
CCCTCAATGTTTTGCGGTTCAACAAGGTCAACGACATCGCCGATGCTCTTTGGCGCAACGCCATGAACCTCAACCGCGTCCTAGCATATGGCGGAACCTGAAGTAATTAGAATCGAATGACCCTGCCGCTTGGACCATGCCAAGCAGGTGCTTGCGCGTGGCGAGCCGCCGGCCCAGGTGGCAGCCGCGTGCGGCTTCGCCAGCCAGAGCCACTTCGGCGCGCGATTCCAAGAGGCGACGGGCCTCACCCCCGGTCGCTACGCGCGCGTGTTCGGCCGCTAACGGCCTTTTACAAACCGTCAAACGGTCGTTTGGGTTTGTAAAAAGGCGCCGGGCGCGGTACGACCGCTGCCTTGACACCGCAGACGGACCCTGCCCCGTGACCGACCGCTTCGTCGCCTACTACCGCGTCAGCACCGACAAGCAGGGCCGCTCCGGCCTTGGTCTGGAAGCGCAGCGCGCTGCCGTCAAGGCCCACGTCTCTGGCGCCCACGGCACGGTCGCGGCCGAATTTGTTGAGGTCGAGAGCGGGCGCAAGAAGGACCGCCCGCAGCTCGCCGCGGCGCTGGCCGCCGCCCGCGCCCACCGCGCGGTGCTGGTCATCGCCAAGCTCGACCGCCTCGCCCGCAACGTCCACTTCGTGTCCGGGCTGATGGAGAGCGGCGTCGAGTTCGTCGCCGCCGACATGCCGACCGTGAACCGGCTGACCGTTCACATCCTCGCCGCCGTCGCCGAGGAGGAAGCGCGCATGATTTCGGGGCGCACCAAGGCCGCGCTCGCCGCCGCCAGGGCGCGCGGCGTCCGGCTCGGCAATCCCAACCTGGCCGCCGGCTCGCCGGCGCAGGCGCGCGCCGCCAACGCCGTGAAGACCGGGCGGGCGCAGGTGCGGGCGGCCGACGTGCTGCCCTTCATCGAGCAGGCCCGGCGCGCTGGCGCCACCACCTTGCAGCAGCTCGCCGACGCGCTGGCCGCGCGCGGCGTGCCCACGCCGTCCGGCCGCGGCAGGCGCTGGCACCCGGTGCAGGTGGCCCGCATCGTTGGGCGGCACCAGGAAGCTGCCGGCACAGCCGACGTGCCGCTTGCAGAAATAGCCGCATGAGCCTGCCCTAACTCACCATCAACCGGAGCTTCATGGCGGAGTTCCTGGACGCGGACCCGCCCTGCCTCGGGCTGGGCTTGGTCGAGGTGGGAGATGTGCGGTGCGCCCTGGTCGTGTTGCGCCCGGAGCAGCCCATCCCCCGGCATGTCACGGCAGGCGGCTTCGCGTTCGGCCATTCGCTGCTGGGCGGCGACGGCTGGGAGGTGGTCCACTTCGCCTTCGAGTTCTATGGCCACGCCACCTACAACGCCCTGGTCAACCCGAGCGACCCGGTGTCGCGGGCGGTCCTGGAGGTCATGGTCGGGACAGGCGACTACTTCTTCTTTGCGCTCGACGCCGACCGCCGCGGCACGACGGCTTTCAGGTCGGGCATTGGTGCGGACAGCCTTGCGGGCCTGAAGGCCAACATGGGCCGCATCAGGCGCTCCGCGACGAGCGAGGCGCAGTACCACTTGGCAGCGGCGCAGTTCGAGAAGCGCCCGGAGCCGCCCGGGACCCTGCTCACCTGGGTGTGCCGGGGCGACACCGACCACCTCGACCTTGAACACGACCAGCTGGCGCTGCGGCCCGCTTGAGCTTGGATTGGACACTCGATGCTCATCCGGAGGCGTCGTGACGCCATCATGTAGACAGGGCAAGGGAGCTTCTCACATGGGCATCACGATCACGGACGATATCTACGACGAGGCGGAGCGCCTGCTTCGCCTCCCGGCGGAGCAATGGGGTTCTCACCTCCGCGACATGCGTAGGCTTCTGCGCGGACGCATAGCCGAGCCTGAGTTCGTTCCCGAACAGCACGCCCGCGCCCAAGCCTTGATCATCCGCATCACTGCCGCGCTGCGGGACGGTGGCGACTGCCGACACGGGTTGGATGTCAGGAACGACGATGCTGGCCTTGTAGAGACCTGACACCGACCAACCATTCAGCGCATGGGAAATGGGGCAATAGCATGAGCGACAGCACGCCGGTGTACCGGAATAACCAGGTCATCTTTCAAAAGGCGACGAGCGAGCTGATCGTCGCCGCTTACGACAACGGCGTGCTGGTGATCCACGGCTGGACGGTCAGCATCCTCCTCGACGACGTGAAGGCATATGTCCGGGACTTCGGCCGCAACAGGATGCCCGACGTCCAGCGCGGGTTCTTCTACCACGAGGGCAACTTCGTCATCAGCCACAACGGTGCCAAGCTGTCCCTCTCGGCCGATGAGGGAACCGCCATCGTCAAGTTCCTGGCCGAGCACTATGGCCTGGGATAAGAAATCTCGGCTGTCCTTTGAGGACCGTGCGGGCGACGATGCACCATGAGCGACCGCCAGATCACCAAGGAGACCGCCGCGACCGGCGCTGCCTTCCGTGCTGGCGTGAGGGGGCTGCGCTACACCGAGCATCCCGATCCCGCCTTCGACATGGCCGTTGTGACCAATAAGGCGCAGGGGCCGAACGAACGCCACTTTGAGACCATGGAACGTCTTCCCGGCCTGTCCGATCCCGTGGCGGCCTACGAAGCTGGGCGGGCGTTGCGCATGATTGGGCACATCATGGACATGCTAGGCAGCCCGCCCGAGCAGGGGCGTCTCTTTCTCCCGAGGCTTGCAGAGGCCGCACTGTACTTCGCGCTGCGCGGCGAACGCCAGCCTTGGGGCGCGGGGGATACAGCCTTCATGTTCTTGGAGGGCGTGCAGGCGCCGAGGGAGACCATCGAGGCAATGCGCCAAGACGTCGTGGACTACGCGCGTGAACGGCCAGAGATGAAGCCACGCAGTAGCGCTTGAGATCAAAGAATCAGAGTTCCGAGGTAATAATTAAACTTGCTCTGTCCTTCGTCAGCCAAAAAATTCACGGAGTATTCAGGATTGGAGACGTAGATATGCACCTTGCCTTCGACACAATCGAAGGTGATGTTGCCCGCCCGGTTCTGGGTTATCGTGTTGTATCCCGAGTAGTAATGCAGGTACCGTGACGGGGCCTCTCCGAGGACGATAATCTTCGGCTTCAGCTTGTCCAGCCAGGAGTTCGGTATCTTGCCGCTCTTCCGGCCGTGATGGGGCGCAAAGACGATGTCCGCGCGGGACAAATCGACGCTTTTCTCGATGCTTTCCATGAACGCCGTTTCGAGGTCCCCGTGCCACTGCACCCGCACCCCGTTTTCTAAGTCATACCGGGCAATCAGGGACATGTTGTTGAAGCTCACGCCGTCCTTCGCGTTCTTCAGCTCACGCTTGTAGTCGGCATTGTTCAGGTCTGGCCAAAGGATGCTTATGCCGGACACGTCGCGCTCCTCGTCCGAGAGGTTCATCCACTTGCGGCGGCATCCTTTAAAGACGTGATAGGCCTTGTCACCATCGCGGAGCGCGCAGTAGCGCTTGAACGAGGCGGTCTCCTCGTCCTTGGTCGCCTCGTTCTGGACGCAATAGAAGTTCGCGATAGGCATATTCCTATCCAAATACTCGATGCCCTGGATGTGATCCTCATCGGGATGCGTAGAGATGAAACGGGTGATGCCCTTGCGCTTGGCCTCCTCTTTCAGCTCGGCGACGATCTCCTCCCGGTTGCCCTCGTCGAGGCAGCAATCTATGAACGAGAAGTTGTCGCTGTTGTGACTAATGTAGAACATGTCTCCTTCCCCAACGGAGAAGGACTTGATGACGCTCATTGACAGCTCCAGGCTTGGCTCGTTGAGTTTGTTCTCAGGGCCGCTTGGCTTTCGATGTGGCTCGACCCGGCCGGCTTGGCATTGGGATGGCCTCCACGGCATTCAGGAGGCGCATCGAGTACTCATCAGCGGCCCTCTTCATCGAGGCCTTGGTCGCCCCGAACACCAGGAATGCTCCGAGGACGGCAAGGCCACACGGCTCAAGGAGAGATTGTCGCCCAGTGATGAAGGCGGCTGCCGTAGCCGTGATGGCGAGCGCGAAGATTGCCATCCCATAGGGCTTGATGCCGAGGAGGTTGCGCCGGAAGCCATAAGTGATGTTCTCCGAATGCACCACGTCGAACGGCGACCGGGCCTTCAGTTCCAGGGCCTTGTTCCGCAGCCAATCGGAGCACGTCTTGTAGGTTCTGTCCGCGGCCGATGGGTCCTGCTCCTCCTCCGCCTCGGACGGCATCGATTTTACGACGCCAAGCTCGGTCAGGCGCTTATGGATTCGTGACTTGCTGCCGGCGGCGATGGTCGCATCCCGATGGCGTAGCATCCTGACCGTCGGCGGCTCTCCCCACGAAGCCCAGATCGGCCCTTCAATGGCCTTCCCCGCGTCCCGCGCAAGCTGACCGAGCACGAACGCCGCCATCGTGACCGCGACGCCGCCGCCCGCGAGCTTCAGGGGCCAGTGACTGAAAGGTATCCAGGCACTCACCGCCAAGAAAAGCGGGAAAGCCACCACAGCGACCGGCGCCACGCGCGCGCCCAAGACATACCTATCGATGAGCCCCGGCATCACGCTTCAGGTCCTTCCCAGTGAGGCCCGAGATCACCTACTTACGCCGATGATCGACCTCTTTGGCAACGCCCTTGAAAGGCTGCCCGCCCTCCTTCTGGTCCATGAAGCGGCCAGTGCCGGCATCCCGCTTGGTCCAGTTCCCGTTGACCGGGTTTTTGCTCTGCGTGCGGTTGTCCACCGAGCCGTGGCGGTAATCCTGTCCCGTATTCTTAGCCATGATCTTTCCTTCCTGGGCAGCGCAGCGGTGAAAGCCCGCCATCGACCCCCCTTGACCATCCTTGACCGCAGCCGCCACAGTGGCGAACACGCCATGCCTTGGATGGCGGAAACGTAGAATATTCAATACGGAGACGTCAAGGCAATTATGTCGAAATCACCATGACAAATATGGCGCAAGCGCCAGATTCTTTCCCACATCGACTGCGTGCAGCCAGGCTTGAGCGCGGGCTTACACAGGGCGATTTGGCCGGTAAGGCGGGCATGCCACCTGCCTCCATCTCCCATTTCGAGACCGGCACCCGTAAACCGTCCTTTGCCAACCTGCGCCGCCTGGCCCAGGTGCTGAACGCTTCCACCGATTACCTGCTCGGCCGCGTGGACGATCTCGGCATTGGCATAGCGGCCGATCCGCTATACCGCGACGTGGAGAAGCTGACCGACGGCGACCGCGAGCTCGCCAAAGAGTTCATCGGGTTGCTTGCGGCCCGGAACAGCAGAAAGCCTGGAGGCAAGGATTGAAAAAGCCACTCGCTCCCTTGCTCCTCCGCCGCAAGGCCGAGCATTTCTTGCGGGAGAACGGGTTCAACACCCTGCCTGTCTGCCCGTTCACCATTGCCGAGTACTTTGAGATCCCGGTCGAGGCAAAACCAGCTACGACGGCCGGGGTGTCCGGCATGCTGGTCCGCCACGGCGATGCGTTCGGCATCCTTTATGCCACTCACATCCCGAGCCTCGGCTTCCAGCGGTTCAGCATTGCCCACGAGCTGGCCCACTACCTCCTCGAAGGCCATCCGGAAGCTCTCTTTGCAGGCGGCAGCACGCACACCTCACGGGCTGGTTTCGCCACCAAAGATCCATATGAAATCGAGGCTGACCACTTCGCGGCCGGGCTGCTTATGCCCGAGCATCTGTTCCGTCCAGCAATGCGCCAAGTGGGCGATGGCCTGGAAGCTATCGAGAAACTGGCCGAGAAGTGCGTGACATCCCTGACGGCGACTGCAATCCGCTTTGCTCAAGCCGTGGAAGAGCCGGCAGCCGTGGTGGTCAGCACGGGACCACGCATCGACTACGCTTTCCTGTCCACCGCAATGCAGGAGTTCACTGGTCTGTCATGGCCGCGCAAAGCGGACTTCCTGCCTGACGGAACGCTCACGGATCGCTTCAACGCCGACCTCGGGAACGTCCAGGACCGCAAGCGTGAGAATGGCGAAGCCGACCTGCGCGCCTGGTTCGGCACGCGGCGACGGATCGCGGCGACGGAAGAAGTGCTCGGCCTTGGTGAGTACGGCCGGACGCTGACCGTGATCACCACAGACACGCTGCCAGATGAGGAGGACGAAGAGGCACAGTTTGAGGAGAACTGGACGCCACGTCACCAGCGCTGATCCCGCATAGATCACGCCACAGCCTTGATGGGGCCAGAGTGAGCGGGGCGGATTGGGCGTCTCCCCCTGGCGGGGGCCGGGCCACTGCCCGCTGCGCTCCCGGAGCCGCGAAGGCGCGTCTCCGCCCTTCGGGGCAGTGTCCCTGACGCGCACTCTGGCGCCGGACGGCGCCCAGCGAGGGGAACCAAAGGGCGCCGCCCTACGGTTCCCCTTCTGCACGCCGCCTACAGCACAGCAGGGCCGCCCCGGGTCGCATGGCCGAAGACGGCCACGCGCCCGGCGCAGCCCGGCCGCGCCCGGCCTCGTGCACACCCCTCCCTACCCGGTCTCGCCGACGGGCAAGGAAGCAGCGGGGCTGCTTCCCGCTGCCAAAAGGGAGACACACCATGACCAACACCAACACCGTCACCTACACCACCACTGGGATCAGCCTTGCCAAGCTGGTCCCCTCCCCTGCCAACGCCCGGCGCACCGGCACAGGGCTGGGCATCGAGGCCCTGGCCGCCTCCATCCAGGCGCACGGGCTGCTGCAATCCCTTGTGGTCCGGCCCGCACTGGACGGCGAGGGGCAGGCCACGGGCAAGTACGAGGTCGCCGCCGGCGGGCGGCGGCTGGCCGCATTGAAGCTGCTGGCCAAGCGCAAGCGCATCGGCAAGGGGGCTGCCATCCCCTGCCGCGTGCTGGACGGCGACGGCGTGGATGGGGCCGAGGCGAGCCTGGCCGAGAACGTGGTCAGGCTCGACATGCACCCCGCCGACCAGTTCGAGGCGTTCGCCCGGCTGCACCAGGACGGGGCCGGGCTGGGCATCGAGGAGGTCGCCGCCCGGTTCGGGGTGTCCGCCCACATCGTGCGCCAACGGCTGCGCCTGGCCGTCGTCTCGCCTGCGCTGGTGCAAGCGTACCGGAACGGGGCGCTGACCCTGGACCACCTGACCGCCTTCGCCGTCACCGAGGACCAGGCAGCGCAGGAGCGGGTGCATGAACAGTTGCAGGACTGGCAGCGCCACCCCGACGCCATCCGGCGCTTGCTGACGGGCGGCCTTGTGCCCGCGACCGACCGCCGCGTGGCCTTTGCCGGGCTGGACGCCTACCAGGCCGCGGGCGGCACCGTGCAGCGCGACCTGTTCAGCGAGGACGGGGGCGGCTGGATCGCAGACGGCGCCTTGCTGGAGCGGCTGGTGGCCGGGCGCATGGAGCGGGAGGCCGAGGCGGTCCGGGCCGAGGGCTGGCGTTGGGTGGCCATCGGGCCTGACGCCCAGGCCCGGGCGTGGCCGTGGCCGTGCCGCCGGGTGTGGCCCCGCAAGGCCGCGCCCACTCCCGAGGACGACGCGCGCCGGACGGAGCTTGCCAGCCGCTACGACGAGCTTGCGGCGGAGCACAACGGCAGCGCGGACGACCTGCCGGAGGAGGTCGCGGCCGAGTTGGACGCCATCGAGGCCGAGCTTGCCGCCTTGGAGGCCCGGGAGGACGTGTGGAACCCTGGGGACGTGGCGGTTGGTGGGGCGGTGCTGACGTTGGCAGCGGACGGCGGCTTGCGGGTGGAACGGGGCTTCGTGCGCCCGGCGGACGAGCCAAGGCCGGAGCCGGCCAAGCCCGGCGCGGACGGGGACGGGCAGGACGGCGCGGAGGCGGACGGCACCGGCAGGTAAGCGTGGGCTGGTGGCCGCCTTGCGAGGGTGAGGCTGGTTTGGTCTGCTTGGCTGCATGGAAAGCATTAGCAGCATGGTGTCCACTGAGGCTGCCACAGTGGCAGCCCCAGAGGCACGGATCGAGATTGTTGGTGAGCGGCGGCGCGTGCATGACGCGGCGTTCCGGGCGCGGGTGGTTGAGGAGTGTCTGGCGCCGGGCACCCGGATGCGGGACTTGGCGCGCCGGCACGGCATCTGCACCAGCCTGGTCTATCGCTGGCGTCGGTCGGCCCGGCCAGTGGAGACGGCTGTGGCTGCGGTCCGACCTGATGCGGCGGGACCGATACGGCCGGGCAAGCCGATGGTGGCAGGTCCTCCCCTCGCGTTCGTGCCGATCGGTGTTCTGGAGCGTTCGGAGGATGGTGGGCCTGGGCTGGTCGCGGGCTCGGCGCCGGCCGGGGTGGCGCTGTCATCGCCGGGCCACGCGCCGCTGCCGCGTCCGGCGATGGACGAGCGCCCGGGCGTGATCGAGATCGACCTGGCGGACGGCACGCGGCTGCGGGTGGACGCGTTCGTCAACGAGCGCGCGTTGCGGCGCGTGCTGGCAGTGTTGCGGGCGGCGTCGTGATCGCCGTCGCTCCTGGGACCCGGGTGTATCTGGCGTGCCGTCCGGTCAGCATGCGCTATGGCTTTGACGGGTTGGCGGCCCAGGTGGCGCATGTGCTGGATGCCGACCCGTATTCCGGACACTTGTTCCTGTTCCGCAGCAAACGGGCTGACTACCTGAAATGCCTGTATTGGGACGGGACCGGCCTGTGCCTGTTCGCCAAACGGCTGGAGGCTGGCAAGTTCGTGTGGCCGCCGGTCGTGGATGGCGGGATGGTGCTGACGCCGGCGCAGCTCGGTCTGCTGGTTGAGGCGATGGACTGGCGGCGCACGGTGGCGCCCGAGGCGCCGCGCCGGCCGGTGGCAGTCTGATCTTATGCGGATTGCATCAGTAAGCGCTGTACTTGCGTGGCTGACCTCGGTACAATCCGGCCATGTCCTTGGCGAGCATCCCTCTCCCGACCGACCCGGACGCGCTGCGGATGTTCGCCGCGGGCCTGCAGGCGGAGCTGGCGCGCAAGGAGATCGAGATCGCGGCCAACGCGGCCGAGATCCATGCCAAGACGCTGCATATCGAGAAGCTGAAGATGCAGCTCGCCGTGCTGCGTCGCGCGCGGTTCGGCCGGTCGTCGGAGAAGCTCGACCGCGACATCGAGCAGCTCGAACTGCTGATCGGCGAACTCGAGGAGGAGCAGGCCGAGGGCGACGCCCGCGTCAGCGCGGCTGACCCCGCCCAGCCGCACCCGGCCCAGACGCGCGAGCGCAAGCAGCCGGTGCGCAAGCCGCTGCCGGCCCACCTGCCGCGTGAGACCGTCACCCACGAGCCGCCCTGCGTGTGCCCAGGCTGCGGCAGCACGGTGTTCAGCCGGATGGGGCAGGACGAGCGCGAGGTGCTCGAGTATGTGCCCTCCAGCTTCAAGGTGATCCAGCATGTCCGGCCGAAGCTGAGCTGCCGGGCCTGCGAGACCGTCGTGCAGATGCCGATGCCGGCCCTGCCCATCGAGCGCGGCCGGCCCGGGCCGGGGCTGATCGCGCATGTGCTGGTGTCGAAGTACTGCGACCACACGCCGCTGAACCGCCAATCGGGGATCTATGCGCGGGAGGGCGTCGAGCTCGACCGCTCGACGCTGGCCGACTGGGTGGGACAAGCTACGTTCCTGCTCTCGCCTTTGGCCGAAGCAATCGGCCAACACATCCGGGCGGGAACCGCGCTGCACGCCGACGACACCACCGTGCCGGTGCTCGCCCCTGGTCTCGGCAAGACCAAGACCGGACGGCTCTGGGTTGTCGTGCGCGACGAGCGCCCTTGGGGCTCGGACGTGCCGCCGGCGGCGTTCTACCGCTACTCGGCCGACCGCAAGGGCGTGCATGCCCAGGCGCTGCTCGGCAGTTGCCGCGGGTTCCTGCACGCCGACGGCTACGCTGGCTTCGACGCGCTCTACCGGCCGACCACGCCGGCCGGTGACCCGCCGCTGGTCGAGGTTGCCTGCTGGAGCCATGCGCGTCGCAAGTTCTACGACGTCCACCACACGACCGCCTCGCCGATCGCGCTCGACGCCTTGCAGCGGATCGGCGCCCTGTTCGCCATCGAGAGCAGCATCCGCGGGCAATCGCCCGAGCGCCGTGCCGCCGCGCGCCAGGAACACGCCCGCCCGTTGCTCGACCAATTGAAGACGTTTCTCGACGCCTCGCTCACCCGGATCAGCGGCAAGAGCGCCCTCGCCCAGGCCATCCGCTATGCCCTGTCGCGATGGAAAGCACTCAGCCACTACATCGCCGATGGCCGGCTGGAGATGTCCAACAACGCCGCCGAACGCGCCATGCGGCCCCTTGTCCTGGGCAGGAAGAATTATCTTTTCTGCGGGTCCGACGCCGGAGGCCAGCGCGCCGCGTGCATATACTCCATCGTCGAGACAGCAAAGATGAACGGCATCAACCCGCAGGCCTACCTGACCGATATCCTCGGACGCATCGCCGAACATCCCATCCATCAGATCGACGCCCTGCTCCCCTGGTTCTGGACACAGTAGCCGAACCCACAGTCAGAACTGCACCGCCAATGCCACGGTCTACAGCGGACGCTTACCCGGCAGCACCGGCGAGGGGTCGGACTCTGGGGTTCTAAGCCCTAACCCTCGGAATTTTTAGAACCGTGACGGTTCAATCACTTACGCCAGAATCACGTCGGCCAGAAGCACTTTCAGATCAATCGCATGCCGATTGCCGCGGAACAGGTAGCGT
>JAABVA010006219.1_pt1 | contig 10622 bp, 10 predicted proteins | sample 5560331 | NCBI WGS metagenome assembly JAABVA01 (sample SAMN12812661, study PRJNA571458) | rock metagenome | isolation source: Antarctica rocks | place: Antarctica: Victoria Land, Mt New Zealand sud | collected 2016-01-07 | reverse complement strand
AACCCGGGCGAGTAGCCACGGCGGCGCATCTCGGGAATGCCGGAGCTGCCGATGGCGCTGCAGGTCGCCGGGCTGCTGCCCGCCATGGCGGCGAACAGCCCGCAGGCGATCACGACCGCGACGCCGATGCCGCCGGGCACCCGGTGCAGCCAGGTGTGCAGAGCGTCATACAGGTCCTTGCCGGCCCGCGACTTGCCGATCGCGGCGCCCTTCAGGATGAACAGCGGGATGGTCAGCAGCGTAATGCTGGCCAGCTCCTCATAGACGTTTTGCGCGACCGTATCGAGCGACGCCGCCGGCATGAAGGCGAGCATGAACAGCGTAGCGACGCCGCCCAGGGCGAAGGCGATGGGCATGCCGGAAAACAGGGCGGCGAGGGTCGCGCCGCCGTACATCAACCCGATCTGCAGCGTGGACACGGCGCTACCTCAATGCCGGGGCAATGGCGGCGGCGCTCGGCTGCGCCGGCGCGAGGTGCGCGGGATGGCTGTCCCGGTGTCGGCTGCCCAGCACCTGCAAAAGCAACTGCAGGGCCAGCAGAATCATGCCGACCGCCATGCAGCCATAGGGAATCCACAGCGGCGGGCCCCATGATGAGGGCGTAGTCTGCCCATCCTCCAGCGCCTCGAGCAGCAGCGTCACGCTTTTCCAGGCGAAGAACGCGACGAAGAGGAGGCTCAGCAGGTCTGCCACCACCCGGCGCACGTGGTCGACGCCGGGCGGCAAGATGTGGGTCAGCGCGTCGATGGCGACATGGCCACGCCGGGCCTGGATCCAGGACGCGGAGGCGAAGGTCGCGCCGATGAGCAGGAATGTGCTCAGCTCGTCTTGCCAGTCGCTCGGGATGCTGAGGAAGTAGCGGCCCGCGACCTCCCACGTCAGCACGGCCCCGGCGACGGCGATCGCCAGCGCGGACAGCACCGCCATAACGCTGTTCAGTCCATCTAGCAGGCTCTGCACACCGCCCAGCAGCCCGCGGCGCGGGACGTCGGTCGCCGGGATGGCGCCGGACGCAGCGTCGATGCCGTGGCTGCTCAAGCGACGGCCTCGGCGAGCTTCAGCAGCCCGGCGCACGCGGCACTGCGGGCGGCGAAATCCTTCCACGCTGTATCCTTTGCCAGCGCCGTCCACTTCTGGATCGCCGCCGCGTCCATGTCGTGCGTCGCAACGCCGGCCTTGGCGAACACGCGCGCCAGGTCCTCGTCGTCGGCCTTCGCCGCCTGCAGGCCGAACGCCTCGAGGTCCGCGCCGACCTCCGTCATGATGGCCTGCTGCGCCGGCGGCAGGCTGTCGAAAATCTGCTTCGAGACCAGCAGCGGCTCCAGCATGAACCAGAAGCTGCCGGTGCGCCCGGTGGTGACGGCCTTGCTGATCTCCTCGAGCCGGAACGAGATCAGGCTGGTCGACGACGTCACCGCGGCGTCGAGCGATCCGGTCTGCATGGCGGCGTAGATCTCGTTGCTCGGCACCGAGCTGATGATACCGCCGGCCGCCTTCAGCATCAGGTCCATCTCGCGCGAGCCGCCGCGGACCTTGAGGCCCTTCACGTCGTCGGGCTGGACCACCGCCGTGCTGCGGGACGCAACGCCGCCGGCCTGCCAGATCCAGGTCAGGATCTTGACCCCGCGCTTGTCGAGCACGCTCTCCAGCTCCTGCCCGACCGCCTGGCGCTTCCAGGCCAGGCCCTGCTCGTAGGTCGTCACGAGGCAGGGCATCAGCCCGACATTGACCTCCGGCACCTCGCCCCCGGCATAGGCCAGCGGATAGAGCGTCAAATCCAGCGCGCCGCGCCGTAATGCGGAAAACTGCGCGACCGTCTTCATCAGCGAAGAGCCTGGATAGATCTCGAATGTGAGCTCGCCGTTGGTGCGCGCCTGCACCTCGGCGGCAAAGCGGCGGACGAGGCGGTCGCGGAAGTCGCCTTGTTCCAAGGTTCCACCGGGAAACTGGTGGCTGATTTTCAGCGTGCGAGACGCGGCGCGGGCAGCCGGTGCACGGAGCAGCACGGGAGCGGCAAGCAACGAGCCTAGTGTAGCCCGGCGGGTAAATGACATCGCGTCCTCGCAAACTTATTTATATGACGTTGGATCAGCGGATACGCTGGCCCATGGTTCGGCGCAAGGTTGATGCCCGCGGGCCGGCGTGCTCGGACGTTGCCTGTCCAAGGCCCCAATTCCATCGAGCTGATTGCATTGCATAGAGAGGGCCGCAGCATGACCAGCCGTGAATATCCGAGCCGTCCGCTGGTCGGCATCGGCGTCGTCATGCTTAAGCCTTCGAGCGAAGGCGCCCCGGGGGCGGTGCTGCTGGTACGCCGCGGCAAATTGCCGGCGATGGGAAGCTGGAGCCTGCCGGGCGGCGCGCAGGAACTCGGCGAGACGGCCGAAGATGCCGGGCGGCGGGAATTGGAGGAGGAGACCGGGCTAAGCGCTGGGCCACTCATCTTGGCAGCCAACGTGGACAGCATCCACCGCGACCCGGCGGGACTGGTCCAGTTTCACTACACTATCCTGGACTTCGCCGCCCTTTGGCAGGGAGGTGACCCGGTTGCCGGCGGCGACGTGACCGAGGCTCGATTTGTGGCGTTCGACCACCTTGCGCAGTATGACCTTTGGAGCGAGGCGCACCGCGTCATTGGCTTGGCGCGGCGGCTGCTCAGCTCCGCTTCCGGCGGGACGGAGACGGCTTGCCGAAGTTGAGCGTTGCTGCAGCGCCGGCGCAAATCAATCCGACCGCCGCCGGAACCAGCCACAGCGGCCGCAGCAGGAGCGGCAGTTCGACCCCCGTCCATATCCAAGACGCGCTGTGCTTCTGTATCCAAGCCAGCCATCCGCTGTCCATGAGCATGAGGCCCTGCCCCAAGGTCATGCCGAGCGGCGTCAGCGAGGCGATAGCCACCGCACTGACCAGGAACAACGCAGCAAGTGCGGCGAGGACGCGTGATGCGATCATATGAACAGCTTTTCGTTCGGCATCCCAGCATACATCCCAGCGACAAACTCGCCATAGCCATTATAAATCCGGGTTGGCACGCGCTGGTCATTGCCAAGCAGGCGTTCGGTCGCCTGGCTCCAGCGGGGATGCGGCACATCCGGGTTTACGTTGGCCCAGAAACCGTATTCCTGTGGCTGGATGCCCTCCCAAAATGTAGATGGCTTCTTGTCGGTGAACGTCATCTTCACAATCGATTTCACCGATTTGAAGCCATACTTCCAGGGCAGCACCAGCCGGATCGGCGCTCCGTTCTGCTTCGGAATGGACTTGCCATAGAGGCCGGTCGCGAGAAAGGCGAGGTCGTTATTCGCTTCCGCCATCGTCACGCCCTCGACATAGGGCCACTCGAACGTGCTGATGCGCAGCCCGGGCATCGTCTTGGGGTCGGCCAAGGTCTCCATCACTACGTAGCGGGCGCCAGACGTCGGCCCGGCAATAGAAACCAGATCCTTCAGCGGGAAACCGGTCCAGGGCACGGTCATCGCCCAGCCCTCGACGCAGCGGTGCCGATAGACCCGCTCCTCGAGATGCACCTGCTTCAAGATGTCGTCCAGGTCCATCGTCCGCGGCGTATTGACCATGCCATCGAACTTGATCGTCCATGGCGCGATGGGCAGCCGCTGCGCTGCGCGCGAGATCGACTTGTCCGTGCCGAATTCATAGTAGTTGTTGTAGGTTGTAGCGTCCCGCTCGGCCGTGACCTCCCGCCCGGCGTCATATTTTGCGCTGCGCGGGGCGCCCTGGGCATAGGCGGCGACCGGCGCCATGAGCGCAGCAGCCCCGGCGAGTAGGCTGCGGCGTGCCAGCATGAGCGGCTCCGGTGTAACGTCCCGCTCCGGAAGCTCCCAGCCGCGCTTTAACTTGATGTGCAAGGTGGTGCCCTCCGGACTGTACCCGGCTATGTAGCGCACCGGGCAGCGACGTCACCCACCCTTATGCCTAGGTGAGCTTACCAGCATGTTGATTTTACATGGTCGCTCTGCAAGGGTCCCGTCAAGGCCGCGTGCATGCTGGCCGGCTGGAGGCTGCTCATGAACCTCGCCGCATTTCCGCGCACCAAGCTTTGCCAGGCTCCGACGCCGCTCGAGCTGCTGCCGAGATTGACGGAGGCACTTGGCGGTCCGCAGATCTGGATGAAGCGCGACGACCTGACGGGCATGGGCCTGGGCGGCAACAAGGTTCGCAAGCTGGAGTTCCTGGTCGGCGATGCGCTGGCCAAAGGCGCCGACCACCTGGTTACCCAGGGCGCGGTGCAGTCCAACCATGTCCGGCAGACCGCGGCCGTCGCCGCAAAGCTCGGCCTGGCCTGCACCGCAGTGCTGGAGCACCGAATCGAGACAAACGACAACGCCTACCTGAACAGCGGCAACGTCCTGCTCGACCGGTTGCTGGGCTGCCGCCTCGAATATCGCCCCGGCGGTACGGATATGCAGGCTGCGATCGAGGAGGTCGGCGCACGGCTTACGAGCGAAGGCGCTAAGCCGTACTTGATCCCTGGCGGCGGCTCGAACGCGGTCGGGGCCCTGGGCTACGCAGCGGTCGCGCTGGAGTTGGTGACGCAGGCGAACGAGCAGGGCCTGCACATTGATCGCCTGGTGCACGCGACTGGCAGCGCCGGCACCCAGGCGGGGTTGATCGCCGGGCTGCATGCGCTGAGCAGCCCCGTTCGCGTGCTGGGCATCGGGGTTCGGCAGCCGAGGGACAAGCAAGAGGCGAACGTGTTGCGGTTGGCGCAGGCGACGGCGACGCATATGGGCGTAGACCGGCCGATCCCGGCTGGCGCTGTCGAGGCGAACTGCGGCTATGTAGGTGCTGGCTATGGCCTGCCGACGCCGGGCATGGCGGAGGCAGTGCAGTTGGTTGCGCGGTTGGAGGGTATTTTCCTGGATCCGGTCTACTCCGGGAAGGGTATGGCTGGGCTGATCGACCTGATCCGGCACGGCGTCTTCAAAGCTCGCGAGACCGTCGTATTCCTGCATACAGGTGGGTCGTCGGGTCTGTTCGGCTATGCAGATTTTTTCAACGAGCGGGCCGCCTGACTCAGTTTACGACGATCGATCAAAGCAAACCGCAAACTAAATCCCGCCGCGCGAAATCCGAATCTCTTCTTCCAAACGGCGAACCTGTCGAACGAGCGCGCTGCGCGTGCGGCTCAACTCATCGACTAAGTCACCCCGGAAGCGGCTCAGAACTTCGTCCTGAACATCCAAGCGTGCTTCCGTGGCCGTAGCCAGCTGATCCATACGTGCCGTTAGATCGGCGTAAAACTGCGCTTGACCATTCTCGAACCGCCCTAGCCCGGTGTGAAGCTGGGCTTGGCAATTCTTCAACCGCCCAAGCTCGGTGTGAATCTGGCCCTGGCCATTCTTCAACCGTTCCAACGCAGCCAAAATCGGTGCGCTCGAATGCTCGCTCGTAGCGCTTTGTCACACATGCTCGGTAACCACAGAAGAGCTTGGTGGGCCCGGTGGGACTCGAACCCACGACCACAAGATTAAAAGTCCCGTGCTCTACCAACTGAGCTACAGGCCCGCACCGCCGCCGTGACCCGCAGATGCGGATCACGGCGCATCCCTATTACGACTTTGCGTCGGCCGCCACCTGCACGCGGATGATCTTGTCCGGGTTAGACACCGTGCCGCCACCGCCGCTGCCGCGCTTGATCTTGTCGATGACTTCCATACCCTGCATGACTTGGCCCCAGATCGTGTATTGTCCATCCAAGTGCGGCGCCGGGGCAAACATGATGTAGAACTGGCTGTTGGCACTGTTCGGGTCGCCGGTTCGGGCCGCGCCAACGGTGCCGCGCAGGAAGTGCGCACTGCGGCTAAACTCGGCCGGCAGGTTGCCCATGTCGCTGCCGCCGGTGCCGGTGCCGGTCGGGTCGCCGCCCTGGGCCATGAAGCCCTCGATCACCCGGTGGAACACCGTGCCATCATAAAATCCCTTGCGCGCCAGGGCCTTCACCCGCTCGACGTGCTTCGGCGCCAGGTCTGGACGCAGGCGGATGACCACGCGGCCGTCCTTCAGGTCCATATACAGCGTGTTCTCCGGGTCCTCTGCGGGCTGTTGAGCCGAAACTTGTTCAGACATCAGTGTTCCGATCGCGATTGTTGCAAGCAAATGACGGCGCTTCATGCCGTGGCTCATGACGCTCATCCTTGATGTGGAGATCACGCATTTGGGCGCACCCGCGCCAGCGTCCGTTCCAGCGTCAGGACCGGCACGAAACTGGACACGTCGCCGCCTAGCCGGGCGATCTCCTTGACAAGGCGGGACGAGATGAACTGATGCCGCTCGCTCGCCATCAAAAACACCGTTTCCACCTCGTGGTCCAGACGGTAGTTCATCCCGGCCATCTGGAACTCGTAGTCGAAATCCGACACGGCCCGTAGCCCCCGGATGATCACGCCCGCGTGGACGCTATGGGCAAAGTCGATCAGCAGGCACTTGAAGCTGACCACTTGGATTTCGGTACCGGTCCGCTCGGCGATAGCGGCAACCTCCGCACGCACCAGCTCGACACGCTCCTCAAGTGGAAACAGCGGCGATTTACCGCTGCTCTCGGCCACGCCAACCACCAAGCGGTGCAGCACCCGGCACGCGCGGGTGATGATGTCGGTGTGGCCGTTGTGCATAGGGTCGAACGTGCCGGGATAGATGCCGATATGGCGAACCTTCGTGCTGACGTTTTCAGGCATCCGGCGGCTCCAGGTCACCGCTTTCGCCGGGCTCGGCCCCATTTGCCTCAGGCGCGTCGATCACCGGGAACACGCTGGTCACGTGCTCGGTGTCGCCCAGCCGGAACAGCGTAACGCCCATGCTGGTACGGCCGGTCACGCGCACCTGGTCGGACGGCACGCGGATCAGCCGGCCCTCGTCGGTCACCAGCATCACGTCATCGCCGGGCCGCACCGGGAAGCTCGCGACGACGGCGGTGCCGTTGCGGGGCGACAGGGTGATGTTGCTAATCCCTTGGCCGCCGCGCCCGCTGACCCGGTAGTAGAACGCCGACGACCGTTTGCCGAACCCGGCGTTGGTTACCGTCAGCAGGATCTCTTCGGCGCCCTCCAGCTCGGCGACGCGATCGGCGGACAGCGTAACCTCTGCAACCGGCTCCTCGACATCGACGGCAGTGTCGTCCTCGTCAGCCGAGCGGCGCCGGGCTGCTGCGCCCTTGAGGAAAGCGGCGCGCTCGTCCGGCGTCGCGTCCATGTGGCGCAGCACCGACAGGCTGATGACCTCGTCGCCCTCCGCCAATCGAATGCCGCGCACGCCGGAGCTGTCGCGGCCACTGAACACGCGCAGGCTGTCATCGGCGATCTGGAATCGCAGGCAGCGGCCGAGCCGGGTTGCCAGGAATACATCATCCCCGTCCCGGCAAGTGGCGACCCCGATCAGCCGGTCGCCCTCGTCGAGCTTCATGGCGATCAGGCCGCTGGCCCGGACGTTGCGGAAATCAGACAGCTTGTTGCGCCGCACGTTGCCGCTCGCGGTCGCGAACACGAGGTGCAGGCTCTCCCACAGGCTCTCGTCCTGCGGCAGCGGCAGCACGGTCGTGATCCCGTCGCCGCCAAGCTCCGGCAGCATGTTCACCAGCGCGCGGCCTTTGGCGGTTGGGCTGGCCTCGGGCAGGCGCCATACCTTCTCGCGAAACGCCTTGCCGCCGCTGCTGAAGAACAGCACCCACTGGTGCGTGTGGGCGTTGAAGCTGCGGGTCACGATGTCGTCGCCGCGCGTGCCCGCCGCAGTGCGGCCGCGGCCGCCGCGGTTCTGCTGGCGGAAGATCTCCAGCGCCGTGCGCTTGATGAAACCGTCGCGGGTGATGGTGACGACCATCTGCCCGGGCTCGATCAGGCTCTCGTCGTCCTGGTCCACGGCGGCATCGACGATAGCCGTCATGCGCGGGCTGTCGATCTCGGCCCGGGCCGCCAGCAGCTCGTCGCGCATGACCTCCAGGCGGCGCGGGCGGCTGTCGAGGATCTCCAGCAGGTCGCCGATCCGCTTCGCCACCTCGACCAGCTCGGCCTGGATCTTATCGCGCTCCAGCCCGGTCAGCCGGGCAAGGCGCAGCTCCAGGATGCCGCGGGCCTGCGCGTCCGTCAGCCGGACGGCGTCGTCGACAATCTGGTTGCCGCTGTCGTCGATCAGCGCCAGGAGCGCCGACACGTCGCCCGCCGGCCAGGCGCGATCCATCAGCCCGGCGCGTGCCGTCGCGGCATCCGGGCTCTCGCGGATCACGCGGATGATTGCGTCGATGTTGGCGACGGCGATAGCCAGGCCGACCAACAGATGCGCCCGCTCCCGCGCCTTGCCGAGCTCGAACCGGCTGCGGCGGAGAGTCACCTCCTCGCGGAAGGCGATGAACACCTCCAGCGCGTCCTTCAGGCCCATCAGCCGCGGCCGGCCGCCGTCAAGCGCCAGCATGTTCACGCCAAAGCTCGTCTGCAGTTGGGTGAAACGGTAGAGCTGGTTCAGCACGACCTCGGCCGTCGCCTCCCGGCGCAGCTCGATGACGATGCGCATGCCGTCGCGGTCGCTCTCGTCGCGCAGGTCGGTGATACCCTCGACCGCCTTGGAACGCACTAGGTCGGCGATGCGCTCGATCAGGGTGGATTTGTTCACCTGGTAGGGGATTTCGGTGATGACGAGGGACTGGCGGTTGCCCTTCATCTCCTCGATGGATGCCTTTGCCCGCACCACAACGCTGCCGCGCCCGCCCTCGAAGGCGCTGCGTATGCCGGCGCGGCCCAGGATCAGGCCGCCAGTTGGGAAGTCGGGGCCCGGCACGATGCGCATCAGATCGTCGAGCGTCGATGCCGGCTCGGCGATCAGCGCCAGGGTCGCATCGATGATCTCGGTCGGGTTGTGCGGCGGGATGTTGGTGGCCATGCCGACAGCGATGCCGTTGGCGCCGTTGATCAGCAGCACGGGATAACTCGCGGGCAGCACCCGTGGCTCCATGCCGCTCTCGTCGTAGCTCGGGACGAAGTCGACGGTGTCCTTGTCTATGTCGTGCAGCAGGAAGTTCGCCGCCCGGTCCAGCCGCGATTCGGTATAGCGCATCGCCGCAGGAGGATCGCCGTCTACACTTCCGAAGTTGCCCTGGCCGTCGATCAGCGGCACTCGCATGCTGAAGGTCTGCGCCATGCGGACCAGCGCGTCGTAGATCGAGGCGTCGCCATGCGGGTGATACTTGCCCATCACGTCGCCGACGATGCGGGCCGACTTGCGGTACGGCTTGTCGGAGACATAGCCGCCCTCCTGCATCGCATACAGGATGCGGCGGTGCACCGGCTTCAAGCCATCCCGCGCATCCGGCAGCGCCCGGCTGACGATGACGGACATGGCGTAGTCGAGATAGGATCGCCGCATCTCGTCTTCGAGCATCACCTGGGGCAGGCTGGGCGGGACGGGGGTCTCTGGAGGAGTGAGGTCTGACAAGGAACGCTTCGCCTAGGTTGGTGAGATTAGAACGGGATCTCGTCGTCGAGGTCGCCGCCCTTGTTCGGCTCCCAAGACGGGCTGCCGCCGCCACTGCTGGACTTCGCAGGCGCTGCCGCACGCTCGCGGGGCTGGTAGCTACCCCCGCCAGCGCCGCCGTCCTCGCGCCCGCTCAGGAAAGTCAGCTCGCCACGGAACGGGGGAATGATGATCTCGGTGGTATACTTGTCCTGACCGGACTGGTCGGTCCACTTCCGGGTCTCGACCTTGCCCTCGAGATAGACCTTGCTGCCCTTCTTCAGGTACTTTTCTGCAAGCTCACCAAGCTTGTCGTTCTTGATGACGACGTTGTGCCACTCGGTTTTTTCCTTGCGCTCGCCGGATGTGCGGTCGTTCCAGTTTTCGCTGGTGGCGAGCGTGAAACTGACCACCTTGCCGCCGCTCTGGAAACTACGGACCTCTGGGTCCTTGCCCAGGTTGCCAATCAGAATCACCTTATTGACGCTGCCCGCCATAGTTTGCCACCTTCCATCAGCCGGACTCGCACCGGTCGGTTAGTATAGCCCGTGGATGCCGGGCGGACCAGGGCATGGCCGCAGCGCGAGGCGCGCCGGGGTTTCCAATGCCACTCCGTAATGCCATATGGGGTGAACGATACCAGAACGCTAGGATGCACCGTATGGCCGGCTCCATTCGCGTGCGCGGCGCGCGCGAGCACAATCTCAAGAACATCGACGTCGATATCCCGCGCGATAGCCTGACGGTCATCACGGGCCTGTCCGGCTCCGGCAAGTCGTCGCTGGCGTTCGACACCATCTACGCCGAGGGCCAGCGCCGCTACGTCGAGAGCCTGTCGGCCTATGCCCGGCAGTTCCTGGAGTTGATGGGCAAACCCGACGTCGACAGCATCGAGGGCCTGTCTCCCGCCATCTCGATCGAGCAGAAGACCACCAGCCGCAACCCGCGCAGCACGGTCGGCACCGTCACCGAGATCCACGACTACATGCGCCTGCTCTGGGCCCGCGTCGGCGTGCCCTACTCGCCCACGACCGGCGAACCGATCGAGGCGCAGACCGTCAGCCAGATGGTCGATCGCACCGCCGCCATGCCCGAGGGCACCCGGCTGCTGCTGCTGGCGCCCGTGGTGCGGGACCGCAAGGGCGAGTATCGCAAGGAGCTGGCGG
>JAABVA010006218.1_pt1 | contig 10627 bp, 10 predicted proteins | sample 5560331 | NCBI WGS metagenome assembly JAABVA01 (sample SAMN12812661, study PRJNA571458) | rock metagenome | isolation source: Antarctica rocks | place: Antarctica: Victoria Land, Mt New Zealand sud | collected 2016-01-07 | reverse complement strand
CGCTCGCCAAGACGACGGACAAAGACGCCAAATGGTTCAGCGAGCAGACCGGCACGACGACGGTGCTCGCGGCCAATGCCGGCGTGAGCCGCAAGCGCGGGGCGGTCCTGGTGGACCACGGCAACCAAGGCTACAGCGAGACGAGCCAGCCCTTGATGACGGCGGGCGACGTGACGCGGATGCCCACCACCAAGATGCTCCTCCTCTCGGGCAACCGGCCGCCCGTGGTGGTGACGCAGGTGCGCTGGTACAGCAAGCGGCTGGGCCTGTTCCCGACGCGCGTGCGCCGGCGGGGGCTGTTGCGGCTGCCCGATGGCGCGCCCGTGCCGCCGGCGGGGCCGCCGCGCCCGACGCCGCTCCTGGCGCCGGCCGTGGCCTTCGCCCTGACCGTGCCGCCGGCCGCGCCGGAGGCGACAACGCTACCGCAGGCGAGGACGACGGCACCGCAGGCCACGGACCCCACGCACCCGACGCGCTCCGCGCCGCCACTGGGCGCCCAGCTCCAGGGGATCAAGCGCAAGCGGCAGGACGGCAACGCGGGCACGGCGACAGCGACACGGGCAGGGACAGCGACGGCGACGACGACGATGGCGCCCCTGGAGCCGCCGCCGGGCGACGACGACGGGGACGACGGGGACGACTGGCGCGACGTGGCCCGGTGGGCGTAGTGGGAGGACGGGCCAATGGTCACAGCGGAACGAATAACAGCCCACCCGGCGAGCGGCCGGACGACGGCCGCCGCCTACGCCGCGCGGTTCGGCTACGGCGGGGAGCGTCACGTCCGGCTCGCCGACCCGGACACGGGCGGCGCGCCCGAGGAGAGCGCGACGCCCCTTACCGGGGACGCCGCGCGGGCACATCTGCGCGGGGATGTCTCCCTCGGGCTCTATCTCAGGGATGGGCAGGATCGCGCCACGGTCGGCCTCGTCGCGCATGACGGGTATAGGACGGCCTACGACGACACGGGAGAGGCGCGGCGCGCGCCCGAGGACGGCATCGCCGCGTTGCAGGAGGCGCGGCAGCGGTTGGCCCTGCAAGGCATCGACGCGGCCGTGGAGCGCGCGCCCCAGGGCGGACGCCTGTGGGTCTTCACCAGCGCGCCGGTGCCGTCAGAGGACCTCCACGCGCTCCTGCGCCTGGCGACGCGCGGCCAGGAGGTCGCGGTGTACCCGCGCCCGGCGCGCGACGAGGCCGCGCAACAGCCGGTGCGCGCCCCGCTGGGGGTCCACCCCGACGACGGCCGCCGCTACGGGTTTGTGGATGCCGCGGGGCGGCCGGTCGGCGCGACGCTAGCGGCGCAGGTGGCGCACCTGGAAAGCGTCAGGCGGGTGGACGTGGGCCGGGAGCTGGGCGCCCGGCCGCACCTGCGCGACGAGTTGGCCGCGCTCGACCCACGCGGGCCGGCTCCCGCGCTGGCCGCGCCGCAGGAGCGGCAGCCAGAGCAGCCAGAGCAGCTAGACAGGACGGACAGGACGGAGCGGATGGCGCCGGCGCCGTCCGCGACACGGTGGGCACGCAAAGGGGACCGCACGACCGAGGCGGTCCGGGCACAACTCGCCGGCATGGGCGCGGAGCGGTACGATGTCGGCGTGTACGACCGACAAAACGATGCCATGCTGCTGCGCCGAGAGTGGACACCGGCGCAGATCGAGGCGTCGATAGGGTGGTTCCGGGGCATGAACGCCAACGGGCGCGATATCTATATCCGGCCCACCGGCAGCAGTGGGCTCTACCTGATCGACGACGTGCCGGCCGCGACCGTCGCGCGGATGCGCGCCGAGGGCTACACGCCGGCGGCCGTCATCGAGACCAGTCCCGGCAACCATCAGGCGTGGGTGCGCGTGTCGGACGCGCCCCTGTCCACGGGCGAGGGGACCGCCGTGTCGCGCGACTTGGCCGAGCGGTTCGGTGGCGACATGAGCAGCGCCAATTGGCGCCACATGGGGAGGGTAGCGGGCTTCACCAACCGCAAAGAGGAACACCGCCAACCCGATGGACGCTACCCCTACGTCAGGCTGCGCGACGCGTCGGGCGACCGCGCTACGGAGGCACCGGCGATCCTGGCCCGGGCACGGGACGAGGCCACACAGGGCCGCCGCGGGGCGGCGGGAGACCATGGCGACGGCGGCGGCGGCGCGGAATCCCCGCGCGACCAGGCCGTGCGGCGGTCCGCTTTCACCCGGCCCCCGGCAGGGGCCGGTCCTGTGTCGGCCCTGGGCCGCGAGTATGCACACCGGGCGCAGCGCCTCTTGGAGCGGTACCCCAACGCCGCGCTGACAGACCTCCATCGGCTCGACTGGATGGTGACGCGCGACGTGGCGCGGGCGCACCCGGAGGCCGATAAGGAGGACCTGATGCGCGCGATCGGCGAGGGCAGCCCGCGCATCGAGGAGCGCAAGCGGGGCCACGTCTACGACTACGCGGAGCGCACGACGCGCTACGTGCTGCTGGACCCCGCTGTGGAGCGCGCGCGTGGGGAGGCGGTCCGTGTCGCCACCCGCGAGCGGGATCGCTGGTTCTGAGCGATGCCGTACTTCACCGAATGCGCGGGCTGTGGGCGGGTGCAGAGCCCCGCGAGTTGCCCCGAGGGGTGGGTGCCCATCGAGGCCGGGGCCGGGTGGCTGGACGGCGACCGTGCGTTATACTACTCGACCGCGTTGCTCATGCGCTGCGTCCCCTGCTATCGGAAGGCGTACCCCGGCGACGGGGAAGTGCGCGACCCTGACGACGGGGGAGGCGGTCGTCGCGGTCCTGGACCGGACCGGCCGGCTGCTCACGCTCGACGATCAGAACAACCTCGTGCTCCGCGACCCGACGACGGGCCGCATACTCGCCATGGCCGCCAGCAACGCGACCCTCAAGGGCGCGAGCGACGCGAGCTTCTCGTCGTCGGACGCCACGGAACTCGTCGTCAATCAGGCGCGCGAGGCGGTCACCGTCGCGCGTGCGACGAACGTCGCGTATCAGAACAACGTGACGGGGAGATCGACCACTCCCGGCGTGGTCCTCGTCACCTTCCGCGACCGCTTATAAGGATGCGCCCGGATCATGGGGGGCGAACTGTAGGGGCGATGGAAGGGGCATGGAAAGGGCGGGCCTGTCAATCAGCGACAGGCCCGCCCTTTGTCAATGCGCGCAGGGTCGCACTACGCTGGCGATAGCACCAGCGCGCGCACGTAGCCCACGAGATTGATGACAATGAGAGCGACGGCGATAATGGCCGCGGTCAGCGCGGGACCAGCGTGCGTCATCGACGCCATATTCGCAATCCCAACTCCGATTATCGTATTTATGCATCTTTTCAGCTAAGTTAACGGAAGAGTTTTTCGCGGTGGGGAGCGCGTGACAGCCGTGCATGACCCGTAGAGGTCCCACGGGGCGCGAGGGCTGCAAGGGGTGCCCAGGCTCGCCGCGATGGAGTATGCGCGCAAGAGCGACACGGTGCGGCCACGCAGCGGCGGGCATGGCATCCTGGCGACGCGCCCGCGGGCGAAGTGCGCCAGCGCCGACGACTTTATCGTCGCGTCGTAGCCGATCCTGCGCGTCGTAATAAGCGAGCCGCTGGCGTTTGGGTCGGGCCGCGATGTGGCGAGCGGATGGTTTATGCAGATCATCAATCTCGACACGCGGGCGCACGTCGCGTCGGCCACGGCAGTCTGCGCCGTGACGCGGTGAGCGCGGCGAGGGAAGGAACGTGGGCTGTTGCAGGGTGGCGGCGGTGTAATTCCTGAGGGAGTAGAAGAGTTTATATTTGGATATTAAGCCCTGCCCTCGAGGGCAGGGCTTAGGCACGGTGAGCACGAGCGGATCATAGGGCATGCCGATCCCATTTAGAGACATCGGCTTCTCGCGCCATTTTGTTCCTTGATTTTGGCATGGTTCAAACGGACTTGACAGTGTTGCGCCAGCGACAGGCGCAACACTACTGTCAAGCTGCACCAGGCGTGCGCTGAACCATGTCTTGATTTTTATATCAATGAGCCGTACCCTGCCCATCATGGTCTATGGCGCGTTCCGCTCATTTGTCAATATAGGGTTAGTGTTAGCCCTGGGAATATTTTTTATCTGGGGCACCTTCCATCTGTCCAACGCATTGGGTAGCTCCGCGTCCGCGCCATTGGCAACGCCGACACCGCAGTCCATTATCGAGCAACCAATGTCACCGTCATCAAACCCAACGAAACGCGCGAGCAATGGACTGGGCGTAAAAAACATGCCGGCAGTCCGTGCAACTCCGCGTCCCCGTCCATCCCGGCGTCCCCGTCCATCCCGGCGTCCCCGTCCATCCCCGACACCCAACATACCACCTAAGGTGATTGTCACCGCGTCCGAGGGTGAAACGAAGGGAGCGACAAGCTTCTCCGCAAAGTCAATCCCGCTAGTCGGTGGATTTCCGCAACTATGGTGCCGCGTACGTAACGATGCTCTTCCGACGATAGGCTCCATCACTTTTACATGGGACAAAGGCGCGCCTACCGCAAGCCCGTTTCAGTATGCGGTGCAGCGCCAACTTGGCACCTTCACGGACGGCTACCTCCGGGGTGGGGGGCTTAACGTACCGGGCAACAAGTACCGCTGTGTTGCTACCGTCAATGGGGTGGTTATAGGCGTGGTCAGCTTTACTATCACCCCGTAATACTGTTATCGATGATAGGGGGCCTGATAACTGTCGAGCGGCGCTCGTCTTAGTCGACACCATTAACTATGTATAGCATGACTTTGCTAAATAACAGTATTAGTCCAAATGCGCATCGGTCACGTGCACATGTGCCCGACGCTCGGCCCGGCGGTGATCGGTGATCAGGCCTCGGCTTCTAGCTCGTCGATTGTCGAGTAACTTCGCACCCCCATGGTGTCGCGAGTGATACGCCATTGACGTATCGCGATTAACATCAGCAACTGCGCAACGATGAAGACTCGCCCTTCTAAAGGAAGCGCGGGTATGGGGGGCATGAAGATGGCAGTAACCACTACGCTCAGAAGCACAGCCACCAAAGCTTCGTGTCTATCGCCAAGCCATACGGCAAAGACGGCGCTCGCGTAGAGGGGTGGAAAGGGATGCTGCTGCAACAGAGGCGTGGTGATGAGCAGAAAAAGCATAAGCGCACATGCGCATGCAATCGCTGTAACTCGCCATCCTCGATGTTGCATTACGCATAATTTAGTATCGAATAGCCTGTACATTGTTCGCCGTGTTGCTGAGTGTATGAGTATGCGTCGCGTATGCCACGTCTTCATAATCCTATGCGCTTTAGCCCTCATCGCCGTTGGCGTAGTTGCTATCATTATAACCGCCGTTCAGTCTATCCACTTGCACAACTGGTGGCGGGGCTACAAAAGCAACCCCGCGCTTGGGTGGGGCGCACTGTGTGCGTCCGTGGACGGATCATCGGCAACGGTGCGTATAACGTGTGCGCGAATGGGCATGTTGCCCCATCATGTCCCCTAGGTAGCCGCTGATTTAATCGGTAGTCATACAAGATATGGGAAGAGAAAACGGTCTTTTATACAAAATCTTGTATTCATTCGCCGTTTGGGCCGATTAAATCAGCGGCTCTACCTAGCCTGAATTATTCATGAGATTGCCACACGGGGTCCGCTGCGCTATGGTCGAGGCGCTTGAAGGCTCGCCCATAGTGCGGAGGACCCTGTATCGTTTCAGTCTGCCACACCCACCTACACGTTCGCCACATCCACCGCCCTCGCCCTGGAAGCCACCTTCGATGGCGGCCGCCTGACCTCCGACGGGGGGCTGCCCTGGCTCGCCGAGGCCGAGGACGCGATCGGCATCTGCCGCGCGCTAGCCGCCTGCGTCCCCGAGTGGCAGCGCGCCCACAGCGACCATTCCATCGAGGCGTTGACCCGCCAGCGCGTCTTCGGCATCGCCTGCGGCTACGAGGACCAGAATGATGCCGACCCCCTGCGCGCCGACCCCCTGCTCACGCTGGTCTGTGGGCGGCGGCCCGAGAGCGACGCCGACCTGGCCAGCCAGCCAACCCTCTCGCGCTTCGAGAACGCGGTGGATCGTCACGCCTGTCGGGCCTTAGCCCACGCTCTGCTCGGCGTCTACCTGCGCGCCCGCGAGCGCGACGGTCGTCCCCGCTGTGCTCGCACGGCTCGTGGATGGAAAACTGCGCGCCCGCGAGCGCGACGGTCGTCCCCGACACATCGTGCTGGACATCGACAGCACCGACGACCCGACGCAGGGGGCGCAGGAGGGGACCGCCTACCACGGCTACTATCGCCAGCACATGTACCATCCCTTGCTCGTCTTCGACGGCGAAACGGATCAGTTCGTCGTGGCCCTGTCGCGCCCCGGCGACGCGCACGCCAGCCGCGGCGTGATCGCCGTCCTGCGCGTGCTGATCCGCGCGCTGCGGGCGCGCTGGCCCGGCGTCACCGTCGAGATCCGCGCCGATGGCGGCTGCGCCGTCCCCGCCCTCTACGATTTTTGTGAGCGGGAGCACAGCGGCTATACCATCGGCCTCATCCCCAACCCACGCCTGCAGAAAATCGCCGCGCCCCTGCTCGCCCAGGCCACGGAGCGGCGCGCCGCGACCGGCGCGAAGGCGCGCCTGATGGACGAGACCGCCTACCAAGCCGGATCGTGGGACCGGGAGCGGCGCGTCGTCTACAAGGCGGAGGCCCTCGACCAGGGGCCCAACACCCGCTTCGTCGTCACGCCTCGCCATGATTAACTGGCTCTCCCGACGACTTGATACTGCTGGCGAATTCATGGGGGCGGCCAAAGTGCCCGAACTAGCGCAATTCGGCGGCCCCTTTTCCCCGTCGCTTATAGCCTCAAACGGGTCGCGGACCGAATAAACGGAGGGCTGCCGGAATTCGCCAGCAGTATCAAGTTTCGACTTTGGCACTTTCTGTTACGGGACGTCGCCTACCAGTCGTTTAAACCACGCCTGGCGCTACCAGCACCCCTGGAGGGGCGCTGAATTAGCCACATCCTGGCCCACATGAGGAGTTAGCCAATTCGGTCCGACGCGTTTGTGTCACCCGGATATGTGGGCTGATGCTCAAGTAAAAAAGTGCCAAAGTCGAGTCAAGTCATCGGGAGAGCCAGGCAATCGTGGCGAAGTGTCCTTCGTCGTCACCACGCGGGACGACCCGCCGGAGGCCCTCTACGCGTGGTACGTCGACCGCGGCGAGGCCGAACACACCGAACTCTGGATCAAGGACTTTAAGCACGCCTGCATCGCCGACCGCCTGAGCGACCACCGCTTCTGGGCCAACCAGTTCCGCCTCATCCTCCACGCCGCCGCCTACTGGCTCCTCGACACGCTGCGTCGGCGCCTGTGCCATCAGGGCCACCCACCGCTCCAGCTCGACACGCTGCGCCTGCGCCTGCTCACGGTGGGCGGCCGCGTTCGCATAAGCCTGGAATAAGTGTGGCTGTGTGCGACTTCATGTCGCACACAGCCACACTTATTCCAGGTCGTATAGTACGCTACGCTTTTCATATCTCCGCCGGTTCCAGCTAGTTGTGGAGGACTGCGGAAGCTGCAAAAACTCCCGTTTGTCTTTTCGTTGCATACTCTCGAACAACTCGACCAGCCATTCACCCAAATACAATCCCATCGGCTGAGGGGATACTCGCAGAGTTGCTCGCACATTATGCGTGCAACTCCGAGATGATAGAGAGGAACTGCGCAAAAAAAAGAAGAGATTCCCTCTTGATATTGGAGGGGAAACCTACGATATATCGCAGCTCTGGGTGATACCATCGGAGTAGGTCTAATCGGTGGTTGGTGGCCACGATTACCGAAGGGGCTCAAGCGGCGCGAGGGGAAGAATCTCACGCCGCGGGACGTATCTCAACGTGAAGCCGACGGCCGTGGCGACGAGTTGAGAAGTAGTTTCCATGAGGTGATGAACCGATGCGTAAGCGTAGGATCGCAGCCACTCTACTGCTCTTGGCTGGCCTGTCCGTCGCGGCGGCCGCGCCGACCCCACTCCACCAACCTACGGCGGCCCATGCGTGCTCCCCCGCCGTGTCTTGGCCGGGCTACGGCCCGTACCTGTATACCAGCAGCAGCGGGACGAACTACATCGCTGCCGACTTCAACTACTCGTGCTTTAGCGGCTCGCAGCAGATCCAAGTGATCTACTGCAACCAGTCAAACGGAGCGTGCTACGTGCATAACTCCCCCATATTCAGCGGCAACGGCCCGTACACGGATTACAAGGATTACGTCACCCGTGGCGTAACGTGGAACGTCCATGCGTGCATACTCCAAGGTGGTGCCACCGGCGGCAACGGTTCGTGCACGAGCACCCTAACCATTACCACCACGTAATAGGCTAACCCAGCAGTTCCACCCATCCGAAAATCGACCCGAGGCGGTAATTTTGTCCGCCTCGGGTCGACTCACATCAGTGGCATATCACTCGCCTTCAATGTACGAGTCTAGGCACTTGTCCTAGTACTACGTAGTACTACAGCGGTACTTCCGTTTTTGGACTGTCCAACTCCTTTGATTAGAGATGCTAATCCTGCGCTTTGCTAAGGGTGGGTAACAGCTAATCGAAAGACCTGAAGGTCGTTCTGGACCAAGTGTCGCTGTAGTACTAGGCGTCGTTATGATGGCGTTAATCGCTTTGTCCGGCGAGCCCCAAACGTCCCGCTTGCACGCACAAGGCGTTGGTCGAGGACACGCCAAACTTGACCTTCAAGGCGGCGACGATTCGCTCGACTTTCGCCAAACTCATCGGCTCCGTGCCCGGGATCCCCTGTTGCGTCAGCCCCTCGCCCAACCGGGTGAGCACGGCGCGCTCGTCGTCGGTCAGGGCCGGCTCGCCGTTGCGCGGTCGCTGACAACGCTCCGGCTTGGTCAGCAACTCCTCTAGGACCGCCCCGTGTCCGACCAGCAGGTCGTCCTCCCGCACGGTCGCCAGGCAGCGCACGACCGCCTCCCCGCCCAGCCCCTCCCACAGCAGGTAGCCGCGTGCCCCCTGCTCCGTGAGTTGCAGCAGCGTGTCCCGGTGCAGCGCCTCCTTCGTGCCAATCACGACGACTCTGCTCTCCGGGCTCACGCGGCGCATTTGTCGAACGAGCGGGACGAGGCCCATGCCGCCCACAGCGGCGTCGACAATGGCATAGTCGGGGTGCTGATCCGTGGCGATCCGCAAGGTCTCGCTGACTTGTTGCACGTCGGCCAGCACGCGCAGGTTCGGCTGTTCCTGCAAGAGAGCGCGGAGGCCGAGCCATTGGCATGTGAGGTGATCCGTACCGACGAGCAAAACACTGGACTGTATGGGCTGCACTCTGTCCCGCCTTTCGCGCAGCGGCCGGGGCGACATCCTTCGCGTCGAGGGCACCGCTGCATTCCCCTTCTCGCCCCTTCTCGACCGAGCTAGGCCAGCGCAGGCCACGAGCGGTGAGGCCCTCCGCGCCGCGTGGACGCGCTCGTCGTTCACCCCGCTATGATCCGGTGTGCGTGGGCTAGGCATAGCTCTATCGTCGGGCACCGGGTCCATAAAGCCTATTCCCCGCAGCGGGTGATATTTTGTACCCCCCACCCCCCCCGCTACGGGGGTGCCCGATCCCCCCTAGCCCTCGTTGTCTCTCATCTTTGACGGAGCCTGCTCACCCTGTCCCTCGATCTCTCGCCCGCGGTACACGCGGCCGAACGCACGCCGCGAGGGCACCGCGAACTTGTGCAGGATGGCCTGCACATGCTTATGCGCCGTGTCCTCGCCGATATAGAGCCGCTGGCCAATCTCGGCGTTGGTGTATCCGTCGGCCAGCAGTTCGGCCACCTCCCCTTGGCGCGGTGTCAGCGAGGGGGGCGATCCAGCGACTGATCGCGTCCACGCCGCGCGCTGCTCGGGCGTGAGCACTAGCCCGTCGACCCGCGCGTCACGTCTGCGTTCGAGCGCCCCACGGAGCGTCGCTAGCACGATGGGGCTGGCCACCAACGCATCGTCCTCGACGATCAGGACCAACGCCCGCCGCACGGTCTCGGGGCGTAGTTCCTCCCACACCAAATAGCCCCTGATCCCCTGATCATGGAGCGTGATGAGCGCGGCGCCGTCGAGCGTCGCGGTGGCGCCAAGCACGATAACCTTCCCGGCGGGGCTCAAGGCGCGCAGGTCGCGGACGAGCGTGACGGTCGGCCGGTCGGGTAGGTCGGCGTCCACGAGCATGACCGTGGGGTGGCGTCCCGCCAGGGCGCCGAGCGGCTGAGTCGGGCCGACGTCGCCGACAATCTGTATGTCGGATTGGGCGGCGAGGGCGACACGGAGCGCGTCCCATGGGGGGTGCGCGGAGTGGACAAGTGCGATCGTCGTGGTGGACTGCATGGTGCCCAGCTTTCCTAGCATCTCTGGCAGCGGCCGGGGCGACGTCCTGCGCGTCGAGGGCTCCGCTGCATTTCCCCTCTATCTATGAGGGACGGAAAAAGGCTGTTTGGGGACATTTTGCTCGGGCTGCGCCGAAATCTCAGGCGGGCTATAGTGGACATAGACGGGTGATCGTCCAGATCCCGCACGAGAGCAGGCGTCATGGCCGTGAGCGATGAGGACGACACGCCGCCGGATTACCAACTCGTCGCCGACGCCCAGGCGGGCCATCCGGCCGCGTTTCAAGCGTTGGTGCGGCGCTATCGCGCGC
>JAABVA010006216.1_pt1 | contig 10629 bp, 9 predicted proteins | sample 5560331 | NCBI WGS metagenome assembly JAABVA01 (sample SAMN12812661, study PRJNA571458) | rock metagenome | isolation source: Antarctica rocks | place: Antarctica: Victoria Land, Mt New Zealand sud | collected 2016-01-07 | reverse complement strand
GTCATCAGCTTCATCAGGTTGACCAGGTTGGTGCCGTAGAGCTGCGACGCCTGCGCCGGTAGACGCCCGGCCAGGTCGGTGTAGCCAATGATCGTCACACCGTTCGCGGTGGTGACCGCCGCACCGGGCACGTTGCCCTCGACATTGCCACCGTTGGACGCGGCCATGTCCACGATGACGCTGCCGGGCTTCATGCTGGCCACCATCTCGCCAGTGATCAGCCGAGGCGCCGGGCGCCCCGGGATCAGGGCCGTCGTGATGATGATGTCGACGTCCGCGGCCTGGTCGGCATACAGCTGCGCCGCCCGCTCGCTGTAGTCCTCCGACATCTCCTTGGCGTAACCGGTGGCACTGACCTCGACATCCTGAGCCTCTACGGAGAGATATTCGCCACCGAGCGACTTCACCTGATCGGCGACCTCGGGACGCGGGTCGGTCGCCCGCACAATGGCGCCCATGCTGCCCGCAGCACCGATCGCAGACAGACCAGCGACACCGACTCCCGCGACAAGCACCTTGGCCGGCGGGACCTTGCCCGCGGCCGTGACCTGACCAGTGAAAAACCTCCCGAACACGTGCGCAGCCTCGACGACGGCACGGTAACCGGCGATGTTGGCCATCGAGCTGAGTACGTCTAGGGATTGGGCGCGCGAGATGCGCGGCACCGCGTCCATCGCCAGCACGGTGATCGGGCGGCCCACCAGATCCTCGACCAGCTTAGGGTTCAGGCCCGGGCTCACGATGCTGATCAGCGTGGCCCCCTCACTCAACCCGTCGAGCTGCTCGGTCGAGGGAGCGTTGACGCCAAACACGATGGCGGCCGCTAACGCGTCACCGACTGTGGCCCCCGCCTCGACGTACGCAGCATCGGAGAAGGTCGACAAGACACCCGCACCAGAATCCACCACCACCTCATAACCGAGGGCACGAAGCTGCGCCACAGTCGTGGGCGTCGCCGCCACCCGGGTTTCACCAGGTTTGGATTCCCTGCAGATGCCGATGATCACGGCGTCCTCCGTTCCATGATTGATTCGGCTCGCATGTTTTCCGATCGTGGTCATCCCGGAGAAGTGGTGGCCGTGCGGCCCGTCGAATACTAGCGATTACTTCCGCGGGGCCCTGACCGCCTGGCACACCCTCGCGCGCATCAGCCGAGCGGTACTTCGGTCGAGCGCGTTGGGACGGCATCGAGTGTGACGAGGGTCGCGTCGTCGATCGTGATCGCTCCTGCGGCGGCGTTCGCCTCGAGGTGGCCGATGTCCGCAGTGCCGGGGATGAGCAGCACGTTCGGGGCATGGTGAAGCAGCCAAGCGAGGCCAACCTGCGAAGGAGTGCTGCCGAGGGACTGTGCCGCAGCGCCGACCGCCGGCTCGTCTGTGACCTTCGGCATCCGGGGGAATGCACTGCCGAGCGGGAAGTACGGCACCCAGGCGATTCCCTCGGCCACGCACAGTGCCAGCATGTCCTCGTCCTCGCGCGCCACGAGGCTGTACGCGTTCTGCACGCAGGCGATGCCCGCGGGGATTGCTCGACTCAGCCCCTCCAGCGTCACGCTGCTCAGTCCGATGGCGCCGATCTTGCCCTCGCCACGCATCGCCGTCATCATCGCGAGCTGGTCGTCGATGTCGACCGCCTGGTCGCCCTTGGCCCGAAGTCCGGGCCCGGCATCAAGGCGCCGAAGGTTGACGACCGGGATCTGGTCGACACCGAGACTTCTGAGGTTGTCCTCGACGCTTGCCCGAAGCTCTTCGGGTCGCTGCGCGGGACGAAGGGGGAGGGGGCCATCCGAATTGGGGTCGGCACCGACCTTGCTCACGACGAGGACGCCATCCTCCGGGCGTAGAGCCTCACGAATGAGCCCGTTGACAAGACCATCGCCGTAGAACTGGGCGGTGTCGACGTGGTCAATGCCGAGCTCGACTGCGCGGCGCAAGAGTGCGATCGCTGCTCCGCGGTCGCCGTGCAGACGCTCGAGCTGCATCGCGCCGTAACCGATGCGCGAAACGGTGCGACGCGCGAGCAGGCCGGGACCGCCGGGGCGTGCAACGCCTGTGACCGTGGTCTTCAGCAAGGAGGTGTCGGAGGGGGTCATCGAACTTCCGTCCATATGAGATGATGAGGGTGAAACGGAGGACCCTCCGTTCAATCGAACTGTAGCACTATCGGAGGTGCCTCCGCTTTTGAGTTCGCCTAAACCGACGCTCACCAGCGTGCACACCGCCCTCCCCGCTCGCGCCGAACGCCCGCTCCGAGCGGACGCGCGGCGCAACCGCGACCACCTCATCACCGTCGCTCGGGCCGCCTTCGCCGCCGCTGACGACACCGTCCCGCTCGAGGGCATCGCCCGCGACGCCGGGGTCGGAATCGGCACGCTCTACCGCCACTTCCCCACTCGCGAAGCACTCGTCGAGGCCGTCTATGCCGCCGAACTCGACGATGTCGCTACGAACGCTCAAACCCTGCTCGACCAGTACCCGCCCGACGTTGCGCTGCACGCCTGGATCAACCGCTACGCGGAGTTCACCGCGACGAAACGCGGAATGATCGACACTCTCCGCGCCGGCTGGGCGTCGGGACGGATCACGACACCGACGACGCGAGAACGCATCACCGCGGCGATCGGGACGATCATGACGGCCGGAGTACGAGCAGGTTCGCTCCGCGCGGATGTCGACCCTGAGGACGTCACCGCGATTCTCCTCGGAGTGTTCCTATCAACGGCAATCAACAACACTTCGGAGCAGACCGGGCGATTGCTCGACCTCGTGGTCGACGCGCTGCGCCCACGGACGCACCCAACAACGGCTGCGAGGACCGGGCCCGACCGTCGGCCCTCAGACCGCCCCTAGTGAGGTCGGCTCGCGCTTAGCCCGCGAACGCTGTCGCGATCGGATTGTGTCGGTGAGCACCTCCTGCGGGATCACCGCTCGCTGTCGAGATGCGCAAGCTGGGGCGCCGGGTAACGCTCGCCTGCGACCCCGGTCACGGGCACCGCCCGCTCGATCGCGGCCAGATCGTCGGCTGTCAGGGTCAGCTCGGCCCCGGGAAGCGTCTCGGCGAGGCGCTGCGGGGTGCGGGCGCCGACGAGCGCGACGATGTCGCCCCGCTGCTGGCCTTGGGCGAGCACCCAGGCGATCGCCAGCTGCCCCACCGTGACCCCGCGGGCGTTGGCGATCGTGCGTAGCGCCTCGACCAGCGCGAGGTTGGCCTCGACGTTGCCCTGCTGGAACCGCGGCAAACGCGCTCGGGGGCCGGTGCCACCGAGCTGCGCCGTCCAGTTGCCCGACAGCAGCCCGCGGGCGAGCACCCCGTACGCGGTGATGCCGATGCCCAGCTCCCGGCAAGTGGCCAGGATCCCGTCCTCGATGCCCCGGCTGAACAGTGAGTACTCGATCTGCAGGTCGGTGATCGGGTGCACGGCGTGCGCCCGGCGGATCGTCTCTGAACCGACCTCGGACAGGCCGATACCACGGACGTGCCCGGCCTGCACCAGCTCCGCGATGGCGCCGATCGTGTCCTCGATCGGGACAGTCGGGTCGAGGCGCGCGGGCCGGTAGATGTCCACGTGGTCAGCGCCGAGGCGCTGCAGCGAGTAGGTCAAAAAGGTTTTGACGGCGGCGGGACGCCCGTCGACGCCGAGCATGCCGCCGTCTGGGTCACGCAGCACGCCGAACTTCACGCTCAACGCAACCTTCTCCCGGTCGCCGGCGCGCAAGGCTCGGCGGATCAACCACTCGTTGTGGCCCATTCCGTAGAAATCACCTGTGTCCAGCATCGTCACGCCGGCATCGATCGCGGCGTGGACCGTCGCGATACCCTCCGCGTCGTCCGCCGGACTGTACGTGCCCGACATCCCCATGCATCCCAGCCCAAAGGCCGTGACCTGCGGGCCGTCAGCGCCCAATTGCCGCGTTTCCATGACACCTACCCTCTTGTTAGTGGATTGACAGATTTCACGGGTCCACGAGTACCTGCCCATCGGAGCGGCGCCTCAATCGGTCGAGGTAGCGGCCTATCGCGAAGGGCGTGATTCCGTGACTGCCCGGAGCGTTCGGTACCCGACCCAGCCAGGCTTCCACGAGGAGCTCGTGGGTGTTGCCGTGCTAGGTCGCTGCGTCGCAGTCCGCATTCGACTTTCATCCCGGCTGGACAACCCCTTCCAAACTTACGCGGAGACGAAGGTGTGGTGCATCTCGCCGATTCCGCTGCACCAGGTGGTGAGTTCGTCGCCGGGCTGCAGGAAACGGGGGGGCTTTTGGCCGACGCCGACCCCGGAGGGGGTTCCGGTGAAGATGATGTCGCCGGGTAGCAGGCCCACGATGGCGGACAGCTTCGCGACCAGCGTCGGGATGGAGAAGACCATGTCGTTGGTGCGGGTCTTTTGCATGGTCTCGCCATTGACCCGGCACCCGATCTCAAGATCGTTGGGATCACCGAACTCGTCGACGGTGACCAGGTGCGGGCCGATCGGCGCGAAGCCGGCGTAGGACTTGCCCAGATTGAACTGAGGAGGCGAGGACACGAACTGGGCTGTGCGGTCGGAGATGTCCTGACCCAATGTCAGACCGGCGACGTGGTTCCAGGCATCGCTCTCGGCGATGTTGCGGCCACCGGTGCCGATGACGGCGACGAGCTCGACCTCCCAGTCCACGTTGCCGGGTGACAACGTGATCCGACCGCTCGGACCGGTCAGGCTGGATGCAAACTTGGTGAACACCATGGGCTCCGTGGGCAGGTCCAGACCAGACTCAAGAGCATGGTCGCGGTAGTTCAACCCCACAGCCATCACCTGCGGCGGCCGCGGCACGACCGCCTGCAGGGTCGCGGGGTCGACCGGCGCCCCCTCGTTTACGGGGGCGGTCGCGGCCCATTCTCGAAACCGCTCCCACTGCTCGAAGACCGCCTGTGGATCCGGACCGAACCGTCCGTCGCTGGCAGTTTCCACGTCCGTGGCCCGGCCGTCGGTGCCGAGCACGTTCAGTCGTCCCGCGACGTTGGCGATACGCACCGTGACATCTCCTTCATACGAACGAACGGGTGTGGGGGTGACTCAGCCCAGGGTCGTGCCTGCGACGCGCCAGCTGCGCAGCTCAGGCGCCTTTGAGAACCAGCATCGGGTCGGGAAGCTTGGGACCTGAGAGAGCCCATGCCCGGGTGGTCAGCTCGGCCGTGGAGGCACCGTCGGCGCGTGCGGCGATCATGCGGTTGACTTCGAAGGCCGGTCCGACGGCATCCTCGCCGTACTCCTTTCCGCGCATGTAGTCGGTCGCTTCGTCCGAGGTGGCGAAGTTGTCGATCTGCATCTCGACGAAGTTGCCGTCCGGGTCGCGGTAGTACAGCGATGTGGTGACCCCGTGCTGGATGGGCACTGCCGGCTCGATCCCGTGCTCGGCCAGGTTGCGGTAGCGCTCAAGCAGGTCGTCGATACCGTCGAAAGTCCAGGCCGTGTGGTGCATTCCCGCCGCCGTCGGCGACTTGCGCTCCGCGACCTCCGCGGGCATCTCCAGCAGCGCGATCCGATGGTGCTCCTCGTCGAAGGTCAGGAACGTCAATCCAGACCCGGCGTGGACGACATGCGCGTTAAGCACTGTGCAGTACCAGTCCCGCATTGCATCGACCTGCGCTGTTTGGAGCACAACGTGCACGAGGCGGGGTAGTGCAGCCATGAAATCGACTCCATCTCTCGGTGGGAGGCAAATCTCTCTACGGTCATCTTGACTCTACGTGCTAACTTATAGGTTGTCAAGCGGATGGCTGCACGATGCGCTGATCACTGCCGCCAGCAACCGAGACCGGAGGAGATTTGGCACGAGCTACGCAAGCACCTGGAAACCAAAGTGCCCCAAACCCTGGACGCGATGCATTCCATCGGCTGCCTGACACCCACCCCTTATGGATCAGGCAGGCCGACACCGCCTGTTCGTCTGCGTCGGTGATGCCTACCGCTGCGGTCCGCTGGACGTCTACTAAGGCACGGCAGCCTTTCGCGCACCATTTCCCTGATGCGAGCGAGGATGTGCCGCAGCGGATTTCGCGTTGGGTGCGGTGTCGGATGCGATGATCTCGTCCGCCATGGCTACCAGCGCCTGTGCCAGCTGACGAATGACGTTGTGCGCAGACGTCGTGCCCGCTTGCGCCGCGAGAAAGGAGCCCTCGAACGTGGCCCGAGCGAAATCCACCAATCCGTCGGCCACCAAGGAGGCGCGGTGGCTGCCGAGGTCGGAGTACGCGTAGGCGAGGGCTTCACGGAGCCCTTCCCTCTCCTGCGTCCGTGACCGCGCAACCGATTCGTCGACGACACCAGCCGGCGCATTGAGAAGAAGGATGAACTGCAGGCGGATGAACTCCGGGTGCGCCGCGACCGCCTCTGCGCCGCGTTCCAAGATCGCCGTCACCTTCTCCAGGCGTGATCCGTTCGCGGGAATGTCGGCCAACGAGCTGGACGCCATGAAGCCGGCGCTGCCGCGCTCCATCACCGCGCTGAGAACCCCCGCCTTCGAGGAGAAGTGCCAGTAGATCGAGCTGGCCGATAACCCCGATTCCTTGGCGAGGGCGGAGATACTGGTGCCCTCATAACCACGGGCCGACATCATCCGGGTGGCCACGTCGAGGATCTCCTCCTTCGAGCGATCGCCTTGCTCGAGCCGCTTGCTTCGCGGAGTCGCACTCGGATCCATGGCTTAAGCCTCTCGCTGTGACCTCGCCGCCCCGGACCGGACCGGAAGTTCAGATCGTCCTCTTGACATCCTCGCGACTCACTGTAACGTTCGTCACCATACCCTATCTGGAACGCTCGATATAGTGGCGCTCGCCGACAGCCGCTCCGAGTGGGACCGGAAGTCATCGATAGGCCAGTCGCACCCGGGGCGGCCCTTGCACGTCGTACCCCAGTCGCGATCTACGGTCGGCGAACTCGACAAGGAGCATCGGATGGTTTTTGGCAAGCTCGTAGCGGGATGGCACCGCGGCACGGATCAGGCTCAGCCGGCGACGGAGGACGCCGCCCGAAGACGACCTGTGCGGCTTCGTTCTGGTTCGCGCGGCGTGGCCGCGGCCGGTGCGACGCTTGTGCTGGCTTTGGCGGTCGCGGCGTGTGGGTCCTCGTCGGGGTCGTCGTCAGGTTCGTCCTCGGCGGCACCCGGTCAGGCCGATACTGCTGCTGCGCAGGCGGCGATTGCGCCGTACACGGGCAATCCGAGCGCTTTCCCGGTGACCGAACCCCTGGGCAAGAAGTTGCCGGCGGGCACGAAGTTTGCCTTTCTGCAGTGCTCTACTACCGTCTGTGGGCTGTCCGCACAGTTGATTGCAGGGGCGGTACGAGCGATCGGGGGGACGTTTTCCGTCGTTAACTCCGGCGCAACCGCCTCCTCGTCGCAGGCTGCTGCGTCGAGCTTGCTCGCCTTGAAGCCAGATGTCGTGCTGATCTCCGGGATCGACCCGTCACAGTTCGGGGGTGGCCTAAAGCAGCTGTCCGATGCTGGCATCAAGGTTGTATCGATTTCCGTCGCTCAGGAGACGAAGCCATTCGGAATCACGTTCAACTACATCGGTTTGCCGACCCTGCAACTGGGGGGCACGCTGATGGCGGACTGGGTGATCGCCCATAAGGGACCAACCGCTGATGTCGTGTTCTACGGCGTCCCAGAGCTCACCTACTCAAAGCCCATGCAAGATGCCTTCGAGCAAGAGTTTGCCAAGAACTGTCCTTCCTGCAAGGTGCGATCAGCGCCCATCGCCGTTGCAACGCTCGGTAGCACGGCGCCGAAGACCGTCGTCACTGATCTTCAGTCACACCCGGTCACCACCACAGCTGTATTCGCTAGCTCGGAGGTGGCGTCGGGACTCCCTGCTGCGCTGAAGGCGGCGGGCCTCTCCCCCACGACCATCGGCTACGCGCCAACCCCGGGAAGTCTGCAAGACATCAAGGACGGCAAAATCACCGCGGGTCTTGGCGTTGATTTTCCCGTCGCGCTGTGGACGGCGGTCGACGTCGCGGCGCGTCTGGTCCTGGGTGAGGCGTTAACGCCGGGAGAACAGGCCGGGAGTGCTCCGGAGCAGCTCCTGGAGCAGAAAGACATCACGTTCGACCCGAGCAAGGGCTGGACCGGATACTCTGACTTCGCCCAGAAGTTTGCGGCGCTATGGCGGTAAGCCCAGTCGCCGTCAGGTCGGTTCTTGGGTCACGGTCGACACGGACACGTCGGGTACGAGCGGTCGACTGGGCGTTGGCGCTGCTGCTGGGCCAAGCGAGGCACCGGGTTGCCGTCCGCGAGCGCCAACCAGATGATTGCTCGTAGTTCCCTGGTGAGCATGGCTTGCACGCCGGTCCGCCTCGGGACAGCACCCGCTGATGCTGTCCGCGCCCACGCCGGGGCGGATACCGCCGGGTTCAACTTCCTCGGCCCGGTAGCTCAGCGGTCCCCGCTCGCCTCGCAGACAGGAACCGTCATGCCCACCAGCTCCGCACCACCGCGCAGTCGCGGCAGAAAGGACCAACAGTGAACACCGACGAAATCGTCTGCCCGGAGGCATTCCGACCGGACGACCCGACTATCCAGATCGACCCATATCCGTATTATTCCGTACTGCGGGACCAAAAGCCGGTTCTCGCGAGCACATTTGGAGAACAACCCTGTTGGATCGTGAGTCGCCGCAAGGACGTCGCCCAAATCTTGATGGACCCCGCGACATTCTCCAGTAATACCACGCCGATACCGAGTATGCTGCACACGGATCCTCCAGATCACCGACGTCTGCGCAGAATGGTCGCGGCCATGTTTACCCGCAAGGCGGTGGCACCGTACGGCCCCCGCATTTCACAGATCGCCGAGGAACTGCTCGATGCCGCGATGGAAAGAGGGCGCTGCGACATTGTTGATGATTTCGCTGGACCGCTTACGGTAGCGACAATCGCGCTCCTGTTAGGGATTCCGGTTGAAGATGTTGAGCGGCTGCGCCAGCTTACGCGGCGATCGCAAGACTACGTGCTGGCGATTCGGCTAGGTAAGGAGCCAACCGTCGAAGCGCGCTCGGCGAACCAAGCGCTGCTCACCTTCATGAGCGAGTTAGCGCGGGCCGAGACATACACCAACGGCGGAGTTGTCTCGATCCTGGCTGAGCAACTCGCCCAAGCGGAACTCAACGAGGAAGAGTACGCCAACTTCGCGGTGCTCCTGTTCGTCGCCGGCCATACGACAACCACAAACTTGATCGGGAACGCGATCTATATGCTGGCAGACCGCCCCGCCGATCTGCAACGGATGCGTGCAGACGAGTCCTTTATCAGGCCATTCCTGGACGAGGTGCTCCGCACGCGGCCCTCGTTCCACCGGATCATGCGCGTCACGACCCGCGAAGTCGTCGTCGCTGGCGAGACCATTCCTCAAGGCGCGGTCGTGCGCCTCTTGCTTGGCTCCGCCAACCGTGATCCCGAGTTTTTCGACAACCCGGAGATGTTCGATCCCGACAAGCAACGCGCATCGCACTTCGCTTTCGGGCACGGGATTCACACTTGCTTAGGCAACTGGCTGTCGCTACTCGAGGCGTCACAAGCGCTCACCGTGTTGGCCCGGCGTATCACCACAGTTGCGTTGGATGCGGAAAACCCGCCAGTCCCATTGTCCGGAGGTACATACAACGAATTCGGATTCGACCACCTCCCAGTGCAACTGGCCTAGCCAGCGTCGCGTGCCCCGATGCGTCGCAGGTATCTCGCATCCGCTTCAGGGGAGGCGCGGGCCGAGCGGTCAAGTGAGTCGAGCCACCGCTCGGCATCGTCGACAGCATTCAACCGGTGCTCTTTGGTGTATGCCATTCCAGTCTTGAAGTAGTGAGCGCTACGCGCAGATGGTCAGGCGGTTACGCCTGCCTCATCCGTAGGGGTGAGTATCCGGCGTGGCGATGGAATGCATCGCGTCCAAGGTTTGGGACAGGTTGGTTTCCAGGTGTCGGCGCAGTTCGTCCCGGATTTCCTCCGGGTCTCGGCTGCCCGCGGCGGTGATCAGCGCATCGTGCGCGTGCTTGCGTTCGGCTGTCGTCTTGGCGGAGGCTGCGATCGTGTCATACACCAGCCGGGTGTAGCGCTCAGCGGCGTCCCACAACGGCACCAGCAGGCGAAAATCCCAGGCACTGGCCGCTGGGCTGATGAGTGCGGTGTGGAACTTGCGGTGGTTATCCCAGTGAGCGTCTTCTCCGGCGGTGCCAACGTATGCGGCACGGACCAACTCTTCGAACTCGGCGATGTCACGCTCGGTGCGCTCGGCGGCGGAGAGCGGCGAATCTCGTGCAGAACGAGATCGACCGCCGACTGCTGGCGGTCGACCACCGACTGCACCTGTCGGCCATGCACGATCGCCACGGCAATCTCCTTTGCTTTCATCACCAAATCGGGTCCGGTTATGTCTTAGCGGACCAGGTTCGAACCCCCTTTTCCGCTGATTTCTTGCGCAGGGCGTCCCCCGGTTACCAAGAGCGACAAGGTGGCGACGACTTGCGGCGGAGGACGGAGCGGGTTAGTCGATGGTCCAGGTGTCTTTGCCGCGGAGCAGTCCTTGCAGGGCGTCGGGGCTGATGGGCTGCGCGTCCTTGGCTTGCTGGACCTGTGCGCGGGCCTGGTCGTCGTAGGTGGGT
>JAABVA010006214.1_pt1 | contig 10630 bp, 10 predicted proteins | sample 5560331 | NCBI WGS metagenome assembly JAABVA01 (sample SAMN12812661, study PRJNA571458) | rock metagenome | isolation source: Antarctica rocks | place: Antarctica: Victoria Land, Mt New Zealand sud | collected 2016-01-07 | reverse complement strand
GAAGTTACAATAATATTGTTTATATAAAGAAGCAGTATGATTCTTTTAATGCTGTAAAGAAGAAGACAGAGATCAGTCTTGCTTTAATGAAAACTTAACTTAAGCAGTTTGATGACACATTGTTTATGTCAGTCTTGTGTGGCTTGCTTAAGACTATAAAGGCTGCACAGTATGCACAGAACACAATTAGATGCAACATTGATTTCAGAAAAGAATGTTATATAGATTGTTTTCTTCAGAAAGAATTCTATGAAGATGTTATTGACATTCACTTGATGACACTCTAGATTCTTGAGTGCAACAATAGTCAGAAAGACTTGCAGAGTGTTAAACTTAATAGTGAAAGCAAAGATGTTCTTGTAGTTAACATTATATGTCTATGAGAAGTCTCTTGTCACAAGTCTTGTCTTAAGCTTATTTAAGAATTCATTGATGTTCAGCTTAAGTTTAAAAATTCATTTACTGATCATAATGTTGACTCTTCTTAATGATACAGTTTCTTTTCATGTTTCATTTACTGTCAAGACTGTCAGCTCTGCATGAATGACATTCTTTCACATTTCTTTTCAGATTAAGTCTCTCACTGCTTCAGCATAGATAACAGATATCAGAATGTCAGATCTGATCATAGAATCTTCTTTGTCTGTAAAGAATGTTGTAAGTGTCAGCATAATTCTTAATATTTTAATTGAGAGCTCATTCACATCTTAATCATCATTGTTGTCATCTCTCTTTCATTTCAGAATCTTGACACACAGAAAGATTCTGACTTCTTTGAGTGTCATCATCTTGACTTAATCAGTGTTGATCTTCTCATCTAATGACTTGTCTAGATTAACTGCAGTTAACTTGATCTCATGTTGTTTATCTTAAGACTTGTCAGCCTTGATTATGATCAAGTCAGGCTGCATCTTACTGTTCTAAGTCATGAGTGTCTGATCTAAAGCTGTGATCTTCACAATGATTAACTTCTTTTATGAACATTTAATGAATCTTCTGTTCAGAAGAACATTTAATATCTACTGTTGCAGTTTAAGGTCAACAGTGTCTTTCTTCTTGCTTTCAGCAAACTTTACAGCATAACTCTTAATGATGTACTTAAGATCTGAAGCTTAAAGCTGATACTGCTTTGTGATTTTCTCAATGTAGTTCATAAAGACTTTTACTTGTCCTCAATTCATGAACTTGTTGTGCCTGCCTTCAGATAGTAACTTGAGATCAATGTAGCTGTAGTACTTGCATTCTCATACATAAATGTAATTGATGAATGACTTCACATTAATGAAAGCTTTCTTGAGAGTTGTCTGCTTGCTGTTAATCAAGAAATCAGTTGTTGTCTAATTGTGAAGATAAACATCTGTCTGTACTGTCTGCACTCAGAACTCTATTGATAGTTGTGTCTCTTTGATCATGATATACACTGAGTTCTTCATGATTCAGATGATTCTTTCAGCAACATCATTCTGAATTGACATGTAGAGCATTATGTACTGCAGTGTGATGTCAAGAAACTTGCATCAGTTGTTTAGAATGAATCTTAACTTCATTTTGTTGTTACTTTGTACAGCAAAGATCTTTGCATCAGTCTGAAGTTTAGTCTTCAGTCATCATTTTTGCAGTGTCTGTAAGACCTCATCACATTGCTTCAGCAGTATTGTTTATGTCTTTCAGAAATGATTATCTACTATCTTCAGAAAGTACTGATATTCACTAAATGACAAGAATAATGAGCTATATATGTCAATGAAGACAAGAACAAGAATGTTAGTCTTTCTTTTGCTTACAGTGTGATCTTACTTGTTGATGAACTTGATCAGAGCACAAATCTCATACATGATCTCATTATTCTCAACAATGAGAATTGGCTTTTCAAGAATTGTCATTTTGTAGAGATCATGCAGCTTCATAGAATTAAGATAAACAAATTGTCAGTGTTAAAGTCTGTAAATCTTGACCTTTTCATTTAATAATGCAGTGTTGACTTCTAAGAAATTGATCATGTTATTGTGCAGACTTGTATCTGAAGCAGCTGTGAGAAAAGCAGTCTCTGAATGTGGTGTGTGCACTGCAGATATTAAAGCAAATTCATTATGACTCTTTGCAATATACTTAACTATATAGACTTTATCTCACTCTGATGCTTCTATTATAGTCTTGTCATGCTTATCACACATTTGAAGACAGTGTTGATTAAAGCTTTTATGCAGTTTCATTTTGCACATCTGCTTTTCTGAGAGAAGATTGATCTCAAGTTCAGACATGTAAAGTGTTGAACTCAGTCTTACAGAATTTCTCAATCTGACTTGCATAATGATTACTTCACAATAGTGAGAGTATAAATGTCTCTTCTTAACTTTAATTCACTGACATCTCATTTGTATGAGAAAGTCACTGAAGAGTTGAAGTTAATCAGTTATGTATGAGAAGAATTTAGAATCTGCAATTCATTCAGATTTAAGTATCTTACTGACAGTCTTCTTAAACAGAGCAGTGATTTCATTGTTAACTTTCTCTTTCTCTTTAAATTCAGAGAAGAAATCATCATCATTACTGTCACTGACTTCTGCATTAAAAGCTCTGTGTCTCTTTTCTTTTTCTTTATAGACTGACTTCTAATACAACTTAACTGCAGTCAATCTGTACAACTTGATTACAGTTAATCTGCTTGCCTTCTTTTAAGCATCTTGCTTGATGTCAGAAAGAAATTTGCAATCTTTAATGAAGTGAAAGCTGTTGCAAAGAAAGCACTTAATAAAGTAATGAGAAGAATGATTACTGTCTGAGCTGAATGATCTGCAATAATGTTGCTTAATATTAATTGTGTAATGATTCAATGAACTGCAATTCTAATTCATTAAACATTAATCTTCTTTCTGTTTGTCTATTCACAAGATAATGACAGTCTCATCAGTCTTAAGCTGTGCCTTTTTCTTCTGAAGCTTTTATAGATCTCTCTTGATGTTTAGATTGTTCTGAATGTCAATGACATTATAGATCACAATGTACTCAATTAATAATGCTTAAAGCAGCATCTGAAATTGTTGTTCTGATTTGAACAACTCAGTCATATCAGACTGAGTTGCAGCAATCTTTCTGCTGAGTTTACTCAGATAAGTTTATGCTTCTTTAATGAACACATTCTCTGACATTCTGTATCTGACAAACTCTGTCAGATATTGTCTCTCAGTCATCTGCAGCTTCTTCTTATACTTAAACTTTAGCACATCTCAAACATTCTTTGTGCTGATTTTGTTCATCAGATATTCTTGATCATCTGTGTTTATGCAGATAGTAAGTCAATATAAGATCTTTATGTCAGTTTTCTGATTTCTGAAGCTGAGACTGCTGAGAGAAAATGAATCTAAGAATTCACTGATCAGCATATTGACTGCTAAGACTTCAATAACATTTTATAGATCTTCTTTTATCAGTCATTTTCTCATAAGAGTAAATCATTGATTGCAGTTCTCACAAGTAAGAATTGAGATGAATTGTTGCTTTGTAAAGAAGTTGTTGAAGTTCATTGTGATGATAGTTGACATGTAGTATAAGAAGTGAATAAAGTAAAGTAATGATGTATGCATTGAAGATAATGTAAATAAAATAAATAGAAAGCTTTTATGTCTCTTGCTCTGTGAAATGATAGTGCTTATTTATCTCAATAATTCATACTAAGCTACTGATGAACAGTGCTCTCTGAGCAACTGTGAGTGCTTGTTTATCTATTCAACAAGATGTGTATCAAGCTGCTGAAAGAACAGTGCTTCTGTGAGTAACTGTGAATGCTGATTTTTGCTGAAACTGATTCTTCTTAAATCTTTTAAGTCAAACATACTCAGCTGTCAAAGGTGCTTGTTTACTTAACAGATGCATATCAAGCTGTCATCACTGTGCTGATTTCACTAAAGCTGAATTTATCACAAATCTCAATAGTCAGTAACACTGCTAAAGCTGAATTCACTGTGAATCTTAAAAGTCTGTGAACTCAGCTGCTGTATACACTAAAAGTATGCACTTTCTCTGAGAAGCTTTTTGTTAATTGAGCTCATAATTTATTGAAAGAAATGAATACTCATGCTATATTATGCTGTCTAGTGAAATCTCTAAATCATGTTGTCTATGAGCATGTCTTGATTGAGAGAGTTACAGAAGAAGTAGAAAGAATGTTAACTGCAGTCAATGTAAACAGAGTCTTCACTCAGTCTCTGATGCTAGTTCTACTCTGCTTCATAGAAGCAGCTAGAACATCACTTCTCAACATAGTTAAGTATATTGTAAAGAGTCTTAATGAATTTGCTTTGATATCTGCAGTGCACACATCACATTCAGAGGCTGCTTTTCTTGCAGCTGCTTCAGATATAAGTTTATACAATGACATGACTGATTTCTCAGAAGTTGACACTGTGTCATTGAATGAAAAGATCAAGGCTTACAGACTTTGATATTAATGATTTGCTTATCTTGATTTTATGAAGCTGCATGATCTTCACAAGATGACAACTCTTAAAAAGTTAATTTTCATTGTTGAGAACAACAAGATTATGTGTAAGATTTGTGTTTTGATTAAGTTCATCAATAAGTAAGATCACATCATAAGCAAAAGAAAGATTAACATTCTTGTTCTTATCTTCATTGACATATACAGTTCATTATTCTTGTCATTTAATGAATATCAGTACTTTCTGAAGATAGTAGATAATCATTTCTGAAAGACATAAATGATATTGTTAAAGCAATGTGATGAGATCTCACAGACACTGCAAGAATAATAACTAAAGACTGAACTTCAGATTGATGCAAAGATTCTTGCTGTACAAAGCAACAATGAAATGAAGTTAAGATTCATTTTAAATGACTGATGCAAGTCTTTTAACATCATACTGCAGTACACAGTGTTCTACATGTCAATTCAGAATGATGTTGTTAAAAGAGTCATCTGAATCCCAGAGAACTCAGTATATATTATGATTAAAGAGATATAATTGTCAATAGAGTTCTGAGTACAGACAGCATAGACAGATGTTTATCTTTATAATTAGACAGCAACTGATTTCTTAATTAATGACAAACAGACAACTTCTGAGAAAGCTTTCACTGATGTGAAGTTATTCATCAATTACATTTATATATAAGAATGCAAGTGCTACAGCTACATTGATCTTAAGTTATTATTTGAAGATAGACACAACAAGTTTATGAATTGAGAATAAGTAAGAGTCTTCATGAGCTACATTGAGAAAATTATAAAGCAGTATCAGCTTTAAGCTTCAGATCTTAAGTGCATCATTAAGAATCATGCTGTGAAGTTTGCTAAAAGTAAGAAGAAAGACACTGTTGATCTTAAACTGCAACAGTAAACATTAAATATTTTTCTGAACAGAAGATCTGTTGAACATTTACAGAAGAAGTTAATCATTGTAGAGATCACAGCTTCAGATTAGACATTCATAACTTAGAACAGTAAGATGCAGTCTGACTTAATTACAGTTAAGATTGACAAGTCTTAAGATAAACAACATGAGATTAAGTTGACTGCAGTTAATCTAGATAAATCATCAGATAAGAAGATCAACATTGATTAAGTTAAGATAATGATATTTAAAGAAGTCAGAATCTTTCTGTGCATTGAGATCTCAAAATGAAAGAGAAATGATGATGATGATGATTAAGATGCAGATAAGCTCTTAATTAAAATATTAAGAGTTATACTGACACTTACAGCATTCTCTACAGACAAAAAAGATTCTATAATTAAGTCTGACATTTCAACATCTGTTATCTATGCTGAAGCAGTGAAAGACTCAATCTGAGAAGAAATGTAAAAGAATGCTATTCATGCAGAGCTGACAGTCTTGATGATAAATGAAATATAAAAAGAGACTGTGTCATTAAGAAGAGTCAACATTGTAATCAGTAAATGAATTTTTAAACTTAAGCTGAACACTGATGAATTCTTAAACAAGCTTAAGACAAAACTTGTGACAAGAGACTTCTTATAGACATACAGTGTTGATTACAAAAACATCTTTACTCTTATTGTTAAGTTTAACACTCTGTGAGTCTTTCTGACTATCATTGCACTTAAGAATCTAGAGTGTCATCAAGTAAATGTTAATAATATCTTCATGAAATTCTTTCTGAAGAAAACAATCTATATAACACTTTTTTCTGAAGTCAATGTTGCATTTAATTATGTTCTGCATATACTGCACAGCCTTTATGATCTTAAGCAAGTCACACAGAACTGACATGAACAATATGTCATCAAACTGCTTAAGTTAAGTTTTCATTAAAGCAAGACTGATCTCTGTCTTCTTCTTTACAGCATTAAAAGAATCATACTGCTTCTTTATATAAACAATATTATTGTAACTTCAACAAATCTATTATACATTCTTTGATTTAAGCAAGCTCTTGCAGACATGTTCAAAGTTAAGAACTTGAGAAAGACACAGAAAATTCTCAGCATTTAAGTCATACATAACTGCAAAATGAGAACTCTGCACCTGAATCAGACTCACTACATAAGTAAGATATTAAAGAATCTTCATATGTGATCTGACAAGCACAGAGTCATCAGCATTTCACTTAATGAATATAATGTTCTTTGTCTCATCAGCTTAACTGACTAAAGAATAGATCAAAGACAGTATCAACAGACAATTGAAAGTTTAATGTACACAGCAATTCATACTTGATTAGACATCATCTTCACACTAAATTGATTAAGTCAATATCTCAGTGATTCTGTGAAGCATCATGAATACACACTCAAGAAACTACTGCAATATATAAGATCAATCATCAATCTTAACATCATGTACAGCTCTAGTAAGAGTCAAGCAATGCTTAAATACTCTGACTTCAACTATGCTTTGAACAAGCAGAATTGAAAATCAATTCTAGAATGTATCTATATGCTTAAAGATGAATCAGTGTTGTGAGCAAATCAAAAACAGAAGTTCATCATCATCTTAATTACTGAGACTGAATACATGGTCATGTCAATGTGCACAAAGACTGAGATCTGACTTGAACAGATGTTAAGAGACATGAACATAGGCAAATATCTTGAAGTCAACTTACACTGCATAAGCATTCAAGAGAATGAAGCTCATTGAGCTTCTTCACTCATTCAGCTCAGAAAAGATAATCAAGCTGTCTTGATCTTAATCAAGAATGCACATGTACATGAGCAGTTAAAGCACATTAATGTCTTCTATTACAACATCTGCAATCTGCATAAGTGCAATCAGATTTAAGTAAACTTTGTACTCAGTTAAGAGATGATTGCTGACAGGCTTATTAAGCTTCTGCTTAAACAGATCTTTAAGCAGTTCATTGAATTCATAAAACTCACTGTTAATGATTAGTTAAATTCTTGAATGATTTGTTGAACTCTTAATGATGTGTTTAGTCATCTGGTGTTTGTTGTCAGTGAGAGTCAATAGGTGCAGCCTCACTGAGTAAAAGTGTTGAGAAATGATGTTCTAGCTGCTTCTATAAAGTGAAGTAGAACTAATGTCAGAAGCTAAGTGAAGACTCTGTTTACATTGACTGCAGTCAACATTCTTTCTACTTCTTCTGTAACTCTCTCAATCAAGATGTACTTATAGACAACACAGTTTAGAGATTTCACTAGACAGCATAGTATAGCATGAGTATTCATTTCTTTCAATAAACTATATAGACTTCATCTTGCTCTGATGCTTCTATTATAGTCTTGCTGTGCTTATCACACATTTAAAGACAGTGTTGATCAAAGCTTTTATGCAGTTTCATTTTGCACATTCACTTTTCTGAGAGAAGATTGACCTCAAGTTCAGATACATAGAGTGTTGAACTCAGCCTTACAGAATTTCTCAATCTGACTTGCATAATGATCACTTCACAATAATAAGAATATAAATGTTCTCTTTTAACTTTAATTTGCTGATGTCTCATTCATATGAGAAGATCATTAAAGAGTTGAAGTTGATCAGTTATGTATGAGAAGAATTCAGAATCTGCAACTCATTTAAATTTAAACATCTTACTAACAGTCTTCTTAAACAGAGCAGCAATTTCATTGCTGACTTTCTCTTTCTTATTAGATTCAGAGAAGAAATCATCATCATTACTGTCACTAACTTTTATATTAAAGACTCTGTATCTCTTCTCTTTATCTTTATAAACTGACTTCTGATACAAATTAACTGCAGTCAATCTGCACAGCTTAACTATAATTGATCTGCTTGCTCTCTTTTAAGTGTCTTGCTTAACATCAGAAAGAAATTCACAATCTTTTATGAAGTAAGAACTGTTGCAAAGAAAGCACTTAATGAAGCAGTGAAAAGAATGATTACTGTTAGAGCTAAATGATCTGTGATAGTGTTGCTTAATATTAACTGTGCAGTAATTCAATGAACTACAGTTCTGATTTATTAAACATTAATCTTCTTTCTATTTGTCTGCTCACAAGACAATGACAGTCTCATCAGCCTTAAGCTGTATCTCTTTCTTCTAAAGCTTTTACAGATCTCTCTCAACATTTGAATTGTTCTGAGCATCAATGACATTATAGATCACAACATATTCATCTGACAGCACTTAAAGCAGTGTCTAAAATTGTCATTCTGATTTGAACAACTCAGTCATATCAAACTGAGTTGCAGCAATCTTTCTGCTGAATTTGCTCAGATAAATTTATACTTCTTTAATGAACACATTCTCTGACATCTTGTATCTGACAAACTCTGTTAAATATTGTCTTTCAGTCATCTGCAACTTCTTCTTGTATTTGAACTTTAATATATCTCAAACATTCTTTGTGCTAATCTTGTTCATCAGATATTCTTGATCATCTGCATTGATGCAGATAGTAAATCAATATAAAATTTTTATGTCAGTTTTCTGACTTCTGAAGTCAAGATTGCTGAGAAGAAATGTAACTGAGAATTTATTGACAGAAGTGTTGACTGTTAAGACTTCAACAACATTTTATAGATCTTCTTTTATCAATTATCTTTTCATAAGAATGAATCATTGATTGCAGTTCTTGTAAGTGAGAATTGAAACAGATTGTTGCTTTATAAAGAAGTTGTTGAAGTTCATTGTGATGATAGTTGACACATAGTATAAGAAGTGAATAAAGTAAAGTAACAATGTATGCATTGAAGATAATGTAAATAAAATAAATAGAAAGCTTTTATATCTCTTATTCTGTGAAATGATAGTGCTTATTCATTCTGATAACTCATACTAAGCTACTGATGAACAGTGCTTTCTGAGCAACTGTAAGTGCTTATTTGTTTATTAAAGACACATATCAAGCTGCTGAAGAACAGTGCTTCTGTGAGTAACTGTAAATGCTGATTTTTGCTGAGACTGATTCTCTGTGAATCTTCTGAGTCAAATGTACTCAGCTGCTGAAGATGCTTATTTATTTAACAGATACATATCAAGCTGCTGTCACTGTGCTGATTTCACTAAAGTTAAATTTATCACAAACCTCAATAATCAGTAATACTGCTAAAGCTGAATTCACTATGAATCTCAAAAGTCTGCAGACTCAGCTACTGCATACATTAGAAATATACACTTTCTCTGAGAAGCTTCTTGTTAATTGAGCTCATAATCTATTGAAAGAAATGAATATTCATACTATATTATGCTGTTTAGTGAAATCTCTAAACTGTGTTGTCTATGAGTACATCTTGATTAAGAGAGTTACAGAAAAAGTAAAAAGAATGTTGACTGCAGTCAATGTAAGTAGAGTCTTTATTTAGTTTCTGACATTAGTTCTATCTCACTTCATAGAAGCAGCTAGAACATCACTTCTCAACAGAAATGAATTCTTTAGAAACTGACAGTCATATAGTGATGAGTAGAAGTCATCATAATGAGAATCTTTTACATAACAGCAGATTCAGCACTGAATGTAAAATTCTTTTTTTTTTCAATGAAACAGCAGCTAAAGAAGACACTGAAAAAGTTTATACTTCATATTGTTACTGTGTCAATCTACACTTTAATGAAGAGAATCAGATCTAACTTTATAAAGAAATTTTGCTAAAAGAGTTCACTGAAATGTCTGCAGCTTTGTTATAAGATGCAGATATAACTTTCATTAAAAGTTAACTTGAAATTCAGAGTGCTCTACATTGTATTATTATGATGAAATAACTTAATTATTCACATAAATGACAATGTAGATGAAGCTGTTCACAGATATGATATCAATAAACTTTGTTGAGACTGAGAAGTGTTAAATATCTATATGAATGACAGTGACATTGAGAATTAAATAAATATGACAACAATGACATTGAAAAGAGATCTGAGATACATGATGTATATAAGTATAGATAAGATATTTACAGTGTATATGATGAAGCTACAGAATCTAATTATGATGATGAGCATAATAAATGTAATGAAAATGATGAAATCAGAGCTCTGAACAGTGAACATATACATAGATAATTAAGCAGCAATTTAATTAGCTATTAAATTGAAGACACAGTCAGGTCAGTACTTATTGCAGTACATAATAAAGAAGATAGATAATTTGTGAAGTTAAAAGATTTAGATATGAATCTGATGAATATTGATGCACATAAAGATATCAGAAAATGAAGAGACAGACAGA
>JAABVA010006213.1_pt1 | contig 10631 bp, 16 predicted proteins | sample 5560331 | NCBI WGS metagenome assembly JAABVA01 (sample SAMN12812661, study PRJNA571458) | rock metagenome | isolation source: Antarctica rocks | place: Antarctica: Victoria Land, Mt New Zealand sud | collected 2016-01-07 | reverse complement strand
ATGGAAGACAGACGTTGTTGTGGCTGACCACATTGTATGGGGCGTCACAGTACCAGAGATCCAATGCAAGCTGGACTCACGCATCCTGGTTGCTGTTCAGCAGCAGCATCTGCAGGCACAGCTAAGTCACCAGCAAGAAGGGGCAGAACCATACAGCGACCCTCGAGGGGCAGCGCCATGGCACAGCCCTCATGGGTTGCCTGGCAGAAGCAGCCACGAGTTGGTCTTGGTAGCTGAGCATCCCAGGCTCATTGTGAGGCAGATACGTGTCAGCCTCAATAGAAAGCCACTTTTGCAGTGTGCCGAGATTGAGACCTCGCTTGATTTGTGGCCCAGTCTAGACAGCCAGCGATCTGCAAGGCAGTTGCAAGTGACACCTTCTGGCAGTCCACGCCGTCAGGCAAGCTTAGGTGAGCCCCATGCTTGACACGTCCAATGGCAGTGTAGCTAAATGCATTGCCTCTTGAGGTTTGTGTGTAACACAGTCAACCACAGCTCTGTGCAGTCTATTGGCTTTTCAAGGGCGGTTCCCGCTTGTGACCCGTAAGTCTTGTCACACTTGCTATTTGTGCCTGCTTCTTTGCTGCAATAAAGTTGCAGAAAACAAGTCAAAGTGATTCATGTAGCAATTTTAGCTCAGCGACTGAATGGACAGGGCCTGCACTCTGTATAGTCCACTAGCCATTAGAGGCTTCTGTAATTGGCAGAATCAGCTTGCTCATTATTGGCATTGTCAGCTTTAGAAGCCGCTGCCTAAGGTGCCGTGTGATACCATCATGCAAGCCTTTGCATTGAGACTGCAGACTGGACGCGTTCTGATGATGAGCATGCAGCTGCCTACTCCCGAGCAGGACTGCCCCATTGGGCAGCAGAATGCCTTTCAGACCCTGGCATGCCTTCTGAGCCTGCCAGTCAACCAGCTTCTCAACTTTCGATGCCCCTTCAGCCTTCTGCTGTTGTCAAGGCTGCTGTATCTGATGTCACGCTGACACTGCCATATGATCAGGACTTTGGTAGGGCTGAGCGCTTTGGAGAGCTGTGGTCAAAAGCTTTTGGGCAGGTACAGCTTCACAGATGTGACTTGCATACTGATAGCAGCAGCAGGTCATGCATACACGATACGTACTCACTTGGAGGGAGCAATGCAAAGTACCCACATGCAATTGCCAGCATCTTTTGCCTTGGCTGCGCACCCTGCGATGTCTGTGTAGACAGGCATGGACACCTACCTTGGCATTCTGCAAATGCAAGCCTCATGATCTGCTGTCATTTGCCAAGCTTGTGTCATATGCAGACTATTTCCTTGTGTGTGCTAGCCAACAGCTGGAGCTCTCGGTGCAGGTCTTACAAAAGCAGATGGGGTTACTCAAGAAGCCAAAGGACAAGGCCAAGCGTACGGTGAAGAGGGCCAGTGTGGATATCAAGTCTTTGCTGTTGCCCTTGGAGCTGCGTCTGGTGCTGCAAGGAGCAACGGTCAAGTTTGAACATCACCCCATGGAGGTTGGTGTCTGAGAACCCATGTAATGCTTGGTGATCAAATGCACTGATGACTGTGCTCTTGGGCAGTCTTCTGCGCATGTGTGGTGTCTAATTTCCTCTCCAGTCATCCTCTGCAGGCTGCTCTGTGGACACACATTGCCGTGGTCATTAGTGAGTAGCGTCATGCGCGATGCTGCCAAACCTGCATCATTCATGGAGAAGACATGGTTGATGTTTTCCACATCGACACTGCAGTTTCAATAGCTGCTATCATTGTGATGTGCACAGATTGGAGGTTTTGCTGCAGACTCCTCAGCCTGACTATTTCAGCGATCACTTGTGGAAAGCTGCATTTCTTGTTGTTTGCTCCGCATGCTGCACCCAGACAATAAGATGTGAATACTGCTTTTCTGCGATGTGCCACCGCATGCCCTTTATCCGGCTGTGGAGGGTTTACTACTGGCAGCCCTCGCAGCAGACATTGTGAGTTAACAATGATACAGGCTGCAATAGCATGCAGCTCAGGGAGACCTGCACGCAACAGGCTGTCCCAGGGTTTGTGCAGCTGCTAGACTGAAGTTTTCAGACATTCTTTGCTGCTATGTGTCTGGCATTGCTAGATACAAGAAAAGGAAGCACAGCATGAAGCGCTGCAGGCAGCACTGACCGATTCTGGATACAATGTAGTCACATTGCCTGTAATTCTGGGTATTTCTGGCGCAAACTATCATACCACAACATGTGCACTAGGCACAGCTAGGAGTTGAACATGGACAAGCTGATAGAGTGATGCTCAAGCTACATGAACATGCTATGATCAGCTTTGCAAGATGTCATCATGTCTAGGAGAGCGTGAGAGGGTAAGCACAAAGACAAGCATAGACAGTTTAGGACTAACCCCCCCCTTAGGGGTTGGGCTTTTGCCCTTTTACATGAGCTATGACCACTGAGGTTATACCTCAGTGCTCATAGCCTCAAACTGCCACTGTTTACATGCTCCCATTATGATTGCCCACCGGCGTAGCCTTTTCTTTTCTTTCTGTGCCAACTATTACGCCTACATTAATGTGATAGGTATGTGACCAGATAGAACTGTGTCTGCAGGCCTGGTTCTGTGTTCACGGTCCACTGCTGCGTGACATGGCCTGCCAGGACGCCATGTGGTCTCGTGCGGTTGCAGCAGACGCTCCCGCACCTGAGGAAGCCAGCTCTGGGACCTCAGCAACACAGCCTGAACCTGGCAAGGAGCAGTTTGTGCAGGAGTTCAGCGCTGAAGGGCCAGTTAGGGTGCAGTCGCAGCAGGCTGCCCTCCATGCTCTGTCTGAGGAACGTGCCAGACAGTACAAGGTGATGTGCGAGCAGGTGGGTACATCCAATTGTGCCTTTACATCATGCATTGATCTTTCATATGGTATGGGAGTAAACAGCACAGGTGTAGTTTTGCTTGCAGCTTTACAGCACAACTCTGTTGCGCTCCATGCTCTGTCTGTGGAACGTGCCAAACAGTACAAGGTGATGTGCGAGCAGGTGGGTACATCCAATTGTGCCTTTACATCATGCATTGATCTTTCATATGGTATGGGAGTAAACAGCACAGGTGTAGTTTTGCTTGCAGCTTTACAGCACAACTCTGTTGCGCTGAGACTTCCTCTGTCCGTACAAATATGAAGCAGGACATTCTATCAAGCATGTCCAGTGCGCTACAGGTCATGCGGCCGCACTCAGAGCTCTACCCCAAGCCACTGTTGCACATCAGATGTGCGTGACCAGTCATGTTCACACTCAGACTGTTGATCCCGGCCGATTCATTTGAGGCTTGGGAGCAAGCGTACCAGCAAGCAGGACGCTGTGATGCAAGTCAGTGTTGCACGGCCGCTATGCTGGGCCAATCACGTTCACACTTAACTTGTCGGCACTGTGGGATGCAGTTGAGGCTGAAGGGCAAGGATGACAGCAAGCAGGGCGCTCTGATGCATGTAGCTGTGGACGGGGCACAGGCTCGGGTGATATTGCTGCCCTCAGACCCGGCCTCCACCCAGGCTGCCGTAGACTTCATAGCCCAAGTGGACCCTCCAAGTCAGGGTGTTCCCATGCGCCAGGTCATCCTCTGCCAACCAAGCGTGTTGAACAATGCAGCCCTTGATCTTTGTCTTACGATGTCCTGCTGCTGAACAGACGTTTGGGGTTCTTCAGTTCAGTGGTGAGCCTGTTTATGCTTGGCATTAGTGGATTGGAGCGTTTTTGTGTTGTGTCACTGCAAGCTTGTATACCATCTGCATGCAGCATAGCGGTGCAAGGCATCTTCAACGCAAAACCCAGCTCTGTCGGGTCATGATAGATTTGAGGCATGTGTGATCTGCAGGTGCAGAAGCTGCATGTGGATGTGGGTGTGCAAGGGGTGGCGGTCAACTTTTGCAACAACTCCCAGGTGATCATCTGAAGTCATGCACATGTCTATGCTTGAAGCAAATCTTCTCTTGATTGCTGCTGGACTGGGTCACAGTAACCAGGACAGCTTTGTCATCCATATCTACATCCATATCTACCTCAATGTGTACAACTCTGCAATGAGTGCCAACGTACGCGTACACTCCAGTATGCACAACATCTGCTCCCTCCCATCAACACAGCAGATCCTACTGCAACACTCTGCAAACTTAGCACCAGAATCAGTGCAAGACACCACATCTCCATGTGCTTCACATCATGTTGTGTGTTGGGGCTGGACTCATGGTGCGCCTATCACTTGTCCGCTTCCTGCCCCTGCAGTCACTGGCAACAGCCACTTCTGCCCAGTTCTATGGGACCATAGCAGTAGGGCGGCAGGTGACAGCCCCGCCCCATCTGTATGACCGCCGCATGCCTGTGGGGCGGCACCGGCAGACCCAGATAGGGGTGACAGTGAAGGGCAGCCGGGCCCTGGTGAAGGTGTACACTGATGTGCACCTCACAGTGCAGCAGGCAAACTCTTGTTATGACATGGGGTTGGAGCCGACAATCGCCATGGTATGGCGTGCCATTGACATCTTGCTTGCTCTTTGCAATGATGTTGTACGCTCTGGAGGCTCATGGACAGTTTGTCGTGCGATGGCACTGTCAGGCCTACACATCAGCAAGGTATCACCGTGGTTGCATGTATGACATGCTCAAAAACTGGTCTCATGGATCACACTGCTGCCCTCTCAGGGCTGTTTGCCATGCTGATGCATGCATCAACATCGCATGTAGGGATGGTGTGCGTGTCTGGCAACTGTGTGCTGGCCTGATAGGTGTCTCAAGCTGGCAAGCGGCTGAGCCCCACCGACCCAGACAAGTCCCGCCCCAAGACCTCTGTTCTGCCTTGGTGGGACATGATGCGCTTTGTCTGGAGGGGCGGTATTGCCATCACTGCTACGTATGTCCATCACCTGCATTCCTGCTGTTATTCTGCACTCCCTTGATGGTGAATGCTGAACTATGTTGCAACACCAGACCAATCAGGCAGTGTTCACAGCTGCTCTTCAGTGCAATGCCACTCAGTGCAATGCCACTAAAACATTCCAGATCCTTTGCTGATCCTTATCATGCATTTGTGCCATAACCTGATCCCTGGATGTCTGTGTCTGCTCTGAACTGACCTGGGTATCTGTGTGTCACAGAGAATTCGAGTTCAGTCTGATCTCAGGAGCCAAGCTGGAGGCGATGACAACGACACAGCGCCTCCAAGTCAATACTGCTGTGGCCACGGTGCAGCTAGCTTATGGGGGCAAGCTGATTGTGGAGACTACTGACCTCACAGCACAAGCCTTCAAGGTTTGACATGCACGGCAGGGCTGCTGCTTGTCAGATCAGACCCACACCTGTTTAGCCATGACTACAGTGCCTTGCGTTGTAATGTAATCACGCATTTGATACAGCACTTTGCTGGCAGGTCATCAGGCATGGCACAGACGGCTCGTCAGGACTATGACACTCCGGACATGCTCTGCATACCCTGAAACTGCCCCTGTTGCTCACACACAGTCAGAGAGCTTGACCAGTGCCACATGGGAATATACAGCACAGGTTGTTGTTACAGGCAGCAGGTTTGCACCAGCCAGCAGGCACTCTGCTAGCCTTACCTCTTCTGGACTTCCCCTGTGGGATGTACACCCTGTCCAGTGAGTGGCACCTGCCGAATGGGCGCAATGGGAACCAGCATCACCTTTTCCCAGTGCCTGTGCCTACTGGTCTAGAGGCATGCCAGGGCCCCATGCTGCCAGCAGACCACTTCAAAAGCTCAGCACTGGACATCAACCTACAAGTGGTTGTGGGTAAGCCCCATGCACCTTTTGCAGTTGACGCAGCAAAGCCCCTTGCGCTGTGAGGGGATTGGTGAAGGGCTGAAAGCCCATTGGAACTTGTGCTTGAGGTTGCACGACCAACCTTGCACATAGCGCCAAGTGTGCTACAGCCTATGCCCAACACAATATGGATGTATAATACTGAAGCGACTGCCTGTCTGTATCACTCAGTTGCCCAGTCTTCAATAGCTAACAGTGCTGCATCATTAGACTGTGTCTCTTGCCAGCATGTTGCCTTTGTGCTGCTTACTTCATGCTTGACGTCGCATTTGCCCATGTCCCATTGTGCGCTTCACACTGGACTGCCATGCATATCTGGCCACAGCATGAATCTGGAGTCACTGTGTGTGGAGCCCCTGAAGTAAGTCAACCTACATCAGATGGTCCTGATACGCTTCACCCCCATGACAGGGAGCTTGGGCACAGTCAGAGCTGGGGCTGGGGAAGGTGCAAGGTCCTTGCAGAGGTTAGGCAGCGATGCAAATGCAGACAGCTCAGCAATCGTGTTCGTTGGAGACAATCAGGTGTGATATTGGCTGTTCATTACTGTGTTGAGTTGCTGATGGGCACATTTATGGTCACAAGACTATGCCAGACTCCATTTCCAAGGACACCAAACTGTGCATGTTGGCATGCTTCAGTCCTGATGTGTTGAGCAAGCAGCAGGCAGTGTATTCCAGAAGAGCCTTGTCAGTGCTCTGCAGGGTTACCAGAAGTAGAATCATGCTGTCTGCTGTGTGTGTATGTCGCAGCCTTCTTCATCGGCACACACACTGGACTGCTGCCTTGCAATATCAGCTAGCGCACAGTTCAATGAGAGCCCTTGTGTCAAAAGCTGTCAGGCAAACACATGTGAAGGAATGGCACTCAACCTGTGTTGTTATTGGGGGCAGGTGATTTTCATGAAGGAAATGATCAGCGTGCTGCAGCAGCCGCCTGTCTGGTTGAAGTTTCCTGTACGCTTTGGCACCTACTTCCTGCACCTGGACAAGCGGCGTGCGCCTGCCACAAAGCTTCCTCGCCTTTTTGATCGGTAAGCTCCTTCGCTGGCTGCAAAACAACAGCACAAAGCTTGCTTGATCCTTTGGTCATCCTTTGCTAGCAAGACAAAACAAATCTTCCTCACCACGTTGAGCAGTCAGCTTCTAAAGCGACAACATGTCCAGAATGCATTGCAGCACGAGCTTGCTACAAGAAGGTGGCACTCTATCAATGTCATATCTGCAGGCTTGCCGCTGTCATGAGAGCAGTCTCTGAACACAGCGCAGCATACAGCAGACACCTGTAATATGGTTTGCCTGTTTTTGGCTTGATATCTTTGCATTGAACCGTGAAATGTGCTTCAACTTTGGCTGCAGCTTTGTCATTGTATGACAGCCGGCCCCCTTGAGTTTTGGTTTGTGATGCAGAAGACCGCATTGACTCATGCAGCAAGGTGTGCCTGTTTGTTTGCCTTGCAATCCAGTCTTGATACATCAAGAGATGAAACACTACTTTCTCACACAAAAAATAGGGTTTTTGCCTGGTGTGATGGACGCAAGCTTGTTGGTTGCTGCAGCTTTGACATCAGTGTGAGGGCAGGCCCCTTGGACGTGGTGCACTACACAGTGGACCCCGATGACCCCTCCAATGGGGTTTGCCTGTCGATGGCTATGGGGGCCTGGCAGGGCAACATGCTCATGAACCAGCCCAGCCCCCGCCAAGCCCGCCCTGGGGCATCTACTGCTGAGCAAAAGAGGTATGCTATGCTGTCAGTGAGTCAAAAGCAAATGCAGCAAGGTCTCATGTTGCTTTGCTCAGCAGTGTAGAGCCTTGAAAAGGAAATGCTGTCACTGGCTCTGTGCTGAGTTGCAGTGCTGTCACTGGCTCAGCTGGTGAGTGGGTGATGCGTATCAAACTGCTGCACTGCCTGTGATGTAGATTTCTACCATGGTGGACACAACAACAGGCATCATTGCGCTTTGTCTGGGAGTCAGCATGCATTGTTTGTGTCCTAGTAAAGTCCACTTTGTTTGTGGCGACTTTGCTCTGCTGATGTCAGGATGATTGTGGTCTGTACAGTCAGCGTGCAATGCATGTTGTTGCTGAGGTTGTCGCATTGCAATGATAGGCAAGCCACACGCGTGGCAACCAAGATGCTGTCGATGGGCGTTCAAGCAGACAAGCTGTGCATCAGTGCAAACGAGGCTGAGATGGACGAGGGAGAGGGCATCAGTGATTCTCAGGTACTTTTCTATGCCCAGAAAGTGCCTTTCTAGACATGGATTACATCACACCCTACTGCCCATTGCATTGCTGCTCCTTGGAGTGAAACGTGCCATGGCTGCAGCTCTGGCGTCACATGAAATGCATGACTCTGTCGTATTTGTGTGCATGGAAGGGAGATGTTCACACATGTGAAAATCTTCATTGTGTCTGTGTCTGCTGCTGTCAAAGCTCAGGTACCACAGCGTCCCTGAGCTCATCAACACAGAGCGCAAATTTGCCATGCTCAGCATTGCCAACACGATAAAATGCTGATGAAGCAGGGGTTCTAGCACAGGGCTGTCTTGTGCCTGGTCCTGTCTTCCTGCGGTGGTTGCATCAGAGCAGCTAACTGACTCTTGTGGCTGCCATTGTCCGTCCAAAAGCTCCCATTACGAGCGCTTGACAGCATAACATTTCGCTGTGTGTCCCAGCTGAGTGACTGCGCTGCTGGTGTGTGTACAGGGCAGGTTGATGGAGCTGATGAGGGGTGGTCCCCCTACAAGTCAGCCACCTGTCTCCTACAGGCACTTGCTGGGCACTGCCCCGACAGATGCATTCATCGTGTCCATCGCTTCTGTCACCCTCACTCAGACTGCCGGCACCGGCCAGCAGGAGCACAGGTAGTTTGGCCTGCCTGCTTCCCCTCCACATGTCGATGTTGACTTGTCCACTACGCATCTGCATCTGGCTTTTCATGGTTTCACTGGGCTGGCGTGTTCACACGGGTTGTGTCAGAGCGCCACTTTGGTGGCGTCCCACTTGCGTGCTGCACAAACGGCAGGCTGTTCGCCAGTTCTTTACAATCGTATACAGGCATAGGGTACAATATTGATGTACAGAAAACCCTATAACAAGATAAGGTGTTGATGTTGGGTGCAGTGGGTACAGCGCACCATGCTCTTGCATGTCTCTGCCAGTGTGTGCTATGATTCATGCGCCTTGCATGGCGCATGGAGGCATACACATCAAGGCTCATCAATAAAACATGCAGAGTAGCCGCACATCAATGTCATAGTGTGCAGAAGTGACTCACACCCAGGTCTCAAGCAAAGTTTCTTGCAGCTGCATGTGTGACCGTTGCGGGCCACGTCAACTAGATCATTCCTCGCCAGTGGTCAATCGAGCTGGAAAGCATGATTGTGCCTGTCAGTGATGCCTCACTCTGCCCACCCATAACCCAGATTACCCATGAAACGTTGGTCGTTGTTCTGGCTGCAGGCTGCTGAAGACACAGGCGCACAGTGTGCAACTGCTGGTGAATATAGCAGGCAAGAGCATTTGAATCAGAGCCGCTGCCCATCCATTCCATGCCATCACGTTTTGAGTACAAGGTTGCTTGTGCGAACCAGCCTTCCCCTTGCTTGCAGGCCACTGAAGGCACAGGTGCACAACTGTCAGCTGCTGGTGGATCTGGCAGGCAGGAATGCCGTATGGGGCGCAGCTGCTCACCTGTTCATGGCCTTCAAGCCTGTTGTCCCTACAGCAATGTCCAATGCTTCTGTCCATTCCCCATCCCAGGGCTCTTCACTCCAGAGAGGCACTTCCGGCCTGCAGAGGGGCACTTCTGGTCTGCAGAGGGGTCATTCTGGGCTGCCCAGCCCCAGAACAGGTGGTGCAGCAGCAAGTAGCAAGGGTCTACTCGGTCAGGGATCATTCACTCACCAAGGTCAATGCCTCTCTCTCTGTTCCAACGGCTCACAAGTCATTCAGCCTCAGCTGAGTGTTCCAGCATGAGTCACACAAAGGCAGATACAACTGACCTGTTGGGGATGCTGCATCAAGTTGGTGTCTAAAGATGAGCTGCCCGCGTGCTTTGAAGCCAGCACCCTCTGAGTGCATGCTCTGCATTGCATAGTGCATACATGCATCTGAGTCAACAGACTGCTATATATCTTTATATGTTTTTTGTAGAACTTGTTTTTGTTCCCGGTATCTTTCTTCTTTTTTACATTTATAATCTTCTTTTCCTCTTGGCACCGTACTTGGATCTTCCTTGTTTTCGTTCGGTAACACCTTGTAAATCTAAAACTCCTCTTGGAGACAGCTGGCTTTTCTAGCTGCAAGCCTGAGATCGGCTGAGGCATCGGCCAAAGAGACTGATATCAATGAAAGATGCTTGAAGGCAACACCGTACTTGTCATAATTGGGACTAAATACAATCAATCAGGCAATTCTGGATGCAGGCAACTGCTGAGGGTGAGATCTCAACTTTTAAATGTGTCTACTGTACCTTCAGGAGGTGAGTTGCTTCAGATTCTGAGCCAGCAGGACCAAGCACGCGATGAAGAGGAAGTAGGGGAGCCGGTGGCAGCTGCTGCTGCACACACAGTGGGTGAAGCAGACGGTGTCTCCACAGACGGCAGGGATGAAGAATTACAAGTCGCTTTGGCAGCAGAGACGGATCACAAGGTATCGGCCAAACTTCAGTCAATTCTCCAATTGCAGAATATTGATGTCAAGGGAAGCTTCGAAGTGCTCCTTTCCAACCCCATGACCCTGTGATGAAATTGACAAGTTCCTATTTTCGACTTATATTTTCAATATATGATGCCTCAGCATGACTACAGGAGGACGGTCAGGCTG
>JAABVA010006212.1_pt1 | contig 10632 bp, 11 predicted proteins | sample 5560331 | NCBI WGS metagenome assembly JAABVA01 (sample SAMN12812661, study PRJNA571458) | rock metagenome | isolation source: Antarctica rocks | place: Antarctica: Victoria Land, Mt New Zealand sud | collected 2016-01-07 | reverse complement strand
AAGGTGCGGCCTGGCTCTTGCCCATGCCGCGACGGAGGGCTTGGATTATCTTCTGGCGCAGGTCTTCTGAGTAAGCGTTCATGCGCTCATGATGCCACTGGTTCATCTACGCTGCAAGCCGATGTAGTGCAAACTACCCAGCATGAGACCGTACTCCAAAGACCTCAGGCTCAAGGCGTTGGACGCCGTCGATGGCAGGATACCCCGCAAGGAGGTGGCGCGCGTCTTCGGGATCTGCGTGCCCTCGATCAAGCGCTGACTCAGGCGGCGAAGGGAAACCGGCGACGTTGCGCCCTCTCCTATACCCGGTCCTCCCGCCAGGAAGGGTGCCTTGCTCAAGGAATGGCTCCCGGCCCGGCTCGAAAACGACTCCGACCCGACGCTCGCGGAGCATTGCCAGGCGTTGGAGGAGGTCCACGGGGTGAAGGTATCGACGGCCACGGTGTGCCGGGGGATCTCGCGCCTGCCGGGCGGCGGCTGGCCGCTCAAAAAAGTCTCCCATAGCCTCCGAGCGTGACGAAGAGGCAAGGGGCTTGTGGCGATGGCTGGCCGCCCGCTTCGACGCGAGGCGGCTGGTATTCATCGACGAGAGAGGGTTCAACACCTCCATCATGACGCGCCTGACAGCGGAGTGCATGGAGATCATGGCGTCGTCGAACAAGGCGAAATACCGTTCCCCGTCGATGCCGGTTACTGAAGATCGTTGGATAAAAAGGAATGCCCAGAGGGCAAAGCAGGCCCCAATACCGACGATCACGAAAGTGCGCACGCGCGCTCCGTTCGTCGCCTTACTCATTTTTCCGTGATGCAACCACCGAAGTCGGCCTTGTTCCAAATCTTCCGCAGCGTACCACCTCCCGCGATATACGAGCGGCTGGCCGGGCGCTAGAGAGCGACCCCCCTACGAAGCATACCAAGCTCCCGCGCGTCCTCGTCCGCAAGGGGGCGCGGCTCCGGGCGAACCGCCTCCGCAAAGTGCGCTAGCACGGCGGCGTCGGTCTTGTCAGTCTTGGCGAGGCAGCCCATGATCTTAGCGAAGTCCCGCACCTGCCTCGGGTTGGCGACGGCCACGGGTACGCCGCTGAGAGCCAGGGCTGCCGCCACCGTCTGCTCGAGTCCACCCGTCGCTTCGAGGACGACAAGCGCGGGGTCCACTTCCTCCAAGCGGGCAACGAGGGACCCGATGCCCTGCTCGTCATTGCTCGCCTCCAGGTACTCGCCGCTAGGGCGTAGCACGACGTCAAGGTGCCCCTTGGAGACGTCGATGCCCGCGTAGTAGGTCTGCTCGGTTTCCATCTAATTGCCCCTTTCGCTCTTCGTGGCCCGGCCTTGCCGATGCGGGCTCTCGCGGCCCTGGCAACCGTTCGGGCTCTTCGGTCGGCGGGGCACGACGACCCGCGCTTTTTACGGTCTTCGGCGAAGCCTGGACCAAGGGGCTGTCGGTCTGTCGTGCCCGTCAGGCCTATTCTACGGCCATGCACAACATACAAGGGCTTCGCGCACCTCAGGAACATTTCGAGGTGTCACCCTACTTGCGCCCGTTCTCGAACTCCAACCGCACCTTGTGCTCCTCGTCGAGTACGAGCGCGGCAGAGTAGGGCTTGCCGGCCTTGCTCTTGAACCCTTTTAGCTGCCCTGTGCGGCCCTTCATCAGGAGCTGGCGGGCCTGCGCCTCGCTTATCCGCTTGCCGGAGATGGTCTTCCAGACCGCGAACTTGCAGCCCGACTTCCAATCCGAACATCCGTAAGACTTCTTTGTCTCAACGACCGGGGAGCCGCACTTGAGACAGGGGCCAAGCGGAACGTTGCTCTTGCTATTGCCGCTGGGCTTCGCGGGGGCGGTTACCTTCTCACCCTCCTTGGCGCGCACCTCTTCGACCAGGGTGGTCGCGAAGCCGCTTATGTCGGCCATGAAGCCACTACGGCTCTCTGCTCCCTTCTCCATGCGTGCGAGGCGTTCCTCCCAGCGGGCAGTCAGGTCGGGGGAGGCGACGGGGCTCTCTCCGACGAGCCGTATCAGGGCGCGCCCCTTCTCCGTCGGCACGAGCGCTTTCTTCTCCCTTACGAGGTAGCCGACCTTTATGAGCCGCTCGATGGTCGCTGCCCGTGTCGCCGGCGTTCCGAGCCCCGAGTCCTTCATGGCCTGCCTTAGCTCCTCGTCCTCGACAAACTTACCCGCAGTCTCCATCGCCCCGAGTAGCGACGACTCCGAGTAACGTGGCGGCGGTTTGGTCTCCCCCTCCTTGACCGCGACCTTCCCGACCGCCCACTCCTGTCCCACCTCGACCGGCGGCAGCACGGGCGGCTCCTTCTCCTTCTTCCCGCCAACGCCATCAGGGTAGAGCCTGCGCCACCCGGCCTCCAGCATTACCCGCCCCCGCGAGAGGAACGTCTCTCCGTTTACCGTCGTAACGACGCTCGTGTTCTCGAACCGCGCCGCCGGGAAGAAGACCGCAAGGAAGCGCCGCGCCACAAGGTGGTAGACCTTCGCCTCGTCAGGCGGCATCTCACCGGAGAGTTTCTTGTTCGTAGGTACTATGGCATGATGGTCCGTGACCTTCGAGTCGTCCACGATGCGTCCCTTTACGAGCAGCTTCGGGAGCGCGAGTAGCTCTGTAGCGAAGGATGACAGGTCCGGGAGCGCGCCCGCTGCCTCGATGCGCTTCTTCAGCCCCCCGATCATGTCTTTGGAGAGGTAGCGGCTGGAGGTGCGGGGGTACGTTATGAGCTTCCGCTCCTCGTAGAGGGCCTGGGCCGCCCGCAGCGTCCTCTCCGCCGTGAAGCCGAACCTCGCGTTGGCGTTGCGCTGCAACTCGGTCAGGTCGTAGAGGAGCGGCGGCCTCTCGGTCGCGGTCTTTTTATCCGCTTTCTGAACTACTCCCGTGCCGCCGCGCACCTTTTCGGCTATCGCCTCGGCGGTCTCCCTCACTTTGAGGCGGTTTTGTTTAGCCTTGAACCAGATGCCATCGTAGGTTGCGTCATCGTGGGCGAAGCGAGCGTAGACGGTGTAGAACTTCTCGGGTTTGAAGTCCTCTATCTCACGTTCGCGGTCTACCAGTAGTTTCAGGGTCGGGGTCTGGACGCGGCCGACGGAGAGGACGTTGCCGGGGCGACCGAAGCGGACGGAGTAGGCGCGGGTGGCGTTCATGCCCACGATCCAGTCCGCCTCGCCACGGCTGCGGGCTGCGTCTTCAAGCGGTTTCATGTTGCGGCCGTCACGCAGGGAGGCGAAGCCCTCGCGAATAGCTTCGAGGGTGAGCGAGGAGATCCAAAGCCGCAAGACGGGCTTCTTGCACCCGGAGAGCTGGTAGAGGTATGAGAAGATGAGCTCCCCCTCCCGCCCCGCGTCGCATGCGTTGACGACCTCGGTCACGGAAGGGGCGCGCATCAGGCCCTTCACCACCGCGAACTGGTCCCGGGTCTTCGCGTTGATCCTGGTCTTGAACCTCTCGGGCAGGACGGGCAGGCTCTCCAAACGCCACTTCTTGTACTCCTCACCGTATGCGTCGGGCGGCGCGAGCTCTGCCAGGTGCCCTACAGCCCAGGTGACGGTCCACCCGTCTCCGACGAGAGCACCCTTCTCCCGTTCGTGCCCGCCGAGAGAGCGGGCGATGTCCCTCCCGACGGAGGGTTTTTCGGCGACGATCAACCTCATACAAGCAGTATAAGGGGTAAAATCCCCGGCTCCATCCCCCATGTAGTAGAGAACCGCCGGAGTTAGAAGGCAGGACCAACTACGAGATGTTCGGCTCGGGTCGGTCGCCCGCGCTCAAGTCCCTTGCAGGTCAGCGCGGAGCATCACTTGAGCGGAACTCATGCTCGGCTCTTCGGGGAACCTCTCCAGGGTGATACCGGCGCGCTGGTACTCCCCGGCCAGCTCCGGGCAAAGCGTGGAGAGCTCGCTCCTTCCCCAATCGTCGACCGTGAAGGTGCCGGCGCTGACGCGCCCACTCTCCCGGCCTAGCCACAGCTCGTAGTATTCGTCCGGGCCGGTTGGGGGCAGGCCCCAGACCTCCAGGTCTGCCTCCATCACCTGCCCGGAGCCCCGTATCTCCAGCTCCCCGCCCGCTCCGGGCGCGAGCTCCGTCGCCGCGAGGGACGCCGTGGTCTGCGCCCGCTCGAAGAGACCCGCGGAGTACATCCCCGCCAGCGCGAAGAGGAGCAGCACTGCGGCGGCCGCCCCGACCCAGCTCACCCGCGACCTGGCGGTCCGGCGAGCGTCTCGTACCGTTTCGAGCCGGGGCAGAGCATCGAGGATACGCACCTTGAGGTCCACGGGCAGAGCGGAGGCAGCGATGGACGCGCCGGCGAGCCGCTCGTGGGTCTCGCGCAGCCCACGCTCCTCGCCCCGGCACACGGCGCACCCATCGAGGTGGCGCTCCACCACCCTCTCCTCCTCCGGCTCCAGCGCGCCTAGCACGTACGGACCGAGCAGGTCTCGTGTCCGCTCGTGCTCCCCGTCCGGGTTGCGGCGCTCATTCATCTCCGGTCTCCCCGCGCTTTGGGACGTCCTCGTGAGGTTCACCCGTCCTTTGCAAAGCGAGCAGGCTCTTGCGAGCGGCGCGCAGGGCGGCGGTGGTGCGACTCTTTACCGTGCCGAGAGGGGTGCCGATACGGGTGGAGATCTCCCGCTGCGAGAGCCCCCCGAAGTAGGCGAGGACTAGCACCTCACGGTGGGCTGGCGAGAGGTCCGAGAGGGCCTCCACCACGTCGAAGGACCGCAAGACCTCCTCAGCGCCGTCGCCCTCGCCGGGAATCCTCTCGTCGACGGTCGGCGCCACGACCCGCACCCGCCTCTTCCGGCGGCGGGCGAGATCCGTTATGCGGTTGCGGGCTATACGGTAGATCCAGGTTGAGAAACCGGCCCGCGAGGGATCGTAGCTCCCCGCGTTGCGCCACACGGAGAGGAACACGTCCTGCACCAGGTCTTCGGCGAGTGTACGGTCTCCTAGATACCGCATCCCCATCCCGTAGACGATGCCGCCGTAACGGTCGTACAGCTCCGAGAGCGCCCGTCCGTCACCGGACCCGGCCACCCGCCGTATCAAAACCTTGTCCGTAACGCCTTCCAACCCAAACTCTCTCCGGCCGTCCCCGAAGCCCGACCTTGCTACCCCTGGACCTACGCCGGCAAGCATATCCGCTCCAAGCCCCTCCCGCACGGAGACCCGGGAACCATCTGAAACCATCGTTCGTTTCGCAACTACCACAACCTCTTATACGCTCCGGACTTACCCGCGGATGGAGAGGACGCCGCCGGTAGTAGCTACGCCAGGGCACCCGGAGATATCGGCAGGCAAAGAGGTCCGATAATGGTCGTGCTCCGGTATAATCAGTTTGGTCACTCATGCAGAATTCCGGCGACAAAGGCGAGCATTTGAACCTGGATCAGGCAGAGCTGCGGGCGGTGGCGCGGCGACCAGCGGGGGGTTCGCTCGCGGACTTCCTCCGGGACATGAGAAGCTTGTCAAGCGTGCGGGTGTTCAAGGCGGCCGTAGCCGAGTTCCAACGGGACGATGCTCTAGGGCTCGCGGCGCAGCTCGCTTTCTACCTCATCCTGGCGCTCTTCCCTTTCATCCTGGTCCTTGTCTCGCTCATGGGGACCTTCTCCAGCCCCGCGTTCGCCGCGCAGATCCTCGAGTATATCCAGAGCGTTACGCCGCAGCAGGCCTACGAGATCATCGCGGCCTACATCAGCCCCTACATCTCCGGGGATAGACCGGCGCCGGGGCTGTTCTCGCTCGGCCTCGTCATTGCCCTCTGGTCGGCTTCCGGAGCCTTCGCCGCCCTGATGGATGCTCTAAACAAAGCCTACGACGTCGAGGAGACCCGTCCCTTCTGGAAGGTACGCGGGATCGCCCTCCTCATGACGCTCGGTCTCAGCGTGATGATCCTGATAGGCGTGCTGCTCCTCGTCTTAGGTCCCGGCATCGGCTCGGTTATCGCTGATTTCTTCGGGCTCAGCTCGGTCTTCGAGCTCGTCTGGAACATCGTGCGGTGGCCGGCGGCGCTCCTTTTTATGGTGCTCGCCGTGGCGCTCATCTACTACATAGCCCCCGACGCCGGGCAGCCGTTCCGTTGGATCACACCCGGAGGCTTTATCGGGGTCTTCCTCTGGGTGCTCGCGAGCCTCGGCTTCCGGCTCTACCTGAGCTATTTCAACTCCTACGATGCAACCTACGGCTCCATCGGCGCCTTTATCGTCCTGCTCCTCTACCTCTACATCTCCTCTTTAAACATTCTCTTCGGCGCGGAGCTAAACGCCACGCTCGTCAGGATGAAAGAAGAGATCTCCGGCAAGCAGATCCTCGACGCAGAGTCCGTCGACGGGAAACCCGACATCCTCGAAGAGGATCAGCAGAACGTCTAGATTCGGCGAAAGTTCCGGTACCCGAAGCACCGATAAACCTACTAGAGCTTCGCCTCTTCCTCGAGATCCATCGTATAGCCGTGCTCCGCGCCGGGGAAGGTCCCGGCCTTGACTTCGGAGACGTATGAACGCGCAGCGTCCTCGACCGTACCGGCGAGGTTGGCGTAGCGTTTGAGGTATCGAGGCGTGAGGGTGTTCTGGAGGCCGAGCATGTCGGTGATGACGAGGACTTGCCCATCGCATCCCGCCCCGGCTCCGATCCCGATGACGGGCACCTCCAGGCTCTGGCTAAAGAGCGCGCCTACTAGGGCGGGGACAGCCTCTATAACGATCATGAAGGCACCGGCTTTCTCCAACGCCCGGCCGCTCTCGACCAGGGCAGCGGCCTCCTCCGCGGTACGCGCCTGCACCTTGAAGCCGCCAACTTTTGTGGAGGTCTGGGGCAGGAGGCCGACGTGACCGACTACAGGGATACCGGCCTCGGACACGGCCCGGACGGTCGGAGCCATCTCGATGCCTCCCTCAAGCTTCACCGCCACGCAGCCACCCTCTTTTATGAGGCGGTTGGCGGAGCGGATAGCCTGAGCCGGACCCTCGTTATACGAGCCGAAGGGAAGGTCACCGACGACGAGCGCTCCTTCCGTACCCCGGACGACGGCCTTGACGTGGTGGACCATCTCCTCCAGCGTCACGTACACGGTCGAGTCGTAGCCGAGCACCACCATGCCCAACGTATCCCCGACCAGGAGAACGTCCACTCCGGCCCTATCCAGCAGACGGGCCGTCGGGTAATCGTACGCGGTAAGCATGGAGATCCTCTCACCCCGCTCCTTCATCGCCCGGAGCCCGGGGATGCTGATCAGTCCTCTATCATCAGCCACAAACGCCTCCGCCAGAAGCCCTCGACTACGGGCCAGGAGTGTAGCACCGTCAACACCCCGACACGCACTTTGTCCGCCGCGCCTTCTGGTATAATTTGACCTTTAGTGGAGGAGTGGCCGAGTGGTTGAAGGCGGCACCCTGCTAAGGTGTTATACCTCTCAACGGGGTATCGAGGGTTCGAATCCCTCCTCCTCCGCTCAAAAACTACCTTATTTGCAGGACAAAACTACCTTATTTGCAGGACAAACATAGAGGCAAAGAGAAGGGTCGGGGGTTCTTCCGGCCTGATCTACACCAATATCTACACCAACGCATCCCGGAAGGATCTTCTTCAAGACAGGGCGGCCTCCATCGCGGCGGCGGTCTGGTCGCCCATCCCTGGTAAGACGTGGCTGTAGCGGTCAAGCGTCATGACTACGGAGGCGTGTCCTAGCAGCTCCTGCACGAGTTTGGGATGGTGGCCCCGAGCGAGCAACAGCGTGGCGCATGTGTGTCGGAGGTCGTGGAATCTTATGTTCGGTAGGCCGGCCTTTTTGAGGAGCGGCTTAAAGGATGCTGTAGCGAGGTTGCGAAAGTCCAAGGGCCTGTCGGCGTGAGTGCAGAAGACGAGGCCGTTGTCCTGCCACAGGTTCCCGAGTCCGAGCCGTTCAGCATTTTGTGCAGCCTTGTGGGCCTTGAGCGTCTCTATGGCCCGACGGGTGAGCCTGATGCTGCGACCTTTGCCGTTCTTGGGCGTGGTGAAGGTGGGTCCGCTCCTAGCCTGAGACCTGGTGCGCCTGACACGGAGGACGCTGGCATCGCCGAGGTCCAGATCCTCCCACTTGAGGCCCAACAGCTCGCCCACGCGAAGTCCCCCCGTTACGGCGAGCACGTAGAGGGCTTCGAGACGGTTTCCACGGGCCGCGCGCAGGAGCTGCCTAGAGTGCTCCGCGTCGAGAGGCTTTATCTCTTCTGGGTTCGGCCTCGGCGCCGTGACAGCCTTGCAAACGTTGCGGGGGACGGCGCCCCACTTGACGGCCTGCTCTAACGCCTTGTGCAAGATACCATGCATCAAACGGACGGTGCCGGGGGCGATGCCAGCGTCGAGCTTCTTCTGGTAGAAGTATTGTACGTGATCGGGAGCCAGAGTCTTGAGCTTCCTGTGGCCCAACTCTGGCCTTATGTGGTTGCGGATCATGCGCTCGTAGCCCTCGAAGGTCGAAGGCTTGACGGAGCCCTTGACCGTGCCGTTTAGCCAGCGATCTAAGAGAGCCGAAAGTGTCTGGTTCCCGCCCTCGAAGACAAGGCCTTGACCCCTATCCGCCATCGCCTGCGTGAGCTTCTCTGAAACTTCGCCCCTGGGTCTTGCCATAAAGGGTCTTGCGCTTCGCTCCTTTGGCCGTCTGGACCGTGTAGCGGGCCATGTAGAGCCCGTCCTTGCGGCGGGTGATCGAACCCTCGCCGTTGCCCCGTTTACCCATACCTCTCTTCCTTCACTAGCTCCGCCGGGTCTACCCCGAGTGCCCCTGCGATCTTGCGGATAGTCCGGGGTTGCGCCCCGGTCTTACCCGTCTCTAGTCGCCAGATCGTGTTGTAGGAGACGCCGGAGCGTTCCTCCAACTCCCGCATCGAGAGCACCCGCTGCCGCCTCAACTCCCGCAACCGCTGCATGTTCACCTCCATAGTCAGTAGCATATATTTGCAGAAACTATACCACAATTATGTAGACGAAAACTAGGTAATCTGATATACTACGTGTCAGATAAAGAAGTGGCCCCGGCGGTGTTGGTAGCACCCCGAGGCCCGGACCACAGAGACCTAAAGGAGGATCTGTGATCGAGGCAAGTTTAGCGCGTTCCGCGCAAGAGTCCCCGAAGCTAGTTGAGTGCTTCCGGCACGACGGCGAGGGCTGCCCCCGCTGCGACGGGTCTGGCTTTAGGACCCGTAAGCGCTGCGAGAGGTGCGGTGAGCCCTCATGGCATACCTCCGAGGGTGGCAGGGCGTTGAGGAGCCTGAAGAACGCAAGGGGCAAGGACCAGCCGATGTGGTGTCTTTTCTGCCACCCTGAGCACCACCTTATCGACACCGTTTGGTCCTGTCTGGAAAGGATGGGCGACTAGCGTGGCCGCCCTCTTGCCCTTAGGGTTGGCAGATCGACTGGAGGAGTTCGAGGGCGGCTTCCCGAGCATGGATTGGTTCATGAAATGAGGACCGGGCCGGGCCGCGAGAACTTCTGGCGTGGAGCAGACGCCCTCGGTATTCCCGGCGTCGTCTACACTAAAGGCGGCTACCCCGGAGGCAGCCCGTATTTCGAAGTCCGTCCAAAGGAAGCGTTAGAAAAGTTGTGACAATCTCTGGCCGGGCGATAAAGATAGTGGCGAAGCGTGACTCCAGCGCTTACGACATGGGCATGAATTCCGAACCCGAGAAGCCGAGGCAAATTATAGAGCAAGCTCGAAGAGATCCCGACTGAGAGGTAACGTCTGCCGAAGACCGATCATAGGACATTTCAGACATCGACAGAGGACCAGATCACTCTCCGGACAACCTCGCGCTAAAGTTGCTTCGGCTTCTGATTGAAAATACACTGTGCGGGCTCTGGGCATTCTTTCTGGGAGGAACGTGAACGTCATCAAATGGATCTTTCTCTCTAATATAGCGGCATGCAATGACATTGGACCCCCAAGTCTTGCCCTGCTCAGTACCGATGTAGCGGGAGTCCCGATGCACTCCGTGTCCCTCTCTAAAGTCGCCGTAACAGAGGTGGCCGAACTGCAATGACTACCGCTATAGATATTGTGTAGAGTTCTATGCGTATAGGGGCGGGGCCAAGCGGCTTCTAGCGTCGTAGGGGCGGGGGCATGCAGAATCCTGGATATGGGTTGCCGAGAATACTCCTTCTCGGCATCTCGGTGAATTGAGGCAATAGAAGGGGCAACCTCCTCTTATTCACCAAATTGTCTCTAGCCCTCTAGAAGGGTTAACTTACTGCTTGGAAACTCGCCAGCCCACTAGCTTCGGCCCCTCGTGGTCCCCCAAGGGGTTGTCGATACGAAAGCGTATGTCGGGAGCGTAAGTTGTGTAGTTGTAGTGCGTGTCGTACACCGTTACGTCCTTGCATCTGTACTGGCCCGGGAGAGTCTTGTCGGTAACCACATGCGTGAGCACCACCGTCACTTTGGATCGGCCTCCTCCCTCCCCGCGCATCGAAAAATCGTGGCCGGACTCGGTTTCGTAAAAAGCGGCATTGACTGTGAGTACACCGCTTCGATCCAGTAAGTCGAGTTCGAGGCGAATAGAAGCCGTCTCATAAATGCGGAAGTGAGGCTATAGTGGCTCAGTCGTACATCATTTTGGTAGGAGCAGAAGAGCATGGACCTCACCGACGAGCAGTGGGAGAT
>JAABVA010006211.1_pt1 | contig 10632 bp, 15 predicted proteins | sample 5560331 | NCBI WGS metagenome assembly JAABVA01 (sample SAMN12812661, study PRJNA571458) | rock metagenome | isolation source: Antarctica rocks | place: Antarctica: Victoria Land, Mt New Zealand sud | collected 2016-01-07 | reverse complement strand
GACCGTCTTGCCGAGATCAATGCCGATCGTGTGTATTTGCATGGGAACCTCCTCCGTGCACCTCTTATATCCCCAGACCCGATCAGGGCGGAAGCGGCGGACCATCCCATTAGCTCTGCCGGAAGGCCGGCGGCGATCTCGAGCAGATCAAGTTCCTCCTCGGGCACTCGTCCATCCAGACCACCGAACGCTATCTCGGTTCCGAGCAGGAGATCGCCGTTGCTGTGAATGATGCAATCGGTCTCTAAGAATAGAGCTGCCGAGATGGAGTCGCTTATACCGCAGAGGTTGGTTGGCGTTGGAACAGCGGCCTGAGTGAACGACCGCATCGCTTCGATTCGCAGACTTTAAAATCCGAAACAGCACGAAACAGGACAAGTTTATGAAAAGCGAAGCTGGTATCTCCGTCGCAACATGCCGGTGTGGAGGGCGTTCCGCGACATCATGAGCCGGAAACGGGCTGAGCATAAAGGCAACAAAGTGTTGGAAACATCCTTGAAGACGACACTCTATCGTTTTCTCGAAAATGCTCTCAATGCGGAGACAACAATCAGGACTTCCTGGATTTCTCATGAAAGTACCCCGGAACGCCTCCGATTCGAGACGGAGGTCAGACCGGGTCGCAGAAGCGGAGGCATTACTGAGTCCGACATGCTTAGAGGCGAACCTAACTATCAACAAAAAGAGCAATCCGCAATTTCTAGCTCCGGATACCTCAGAACTTAAAGGGTGCTCGTATCGTTACCGGGAGGAAACACCTCGTAATCTTCGCAAACAAAGTCATCTCCGAAGATGGAGGTATCGTTGCAATGACAGATGAGACGATGAACGCCGCTAACGGGTCCAAGGCCGGTGGAAGAGGAGATCCGCATGTCTTTGGGGACAGTGACGATTTTACAGTCGGCGGCATAGCGGGACGCCCTTCACGTGAACCTTTCGGGCCAGAATCGCCACGGACGTCAACGGTCCGAGCTGAGCCGTGCGACTGTGCGAACGATGGGGCGGCTTGGGTGTCAGCCGTTAGAGGCAATGCCTCACCGTCTGGGGAGGAAAGCGCGTGAACCCAGCTCACGAACGGGTGCGCAGCACTGATGGGGTGTCCGCAGCTGCGTGACACCTAGAACTTTCGATCAGCAAGAGCATTCTTCAGAGAATGTGTTGAGATCCTCCGCAAGCTCTAGGCTGGGAGGCTCTGGTAGCGCGATTGGTCTAGTAAAGCACCGGAGAAATTAGGCAAATTGACGCTGTGTCTACTCGAGATTCTCGGCCATGGTGATGATGCTTTCGCCGTGCTTTAGGCAAAATATACCGCTTTCCCGTCGCGAGAAGACGCTACGTTGTAGGTATAGCGGAGAGGTGCTTGTTTCAGGATAAGCGTTGGCTTGAGCCTTCCATTCTGGAAGCTGTAGTACATGATCGTAGGCCCTAGGTCTGCATCGGAATCGACGAGGTAGAGTCCAGTCTCGGTCACCGAGAAGTGTCCCCAGTAGCCCTGGTGGGGTGCTTTTGTAAGCCGCTGCTCCTCGCCGCCCCCGGTTGAGGTGCTCCAGATACCTCCGCGATCCTGTTTGGTGTAATAGAGCGTCTTCGCGTCATATGATTCATTGGCCGCGTACCCGCCGTGGTGGGTTATTCTGTTCGTCTCTTCCGCTCGAAAGCTCACGCCTCCAAACTTGCCATTCGCCGGTACGGTTGGAAGAAAACTAAAGCGAGGCACCATCCCGCGACCAGTTCGGTGCGTTGTTGTCATAATCACCAGACGTGACACTGTGCAGGTTTCGACCATCAACATCTACAAAGAATATCTGCACATTCGCTCCGACGGAAGATTCGAGAGCGATCCATTTGCCGTCGGGAGACCAACGCGGGGACACGTGATGCGTCCCTGATCCGCAAGCAGCTTTACGCCAATAGCCGTCTCCCCTTTCGCAAGATGCTCGACCGCCTTCAGCAGCTCGGGGTCTTTTTGACGCATGATCTCGGAGAGCTCTGAGGTGCGCATCCCGGCCTCCTGCATCTGCTGGAAGGGCCGGCCCGCGTCCACGGCCTGATGCTGCCGGGTGTCTCCGATGACCAGCACGCGGTCTTCGGGAGCGATTTGGACCAGACCTACCCAGAATGGCTTCTCGGGTGGTTGGTGAAGTCACAGCTCGTGATTCATTCACCAGCGTCGAGGATCGAGTATTTCGGCCTACCACGGCTCAAACACAGCAAAGTGATGGGCGTGGCAGCGGTGCCTTTCGCAAGGCCAAAGAAGATGCGCCGCAATCACTGGACCAAGCTGTGGGTCCTATCGGTCGACGTTGTCCAGCACCCAGATGCCGCCCGTCACCTGCTCCAGCGTTAGCACCAGCGCCTTGTCACTCAGGGAGATTTCGTCAGCCTCAATGTGCGCGGGAACCGCCAGGCTCGGACTCCTCAGCGTCGTCACCGGAAACGCCTCTCCCTTCGGCTGTCCACTCCCAGGATCGAAGCGGATAGCCCAAACATTGAAGAAGCTGCCCCGGTTCGACAGGAAGTAAATTGTCCGTCCATCCGGCGACCACCTTGGCTTGTCCGCCCATGCCTTCTCATTCACCAGTGCGATCCACGCACCTCCGGTGGCCCGCATGACGTAAAGCGAAGAAAGCCCTTCCTCGGCCGGTCCCTCAGAATTCTTCTTCACCGCCTCAAAGACGATCCACTGGCCGTCCGGCGAAAAACGCTCCTGGTAAATCTCGTAGAGCGGATCTGAGGTGATCCTCTTCTCCCCCACCTCCGCATGCGGTGCGGACCCCACCGGAACCGTCCACGCCGCGACATCGAAGGCTCCGATAGGCTGATATCGGGGGTTCCGCGCGCCCTCCACCGGTATCACCCTGGTCATCAGGACTGTCTTTCCATCGGGAGACCAGTCATAGACGATGTCCGTCTGGGTTTGGGCCGAAAGATTGGGCGACGTAAGAGGCTCCTCCTGGCGCCTCTCCTCCGACCACACCATAATCTGGCTCTCTGATGTCTGCTGCGTCCGCCGGTATGCCAGGTGCCTCCCGTCCGGAGACCACTCAGACATATTCCTGAAAGAGCTATCGAAGAACAAGGGTGCCTCAGGTCCATCCGGAAGAGACTTCACCCATAACCGTTGCTCCCCGGAGCGAATACCCGAAAACGCCAGCTTGCTCCCGTCCCGCGTGATCGCCGTCAGCCATGCGTTCAGTCCAGAGGAGGTGACCGGGCGCCCGCTCCCCACAATTCTCCCGTCGTTGGTGTCCAGCGCGTACATCCATGCGCTGATCTTTCCGCTCGCCGCAGTGAATGCCAGCCTCTTTCCATCCGGCGAGATTCGCCGGCGCCGTATCCAGGCTCCCTCCTGTCGTCAACCGCTCCAGGCCCGTCGCTGCAAGGCTCTTCGGGTCGATCGCAAGGCGCCACAGGCTGCGCGCTCCACGAAACGTTCGCTCGAGAAACAGGGCGTCCCCGGCGGGTGCCCACGTGAACTTCGCATCAACCACCCACTCGTAGCCGCCCTGAATCGTTAGCTCCTCGAACTTCTTCTCGATGTCCGGGGGAATGTCGGTGTGGACTGCCTTCCCCCCGTCCAGGGGAACCGTCCAGAAGTTGGGGCTCGGGCCCGGCCGCAGCGAGTTGTCCGCCCATACGGTCACCCGCCGTCCGTCCGGATGCCAGGTCGCGGACGTCTCTCCATTCTCCCCGTGAACCTCGAAGAATTTGACCAGTGCCTTGCGCGGGGCTCCTCCGTCCACAGCCACAACACTGAAAGTGCCCACACCGCTCCATCCCAGAGGTCCACTCTGAAAGAGCACCTGCGAGCTGTCCAGCGACCAGCGTGGGTTATATCCGAACGCCGCAATCCTTCGCTCCTGTCCAGCTCCCCCCAGCGCCGGGATAATGAAGATCCCCCGCCTCCCGCCTCCGACCGGTACGCAATGAACCTCCCATCCGGAGACCAGTTCGGCTGCCAGTTCGGCCCCGGCCCCTTCGTCACCTCGACCGGATCGCCGCCGCTGATCTGCTGCATCCAGATGTTTGTCGTTCCGCCTTTGTCCGAGCTGTACGCCAGGTAGCGGCCGTCGGGAGACCACGTAGGGTCAATCTGCAGACCCTCGTCAAAGGTCAGCCGAGTCAGCGATCGGACCGGCGCACCCGGGTTCCTCGTCCCCCGGTAGACCAGCGCCCCGCACCGCCGAGCATCAGCACCGCTGCCGAGACGAGGGCCACACGCCATCCCCGCCCGCCGGCTCGAATCGTCTCCACCTTGGCCGCAGCCGGAACGCCATCCGGGGATCCCGTCCCGGGCAAAGCGGCGATCGAGCCGTCAACTCCTCCGCCACCTCTGGCATCGGAGCCCAGATCCGAGCGCTCGCCAGCCTTTGTCGGGAGTTCCGTCTCCGGCAGAACTTGCACCGGCTCGGCGTCCGAAACGTGCACCGCCGGCAACTCGGTGACAGGCGCCACAAACCGATATCCCTTGCGCGGAATCGTCTGGATAAAAAGCGGGCGGTCCCGGGTGTCGCCAAGCGCCTCCCGCAGCTTCATGATCGCTGTGTTCAGAGCATGGTCGAAGTCGACAAAGGTGTCGGCCGCCCATAGCTTCTGCCGCAGGTCCTCCCGCGTCACAATCTCTCCCGCATGTTCCAGCAGGAACAGGAGAAGCTGCGCAGGCTGATCCTGGAGCTTGACGGCAATCCCATTGCGTCGCAGCTCGGCCGTCCGGCCTTCCATCTCGAAGGCCCCGAACCTCCAGATCGACGCAACTCTGGGCGCACCACCCATGGGGGCTTGCTCCTGCAGGGGAGTGTAACTCCCAGAGTTCACGCCCATACAAAAAACGCTGGAAGACTTAGTCGATTCAGCAGCGTAACTGCAACTCGTCTCGCACTTACGCCGAAATAAATAGTGGAGCGGCAGAAGATCGCCAGTGCATTGCTCCCATCGACGCCAGGGGGCAGAGTCATCGCCGTGCACGTTCTTCAAGGCGTGCCGATGTACCCGGAGGTCGTTATGTCCCGTTCTCTCGCGTCGATCGCAGCAGCTCTCATCGTCTCCGCGCTTCCGCTTTGCAGCTCCACATCGCTTGCCCAGGCGCACCCCACTTACCTCGTCTCCATCCCCTTCGACTTCCATATAAATGACAAGGTCCTGCCCGCGGGCAGCTATGAGATCGTTCCGCTCTCCCCTCACACCATGCGCTTTCGTGCCCTTGGCAGCAAACTGACCGCAGACCTGCTCGTCTATCCCACGGAGGAAGCGGGCCGGGTGGCCTCCGGACAGCTCCGCTTTGCTCGGTACGGCAACCTCAACTTCCTGCGCGAGTTCTCCCTCTCCGCCGATGGCACCGGCCCACATCCAGCCAGCCGCTGCGTCAAAACTCGCGGAGAGAAAGAGGCCGCCCGCAACCTGAGCACCGTGGCCAAAGCGCAAGCCCAACAGCCCACCGAGATAGCCATCAATGCCACCCCTGAACGATGAGGCTGCTCGTCCTTTACCCAAACCAGACCCGGATCGTCCCACCCCCTGCGCCCAGGTAACGCGACAACCCTACCAATGCTTACCTGGGTTCCACTCTGCTGAAGGCTCTACCGAAGCGATCTTTGCGCCTGATGGCAGGATGACTCAGATCAGAGTGTCTTCTCATGAAAGCGAAACGCCGACCGATCTTCAATCTGCAGAAGCTGTCGTCGTAGACCGGGTGAGTCCGATGAGTTCGAAACGCACTAAGACTCTTTCCCAAGGTATCGAAGGCCCCTTGGCTCTGCGTAAGAGGTCGTAGCGCCTGGGCATGATCTGTGAGAAAAGGCCTCTCTCACCGGAGTAGGGTTGTGCGATACCGTCCATTATCGTATGTAACGCCCACTAGGCACATTCAGACTTGTGCGGTGTCTAATGCTTCATGCTCCGACCGTGGATCTTCGTGACACTCATGGTCCCCTGTATGTGCACCGCGCAGGTGATCGGCACCTTCTCAGTAGAAAAATTTGTCTTCGCCCCTGGAGAACCTGTCTTTCTGAACCTGACGCTTTTGAACCAGGGGAATGAACCCGAGGAAGTCATCACATCTGATCCCTATTCCTTCTGCTCCGGCTATCAGGTTCGAATTTCTCGTCAGGGATCTCCGCGTGTTGCCTGTTTTCAAGGTAATGGCGGTAGCTGCATGTCCGGAGCCATCACGCTGGCGCCCCACGGATCACATACTGAGCGCATTCTCCTCAATTACCCCAATAACTCCCAAGGGGATCTCAATCCTCCGGTCAGCCTACCGGGAGACTACACAGTGGATGCTCTCCGCTCCATTCGCTATGCGCTTCTCAGTCCGAACTGGCCCCTCTTCGAGAACCCCAGCCACACCGAGGTCCACCAGGTGTTCGATCTCCATGTCGAGAGAACGCTTGAAGTTTCTCCCTCCATTTACGCGCCGTTTGTTCAACAGCTTGCCTCTAAAGATGATCAGGTCCGAAGAGAGGCAGCGCGCACTCTCGCCACTCTCGCACCGCCCGCACTTGAGCCTCTGCTGCTGACTTTTGCGACCTCGAAAGATTTCGTGCTGAAGCAGTTCGCCCCATTAGCTCTCGCCAACCTTTCTACTAGAACAAGCCTTTCCGCTCTTGCGGAGATGCTCGCCCACACTGAACCAGGCACATATGAGTCCTTGACTGCAGCCGAGTATCTCGGCAGAACGCATAATCCAAAATGGCTTCCGGCACTTCTCGATGTCTCGGACCGACACGGAGCCATGTACCTGTCCTATGCTGCCCAAAGTGGCGAGGAAGCAGCTATCCCTGCACTCCTCGCTCGACTGAACTCCACCGAACCTGGCGTTCGGAGCAGCGCAATCTACGCTCTTGGGAACACAGGGAGTCGAGCAGCAATTCCATTGCTTATCAGCCTTCTAAAGGCGTCAGTCAATCCAAGTGGTGAGAACTCTACGGATGAGGCGGCGAGTGCGAACGCGGCTCTTCAGCAGCTCACCCATCACTATGTCCAGCGAACATTAGCCGATCCTTGGGTCGATGTGGCGCGGCAGCGCTGGGAAGAGTGGTGGTTCACCTCGGGACAAGCCGCGAAAATCTACAGGCCGGGTGAGTGCGTGCCAGACACTCAACTTCCATAGCCGTTCCCAAACTGGACGCAGTTCGTCCTGGAATTACGGCACCATCAAAGTCGGCACCGAGCACTTCGGAGCCCACGATCTCCGCCGTACTACGCCAAAGTCTGCAGAAACGGCGGCGGTGACCTGGAACAGATGAAGTTTTGCTGGCACTCCTCAATCCAAACGGCGGAACTCTATTGCCGTCGCTGTGAATGACTCTTTGGAACTTCAGGATTCTGCCCTGTAAGCGATACATTCACAGGGTCGCCTCCTGAATATCGACAAGGAGGTCGGCCCGCTAAACTGATCTGGGGGCATGCGCGTTGGCTCAAGAACTGATTTTGCCGCGAGAATATGAAAGGCTTCTGGGCGACCTCAAAGAGAGAATCCGCTCGGCGCAGTTCCAGGCGTTGCGCTCGGTCAATCGCGAGCAAATCTCTCTCTACGCAGATATCGGCCGGATGATCGTCGAGAAGCAGGAGGCTGAAACCTGGGGCAAGAGCATCGTTGGGAATTTGGCCAATGATCTCCGCAGGGAGTTTCCCGGCGCAAACGGCTTTTCGACTGCGAACCTCTGGCGAATGAAGAACTTCTACGAAGCATATGGGAAGGATGAAAAACTCGCACAGCTTGTGCGAGAAATCGGATGGTCCCACAATATCGCGATTATGGAGAAGTGCCAGGCGGAGCAAGAGCGAGAGTTTTACATTCGCAGCTGTCGTAAACATGGCTGGAGCCGGAATGTCCTGATTTATCACATCGAGAGCCGAGCGTTTGAGAGGACAATGAGCAGCCAAACCAACTTTGCGGCCGCTTTAGATCCTTCAGTCTCGGTTCATGCCCAGTTGGCGGTGAAAGATGAGTACACATTCGCATTCCTGGAGCTAGAGGATGCCCATAGCGAGCGAGAACTGGAACGGGCTCTGACGGGACGTATCGAGGCTTTCCTACGCGAGATGGGCGACATGTTCACCTTTGTCGGAAGTCAGTACAAGATTCAGGCGGGGGAGCGCGAGTTCTTCATTGATCTGCTCCTCTACCATCGCCGATTGCACGCTCTAGTGGCACTCGAGCTCAAAATTGGTGAGTTTGAGCCGGAGTACATCGGCAAGATGCAGTTCTACCTTTCGGTCCTAGACGACATAGTGCGTTTGCCAGAGGAGCAGCCTTCGATCGGCATCATTCTGTGCAAGTCGAAGGATCGGTTGATCGTCGAGTATGCCTTGAAGGACGCTACTTTGCCAATCGGAGTCTCGTCATACAGGGTGACGCCCAGTGTGCCGAACAGGCTCGAAGGAGAATTGCCCAGTGCCGATCAAATTGCATTGTTGTTGGCAGGCATCGATCGATCTGGCGCTAAGTGACGACTGCACATTCGTTTACAGAAAACTCGCACAGCTGTGCGAGTTTTATAGCTAGGACCCAAAGGGTGAACGGCTTCCCCGGAGTGATCAGCCCGTGAACCCGTTCCAGACGCGACGGGTTATTCGTAAGTGTGACTGCTTCACTGATAAGGACGTTAGGCGCAGAATGGATCCGGTCCCCCCAGTGTGACCGCTTGGCTGCAACGCTCTCCCGAGAACCGTTCGGCGCTCTGCCAGCGAAATCTGCATCCCCCTTTCGCCCTTGTGGACGAGGATGTCGAATGCGTAGGTACGTGATTTGTGATGCTGCGGAGCGGAAGTATTGTAGGACATTGGAGCTCGCCTGCCTTCCTCATTCAGCGCTACGAGCTCGCCATCGTCACTGTCTCATCCGACAGCCAGCCGAGCGCATGAGCGATGTGATCGAATCGTTAGTAAGGTCATTGCCTCGCCGCGAGTATAGCGCGGCATTCCCACTGGTTTCAGACTTCGACCCGTTAGCCATGCAGCTTCAGCTCGTAAGTCCACCTATCGCCTTCGGAAATCTTCTCGACGGGCAGGCACTCCGTCGGCTCAATGAAGCGTTCGATCCGAACGAATCTTGAGCCACTATAAACCTCTTGTATCCCATGAGGAATGCTTCTGAAAAAGGTGGTGGACGGAATCGATTCAACCCCGCCCACCTAAGCCAGCGGCGACTACTCGTCGTCGGCTCCATCTGAGGGGTCATCAGCGGCCTCTACTTTCGAGAGCCGCTTCATGCTGATTGCATGGATCTCGGCGATTCGGTGCTTAAAGCTTGCACCCTCGACGTCTTCGGTGACTTCGCGATACCGGAGTGTTCCTTCAAGGGTGATGAGCTGTCCCTTCTGGAGCGTTCTGGCGAACTTCGAGAGATTGCTCCAGGCGTAGACGCGATGCCATTCGGTACGGGTCTCGTAGTCGCCCTTGTCGTTCTTCCAGCTCTCCTGAGTGGCGAGGTTGAGGACGGCGTACTCGCGGTTGTTCTGGGCTGTTTTTGCCTCTGCGTTCTGTCCGAGGCGGCTCGTCGAGTAACGATGAGTGAAGAAGATGCACTTGACTACACCAAGAGAGCAAGGAAGTTCAGGGATGAGAGAGGCAGGCTGCCGTCATTGCTCTCGAACGATCCTTGGGAAAAGAAGCTCGCGGAGGGAGTCGCCGCATACACGGAGTACGTCAGGAAGGTGCGGGCAGCGAAAGCGAGGGATCTTGCATGACCGATAGCGAGGAACTGTCCGGGGAGGAACTCTTAGAGGACCTTGGTATTGAGCTGACTGAGGAAGTAACCGAAGGTTACACGTCCAGGCAAGGCCGAATCGTTTCTGGCTTCGAAGACATTCTCCGCTTCTATGAAGCAAATCGACGTGCTCCGCGGCATACACCGGGTGGCGACATCTTCGAGCGGCTATATGCTGTTCGCCTCGATCAGATCCGGAAGCTTCCTCCGGACGAGCTTGCATTATTGCTGCCTATCGATAGTTACGGGCTCTTGGAAGACTCTGCCAAAAGCGGCGTAGATGCGTGACCTCAGCCGCAACATGCTTAGAAGCGAAGCTTCTGATGAAGGCCTACTGCTGTCGCCTTCTCGCGAGCCACGCATGCGGGATATAACTACCCTGAGCTGTTCATGGCAAAACCATGAAAACAGCCTTGCTCTACTCTCTTATTCCTGTCGGCGCAGCGCTGTTTGCGGCCATGGCGGCCATCCTCCTGAAAGGGTGTGGTCGCCTCCAAAGCATCGTGCAACACGTGGCGGGCGGTGTTGTCTTTGCTGCGGTCGCTCTGGAAATCACACCGGACCTGATGGAACGGCATTCACCGATTCCTACCGCGGTCGGCTTTGTCGCAGCGGTTCTCACCTTGCTGCTTCTGGCGAAAGGGGAAGACAGCGGAGGTGCGAAGCCGGGGGAGAGCAGACTGCCCCGCGTTTACCTCTGCGCCATCGCCATTGATCTGCTTCTGAACGGCTCTGTCAGCGGCATTGGCTTCTCTGGGGAACAAGACAGGGCCGTCTCCTCACGTTAATCCGTGCCCCGCCTGTACCTAATCGGAACCTGCGGAGCACGACAAAAGCGGAGAGCAGTTCCACTCCGCTGTCTATCTCAAATGCAGTTAGGAATATGCTACGAGCGCGGATCCCCGCTGCTAGTGCGACAGCCA
>JAABVA010006210.1_pt1 | contig 10633 bp, 17 predicted proteins | sample 5560331 | NCBI WGS metagenome assembly JAABVA01 (sample SAMN12812661, study PRJNA571458) | rock metagenome | isolation source: Antarctica rocks | place: Antarctica: Victoria Land, Mt New Zealand sud | collected 2016-01-07 | reverse complement strand
TGGCCTCGCTGGCGCCGCACCTGCGGGCAGAGCCGCATGCCGCCCGAGACGGCGGGGCTGTCGGCCGCGGCCGGCACGTTCTGCGGGTAGCGCTGCCCGAACGCGCCGCGCGGCCGCTCCGCGAGCGGCGCCGCGCGCGCGCCCTCCGCCGCAAACGCCTGCCGGGCGGCAATGTCAGCGGGGCGGGGCTGCTGCGGAGGACGGCGCCAGAACGACTGGGAGCCCGACAGAAAGACTGACTGAGGTTTCGCAGGGTTCTTCGTGTCAAGCGTCGATCTGTGACACCTCTTAGTCCAGTACGCCTTAAATCACGATGCCGCTGACTGATAAGCGCCACACCTACACATGACAGCATGAGACGCGGCCAGCTTCAATGCCGGCATGATTGACGGGTTGCGCAGCAGCGTAGCAGTAATCACTGGCCGCGCAGCCAGAATCAGACCGCGCGCCCAGAGCCGCACCAGCTGTTTGCCGCGCTCCTCGGCCAGGTCGACCGCGTCGGTCTTGTACAGGCTGCCGTGCGCGAGGCCGCGCTGGACGGCCGCCGCGTTCAGGATCATGGCGTCCTCCATGTCGTAGCCTGCCGCGCGCGAGGGAGGGCTAGGAAACCTGCATAGGGTTTCACAAGAGGACCTGCGTGCGCATGCGCATGTGCGCTGTGTCCGCGGACCACACGCTGGCGAAGACCGCGAGGTGCTGCGCCGTGAGCTGCCACTCTGTCTTGTAATCAGTCGTCGGTCCTGGTGCAGCCCTGGTGCACGCCAGCGTCTGTCTGCTGACTGCCTTTCTCGCACGGTGCTGTCCGGAGCATGAAGACACTGCTATCATCGGGCGTATGGCCATGCAGGGTGCGGAGCAGGCGCTGCGCCGATGCAGCCAGCCCACAGGCACCTCAAGGAGGGCCGGGTTATGCCCTGAAACTAACCTAACCCTAACCCCAGCCCGGCGTGCGCGGCGGCCGCGCACCCGTGTACGCGAGCACGGCCACGACCATGTTGGTGCCGGACGGGAATTCGTCCATGCGGAACTCGCCGTAGCGTGCCGTGCGCACCAGCGGCGTCTGCGGGCTCTGCAGGCGGTACATCTTGGTGTCGGAGCGGTGCTGCAGCGCCTGCCGCGCGCCCGTCGCGGCGCGCGTCAGCGACGGCGTCGAGTCAGGGTGACGCAGAGGGTGGGTAGGGTGACGCTCCGGCGAGGCAGCCGCGCATTAAGAGGCGCGTCTCTGCGAGCGGCTTTGCCATGTGGGCTAGCATGCACCCGCCGCATCATGTCCGCAGTTCTGCCTTCGCCGCCACTGAATGCAACGCCAGCTGGCGCTCGACGCGCATGCAGGCTGCTCGGGCACGCGCGCTGGCAGCGGCCTGCCGGGGCGCCGTGGGCGCGCGCACCAGCGCGGGCGTGCCCATGGTCTGCTTGCCCATCTGGCACTGGTACATGTTGCGCGGCGACTGGTTGAAGTCCGAGAACGGCGTGAGCGAGGCCACCACGCTCAGCATGGCCGCCGGGTGCGCCTCCGCGTGCGTGAACGCCGCCGCGGCAGGGCCCTCTGTCGGCAGGCCGTCGGGGCACCTGCGGGCCGCGCGGCTCAGCCGCACGCGCCTGCAGCTGACGCCCAGGGGGCCGCGCGCGTTCCGCCGACGGCGTTCCGCCCACGGCGAGCGCCACGCCGCTCCCAGGAGTGCCCAACGGACACAGGGCTTGACGTGTCATACCCAGGAGGGAGCCCGGCGCTGTGGTTGTAAGGCTCATGGGTTTGGGAGGTGTGTGAGGGCACATGCGTGACGCGCCAGCGCCTGCAGGCCGCAATAGGTTGGGGCGGAATGACCCTATGGTTCGCGCCTGATGGACAGGTAGGTCTGCTCCAGCGAGCCGACCAGCTCGCGCGCACCGCTCGGCAGTTGCAACACCGGGCGCAGCAAGCGCGCGGACGACGTGAACAGGAACACGCCCGGATACGTGCCGCCGCGCTCGAACGGCACGTGCGCCGCCTCCAGGTCCGCCGGCACCAGCGCCTCGGGGCCCTGCGGCCGCCGTCAAGGGTTCAGCGCCTGCGCTCCCGCATGAGCAGCACATTCACGGCCACCCGCAGTGCGCAGATAGCGGGCCCACCTTAACGCCGAGCGCAAGACCCTACCGCACGGCCCCGCCTGGCCGCTGGCACCTGGAGCGCTGCGGTGCGGGCAGGCATCCCGAACAGCGACCCTGCCCACTTGGCACATGACAGAACGGCGTTGCTGGGCAACGTTGCAGGTCTCAGCGGGCGCAGGGCGTGCTGAACCCGGGACGCACACCGCGCTGGTGATGTCAGCATACTGCACGCCGGGCTGGGGGCCGTCCTCGGCGGCCAGCCGCGCGGCCTTGCAGGCCCGCAGGCGCGCCACCAGCCCGGCCGCGCGGCGCGCGTGCACCCAGCCTATGCAGCGCCCATCCAGCTGCACGCCCAGGTAGGCCGGCCAGGGCGGCGCCGTGCCCGACCCCGGCGCCCCGGGCAGCATGCCGAGCCCCGCCGCGACCTGCCACCCGGCGCGCGGCCGCGCGTTGGCGGCCGGCCGCCTGTGCGCCAGCTTGCGGAGACGCGGGCGGATGAGGGCATGCAGTTACCCGATAATGCAGCCCGCCTTGATGGCCACGACAGGCATGCCAGCGCAGCACTTGATGGAGCGCACGCCAACCATAGGCACACGCTCGAGAAGCTACAATTGCTCCAGCCCACCTCACGATCAGAGCTCGCGGCGCGCTGCCGCCCTGCCAAGACGGCCGGGCGCCAGGGCACGCGCCATGGCAATGGCGGCCTGCACGCTCTCGGCCTCGCCGGGCGGCGCGGTCACGACGCGGCAGGCGGCGGTCAGGTGCAGCAGCAGGCCGCAGGGCGAGCCGTCGGGTGTGTGCACGGGGCACATGAAGCCCCAGGAGTCCGGCAGCAGCTTGCGCACGGCCGTCGTGCGCAGCTCCGCGAAGTACGCGCCGCGGTGGATGCAGCGGAAGTGCGACAGGTACCTGCGAAGGCGCCGCGCCCGGGCGGCTCAGCCGCTTTCTCATAGGGTAGCACGCACGCTGGTGGCAGCGCATATGGTGGCGTTGATTTGGTGCAGCACACACAGTGTCACTCTCTGCGTGGTGCTGCTGCACGGTGTAGGGTTTAGGGTACGCGGCGCGCCGGAAAAAGTTGAGCTTCTCGGCCACGATGGTGAAGCCGGACGCCTGGCTGAGGTCAATGTTGGAGCCGCTGCCGGTGCCCAGGTTGCCCGTGTTCAGCAGGTACTCCACCTGCGCGCGGCGCAGCAGGGTTCCAAACCCTATCTGTCGGCCGGGCCATTGGACCCGCTGCCGGTCCCCAGGTTTGCCTGTGTCGGCAGGTACTCCACCTGCGGGCACAGCGACAGGGTTCCGAGCCCCGTCGGCCAGGCCGCCTGCCGCAGCCGGCACAGCGTGCGCTCGCCGCATGCGAGTCGAGGCCGGGGAGCGCTGCCGCACGACGCCCTGGGCGGCTGCGCCGCAGCAGCGCGCCTGCAGGAGCGCCGCTCGGAAGTGCGGAGGGCGGGCTGCGGCCCACCTTGCGCCCGATGTCGGGCAGGCGGCCGGCGGCGCGCTTGACGTACGCCTCATCCCGCAGGTTCACCGTCTCCGGCGCGCGCTCCAGGTCGCGCACCACCTGCGCAGGCGCACACGCAACTCCTACCCTTGTCCCACAGAGTAGGTTTAGCCAGGGTAGGCACTGCCTAAGCGCGTCCCAGGCCGCGCGCCACCTGCGCGGGCGCACGCGCGCTGAGTCGCATCCGCCAGGGGGCGGCCGCCAGCGCACCCCCGGACGACGCGCGACGCGCGGCACACGCAGCGTGACAGGCGCGGCATGCGCGCACGGCGCCAGCGTCGAGGCCGCCGGCGCGCCCGTCCGCCCGGCCTCTCTAGGACCCACCGCACCGGGCTCGCGTTCGTCCCCTTGCATGCGCCGCTCGCGTGCGCCACTGTCAACCGCGACGCGACTGCCCGCGCGTACATCCTCACAGTCAGGGTTGGGCGCACGGGGGCGTGAGGGTGCCGGGCCGCGCCTGCTCGCGGAAGGCCGCCAGGCCGCTCGCCAGCTGGTCGGCGGTGAACTTGGCCAGCAGCGCGCCCGGCAGCAGCGTCTGCGCCCCGCCAGACGGCTCTTCTGACCACGCGCGGGTGTGCCTCTGCTGATGGCAAGGCGATGCCGCAGCAGCGTGTCCAGCTGCTGCGTCTGGCTGTTGTGGAAGCTGTCTTGGGGAGCGCGGGCCCCGCGCACGACGCAAGGGCAGGCGCGGCACATCCCTTCGCTACACAAGGAACTTCTTCCACTGAACTAGGATATTAGGCCAGTCGTCTGCGCCTCCAAAACGTGTCCCGACTCCCTACAACCCCACCCTCAAGGCCAGGACCTCGTGGTGCGGCAGCGCGTCGGGGTTGTCCTCGCCGCACGCGCCGCTCGCGAGCGCCAGCAGCTTGGCCACCATGGCCAGCAGCAGCGCGAACTTGTCGGCCGGCCGCGGCAGGTGCACAAACACGCAGCGCTCGAGCAGCGCCTCGCCGGCCTGCGCGCGCGCGCACCCTCCAGCGCCGCCGCCCAGCGCGCTGGCTGCTCACCCTCCCTGTGCCACTTACAACGCACAGCGCACCGCTCGGGGATGCACCTGCGTGTCCCTCTCCACACCATCGCATCAGATAACGGACTGCTTGGGCGCCTACGTATGGCTGGCGGCTGCTCTGGCGCGCGCGCGGGCGGCGCGCCTGCAGGTCGGAGAGCCGCGGCGGCAGGTCGAGCGCGCCGCGGAAATGGCGGCCGAGGTGCTGCAGGCACTGCGCGCGCGTGCGCAGGCCCGTGGCGGCCGCCGCGCGCAGCAGCTGCTCCGCGCGCTCCGCCACAAACGCGCCGCCGCCCTCTGCGCGCCCGCGCGTCCGCGCTCGCTCCACGGGCAGCCGCCCCATGCAGGACACCGTTCCGTTTCGCGCACTGCGCTGCCAGTACTTTCCAAGGAACAACAGCATATCTGGCCCTGCGTACGGGCACGATAAGCACAGCGGCATGTCCACGCAACGTGTGGAGCCCGGCAGGCCGGGGCAGCCTGGGCGCGCGCACCCGCGTCCTGCGGCGCGGACGCGACCAGGTAGCCGAACAGCTCGCGGTCGGATGCCTCCACGAAGCACTTGAGCAGCACGCCGACCGGGATGAAGAACTCCGCGCGCCGGATGGCGAACGCGAAGTTGACCGCGCCGTCTGTCAGGTAGTGGCAGCGCACGGTCGCGGACGTCTCGTCCGGCCGCACGCACCTGCGCGCGCCCGCGCCGCGGGCTCGCCGGGGTGCGCGCGCCGACAGCGGAGCTTGCAGAAGCCCTCTATGTACCAAAAATTACAACCTTGCACAATAACGACCACGAGCGTTCATTTCCCATGATGTAGTCAGAAAAGCGCTTGTGCGGCCGTGGCTGCTGGTGTCCGGGGAGGGTGGCGGCCCGGCAGTGCGCGCGCCGGATCAGCGTGCCCAGATCGGTGTAGTTGGAGCCGCGCTTGCGGAAGGCGCCGCGGCGCAGCGCCATGATGTAGTGCCGGCGCTGCTGCACGAGCAGGCGGATGATGCGCTCGATGCCGTTGCAGATGAAGTAGCCGCCCATCTCCACCGCCTCCTCGCGCCGCGCCACCAGCTGCGGCCTGCGCGCGCCCGCTGCCGCTGTGCTGCATGCCAGATACGAGCCACTGCAGGTTTGGTTTAGGTTTGCATGCCGCCGATTTCCACCGCCTCCTCGCACCGCGCGACCAGCTGCGGCCTCTGCGCGCGCCCGCTATGGCCGCTGCCACTGTGCTGCGAGCCAGATGCGAGCCACTACAGGCCAGGGCTAGGTTTGCATGCAAACCGCCGTCCACTTGATGTCTCATCCATGCATGCCTTCACTTGACAGACAATGCCATAACTTAACCGAGGCCACCCCTCACAAGGGGTGATGCTGCATGACAGGGCGCAGGTGCGCGCGCGGCCGGACAGGCCCGGCAGAGGGGCAGGGCGCACTGGGACAGGTTGCGCAGGTAGCAGGCGCGGCTCTTCACCATGATGGGCAGGTGGCCCATGCGCTGCTGCACGCGCACGGGCGGCGCGCCCTCCTCCGCGATGACCAGGTCCATCTGCAGCGCCGCCTTGTACGTCGTCCCCTGCGCGCTCTCCGACGAGTGTCCGAGCGCGCGCGGCAGCGGTGTGTTTCAAACGCATGTATGAACGCGCGCGGCAGCGGTGTGCTTGAAGCAGCAAGCAGCCAGTGGCTGCTGGTGAGGTGTGCACCGCCTAACATTACAGAGTGGCTGCTTACAATATCTGGGGAGGATAGCAACTGTAAGGCTCCATACACAGGACGCAGAAGTGATGCATGTGTGTGTTAAGTGCAGGTGGCTGCATGCACGCTCATTTCTTACCATATTACATGGCAGACATGCTTGCCTGCATTTAGAAATCACTGCGGTGACTTCTTGTTGCACGCGGTCACTGCCACGGCACTGCACATGCCACCGCTCCTTATAAGATTGTTTGTTGAAAGCTAGCTGCAAGTATATGCAGAGGACCAGGGAGGACACCGCTTCGCGGCAGTCGCGCGGGAAGAGGCGCTTGTCCGCAACGCCGGTGGCGTCATCCTTGACCGGCCGCCCCAGCACCGGGCTCTCAAACCAAACGCGGTGCCGCTTCTTCGTCAAAGTGTGCTCAAACTGCACGCCCAACACAACACAAGTTCTCAACGACTCTCACAGTGCCACACACTCACTGTACGCTCTCATGCAACTAACTAACAGACGCAATGCTGGCCTGCAAAGCCAAAAGCACATAAAGAGAGCGTTCATAAGCATGCATGGAAATGACCAGAGTGCAGTCTTACAGTTGCGCTACAGTGCATACAGACTTCTTTCCACTGTGTGTTTATCTCAAGTCAAGCTGAGTCTCAGAGCGCATATGCATAATGACACATGCAAGTTTATTTATACACACGCAGCGGAGTTTGCTTTGGCCCGCACCTCCACAGGCTGCAGCTCTTGCAAGACCCGCTCGAGTCCCTCCGATATGAAGTAGTCGAAGGAGTCGATGTGCGGCCGCACAAGCTCCTCCAAAGCCGCCGGCACCGCGAAGGGCGCCACCATGCGGGGCTTGCCCTCAGCCGTTGTTCACATGCTGACTCCTAAGGTGCAGCGCCACACTGCGCAGCTTACGGGCCGCGAACACTTTTCGAGTCCCGTGCACTCCCAGGAGCCTGCACTCCAAGACCCCAGGCCAAAACCTGCCAAGCAACTCAGCCCCCAGCTCCTACTTGTCTCTACACACACGCAGGTAAAAGGCGCGCGGAGCAGAGTCTGTAAAGTACGCGAGTTCTAAGGAGATAGGCTTGGAGGTGCAGTGCGGCAAGTGCGGAGCGGGTCCGGCTCCGGCGCTGGCGCAGGCTGCGCGGTGTCCCTTTATCACGCCGCAATGGCGAGCGGAGCGGCGGCTGCCCAGACGGAGAACCTCGGGGAGACTCTCATACCCGTCATAAACAGGCTGCAGGACATCTTCTCCCAGGCGCGCCCCTTGTCAGGACTGCTGGACCGCAGCGCACAGTGCACAGTCGCATGCAGTGTGCGGAGCCGCTACGTGCCAAAGCAGGCACTGGCAGGTTCAGCGTCTTGTGCTGCTGTCCTCTGGCGGTCGTTCTGGCACTCGTGACCTGTGCTATTTGCAGTGGTTGGTTTAGCGTGCAACAACGTCTGCCAGGCGCCCCCTGGCTGCTGGCATTGCTCATTGCTGTGCCAATTTGGCTCGCGTGCGCTTGCGCTGCCCCCTGCTATGCGCTGAGGGCAGCTGGTCGGGGCGGCGTGCTCGTATTTGTGAACAAGAGCTGTGGGGTGTCTGCCACCCAGGAACCTTGTTGCACGCCCTGTCCGGTGTTGGCAGTGTGCGAGAGAGCTACATGCAAACGTTATGTTGCGGGCTCTGTTTGTGTTCCAGATCTGTCGGTGACAGTCCCCTGGCTTGATGAGCCTTGGCAGAGCGCTGGGCGCCCTTGCACATCTGGTGCACTAGCATAGCAGTCCCCACCTGCAATGAACGTTGAGTGGCAGTCTCACAAAGTGCTTAGCAAGAGGTAGCCCGGCCTCGGTAGCGCACAGCAATGCTGGACTTGCTGGTCAGCTGGCGCCACTGGCGGCAGTCCCGTGTAGCTGGTGTTGGCCCTGTATTCCGCGCGTCCCCGCTGGTACTCACGGGCGAGGACAACTGGTTATATAGCTGCGCGTTAGTGGCAGGGGCGCTGAACGTGACGCCCATGGTTCTGCTTCGGGAGCAGGCCCTCTTGGGTGCCTCGCTATCAGGGGCCTGCTGCTCCGTCTAGGTTGACAGACACCCAGAAGCGCTGACAGCCAGAACACCTACACCTAACGGCCATACGCAAGGGCGCCGCCATTCCTGTCAGCGCGTTCGCACAATAGCAGACGGCGGCGCGGCGGCCGCGCGGGTGACGCTGGACTTTGGGCACCAGCCGTCACTGTAGCGCAGCCGCCCAGCAGCAGACGGCGGCGCAGCGGGCGCGCGCAGGTCACGCTGGACTTTGGCCATTACGATGGCGTATTTGCCCAGCAGCAGACAGCGGGGCGGCGGGCGCAGGTCACGCTGGACTTTCGGCACCGCCGTATGGTAGCGCGCCCGTATAAAATCAAAAAGCAGACGGCGGGGGCGCGCGCGCGCGCAGGTGACGCTGGACTTCAAGCTGGACCTGCCGCAGGTTGCCGTCGTGGGCAGCCAGAGCAGCGGCAAGAGTAGCGTGCTGGAGGCGCTGGTCGGGCGCGACTTCCTGCCGCGCGGGCCGGAGATCTGCACGCGCCGCCCGCTCGTGCTGCAGCTGGCGCGCGCGCGCCGCGCCCGCTTTCCTGAGGAAGGAGTCCTGTGGCTTTACAGCTGTGCTTGTAAGGCATGGGAGCGGGTTGTTGCGTACGCGTGTGTTGTGTGCACAACTGCACTTGCCGTATATTGTCCGTGTGTTTGCAGACGAGGTCAGAAAGGAAGTGTGCATAGCCTCCCTCATCAGGCACTTGTACAGCGCAAGTGCATGCGCAGTCATGGTGCGTGCGCGCTGCCGCAAGGCGTCACGCGGCGCCAGCGCGCGGGCCGCGCAGGTGAAGCTGCCGGCGGCGGCCGGCGCGGCGGGCGCGCCGCCAGAGTGGGGCGAGTTCCTGCACTGCGCGGGCAAGCGCTTCTACGACTTTGATCGCATCCGCGCCGAGATCCTGGCGGAGACGGAGCGGCTGGCCGGGTCCAACAAGGGCGTCTCCGACAAGCCCATCCGGCTCAAGATCTGCAGCCCGCACGTGCTGTGCGGCCCCGGCCTGCTGGGACCTCTTGTTGCAAAAACGGGTTTGCAGGCACCGTGCCGACAGGCTGTCAGGCGGCAAGGCGAGGGGCCAGGATTGCCATGCAGAGGTTGAGCAGTGCCTCAGGTGCACTCACGCCCCCATGCTGTGTACCCGCCACGAAGCGAGAAGCGTACGGGCCAGCGGCGCTAGGGACCAGCCGCGCATTTGTCAAGATCACAATCGCCCAGCGACATGCTGCGGACTGCGGGCATCAGCGTGTGACCGCATAGGGCGGGGCAGGGCTGCGCCCATGCACCCTATACAGCCGCCTGCTGCGGCCGCTACCCCACCGGCCGCCCCGCATGCGGCTGTGAAGGCTTGAATGGGTGCAGCCCTACCCTACCCTAAACCTGCCCTTCCGGCCGCGCTGCGTGCGGGCCAGGACGATGATGCTGGTGGACCTGCCGGGCATCGCCAAGGTGCCCGTCGGCGACCAGCCGCATGCGGCTGTAAAGGCTGCATGGGTGCAGACCTACCCTACCCTAAACCTTGCCTTACAAACCGTGCCGCATGTGGCGCAGGACGATGACGCTGGTGGACCTGCCGGGCATCGCCAAGGTGCCCGTCGGCGACCAGCCGGGCGACATCGAGGCGCGCATCCGGCGCGCGGTGCTGGAGTACATCCGCCACCCCACCTGCCTCGTGCTCGCGGTGTCGCCCGCCAACGCGGACCTGGCCAACAGCGACGCGCTCGAGCTCGCGCGCGCCGTGGACCCCGAGGGCCGGCGCACCATTGGTGCGGCGCCGCTCGGGCCCTGCGGGCGTCCGCCCGGCGCACCGCGTACGGCCAGGGTGGAAGGCAGTGGGGGGTTGTCAAGTTACAGCGCTCGACCTGCATCTGTACGAGCCATCCTGCTCGCCAGTCCTGACTCGCCCACAGACAAGAGAGGTAGAAAAGGAGGCCATGCGCTGGAGCTCACGCGGCCCGTCACTGTCGAGGGTCGGCGGACGAGCTGTCCAGAGCGTTCCTGCACTTCCTGCGAAAAGCCCGGCAGGGCGGCAGCCGCGCGCTGGTTGTCAGCGCACGGTGGCGGCGCTGAGGAGGCGCGCCTGCCCGCGCCGAGGGGCCAAGCAGCATAGAGCTGGTCGGGCTTGATGTTGTTTCTAAGTGTTTCTGACTTTAGCCCTGTCTCCCTATTGAGTCTGCGCCGGCGCGCGCGCAGGCGTGCTGACCAAGCTGGACATCATGGACCGCGGCACCGACGCGGCGGCGGTGCTGCGCAACGAGGTCATCCCGCTGCGCCTGGGCTACGTGGGCGT
>JAABVA010006205.1_pt1 | contig 10635 bp, 15 predicted proteins | sample 5560331 | NCBI WGS metagenome assembly JAABVA01 (sample SAMN12812661, study PRJNA571458) | rock metagenome | isolation source: Antarctica rocks | place: Antarctica: Victoria Land, Mt New Zealand sud | collected 2016-01-07 | reverse complement strand
CGACCAGCAGGGCACAGCCGCGTGCCCGCCGCCAGCTCAGCCTGCACGCCTCTGCCACGCGCGGCTCTGCCCAGATTTGGCTGCCTCAGCAAGGGTGCGCGCCGCGCGCATGCGTCAACCCCGGCCTGCAGCCACCCAGAACCCCCGCTTGCAGCTGTGCGCGCCAGGCCCGTTTGACTCAGCCCCAGATCGCGGGTCTGGGCCAACCGAACGTGGGCAGGCTTGGCTCTTGGCTCTTGACAGCCTCCTGAGATCAGGAATGACGCTGCGGAGGGAAAGATCTATTGCGTCACAGGGGGGAAGTCGGTAAATTACTGCTGCAGCAGTGCAGCAGTACTGGCGCGGGTTACAACAGAGAGTGTGCTCGACTACGCAAGCAGCAATAGCCAGCTTGCGGCATTTCTAACCCGCCCCAGCGCGTAGTGTTCAGTCGCGGGCAGACCGCGCACCAACGCAGGCAAACAAAGTGAAGTAAGGCGTACTTCGGCTCACTGGAGCCAAACTGTGCAGTGTCTATGCAGCGCATGGCGCGAGGCGAGGCGCTGCGTGCGCCCCGCACGCCGCGCTGCCAGCCGCGTCGGGCGCGCGTCAGCACATGAAGCACTTGTCGCGGATCCACTTGGTGGCCACCCACTTCTCGCCCTTGATGACGGGGCAGCCGCCGTGCAGCGCGCGCGCGTCCACCGAGCCGTTGTGGTGCAGCGAGTAGAACAGCAGCGCGTCGCCGCGCCGCGGTTTGTACTGCGCGGCAGCACCGTGCAGCATCACGTCAACGGCAGAGCACGGCGGACAGGAAGGGGACAGCCGGTGCGCACGGTCGGCTGGCGCCACGGGCAGGCCCACGCAAGTATGTGCAGGAAAGCCCGAACTGCAAACAAGCGCGCCCCTGCCACGCGCGGCCAGGCACGCGGCTTGGCTGCACCCCGCTGCCCGGGCTCCGTCCTGCCACGCCCCGGCAGCCGCTCCCACGCGCGCGCCCTCGCTCGAGCACAGCGGCGCACGAGACCCGCTGACGACAGGGAACCGGGACAGAGGCCGCGCGCCTTGTAGCCCACGTCGCACGACTTGTAGTCGATGGACGGCTTGCGCGCCACGCCGTCCTCGCCCTCCAGCAGGAACACGGTCTCGCCGCCCTCCTCCACGTCCGACAGGTAGAACAGCACCGTCGCCATCTGCGCGCCGGCCGCCCCGACTCAGCCCTGCTTCCCGAGCGAGCTCCGACGCCCTGTGTGCGCACGCCTGCTTCAGCCTGTGTGCGCAGGCCACTTAACTGTCTCGCGTACAGGCCAACTTCAGCATGTCCTGCACTCGCCGCCCACTGTTTGGCAAGGTTCACCAGTCCCGCTCACCGTCCACTGCGCAGGACAGCTGGTGTGCCAAACCTTGCATGTCATGCACATGGGAGCGCTGTTGACTGCCACCCGTCTCCCTCAGAGTTTCTCAACATGAAAGAGCAAGCTAACACGCCCGCTTGCGCCCTGTGCGACTCGACGTGCTGGAGACTGAGGCTGGCGCCGCACGGCTTGGCTATGCAGCCTGCTGCAGGGCTGGCAGGCGCACCCGCTGGCTGGGCTGCGGCCCGTACGACTCCGGCTCAAAGATGTCATAGTGGCTGTCGTAGTGCTGCCCGGACTCGTACCGCAGCACGTTGAAGGGCTGCGCCCCGAGCACACGCCGCTCATGTTCACGTTTGCTTGACAACATGCCACACAGGGAGGCGCCTCGCACAGCCGTGCGCTGCACCAAGTGTGCAACTTTTGCTCGGACACCGGTCCATGGTCATGGCTGTTCAGGGTGTGGGTTGCAGCAGGCCTCTGGCGCATGCCCACGTCAGCAAGGTCCCCGCGCCAGCAGTGTGGGGTGCGCGCCAGATAAGGCTATAACTGTCCACCGGAACACGCTCATGCCTGCATGCAGAGCACTGATGAGGCGCACACGGTCCCATCATGCAGAAAGGCGTGCAGGCGCGCCTCGCCGTGCGACACGGGCGTGCTCGTCAGCTGCGCGGCCTTCTCCTCCACCCAGGCGAGCACGCCGGCCGGGTCGTCGTACCGCGAGATGAACGTGCCCTGGCTCGTGCGCACGTCCCTGCGCGCGGCACCCGGGTACTGGGCACCTCCACGGCTGCGCATGCCCGCGCCTGCAGGGCAGCGGCCGCCTGCCGGCGCGCTCCCGCGCCCGCAGGCGCGTGGCCGCCGCGCGGAGCGCTGGAGACGCTGCCGTGCAAGCATGACCGTGACCGACTCCCGAGACGGGATGCGAGCTTGGCGAAGGCATACGCAGAGTGCAGGGGGCCTGTGAGCCCTGCAGAGGGGGCGTGCAGGTGGGGCGCGCCGGATTTTGTCCGCCGTGTCGGACTTGCGCAGCGCGAGCGACGACGGCCGCAGCCGCGCCTTGGCCATCTTGATGATGTGCTCGCAGCGCGCCTGGTCCAGGAAGCCCGGGTACAGCACCATCCTGGGGCCGCACCACACGGTTAGGTTTAGGGCCGGGTACAGACCATCCCGGGCCGCGCCGCGCGGCGGTGAGGCCCGCGCAGGTGCAGTTGGTGCCGTGGCCCCTGGCCAGGTTGCCAAGAGGCATATGGCGCTCTGTCGCGCGCCCTGCCCTATTTCGCAGCGCCGGCTTGGCCTTGCAGCAGCACAAGCTCCGCGCTGGCGCGAGGGGCAGCCGCCTTCAATCTAACACAGGCTGAGCGCAGGCACGCGCTCACCAGCGCATGGCAAGACGCTCCTTGCGAGGAGACGCGCACTGCATTTCTATACATCGTGATACGGCTGCCTGTCCCTGACCGCACCAGGAAACTGCATAGGCATGCACCCAGACGAGGACCGGACGCACCTAGGGTACCAGGACAGGATCTGGAAGGGCTGCGCGGTGTAGAAGTCATTCCCGGACCGCGCCGGCTCCACCGGCGGCGCGCGCAGGAACTGCTCCGTCTGCCGCGCGGCCTCGTCGAACGTGGCGAAGCGCGCCTGCGCGCCGCCGCGAGCACTGCTCGCCAGGCGGCGTGCGCACTCTGCGCCGCAGAGTCTGCGGTGTGCCCCGCCACACAAGCAGGCCAGACAGGCGGGTCCGGCTGCCGGGGCAGCCGGCACTTCAAAGCGGCGCTGCGCGCAAAGCTGCTATGCGCCCAGCTGCGGCACAGCCGGCTGAGCGGGACGACTGGCAAATTCCAGCGCACACGAAGGCAGCAGGACGCCGCGCGGGTCACCGGCGCCTGTGTGGCCGTGCCTGCGTGCTGAGCGCGGACGCGTTGGCGCCCGGCGCCCGCAGCGTGGCGGGCGCGCGCTGCTCTATGGCTCGCCTCCGCACCAGCCCGGCCTGCCTCCGGGCTGTGCTCGTGAACTGCGCGCCCCCGTCCGCGGATCAGGCCGCCAGGGTCGACCCACCGACCAGAAGCGCTCAGGGTGTGTGCGGCCGCGTGATCATTCAGCATGCAGCTGCGCCGCCTGCTCCGGCGCACCATCCTACGGCGCAGGGGCACGAAATATACGCTGGCAGGAGTGCACGAGCTCGTGCGCACACGCGGGATCATGCTGCCAAGCTTGCAGCACCAGAGGGCGGCTCAGCGTGCGCCCGGCGCACCCCCGAGGGCGCCTCCGGCAGGCCCGGGATTGCGTCCAGGAAGCGTCCGCATATGAACGCGAGCGCGCACAGGCACAAGACTGCCGGAGTGGAGTAGCCGCGGCTCATGAACGCCTGCAGCGCATCTGCCGCGCCTTGGCCCAAGCTTCAGCCCTCGGGCGCACCCAGACCGCCTCGAGCGCCCGGCCCTCAGGCAAGTGATCCTGCAAGCGCTCTCGCGCGCGTACACAGCTCCAAGCTATACACGAGGACAGCAGTGGCTGCGAGTGTCTTTCCAGCCTCTGCAAACGTGAACGCCTGCCTCTGTGGCGCGAGCACACTTGTTCGGCAAGGAGACAACCTACACCTGCTTTGCTTTCGAAGCGCTGCTGTGCTGGCGTTCCTGTAATCTCACACTACTCACCTGAGTAGAACAACACCAAGCCTGGCTGTGGATGCCGGACTGTACCAGCTCACCGTGAGCCGCCCACGGCGTTGAGGCGAAGCAGTTCCAGCGCCTTGCACTTTGGTGCCAAAGAGCTTAGCTCAAAGTGGTATGTGATGATGAGGGCGTTGTGGCACCTCAAAGTCCGCCACGCGTGCGCAGCTCTGCCCCAACCACAGCGACCTTGGCTGTGCAGACACGGCCACGGGCGCATGCGCTCGTCTGTGACGATCGCCGCGGCAGCCCCGCAGCTGCTGTATGCGGAGAGCGCGGCGCCAAAGCATGACAACCCCATCCACCCGGAGTGTGCGGCGCGCGGGAGGGCGGTCATGGAGGCGCTCTCCACGGCGGGCCTAGACGCGCAAGCCCTGCCCGGGCAGGTGCGCCGACCCATCACACGACTGGCCCAGGCCCAGGCGCGTGCCCTGCGGTATGGTGCACGTGTCCTGGACCGGCGATGGAGCAGGGCAACCAGGGCCCATGGCCCCCTCGTCAGCGGCACCGCCCTCGACTCTAAAGCACACGTGTTGTAGTAGCAACCCCAGTCGTCCAGAACACATGCTGCATAGCTCGGGTGGCTCGCTGCAGCGCTTGCATCTCAACTGCCTGCAGGCCGGCGCCCGCGCTTGCCAAATTAATAAACCTGGGAGCGCGCAGGTGGCGCGCCTGGAGGGCTTTGCCGCGGCGCGCCTGGAGGACGTCTGCCTGGTGCTCGGGTGGCTCGCTGCAGCGCTTGCAACTCAACTGCCTGCAGGCCGGCGCCCGCGCTTGCCAAATTAATAAACCTGGGAGCGCGCAGGTGGCGCGCCTGGAGGGCTTTGCCGCGGCGCGCCTGGAGGACGTCTGCCTGGTGCACAGCCGCCAGTACGTGCTGGCGCTGCAGGCGCAGCTGGGCCGCCGCGGCGGCCTGTCGCAGCTCGACGCGGACACCTACGCGACGCCCTCCACGTTCGACGACTCGCTGCGGGTGCGCCCTGTCTCGCGCACCGCACGACTCGCCATGCAGCCTTGCATGATCTCTGCAGATGCACCTGCATGGCCCTGGCGCCTGCCTCCGCCGCCCCGCGCCCCGGTCCCCGCCCCTTGATGCCTTCTGCCTGAAGGCCGACAGGCGTGTGTGCCGCCACGCATGCCGCTCCTGCTCCGGGCCTGGTCGCGCTGCGCTGCTCGCGACTCGCCACGTTCTGCATCTGATGTCGCTGTGTGAAGGCGGCGCCCGTTGCGTGGCCTGCGGCAGGCCGCGGGCGCGGCGATGGCGCTGGTGGACGCCGTCGTGGCGGGCGCCTCCCCGCAGCGCCCGGCGCCGGCAGGCTTCGCCATCTGCCGGCCGCCCGGTGCGCGCCCGCGCTCGCGGCGCTGGATGCTGCAAGCCATGGCGGCACAGGAGCCGCTCTAACAGGCTGTGCTGTGGCTGGCCGTCTGCTGGCCGCCCAGCATGGGCCACCCGGCACGGCCAAGCCCATGGCTCTAAACGCCGTCAGCTGCGCTCACACAGGAGGCGCCTGGCCTGTGGCAGGCTGTGTTGCAGCCGGGCATGCCCTGCCAGTGTGCATTCGTGGGGGCCCGCGGGCGAGCTCATGAGGAACGTCGCACGAGCCTGCTGTGCTGTCAGCCTGGCGGCCGTGCACGGAGGGGCTCGAGGCGTGTTTGCGTTGGCCTGTTGCCACAAGCGGCATGCTGGGCCTGGGCTGCGCTGACGCCCGCGCGCCTCCAAATCAAGCAAGACTCCACGCCCTGGGCAGGCACCAGCGAGCCCTTGTGCAATCGCAAGCGACATAAAGCTGCTGCTCACTGTCTGCGGCGGGCGCGCAGGGCACCACGCAGTGGCGGCCGGCCCCATGGGCTTCTGCGTGTTTGGCACCGTCGCGATCGCGGCGCGCCACGCCCAGCGCTTCCACGGCCTGAAGAAGGTGCGGGGCAGGGCCGGTGCGTGCGCGGATGCTGAGCCCGCGGACAGGGCCTGCCCCGTCCGGTGAGCAGCGCTGTCAGCTGCGGAGGGGCTGCCACACACACGCAGACGTGGCGTGTCACGCGCGGGCGGCCTTGTTGACATGCGAGGCCTAGGGAAGTGCAAGGCTCAGCCGCTTTGCGCCAGCCCTGCTCTGCTGCGGTGGGGGCTGGGCCATGGTCACTGCGCAGCGCTGACGGGGTTCCGGTGGGGCCGGGCGACGCGCAGGTCTTCATCCTGGACTATGACGTGCACCACGGCAACGTGCGCCCTGCTCACGGCACGACAAGCCGGAGCCGCCTCACGCTGCCGTAATGAAGCCTCTCCCACTTGCGGCCGACATGCATTTGTGCATGGTTTCTGCTTCCTTGCTGTGCCACCCCTGCCATGCCTGTCAAGTTGCCGTTGCCACCGGCCATCTGCTCTCTTAGCCGTTCTTAGCCCTCTATCTGAATGTATCTATCTGCGACAAAAAGATGGGTTCTGAGCGCGGGGCCTCGTACCCATGTGTGAGCGTCAAGCAAGCGCGCCCGTCGCAGAGCGCAGACAGCACGGCGCGCGCGCGCGCCAGGGCACCAACGACCTCTTCTTCGACGACCCGTCGGTCATGTTTGTCAGCGTGCACCAGGCCGGCAGCTGGCCGTTCACGGGCGCCGTGCGCGAGGCGGGCGCCGCGGACGGCGAAGGCTTCACCATCAACCTGCCCGTGCCAGGCGCGCGCGGCCGCGCACCCACAGCCGCCTGCAGTGCAGCATGTGGCCCGTCCGCTCGACGCGCCGCCACACGGGTGGCGGGGTCGGGGTCTGTCCGAGCCGGCGCGCCGGGCAGCACGCATAGCAAGGGCGTGCGGGCGGCGCTCTGCCGCGCACCGTGTGTCAGGCAGCCGCGCGCGCGCAGGGGACTCGGGCGACGCGGCGATGGCGGCCGCCTTTGATGAGGTCGTCGGCCCGGCCGCCGAGCGCTTCCAGCCCGACATCATCCTGGCGCGCTCCCCGCCCGCCCGCGCGCCCGCCCGCGCCGCGCCTGTCGCGTGCACCGAGCCCGCAGCAACCGCCGACGGCCGTTACAGGCCCGAGCTGCGACGCAGCCGGGCGACATGCCGCCGGCACGCAGCCTGCGCGGCTCGAGGGCGGCGGAGCACCCGCGCGCGTCCGGGCCTTGCTGTAGCATGCCATGCATGAGAACAGCCCTTTGCACCCTTTGAGCTCATGCCGGTCCGCCGTGGGCGCTGCGCGCGCAGGTCTCCGCAGGCTACGACGCGCACTGGCGCGACCCGCTGGCGGGGCTGCAGATGCGCAACAGCACCTACCACCGCCTGGCCTGCCAGCTGAAGGCCCTCGCGGAGCGCCTGTGCGGTGCGCGCAGTTGCTGCGACAGCTGTGCTGCTGCCGCGCACAGCAGGGGCCGGCGCGGTGCGGGCCATGCGCAGGCGCCGGACGTGTGGCGCGCAGGCGGGCGGCTGGTTTTCATGCTGGAGGGCGGGTACGACCTGAAGGCGCTGGGCGAGTCGGTGGCGGAGACGTTCCGCGGGCTGCTGGGCCAGGTGTGTGAGGGGGGGCCGCCTCCGCGCTGCTGACCCTCCTTAGGGTCTGGGCCGCGCGCTGCTTAGGGCATGGGCAGAGATGTTCCGCGGGCTGCTGGGCCAGGTGTGTGTGGGGGGCCGCCTCCGCGCTGCTGACCCTCCTTGGGTCTGGGGCGCGCGCTGCTTAGTGTGTGGGCGGAGATATTCTGCGGGCTGCTGGGCCAGGTGTGTGTGGGGGGCCGCCTCCGCGCTGCTGACCCTCCTTGGGTCTGGGGCGCGCGCTGCTTAGTGTGTGGGCGGAGATATTCTGCGGGCTGCTGGGCCAGGCGTGTGGGGGAGGGCCGCCTCCGCGTCGCTGACCTTCCTTAGGGTCCGGGCCGCACGCTGCGCAGAGCATGGGCATGCTGTCTGGTCTTGCGAGCGCAACGCATGCTCACCGCGGACGCGCCGAACCCGAGCAGCCCATGGGCCCGGGCCTCATGCAGGCAGTGCAGGGCGGCGCCGGGCCGCCCGGACTGCATACGCGCCGTCACACAGAGCTGGGGCCACCATGCAATGTATGCAGTCTAGGTCTGGGATTTTTTTTGGATTTTTTTTTCCTTTACAGCACAGCCCCATGCATGGTGTACCCAACGGCACGCTGTGCCCGGCTGCGGCAGGCCTCCGTGGACGGCTTCAACGCAGACCTCTTGCGCGACGAGCCCGCCGAGAAAGTGCGAGCGGTCCTGAGGGAGGCGCGCCTTGTGCACTCCTTGTAACAAGGCAGGTGCAGGCGTATGCCCGGGTTGTCATGTTCATGCATTATGCCTGGGTTGTCATGTCAATAAGTTTGTACTGTCGATGTATTCGTGTTGCAAGTCTGTGGCTTCTTCGGTGTTCACATCCGGCTCACCTTAGAGTTTTGTCGCAGCAGGGCATAAGCTTTACACATGCAAGCGGCCGGGCATGCACTCGGTGCGCACTCCAACAGTCACAAGGGGACGGTTACACAGGTTACACACTCATAAAGACAGACACATACTTCAGGCCCACATACTTGGCGGGCCAATCCCTTCCATGCCCAGAATAGGTAAGCAAAGTACTTCAAGTGTTTCCAATATTTTTATTGTTCGGCATAGACGCCCACCAATAATGCGGTATAGTTGTGCAAAATGTGCATGCATGTTCATGCAGAACCCCGCAGGCCCATCGCTCAACAGCGCTGCGCACAAGTCTCTGATAGAGACAAACCTCCCAGAACCAGCCTGGTCCTGGCGCGGGACGGACCCTACACAGATAGGTGACAGAAATGCAAAGCGGACCGTTGATGTGCAAACGCCCATCTGCATCTCTGCAGGCACAGGCAGGGCAGTCTGGTGTCAGTAGTGCAGACCAAACCAAGCCCGACAAATGCACGCTGGGCGCCTCCCATACAGCAACGCTGCCACTTTAGCCCTCACACAGGCTCGCCGGCATGCCAAGCAGGAGGCGTCCTAGGGTGTGTGACTCGCCCCAGGCGCAGATCAGAGGGCGCTGAAGCAGCAGACTACAGAAGAAAAGACTGGGGTGGTGGGATAACATGGGGCTCGTTTCGGGCAGGACATAGCTAATGACGGGGCTCAACGCTGCAGTACCAACTGGAAAGCATCACCCTGCACACCCTGCCTCGCACTCAGCTCCCCCTTTTTCGCTTTCAACGAGGGTGCGCCTGCGCTCTGCTGGCGCTGCGACTGTGCAAGCGCTCCACACATGTGCCGGGCGTGCAGCGGCGGCTGCCTCGCAGCCGGTGCAGGGCTGCGAGAGCAGTGCTGCTCCTGGCGGAATGCTGTGCGCCGTCGGCCACCCCCCGCCGCCACCCTAGAAGCACGCCCACATGCAGCACAGCAACATGCGCATTGGCGCAGAGGCATGGGCGGCCACTCTGTGGATCACGCTGCACTTTTCCCCCACAGCGCGCAGCTCACAGACCCTCTGCTTATCAGGATACTGGCGCCGTGGAGGGGCGGGCGGCGCCCGCACGCGTCACCCGGACACCCGCAGCGCGCGCGGGCGCGGCACGGCATCGGCGCACTTCACGACGCCCAGCCCGGAGCGGCAGTCGCCCAGCGCGGCCAGCACCTGCCGCGCGCGCGCCACGGCATCGCACATGTCCTTGCAAGCACGCCCTGTCACGCTCTGTTGTCGTCACATATGAGGCGCCCATGCTGAAGGCAGGCTGCTGACAAGCCAGCAAATCATCCGAGGTGTCAGAGCGCGCCGTGCATCCTGGCAGGCCTGGCGATTGAGACGCATGCGCATGCCATGGCCCCCCAGGGAGCGGCTGCAGGCACAAGCAGGCATGCTGACGCCCTGCCCCACAGCTGGCAGGCGCAGCTTGACTGCGCATGCCCGCGCACTCAGGCTGACCTGTTACAGGCGGCGCAGAGACTAGCAGCAAACCAATCGTGCGGTGCGCAGCACCGCACGCATGTCCCGGAGGCCCCCCGGACATGCCAACGCATCGCAACAAGGTGCCACGCGCCCGCTCGCTCGTGTTCGCCGGGAACTTGCGCGCGAAGAGCGGGCACTCGGGCGGCAGCAGGCGCAGCGACCACGCCATCTCCGCGTCGCACGGCCGCCGGTCCGCCGGCGCGCCCGCACGCACAAACAGCCGCTCCGCCAACCTGTGCCAGCGGCTGCCAATCAGTAGAGACCCACACCGTGCAGGCTGTGACTTTAGCGGAGTCGAGCATGTGACGACTTTGTGTGCCCTACATGTGACACACAATGCGCAGCAGCATGACGCAGCTGTAAGTGCCTGTGATAGTCGCGTGGGCGCCACTAGCACACGTGCGGCGTACAGGCTGGTAATCAGATACCCGCCAGGCAACGTACACCCGTGACAGCAGCGGCCCGCATCGCGGTGGCGGCGCTGGCGCGGCACGCGCAGGGGTACCCTAAACATGTGCTGTGCTGCAGGCCTGCCAGGTGGGGCATGCGATCATGCAACACTTCTGACGGTCAGCGAGTGAAAAACACCTCACGCTACATCCCACTCTAACACGCCGCGCCCCAAGCTTCCACAATCGTGTGGGCATGGCGCAGCGCACATGATGGCGGCCGCCGCGTCGCACTGGCGCGGCCGGCGCAGCGCGCGCAGGCGCGCGGGCGTGACCTCGTGCGGCAGGAACTCGC
>JAABVA010006198.1_pt1 | contig 10641 bp, 9 predicted proteins | sample 5560331 | NCBI WGS metagenome assembly JAABVA01 (sample SAMN12812661, study PRJNA571458) | rock metagenome | isolation source: Antarctica rocks | place: Antarctica: Victoria Land, Mt New Zealand sud | collected 2016-01-07 | reverse complement strand
GCGACACCACCCGGGTCTCGATACCGCGGGTGTGCAGCAGCTCGCGGGCGGCCAGCGCGATCGCCACCTCGCTGCCGGTAGCGAGCACGATGACCTGCGCCCGGCCGGTGTGCGCCTCGGCCAGGACATAGCCGCCTTTGGCGACGCCTTCGCACGAGCCGTAATCGGCGCGGTCCAGGGTGGGCAGGTTCTGCCGGGTCAGGCACAGCCCGGCGGGGCGGTCGACGTGCTCGAGGATGGTGCGCCAGGCGATCGCCGTTTCGTTGGCGTCGGCGGGACGCACTACGTCCAGACCAGGCATCGCCCGCAGCGCGGCGAGCTGCTCGATCGGCTGGTGGGTCGGGCCGTCCTCGCCGAGCCCGATCGAGTCGTGGGTCCACACGTAGGTCACCGGCAGCTTGGTGATCGCGGCCATCCGGACCGCCGGACGCATGTAGTCCGAAAAAACCAGGAACGTTCCGCCGTAGGGCCGCAGCCCACCGTGCAGGCAGATGCCGTTCAGCGCCGAGCCCATGGCGTGTTCCCGGATACCAAAGTGCAGCGTCCGGCCGTAGCGGCTGCCGCCGTGGGCGTCGGGCAGCGCGTCCTCGGTGCCCTCCATCGTGGTGTTGTTCGAACCGGCCAGGTCAGCCGAGCCGCCCCACAGCTCGGGCAGCACCGGCGCCAAGGCGCTCAGTACCTGGCCCGAAGCGACCCGGGTCGCCATGCCCCTGGGGTCGGGGGCGAACACCGGCAGGGCGTTTTCCCAGCCGGGCGGCAACCGGCGGGCCGCGATCCGCTGCCAGGTGGCGGCCCGTTCGGGGTTCGCCTTCTCCCAGGCAGTGAGCCGAATGCTCCACTCGGCGTGGACGGCCCGGCCCCGGTCGATGACCCGCCGGGTGTGGGCAAGCACGCCCGCCGGCAGCTGGAAGGACACCTCGGGGTCCAGGCCGAGGACGGTCTTGGTGGCGGCGACCTCCTCGGCGCCGAGCGCCGAGCCGTGCGCCTTGGCGGTGTTCTGCGCGTGGGGGGCGGGCCAGGCGATGATCGACCGCATCGCCACGATCGAGGGCCGGCCGGTGTCGTCGCGGGCCGCCTGCAGGGCGGTGCGCAGCGCGCCGACGTCCTCGCTGTCCGCTACCCGCTGGGTGTGCCAGCCGTAGGCGGCGTAGCGAGCCAGCACGTCCTCGGAGAAGGCGACGTCGGTGTCCCCTTCGATGGAGATGTGGTTGTCGTCATACAGCACCACCAGGTTGCCCAGCTGCTGATGGCCGGCCAGGCTCGCCGCCTCGGCCTGCACGCCTTCTTCCATGTCACCGTCGGAGGCGATCACCCAGATGGTGTGGTCGAAGATGCTCTGTCCGGGACCGGGGTCGGGGTCGAACAGGCCCCGTTCCCGGCGGGCCGCCAGCGCCATCCCGACAGCTGAGGCGAAGCCCTGACCCAGCGGACCGGTGGTGATGTCCACACCCAGGGTGTGCCCGTGTTCGGGGTGGCCAGGGGTGCGTGAGCCCCACTGCCGGTACAGCTTGAGGTCCTCGAGCCCTAGGCCGTAACCGGACAGAAACAGCTGGATGTAGAGGGTCAACGAGCTGTGCCCGCAGGACAGGACGAACCGGTCCCGGCCCGGCCAGTCGACATCAACCGGGTCATGGCGGATCAGTTCCTGAAACAGCAGGTAGGCCGCGGGCGCGAGGCTCATCGCGGTACCGGGATGGCCTGAGCCGGCGGCTTGCACCGCGTCCATCGCCAGCGCCCGAACAACATCGACGGCGCGGGCGTCCAGCTCGCTGGCCCAGCCCGTCCCGGACGCGGCTGGAGGGCGGCGCGGTGAGCTGTCGGGATCGGTATCGGTAGGACTGGTGGTTTAGGCGCTGGTGGAGCTGGTCACGCAAAGCCTCCTCGGCAGATCGGCTGGCACGCGGGTGGGTGCCGGCTCAGGCAGGAAAGCGGCTGTCGGACCGCGGGCGGGCAGCCGGCGGCGTAGCACCCTGCGGGTCCTCGAGCGTCATCACCTCCAGCACGACCAGCGCCCGGTGCAGCTGCCGCCGGTCGGCCGCCGGAAGCGGCCGGCGGCAGGCGAGCTCCAGCAGGCGGGCCATCCGCCGCAACCGCCGGGGGGCAAGATGCAGCGCCCGGTTCCCCCGCCGGTGCAGCTGCAGCCGCAGCCGCAGCCCGAGCCCGATCCGCATGCCTCTGGCGCGCGGCCGGTCGGGTAGCGGGTGAGCCGGGTCGTCGTGCAGCTGGCGCAGCAACCGGACCCAACTGACCACGTCCGCCCGTGCCGCGGGGACACCGGGAACCCGCCGCAAGCAACGGCGACGGTCCCCCCAGAGCATGACTGCCAGCACCGCCAGCACCATCCCACCCGCAAGGGCAGCCAGACCCGTTGCCCTCACCGTGCCGGCCCGTTCCGCTTACTTGCCGGTGAGCTGGCTGGGCACCTTGTTCGGCAGCTTGTCCTTGAGCTTCTGGACCTGCTTGTCGAGCCGGTCGACAGCGCTGCGGTTGTTCAGCACAGTAGCGGCCCCACCGAGCAACGCCCCGGACACGATCAGCGCGAGCAGGCCGGTGACCAGCCCGCCGATGGCGACACCTTTGCCGGTCACCTGCGGCCGGCGGCTCATCGCGATCCCGGCCGCGGCCAGGATCAGCGCGATGATCCCGAGCACGAGCGCTGCCGGGGACAGCAGAACGGTCAGCGAGCAAACCAGAGCACAGACGCCGAACACCAGCGCGAACACCGCCGCCACACTCGTCTTGATCTTCTGGCTGGCTCGGTTGCCCGACTCGGTTGCTGCTGCAGAAGTAGCCATGCCACGTTCTCCTTCGCGGGGCGGGGGGTCCGGCCAGCGGGTCTGCTGACCCGAGCTGCGACGACCCCGAGCTGCGACGACCCCGGGACTCGCCGTGCCTCTGCCATAGACACGCCTACCCGGCCGCGTCATGACGCACCAACCCGCCAGCACCGTGCGGCGGGACGGTGGATCCACCGGGCGCCGTCCTGGCAAAGGCCAGGTGGCGGGCTGCGGGCCCGCAGCAGCCGCGGTCCGATCAGCACCGGGACTCCCCGCCGGGCTGGTGACTGCTCCCCCGGCGCGAGGGTCGCGGCGAGCGCCGCGCCGGGGGCGGCCTGCCCGTGTCGGCTGCGGTCAGTGTTGCTGGCCGTCGGCTGCGGCTGGGTCCGGGAAGGTGTCGCCGCCGGTTGGCGTCGTGCTCGCGCCAGCTGCCGGGTCGGTGGTGACGATGAGCAGGTCCGGCTGGGAGCTGGAGACCTCGGTGGCGACGGCGTTCAGCGCTTCGGCTGGGCGGGCAGGTGCCGCGCCGAGCGGGTCAGGGACGACGTCGACGGCGGCGTCCTGCGCGGCGGCCAGCGCTTCGGCTATCACATCGGTTGTCGCGGCGGCGACGGCCTGCATCGCCGCGTCGAGGACGCTGTCGATGACAGCGTCGGTTGCTTGGGCGACGACGATGTCGCGCCCGAAAGCACGGCGTCGGTGGCGGTGGCGCTAACGATGTCGAGGGCGGCATCGACCAGAGCTTCGGTTGCTGGTGCCGGCGCAGCTGCCCGTTCAGGTCCGGACTGCTGGACGTCGACCGCTGCCGCCTAGGCGACCAGCTCGGCGAGCTGGTCCTGCTCCTGAACCAGGGCTTCCAGCGCGCTGGTGCGACGTCCCTTACGGGTCACACGAGCCATGCTTTTCCTTTTGTGCGGGTGTCCGGGCCACCGGGAGCGGCCAGCGAGCTCTATTCCGACACTCGTCGGGTGGTGCGGACGTCGCGTGCCCCTATCCCGCCGGCGTCGTCACCGGCAGCCCTGCCGTTCTGGACACTCGCCCCGGCGGCGAGCTTCTCCTGGCGCTCGTCCTCGAGCTGGCGGCTGAGCTGGTCACGCTCGGCTGCGAGGCGCTGCTGCTCCTTGCGGTCGGCCTTGAGCTGCCGGCGGGTGGAGACCCGGCGCTTGATCCCGCGGCCGAGGGACTGACCGGGCGGGAACTTCAAATCCTGGCCGAGCTGGAGGGGCAGTTCTCCCGCTCGAGGCGCTGCCGGCCGCGGCTTTGCCTGCAGTGGCCCGGAGTGGCGGTCAGCATGCTGCTGCTGTCCGTGGTGGACGGCTGTGTGTTCGTCTGGGGTGGCCGGTGGCACTCGCTACCGCTGATGATCGTTACCGTGCTGCTGCTTCCACTGCTGATGTTTCCGGCGTACTGGCCCCGCTCATACCAGAGGCCGGGCCGGCATCGCCGTCAAGCCAAACGATCCAGCTAGCCAAGGCCGGCCACCCCTGCCCGGTTTGCCGAACATGGGCCCATCTCACCAAGCCGGGCCCCGCTGGCATCCGTCGATGATGAGCGAACCCGGTCCAGTCCGGATTGGTTCATCGCCTTCTGGCGGCGGATCGCTCGTCCCGGAGGCATGTTGGTGTCTGTCCGGTCGGGCCGGTGGTGACCGCGCGACGACGGCTTCCCGTTCGGCCTCTGATATCACCCGACCGCCTTCCCGCCACCGCTCTACCCGGCCCTGCTCGGCGCCGTCTTCACCGTGATCGGGGCGCACCTCGGCCTGGCCGAAGGTGTCAACGCCGGTCTCTGAGCTGTCGTCGTCGTGTTGACCGCGCTTCTTGCCGGGCGGCTTACCGGGCCACGTGGGGGGCTACGTGACAAGCAGCGTGCGGCTCTCGTTGCCGGTGGTCTGCTCGCGGTGTACCCGCCGCTGCTGGCCAACGACGGGCCGCCCCGTTTCCGAATCGTTCTCGGTGGTGCTGCTCGCCGGCTGCCTCGCTCTGCTGTCCGGTCGCTGCCTGCTGGCTGGCTCTGCGTTCGGTTTGCTGGTGCTCACCCGCACCCGTGCTCAGCTGCTCGTCCCGGTCCTGCCGCTGTGGTGCTAGTGCGCCTCCACTGGAGGCGGGCGAGCCGTCGCCCCTCACGCTGATCGCCGTCGCCGTCGTGCTGCACTGGGTGGTGCGCAGCGACCTGACCTTCGCCGCCCGCTTGCTCGTGACCTCCAACGGCTTCAACCTGGCGGCCGCTTGGTCGCCAGTGGGCTCTGGCCCAGCACCACGTCGCCGACCCGGTGTTCGACCACCGCTTCGCTGCGTTGCGTACCTGGTGCGGTGAGCCGGAACGAGGCCGCTCTTGACGCGAACTTCTGCCGCGCCGGCCTTCACGGGCTGCGCACGCACCCCCTCGAGGTGCCGGGCATCCGGTGGCGCAACACCCGCTACCTGATGGACCGATCGCTGGACGTCGGGCTCTCGTCCGACCTGCTCGACGGTCGCAACAGGGCACTGCGCCACGGCGCGCTACCCCTGGTCTGGTTGGTGACGACGGTCGGCGCCTGCGGCATCCTGTGTCTGCGGCGCAAGCCGGGTGGCGGCCTGGTCCTGCTGCTGGTCGGATACTTCTTCGTGTGAGCATCGCGACCGTGTCACCCCCGCGGCTGCGAGCACCGCTGGATGTGCTGTTCATCGTCGGGGTGGGGGTGGTGATGGCGCGGCTGCGGCTACCGCGAGCTCTGCGGCGGCCCCCCGCGGTGATCGACCTGACCGGGCAGAGTGCGGCGGTGCCTGCCTCGTCGAGTGCTGGCGCGCGGAGCGCCCGATGACGACAGGCGCCGCCTCGAGGACGCAGCCGCGCCTCCACCGCCCGGGACCGGTCCCCGAACCGGAGACCGACCCCCGCGGGCAGCGGCTGCCCCGGTGGATGCACACCGCCGGCTTCGGCTCGCTGTTCGTCGTGCTCGCCACCGCCGCGCAGCTCCTGCGCCAGCCCGGCGTCCCCTCGTGGAACACAGTGCTCGCCGAGGACGGCGCTGTGTTTCTCACCGATGCGCTGAACCACCCGATCCGCGCCACGCTGCTGCGGCCGTACGAGGGGTACCTGCATGTCGTCCCGCGACTGCTCGCCGCGGTCGCGTCGGCGGTCCCGCTGCGATACGCCGCAGTGCTGCTGACCGGCGGCTCCGCGGTGGTCGTCAGCCTGCTGGCGCTCTACGTGTGGTCGACGAGCCGCTCGATCCTGCGGAGCCGCTGGGCCGGCGGGGTGGTGGTCGCCTTCCTGCTGCTGCTGCCGGCCGCGGGCTATGAGACCAATGCGAGCGTCAACAACCTGCACTGGTACCTGGACTTTGGCTGCTTCTGGGTCTGTCTCGCCCGGACCCGGCCCCGGCGTGAGGTCGCCATCGCAGCGGTGATCGTGGCTGCCGCGGCGCTCTGCGACCCGCTTGTCGGTCTGTTCCTGCCGCTGGTGGCTGTCCGGGCTGTTCGCCGCTTCCGGCAGCTGCCGCGCCGGTCAAGCCGGTCAAGCCGGTCAAGCCGGTCAAGCCGGTCAAGCATCCTGCTGGTGCCAGTTGCCCTCGTCGCCGGCCTGGCCCTGCAGATCGGAGCTGGTCTGTCGGACCGGGCGCCGAGACAGTTCGTGCCGGTGAGCTGGCTGGACCTGCCGGGAACCTACGGTTTCCGGGTGGCGGGCTCGCTGCTGGTCGGGGACCGGTACCTGGTCCGGCTGTTCCACGGCTATGGGTTGGTCTTCGCTTACCTCTGCCTGCTGGTGGCCGTGGTCGCCGCCGCCGTCGCGGTGCTGGTCACCCGGCACCGGGTGCGCGTGCAGGTGCTGGTCGCGGCCGGCTACTCGGTGCTGCTGTTCGTCGTCCCGCTGCTGCTGCGCGGCACCTCGATCTACCTGGACCGGAGCCGGATCAGCCTGGACGGGTCCCGCTACATGATCGTCCCGGCGCTCCTGCTGGTCGTCGCGCTCGTCCTGGCGGTCGACCGCCCCGGAGAGCACGCGCGCCCCTCGCGGCCGCCGGTTCTCCGGCCGGTCCTGATCCTGCTCGTCGGTGTCCTCGTGCGGATCCTGTCCTGGCACGGCGGGGTGCTGCGCGACCAGCTCGGGACCTGGGTCGACGGCCGCAGAACGGCCCAGCTGCTCATCAGCTGACCCGGTTCGATCCCTCCTGCGTGACGGCGGCGAGTTGCGCCCGCCCTAGTACCGGTAGGCGATACCCGGCAGACAGCACCTCCCGCTGGCCGTTACCAGCAGCAGCGTCGCCGCCCGGACCTACCAAGTCGGGCACGCCGCCGAGCCGTTGCCGCCCCCGGCCGGTCGCCAGCACACCCCGGCCAGCCGCACCACACCACAGGCAGGCGCGTCAGCTTGCCGGGGTGGCTCTCCTGACGCGATGCAGGTGTCCCCGCGGCTGCGGAGGCCACCGCAGAGATGGTCGTTACGCTGCCGGGTAGCAAATGTCGCCGCGGTGTGCACCCGCTGTGACGTGGCGACCTTGCCGGCTGGTGCTCCCGAGGGCTGGTTCGGCTAGTGGAAGCAGCACGTGTCCGGCATCAGCCGCTGGCCGGCGCAAGCGGCGCGGCGCAGACGGCGCCGGCCGGTACCTGCAACGCCCGCAAGCCCTGGAGCGGGGAGCGCCGCATCTGCTGCCATCGCTGAGCGGTCCGGTGCCGATAGTCGGTCGCAGTCGTAAGCAGGTGCCCCGACCTCGCGTCGGTCGTGCGGCGACAGGGAAGCCGCTGCGCTCCCGGCGCAGCCGAACAGCAGTGTCGGTATTGTGGTGATCGCGGCGTGTAGCGGCAGCGGCGAGTCGCATCCTGGTGGTGTCGACCATGCGGGGAGTACGAGCTCGGTGAGCGACAAGCGCGACAGCAGCCGCGAGCGGCTACCCGGGCTGGCCCTGCTGCTGGCACTGCTTACCGCGGCGGGGCTTCTGGTCGCCACCCTCGCCGTCCCGCTGGTGCTGGGGACCGGGCTGGCGGCCAAGAGCACCGCTGACCATTTCGACGCTTTGCCGACCGGTCTGCCTGACCCGGTGCTCGGGGTGGACAGCCGGATCCTGGCCGCCGACGGCAGCGTGCTCGCGGTGCTGCACGGTCCGCAGAACCGGGTCCCGGTCGGCGTCGCACAGGTCGCCCCGGTGATGCGCCAGGCCATCGTCGACATCGAGGACTGACGGTTCTACTCCCACCACGGCGTCGACTTCAAAGGTCTGGCCCGGGCGGCGCTGAAGAACACCCAGGCCGGTGCTACGGAGCAGGGCGGGTCCACCCTGACCCAGCAGTACGTGAAGAACGTGCTGCTCGATGACGCTGCGACACCGGACCAGCAGCAGGCCGCGACCGGCAAGTCGCTGACCCGCAAGATCAGGGAGGCCCGCTACGCCGTGGCGCTCGAGCAGCGCTGGCCCAAGAGCAGGATCCTCGAGGGCTATCTGAACATCGCCTACTTCGGCAACAACGCCTACGGCATCGGGGGCGCCGCCCAGCGCTACTTCGGTGAACCGGTCGGCCAGCTGACCCTGCCGCAGGCGGCGCTGCTAGCCGGGTTGGTCCGCGGCCCGGCGATCTACGACCCGCTGCACCATCCCCAGGCCGCCACCGCCCGCCGCAACGAGGTGCTGACCCGGATGCGGCAGCTCGGCCACATCACCGCCGCGCAGCAGGCGGCCGCCGACACCCAGCCGCTGGGTCTGAAGCCGGTCCTGCCGCCGGCAGCCGGTGACCCGTGCCTGCGCTCCGCAGCGCCGTTCTTCTGCGACTACGTCCGCCAGATCCTGCTGGCCGACAAAGCGCTGGGCGCCACCCGGGCCGAGCGTGACCACCGGCTGCTCGAAGGCGGCCTGACCGTCAAGACAAGCTTCGACCCGGCGGTGCAACGCGCCGCCCAGCAGGCCGTCGACAGCACCGTGGAGAAGAACAACCGGGCCGCCGCCACCGAAGTGATCGTCAAGCCCGGCACCGGTCAGGTACTGGCGATGGCGGTCAGCCGCGACTACGGCACCGCACCCGGCCAGACCACCGTCGCGCTGTCGACCCAGCCGGCGTTCGGCCCCGGGTCGACGTTCAAGGTCTTCACCCTCACCGCCGCCCTCGCCCAGGGCCTGCCGCTGTCGACGTCGTACTTCGCACCCGCGTGCTACGTGCCCACCACCTTCACCATCGGCACCACCAGCGGGCGCAACCCGGGCGATGCGAACGCGGGCTGCGCCAACGGGTTTAGCAACGCCGACCCCGCCGAGGCCGCCACCTACGCCATCCCCCAGGCGACGTGGCAGTCGGTCAACACCTTCTACATCCAGCTCGAGGAACAGGTCGGCATCCTCAACGTCGCCGCGATGGCCCGCACCCTGGGCATCCCCGACGTGCGGCTGGCCAAGGTCGGTCCCAACGACGGCTCACTGACCCTTGGCACCGAAGTCGTCAGCCCCCTTGACATGGCCACCGCCTACGCCACCCTGGCCGCCCGCGGGCTGCGCTGCGACCCCCGACCCCTGACCTCGATCACCTCCCCGACCGGTCAGCCCGTCGCCTTTCCCGAGCCGGCGCCGTGCCGCCAGGTCCTCGACCCTGCCGTCGCCGACACCAGCGTTCTGGAAGGAGTGCTGAGCAACGGCACCGGCTACCCCAACGCCGCCGCCATCGGCCGGCCCGCCGCCGGCAAGACCGGCACCAACGAGGCGTTCTCCAGCGCCTGGTTCGTCGGCTACACCCCCCAGCTCGCAGCCGCCGTCGAACTCGGCGACCCCCGCGGCGGCCCCACCCACCCCCTCACGAACATCACCATCGGCGCCCAGAGCTACACCCACGTGTACGGCGGCGACATCCCAGCACTGATCTGGGGCCGGACCATGCACACCGCACTCGCCGACCAGCCCTACGCCGAGCTACCCGCCCCCGCACCAGCAACCGGCTGACACCGCCCCCACTGTCGAGATCCCCGCCGTGCGTGACGGGGCTGGACCCAGAGCAGGTTCGAAGATCGCGCCTGCGGCGGGTGGGGGCGGCCTCGAGAGGCGCTAGCCGGTCGCGAGCCGGAACCAGACAGCCTTCCCAGCTTCGGCGGCTTCGACTCCCCACTCGTCGCTGAGCACATCGACGAGCCCGACGCCGCGTCCGGATTCCTGCCCATGGTCGGCGGGCCCTGCGGTGGGCGAGGTGGGGTTGGTGTCACTGACCCGCACCGTCATGCCGGTGTTGTGGTCGCAGGTGACGTGCATGGTGATCGGCGGAGCGCCGTGGCGCACTGCGTTGGTGACCAACTCGGAAACCAGCAGCAACGCATCGTCAAGGACACGGGTCTGGTGGGCACGGCAGTGCATGCGGCGAAGGAAGGTCCTGGCATGTCCTGGCGCGGTGTCATCGAAAACCAGCGTCAACCGCGCGGCAGCGGTCGCTGAGCACATCGAGGCACTCCCCGGGGTAGGACGGGATGTCACCGGTCAGCTACCTGGTGCCCGGTAGGCGCCCGCGGCACGCCTGCAAGCAGGCCGCCTGGCCAGCCCCGCATGCCCGGCGCATCCCGGAAAGGGCGCTACCTCACCGGGTTTCAACGTTCCGGAGTGTTGATCTAGGCTAGGCGAGCCTCGCCAGCAGCACGAATCCCCGGGGGTGCCACGGGCACCTGTCCAGCGGCAGAAGGAGACGGGTGCGCCCAGTAAGCAGCCCCGCACCCGAGCCGGCAACATCCGCCGAGGTAACAGCAGCGACCGGCGACGTTGCTGCCGACGGTGACGGTGCGGCTGGTGCGGTCGCGTGGCTGGTGGACCGGGCCCATCTGATGGCCCCCGACGAGCTGGCCCCGCTGGTCGACCAGGCCGCCCGGCGCCTGGGTGCCACCGGCGCCCGGGTGTGGCTGGTCAGCCGGGACCAGCGCTCGC
>JAABVA010006197.1_pt1 | contig 10643 bp, 17 predicted proteins | sample 5560331 | NCBI WGS metagenome assembly JAABVA01 (sample SAMN12812661, study PRJNA571458) | rock metagenome | isolation source: Antarctica rocks | place: Antarctica: Victoria Land, Mt New Zealand sud | collected 2016-01-07 | reverse complement strand
CAGCACGTATGTGTGCAATTGAACACTAACGCAAACAGGCTGCTTCAGGCTGCTGTTGTATTCTCGTGGCTTGACCATGTCGACGACTTCGTTTGTATCAAACGCAGTCAGCTTACCTTTCTTGCAATCTGTGCAGGCATAAAGTGCTGCATTCACTAATGATAGGTTGTTTGTAAAGCAGGAGATAGAGTTGCTCTGGCCAGCCAATCAGTCTTGAATGATTGTGACCCATGTAATTGTCAATCATGCAGCCGTGCATGCGTACCAGGTTCCTGAATGACCACTGCAGTCTGCAGTCGATCAGCTTCGATCTGCGGGTCAACATATCGGCTGCTAAGTGCTTACCCATGGCATATGTCAATCATCTTTGCCACCGACATGCGGTGCTATCATTGCAGGCTAACAGGCGCACGAAAGCCTTCACGTCCGGCCGTTTGCCCTGCAAGCTATGTCAGCTACGATCGAAGTCAAGGCGAACTGTGCATTTACAGATCCGTGCAAGCTCTGAGCCGAATCAGCCGGATTTGATTGAGCGAGTCTTTGGGCGCTTGTTTGGAAACAAAGCTTTGGAGGAACGTTCGCCGGGAGGCATGAAGCGCATGAGCGATGAGGCCTTGTTAGAGCAGTATCCTGCTACCACAACAGAGTTTGCAGAGCCCTTGACTTCTGATGACCAGACTATGGCTGCATTTAGACCGCTGTTGGCGCAAACACGGCTGCAAAAGTTGCCTTTGAGGTATTCAGTAGTCTGCTCAAACTCAGTTTTCACTCCCTGCTGTACGGTTGCTAGGCGCACCTGCCACTCTTGCTCAACACACAGGCTGGCATACTCAGCTACAGAGCATGGCTGGAGCAATACAGCATTCCATGAGTGTGTCAACACATTTGGAGCAACAGTGATTGTGGCACAAACTGCTGGTGGTGCACTTTGTGGAGGGTATAACCCGCGCGGCTGGATAGGTGATGCACGTCACCGCAGCCATATGGGATGCATCTAGGCAAACTGAAATGTTTGCATTGGCATGTATCACTGCTACTGGAGTCAATGAGATGAACCTGTATGTGTCAGGTAGGGCTTGGTGAGGACCGAAATTCCTTGGCTGCCTTCCTCTTTACATGGCCCGATGGCAATACCAGTAAGCCCGCCATCAAACTACCCAAGGCAAGGATTGGTGATCATCGTTCAAACCTCATTGCCATTGGTGGTAATCACATGCATGGCTGGATGACATCCTCCTTTGTTATGTAGGTGGGTGGTCCTGGGCTTGCTGTCATGGATGATCCCAAGCGTGGCATTCAATTTGGTGCCGAGGGGTTGTCAATACCCTTGACAGCAGGCAGCGATAAGGCCAAATTCGCAAAGAGTAGACTGGGTACCTTTTATGCAAAGAATCCTGCATTGCCAGAAGGGGGGCGGTCTTTGTTCAATGCCAGCGAGAGCCTGAAAGGGACTGAGCTTGTATCGCTGAAGGTATGCCAGCCATTTGTGTGATGTCAACCGCACTGGTCGAATTTGTCAGCTGAGTAATGACTGCTGCGTGTCACACAAATCAGACAAGCTGGCCTCACAAGCTCTTTTCAAGCAATTTCACATGAAAATCACGCATGTGATGACAGATCTTTGCTGTATGTACTGCAGGCTTATGTAGCGGATGGGCCTGCAGAACAATGGCGCCTTGATGGGATAGTGTGGCAAAGCCAAGGCTGAACAGCTGGTCAATCTTCATGCTGAACATGTTGTATTTCACAAACAAATACTCTGCTGCACTTACAGTAGACATATCTTGCGTGCAAAGGCTGTCAGAACAGAGTCTGGCCAAAAACATAAGTGCATCTTGCTGCTGGTCAATAAGAATGGATTTGTGTACAGGGTGTGATCCAGGTAGCTTGTAGCAAGACCCAAATTTCATAGGTCACTGTAAACAACGTTTGGTGGACTACACAGTACTCAGAAGCATATGCTGTAAATCAGTGCCTGCAGTCAATCTGAAAGTTGCAGACCCCTGTCATGCAACCTCTGATCAATCACAGATATCTGTAACATAGAAATGATGCCAGTTCATGGCAGCTCTGCCTCTGGTGTGCATGACTGCCATGCCCTGACGCCTTCAACACAACTCAAAACCGAAATCACCCCATGGATCCTGCTGCTTTGCGTGTCTTAGCATCTGACCTTTGCAAGTTTTCAAGTTCCACCTTCATATCTTGTGCTGCTACGACATCCCCTGACAGAAGAGTCTGCAGATCTAGGCGCTTTGAGCAGTCTGAGGGCAGTAAGTGCTGCAACGGTTGCCACTTGTCAGGCTGCACATCATGCAATGTCCAACACCTGTTGCGCAACACATCAGCTTGGTCAGACATGACGTATCAGCATGCCAGGGCCACATAGGCCATACTTTCTCTGCAGCAAGACATCCATGCTGGACTGCTCCATGGACACAACATGCTGACATGTAGTGTCAAGCTACTGGGACATTGCAGCACACAAGGCAAACCCTACACCCTATCCGACCTCTTGTCAGCATAATGCATTGCACAGTGTCACAGCACAGGGGATGCAGCAGTGCCAGGATAACGGTCACCATCTACAGGGCAAATGCAGTATGCAGACACAGCGTGTATACCTGTGCCCATCCCAGTCAAGATGCGAGAGCCAGTTGCCTTGGCAGCAGGCCATGGGAGTCTGATGCGCCTGCTCCTCAGGCCGGCCCACAGACAAGCTGGAAAAGGCGTTGCCCAGACTCCCAAGGCTTGGCCGTGGAATCAGGCTGCGCCGTTTCTGCATGCAACCACAAAGCCAATGTCACCTGCTCCCATTCTGGCATTGCGGAGTGGTAGCTCCCAGGTGACATCAATGGCCCTCAGCCTGACTGCTGGATGAGAAGTGTACTCCGGTGTGGCCACGTTCGACATGCAGTGTTGCAACACCTGCAGGTCTGCAAGAGACAGCAGCTGTGCTTTCCACTGAAACATACATCATGCTCAGGCCTGTGCTTTGCTGCTGTGCTGTTGGATGTGAAACAAGCCTACTGCCCAAATTGCCCAAATAGCAGGGAATTGAGGTGTGCAAAGCGAGTGTTGAAGATGATCATGGTATATGTCTCAGACACAGAGCAATGAAAAGATGCTGAAGCAATTTTGCTTTGGGGTGAACAAAATGGACAGGGTAGAGCTGATACTGCTCTCTTGCCAAGCAGCAGTTGCAAGCAGAGCTGGCTTGTGTGCAGTTGCAATGAGTGGTGGATGGCACAGGTTGACATGCAGCAGGCAGTCACCTGTTGGTCAGGGGAGCTAGCAGCTTGCAAGGGGGCATCATGGCTGTGAATAGTGCCCTGAATGGAATCCGGCCTCAGCAGAAGGGGGTTACTGGACCCCTCCACCTTGCCAAACTCCATCACGCAGCTCAGCCTGTTGCTGTGATCTGTGAACTTGGCAGTGCCCACACACTCCCCTCTGGGCATGGCGGTGTACACGATGCCTCGCATGATGTAGACCGGGTACTCCATGTCTATGCAGCCTCCATCTGCAAAGGTGAGGCGTCTGTACCCCTTGGCTGCCGTCTTGATGGCGTTGGTCTTGAAGGACACATCGGGCTGTGAGATGCCGTGGAACTCATACTTGCCCCCTGCACATGCAAGCGGCGCCTTACGCAACAGCCAGTGCACACTGTGCAAAGCCCTCATTTGCAGCAAACATAACGTCCTTGCTTGTATTTAGGGTATGTAGGAAACAAGAGAAAGCCGCGCCTTTTTTTATCACTGCAGCTGAAAGTCATGATAGGTACAGGTGTATGTATGCGCATGCCAAGCTGATTGGTACCTCCAGCTTGCAAGCATGATTCCGCTTTATATGCATGCAAGCTGCCTAGGCCGTCTATCTTGAGAGTACCTGCTCCAATCATGTGGAAAGCAGTAACAGGTGGATGATGGCTCATCTGCTCCATGAACATAGTTGTGCCATCGGACAGCTGTGCTTGCCATGTCTCCCCTAATATGGGGTTGAAGGGCTTGCGCCATGATTGGAAGACATGTTGCAGTCCAGCCACGAACCTGCATGGTCAGCAGAATGTGTCTTGAATACTTGTGGAGGTTAAGCTGATCCTGCTGCAGCAAAGAGCTGCAGGAACTGCCATGCAGGGCTGGAAGTATCATTGTACGCACTGCTCCATGTTGAGAGTGTTCTTTCTGGTCATGCTGCAGGCTACTACTGTTCATGCTGTATACAAGCCGCGTAAACAGTTGAAAGCCCATACCAGGTGATAACAAGCTTCATCCTTTGCACAGGGTCTACAGCGTCAGCAGCCTGAGCAATGAGCTTTGGGTACACCCAAACATCTGCCAGCTTCTCCAAATAGCTGCGTGGCTCAAACATCTTGACTGGCACTGAAAAGTTGACCAGATCAATGTGGCCTGTCAGCAACTTCTTGCCAGCCTGGGCATCAGATAGGAATATGTTGAAATTTCAAGTTTCAAGGAGGCTTAGGAGCCCTGTTGTCTGATATGATTTAGCTAGCCCTTACTTCTTTCATAAGCTGCATGACAGCAGCTCGCTGGGACTCCAACAACTGCTTGTCTACAAAGGCCAGTCCACCATCTACGTGAGCATCAGGATGCAAGAATGTCTGAACAGGGAGCGCCTGCGCGCACAGTTTGCACATGCATGAGCTTAGGTCAGAATTGGAGGGTGCAAGTCAACAACATCACTTCATGATGCGCTCCATCACATAGGCATGCCGGCCTTGTGTTGATGGCGATGAAATTTCTTGCTGCAACAGCCGACCGAAAGTTTGCAAAGAGAACAGATGGCTTATTGCTGCACTCCGGACCGACTTCACGTCAGAAAGAGCTGGGGTCACAATCGAGGTCAAGAACGTCGAGCAACGAACCTCCTCGGAAGCATCGTGAAAGTCGTCGTCGGTGGCCTCTGAAAAGCTTGACTGATTACTCACAGGTGGTGTCGACTTAGAAGAGCCCTTGAGCTTGCTCTTGAGGAAGCTAGCCATGTCGGCGCTATTGACCGATGACAGGCATGGTGAGTGAAGACCTAGCTCAACAGCCGAGCAGACGAGCGCATAAGATCGTCTCGATGGAAGTTTGCTGCAGCTGGATTCTTGGTTGACCTTTCCGAATTCCGTGAGGGAAATGTAGCAGAGACCTGTCTCAGCTCCCTGATGACTAACGGGACAGCTTGCATCAAAAACGCCTTGCTCCATGAAGCATCAAGTGATGCCGGCAGCTTTAGCAGAACAGTGTAATAATTCCAAATGTCATGTCACATATCTCGCCATCACCAACGACCGATCAAAACATGTTACTTCTTGATCGCAATTCTTATTCAAGAATCCCTTACCCAACTATACTAGTTGTGGTACCTTATTCAAGTTGCTGGACATGAAACACACCAAAACATCATGCAGGACAAGTTGCCCTCCTCATGCACCCCGTTTCGGCAACATGGAGCGTGTAATGTGTACCTGGCTCAGAACTGGCCCATGATGTCCAACGTCACGTACACACGCAGCCTGTGCATAACACTTGCGTGTCATACCAAGGCAGTATGCACTGTCTCATGTCAGTAACTATTGATTGTCATATAGTATCATATACACTGCTTTCTTGCCTAACACTTTAGCAGCCTACAATGTGCACCCAGAGCGTTCAGCGCCGACCTGCAAATTTAAAACTTGACTGCCTTCCAGCTGAGCATACTAGACTAGTCTGTAGCAGTGGACTTCAGAGGCAGTTGCCAACATATTGTACAGTTTGTATAAGAACAATGTTGCGCTAAGAAGGCAACGGAAAACACTCAAAGTCTTGTACCAGTACTTGTACACTACAACAGCAGGTGGGGACTGCCCCCAAGACTTCCAAACACATGCTACACTCAACTGGCTGTACTTCCCCACTCTGGGAACAACCAACAGTGATACTTCTTTGACACCAGGGGTACATGCCTAACAACAACCAGGGGGACATGCCTAACAACACAACTTTGCTGATGTACAAATCCAGCTATCAGCCACCAGTGCACTATTCCTCAATTGTCTCTTCATGCTCCGCTTTGAAGAAGAAGCTAGCAAGAGACTCACCCAGATCATACTGCTTTGCAAAATCCTCAGGGCTGAATTTAGCACGCGATTCTGGTGCCTTGACCTGCGTGCAAATAAAGTCTCATACACAGGCACTGCCGCATCTTCCACATGCGCAGCAGCATCAAATGTGACCTACAGACAAGTGACGACATAGATGTGCGACAGCTACTGCAATAATGCAGATACCTTGCTGCAATACTAACAGTCCCTTGTGGCTTCAGGCAAAGCACAGAAGGTAGGTACATACCTGGATGGTGTCCTGGCCTTGCCCATACAGCTTGAAGATATAGCGATGGAAGCCAGTGCCTGGGGGAGGTGCTGGAGGTGCATACTCAAAAACAGTTTGGCCATTGTCAATGCTGTCTTTAGGGATGTTGGTGACCAACCAGTGCACACTGCGCATCAGGCAAAGCTCCTTTGTACCAACTCCTTTTCAGCACTCACAGTATAGTTGCAGCTGCTTATTCTGCCGTCCCTCAGTCGTTGGCGATATGAAGCAAGACATGACTGTTTGTACGCTGTGCCTTGCATTTGTATGACCAGCATCTTTCTTGCTGTGGGCACACTGGGTGGTACAGTAGTCAGGTGGGCAGTCTGACCATTACTGGCCGCTCCTTGTACCAAGGGGACTTTTGCATCAGCTGCAAGCACTCATGTGGTGACGGCTAGAATGCTTTAGGACCACACTGCAGTGTAGAGTTTTGCCACTTTCAGCACTCAAAAGTATAGCCTCTGTGTTCCCAACCTTGGACAAATTTTGGCAGACACACAAAGGACAGCAATCGATAGGCTTACAAGTTTCTGTTCACCGGCTTCTTGGGAGATGGCACGTCTGGGTCAATCAGCATCAGAGTGTACGTCTCTGCTCCGTCGAAGTTGACTTCGGGCACTTCGCTGGCGTATGAAGGAGATAGCTCGGAGCCGTTGTTGACCGTGTGCCCTTTGTAGCTGATTTGCAGCGACATGGCACTGAACACGTCAGGCCTGCCACTGAGATGCTGCCCCCAAAATTGCTGCTGGGCAGGTGCACATAACCTGCCAATATGCACATGCCGTTTGGCTGAAGTCTGATCGTTAGTTGTTTTCACGTGTTGGAAGAATCCCGGCTGACGAAGCTTGGGTGCTCTTGCAATTGTACAGGCAGCAGTACAGTAAATTCACAGGCTAAAGCCGTGACAGCGCAAGTGCATGCATATCAGCCCATATATGCATGCTTGCATATGACCTGCTGCGTGGGCAAACAATCATGACCAGACAGCAAGGATTGCGAGAGCATACCCAGTTACAGCTGTAAGCAGAGCGACAAGCGCAGCATAACTCCATGTACAGCTCGTTGTAAATCCCATTTTCAGCGTGCGCCACAAGCAGTGTAGGATATCGCCAACGCTTTTGCCACCAACACAGCCAGGCGGATAAGCAAAGTTAGGCAGGCAGGTGACGCGCTCAAACCTAAGTCCCCATTGAAATCAGATATGGTCTTGCGCTGGCAATGCGAGATCACAAAGGTTGCCTCAGCAGTTTGACCATCATGCCAAAGGCTACCTTTAGATGCCCAAAACAATGGTACAGCTGACTCATGATCAGTTAAGACATATATATATACAGATATATATATATATATGTATCTCTCTGTCAAACAGCTGGGGGAATCTGTCTTCAAATCATTCCCTGAGGAGTTGTTAGCACAGAGCTTAAACAGCCACACAGGGACAATGACTACGCAATGAAATGGCACGGGACAAGATTCTCATCGATTACAACGTGAGCGCAAAAGGTCACAGAATTACCACACTTACATACTTCAACCACACATGAAAAAGGTCAGGGCCTGGTTGGTCTGGTGCCAGACAGCATTCGCTGAGCTTCCTCTGCAGCTTGTTGTAGCCAGTCTCTGCCCACCCGCAGTTTATGCTGATCTGTAGGTTGTCGATACAGGTATGCTGCTCGCCTCACAAAGCCAGCTAGAGGTCCCTGAAGCGTGAGGCCTTTGCCTGTGTCATCAGGCTGCAAAGTGCAAATCAGCATGACAAAGGCTTTGTGGTTGCAGTAAACATTGCACAGGCAGCGCTTGTTACATGTCCTGCCAGCCGACTTTGCATCAGATCAGTCAGCGTGCTCGTGTGCAGAGTCATCACATATGAGAGGTAAGTCTTGTAAACCCCTGGGCCTGGCAGGCTGTGTACCCTTGCAGGAAGAAGCGTCATGACCACATGTTGAACCAGCAAACTGACACCTTCATCAAAGCAAGTTGGCAGGCTCATCTACACTAGCACGCTTGTCTGCACTGCGCAATCTCAGGCACATATCTACATGCCCATCATTGCACTGCATGCTCATGTGACTCAACAGCATCAGTAACCATGACACACCTGATGCCAGCAGCACCAAGCAGGGAGCTCAAAGGGCCAGACTGCAGCCCACTGGCTAGTTGCCGAGAAACTGGCAGTGGTAATGTCACAGCCCCGTTCACCCGACCTGTACGCTTCACTCTGAGTCAGCATGAAAGCTGAAAATCCTGTTCCTTGCATCAGGACCCATATCCGCAACAGCAACAGCAGCAAGACCTTGTTGGTCATGCCAGCATAGCAATATGACAGGCAGCATGCAGCAAGTGAGGAGGAGTATGAAAAGGTGCAGGTGAACAGCAGTATGAAAGGCAAGGCACTGCTCGACACAGCAGTTTAACCACTCAGCAGAATACGATGTGCTGATTGATAGGCAACAATTTGTATGTGAAACGCAGCTGACCTAGTGACATCATGTCTCCCAGGTGCTGGTACTTGAAGGGCAGCAGGGGGCGGCCATTGATGGCTGACCACAAGTTCCAAGCCACATAATCTGCTTGCTGAAACGCAACCTGCACATTGCCAACAATTGGTAACAAAACATTGCCAGTTGTGTATGCACAATCATCTTGTGTTGCATCTGCCATATCATGGTGTTGTCTGCCAGGGGTGTTAGACTCAAGCCTGAAGTGCACTTGAACTACAAAGCAACTGAGTTTTGCTGCGAGCCACTCCTTTCTGTGAGGCTATAGTGTCCCAATGGCAGCGTCCACATACAGGACACATTCAGCATGCACTTTGCCAGCATGCAAAGCAGACATACACTGTTCCCAACACCTGCTGCAGTCCAACTTTGCAATGAAAACAAATGATCAGCTATTCATGCATCTCTGATAAGCATTGGACATGCGGACTCACCTGTGCTGTAGGTGGGATGTTTGCAGTCTCAGCTTCAATTTCAGAGCCTGCGACATCCCCTAAAGCAAACACACGCTGCTGCTTCAGCACCCGCAGATTCCTATCAGTCATCAGCGCCCCCTTCTGATTCGTTTCAAAGGGCAGCTTTAGTTTCCTGGCTGCATGACTGGCAGGAGAGCTGCCAGCTGTCCACAGCACCATGTCTGCCGGGATAGTGCTCTTTGCATTCCCAGGCAGCTTGATGTGCACTTGCTGCTTTGCTGAGCCTGGCGGGGTGGGGCGTGAGGTGCTGGCTTCTGCTGTTGTGGGTTGATGGTGCTCCTGGCGTATGCTGCTGACCTGCACACACCATGCTGACTCAGCCAGCTTGCCAAACATGTGGCAGCACTGTATGCAATATGCAATGAAATGTGAGTGCAATCCTACCGGGTCCCACATGCACAAAGTCTGCAGTTTGTGCACGTTTGCATAGCATCCAGTTCTGTTGATACTGGAGATATGACACAGGCAGAAGACAATGCCAAAGCCAGCGTTGCTCTGATGGTAAGGAATCAGGAGTGTGTGGACTACCTGAAAGGCTGGAATGCTCCAAAGCAGGTGCGCATGGCCATGGGTATAAACACAAGGAGCAGTGACATGGCTTGCTGTAGTTGCAGTCCACATGTATCACTCAAGGCTGGTGAGCACACAAGCAGGCAAGCAAGACGCAGTAGCTCACCATGGCATTGGTTAGAATGGTGACATGCAGATCTTGCAGCATCTTGCGTGCTGCTTTGACCTGACCTGGAGGCATCCCTTCCAAGATATCCCCTCCTACAGTTTACATTCAGCCTGTCACCAGCGGCTGAGCTGGACAGGACTGTAGCCAAAAAAGGGCTACAGTCACAAAGCATGCATAGCAGAAGACACCTTGTCCCAGAAGACGCAAAAGTTCCTAGGTGACCATCTGACTGAGCCAACCCACAATGCATGCACAGCATAGGTTCGGCTTTGATACAGCAATTTGCACTTGCCGCCACAGGAAGCGGCAGTGGATGCAGTGTACATTGTCAATGGAAACACTTGAAAATGTGCAAGGACATGAGGACCTGCAGAGACATACTGTACAGAATCAGCTGCCTGTCAGCCATGTGTTCATTTGGTAGCACCAGCAACATGGCTGGCATGCTTCACATCACAATGCATCTGCATGTAGGAGAGGTGGCACGCAGAGACCAGGGATGCTGCAGCTCAGACAGTGTGTTGCTTCTGTGAAGGACATGTGTGTGGACCTGCAGAGACGAGCTGCACTGCAGCCCGGCTGCCGAGGCGCTCTGCTACAGTACTGGCCAGCTCCACTCCGGCATAGC
>JAABVA010006196.1_pt1 | contig 10643 bp, 14 predicted proteins | sample 5560331 | NCBI WGS metagenome assembly JAABVA01 (sample SAMN12812661, study PRJNA571458) | rock metagenome | isolation source: Antarctica rocks | place: Antarctica: Victoria Land, Mt New Zealand sud | collected 2016-01-07 | reverse complement strand
CGGTCCAGCCGTTGCCGGACGGCGGGACGGTGAAGAAGGGCGGCGATCCGGTCGGCGAGTAGCAGGAGCACGGCGAAGTACAGGGCGCCCTCGGTGATGAACAGAGCGCCTAGAAGCAGGGACGTCAGCGCCACCGGGGGCCGCCGCAGGCACGAAGCCGGGTAGGAGGCTGACGAAGAAGACCCCTATCTTGGGATTGAGCAGGTTGGTCACCAGGCCGGCGCGGTACCCGCTGCCGAGCAGTCCCTGGTCGGGCTGCCCCTCGGCGGCACCGCGTGATCGCAGGGCCTTGACACCGAGCATCACCAGGTAGGTCGCGCCGACGATCTTGAGTACCTGGTACCCGAGCTAGCTGGCGCGCAGCAAGGCTGACAGGCCAACCGCGGCAGCCACCACCCAGATGGCCAGCCCGGTCAGCACCCCGGCCACGGTGGCGAGCCCGGCTCGCCGTCCACGTAACACGATCGCGCGCAGCACCAGCAGACTGTCCGGTCCCGGCGTCACCGCCAACACGGCAGCGGTCAGCACGAACGTCACCAACACACCGGTCGTCACGAGCACAATGATCACACGGCGGCAAGCAACGACGAGTCGGCGCCGCCGTCTCACGACCTCCAGGCGTCTCGGTAGCGGAAGGTCTACCGGGACGCTCGGCCTCCGGCGGAGGCTGTGCCTCCGAACCGTGCGCGAGATCGTCGTGGCAAGGCCGTATGGACAAGTTAGGCAATGGTGGTTTACTAACTGGGTCATGGTGCGCCCTCGGAACGTCTCGGACACCGAGCTGTTGCAGCGCATCGCGCATGGATTGAGCGATCAGCCCGGTTCCTGGAGCCTCGACGAGGCCGCCCAGGTGGCAAAGGTGCACCCGGCAACCCTGGTCAAGCGCTTCGGCTCGAAGCACGCGCTGCTAGTCGAGCTGAGTCGGCGCTGGAGCGCGGCCATTCCAGACGGGCCGCTGACCGACGACTGCCTCGCTGAGCTCCGGGCTTGGGTGGAGGGTGTCGCACGCCTACCGCAGGACCGGTCCGGGGGGGTGGCGGGGCTCGCGATGCTGCTTGAGGACCTCAAGAACGACGAGCTCAGCCGGCTGCTCGCAGCTGGCTGGGAGCGGCAGATCGCCTACCTGAGTGTCTTGATTGCAGGATCGGACGCCGTTGGCGAGTTGCCCCGGGCGCCTGAACCTGCCATCGCCGCGGCTCTACTCCTCGACGTCGTGAACGGTTCCTACCTCCGCGCCGCGGCTGACGCGGCTCCCTCGAGCAGCGTCTCCGTCCAGACGCTTCTCCTAACCCTCCTGGAGAGCTGGGCATGACCATCACCCGCACCTGGCAAGGACTCGTGTTCATCGCCTCCAGCCTCGACGGCTTTATCGCCCACCTCGACGGCGACATCGAGTGGCTCACAAATCCGCCAGCCGACCCCCACCACACGGCAGCAGGCTCGATCGGAGCGACCCCGCCCCCCGGCTACGAGGACTTCATGTCGACCATTGATCACCTCGTGATGGGTCGAGGCACCTACGAGAAGATCCTGACCTTCGGCAGCTGGCCCTACGACAAATCCACCATCGTTCTCAGCACCCACCTGCAGGATGGCGACGACGAACGCATCACCGTTGCCCGCAGCATCGAAGAGACAGCCGAGCTGCTCGCCACGCGTGGGGCTAGCAGCGTCTACGTCGACGGCGGCCAGGTCATTCAGAGCTTCCTCGAGCACGACCTGATCGACGTCATCACCCTCGCCCGGGCGCCAGTCCTCCTCGGCCAGGGCCTGCCCCTGTTCGGACGACTCAGCCGCGACGTCAGGCTCTCCCTAACCGGCACAAGTAACAGTGACACCGGCATGACTAGCAGCCGGTACCTCGTTCGGCGTTGACGTGTAGGACGGCGAAGTGGGATTAGTTGAACCGAGCCAGGCCAGGCGGTTGGCAAGGGTAACGATCCCCTGTCCTTCGAGCGAGGCCAACCTGCGGCTGTCGCACAAGCCGCCCCCCTGCGGGCACCGATCGACAAATGAGACAGGCGGCCAGGGGCTCAGCTCGTTTCGTTACCGAGACGGGCGACATACATCCTCCGATGCAGCGTCCATGCTCCGGAACCTAACAGGACAAGTCCGAGAAGGAGCCCGGTGAGGGAAGGACCAGCGGCAGTCTGATCCTCGACGCCGGTAGGGCCGTTGACCTGCCCGGATGTTCCGCCGCCGTGCCGCAAGCGGATCGGTCAGCGGGCCGAAGGCGGACTGACGGTGGTGAGGTCGTCGAGCAGGCGGTCGCGTCGTGCGGCTGGCAAGTTGGCCAGCAGTTCGGATTCCATAGCGCGGATAGCTCGCCGGCAGCGCACGTGCAGCGATCTGCCGGCCGGGGTGATCGTGATGATGTGGTTGCGCCGGTCGGCTGGAGCGGGGCTACGTCGCACCAGCTGCAACCCTTCGAGCCGGTCCAGATTGCCGATCAGCCGGGTCTTGTCACGGCCGGTCGTCCGCGCCAGTTCAGCCTGGGTGGGTGCGGCGGTGTCTACGAGGACGGTGAGAACGACGTAGTCCCACATCGACAGGTTGTGCGCGGCCAGGATCGGTTCCTCGCGCGTGCGTACCTGCACGAGCAGCCGGTTGAGCAAGGCGCCCAGGTCGGCCCGGTCCGCTCGCGTCGCCATAGATCTCCTCGGTTGACATGCCGTCTACATGTGTATACGGTAGGCGCGTGTTTACTGATTTTAGAGTGTCGGCAGTCACGTCGTACGCGAGCCGACCACTCTCGCGAACGGTGACGGGTGCCATCGAGTCGGAGATGTCCACGGCCGAAGTCCTCGCCGTGCTCGCCGACGTCTCCCGATTGCCCGTCTGGGCGCCAGGTTTCGCCGACCAAGTCACCGGCGACGCCACCGCCGGCTGGCAGGTCAGCAAGAACGGTCACCGCTTCGAGCTGCATGTGCAGGTCAACGAGCGGGCCGCCACCGTCGATTACCTCCGCCAGCTCACGTCCGGACACTATGGCGGGGCCTACCTGCGCTCGACGCCGCGGCCGGGAGGCGGCAGTGTCACCACGATGACGATGCCCGTGCCGCCCAACGAGCACCCGGTCGACAGGGCCGCGGTACTCGACTCCGAACTGGGCAACCTAGCTCGCCTGCTCGGCACTCTTGCACCGGCAGGACCGGCGATCCATGAGTGAGAATTCTCGGCACATCAGCACCAGGATCGACCGCCCTGGCAGCGAGGTGTACGGGCTTCGCCGCGGACCCGGCCAACCTACCGAAATGGGCGAGTGGCCTTGGGACCTCGGTCGAGCTCGTCGACGGACAGTGGATCGCCGAATCTCCGATGGGCCGCGTCTCGCTCGCCTTCGCGCCGCCCAACGAATACGGCATCCTCGATCACTAGGTCACACTGCCGGCCCCGCGGGGGCCGGCGCGGCGCAGCTCCTCGGTCAGCGCGTGCAGCCGGTCAGTTCGGTTCACAGCAGAAAGGGTGACAGAGACGGTGACAGGCTGCTGTCACCGGCCGGTGCGCAGGCTGGTCGTATGACCGACATCGCGTTCTTCCACTCCAGCCTCGGCGTCCGTCCCGGGATCATCGACGCCGCTGACCGTCTGCGCGGTGCTGGGCACAGGGTGCTTGTCGTCGACCAGTACGACGGCCAGGTATTCGACGACTATGACCAGGCGGACCGGTTCGTCGAACAGGTCGGCTTCCCCGAGCTGATGCGCCGAGCTGTGGAGGCGGTGCAGGACCTGCCGGACGGGTTTTTCGCCGCCGGGTTCTCCAACGGCGGCGGCATGGCGGAGTACACCGCTACCCAGCGGGCCTGCAGCGGCGTCCTGCTGCTCTCCGGCGCGCTGCCGGTGCAGATGCTCGGCGCAGCCGCCTGGCCAACGGGGGTGCCCGCGCAGATCCACTACACCCAGCACGACCCCTGCCGACGGCAAGAATGGATCGACACCCTCGTCGCCAGCGTCCGCGCCGCCAGCGCCTCAGCACAGGTCTTCGACTACCCCGGCTCAGGCCACCTGTTCACCGACCCCAGCATCCCCGGCGAGTACGACGAGCAAGCCGCCGCCCTGCTCTGGCACCGCGCGCTGGCCTTCTGCCGCTCGCCGCACGACTGACCTTCAAAGCAGCACACCGGGGCGTTCCGTTGGAGGAAGTGCTCATCGCTGCACGCGGTCGACGAAGGCGTCGATGAGCTGGTGGGCGAGCTGCGCCGTGTCGGCGCCGGGGGTGGGGCTGACGACTGTCAGGGCCTGGTCGCGGATGAGTGCGACCAGGCCGTGCACGAAGGCCCAGGCCAGTAGGGCCAGTTCGCCTGCGCCCGGGCCAGGTGGACCGGGCAGGGCGCCGGCGGTGTCGGAGGCGGCGTTGTGCAGCAGGCCGAAGGCGCTCTGTTGCGCTCGGCGCAGGTTCGGGTCGTCGCGGTGGAGCAGTTCGGGTCGGAACATGAGCTCGAACAGCGCTGGCTCCCTCAACCCGCGGTCGAGGTAGGCGCGCCCGAGGGCGGCCACCTGGTCCGGCGGTGGGGCGGGAGCGGCTGACCCGGCGTGCTGGAGTTCGGTGGACAGCCGCTGGAAACCTTCGGTGGCGAGGGCGGTGAGCAGGCCGGCGCGGCCACCGAAGTGGTGCTTGGGCGCTGCGTGCGACACCCCGGCGCGTCGGGCGATGGCGCGAAGGCTGATCCCGCTGGTGCCGACCAGGGCCAGTTCCTCCCGGGCCGCGGCGAGCAGCCTTGCCCGGACGCCACCTCGGGCGGCCGAACCGGTGCCGGCGGCTGTGCCGCTGGGGTCAGGAAGTGCCCGGCTCATGCGTCGCAGTCTGCCTCCTGCTTGACACTGCCAACAGAGCCCGCCAGATTGACACTGTCAGTCAGCAGTGCGGGCCGGGAGCTGGTCAGCGCCCACCTGGAAGGTTGTTCCGATTCGCCACACCCCAGCGCGTCCCAGCCCCGCCGTCCCCGCCGCGGCGTGGGGCCCGCTGCTGGTGCTTGCCTCAGCGGTAGCGGCGGTGCTGCTGGCGCTGAGCGCTCGCTACGGCTACCACCGCGACGAGCTGTACTTCCTGGCGTCGGGCCGGCACCTGGCCTGGGGCTATCCCGACCAGCCGCCGCTTACCCCGCTGCTGGCCCGGCTCGCCTCGGCGGCAGCCGGCGACTCGCTCGTCGCGCTGCGGGCGCCGTCTGCGGTGGCGGCGTTCCTGGTGGTGCTGCTGACCGGTCTGCTCGCCCGCGAGCTGGGGGGTGGCCGGGCGGCCCAGGTGCTGGCCGCCGGGTGCATGGCTGCCTCACCCGTGCTGCTGGTCGAGACCCACCTGCTGAGCACCTCGACCTTTGACCTGCTGGTCTGGACCGCGCTGACGCTGCTGGTCGTGCGGGTGCTGCGGACCGGGCAGCAGCGGCTGTGGCTGCTGGCTGGTCTGCTCGCCGGAGTCGGGCTGCTCAACAAGACCCTGGTGGTCTTCCTACTCGCCGGGATCGCCGCCGGCCTGGCGCTCGGCGGCCCCCGTGCCGTGCTGCGCAGCCGCTGGCTGTGCGGCGGGGCGGTGATCGCGCTGCTGCTGTGGGCGCCGAACCTGGCCTGGCAGGCCCAGCACGGCTGGCCGCAGCTGGCCATCTCTCGCTCGATCGCCGCAGGCGGATCGGGCACCTCGGCGTCGCGTTGGATGATCCTCCCGTTCCAGCTGGTGCTGGTCGGGCCGGCCCTGGTGCCGGTCTGGGCGGCTGGGCTGCTGCGGCTGCTCCGCGACCCGGCACTGCGCTGGGCCCGCTGCCTGGCGTGGGCCTACGTCCTGCTGCTCGCCGTGTTCCTGACAACCGGTGGCAAGCCGTACTACCTCGGCGGGCTCTACCCGGCGCTGTTGGCCGCCGGTGCCGCCCCGGTCACCGACTGGGCGGCTCGGCAGGCCGGACGGGCCCGCGCCCTCGGGGTGACCGTCGCCGGCAGCGCGGCGATCGCAGCGGTGCTGATGCTGCCGGTGCTGCCCGTGCGGTGGCTGCAGCACACCCCGGTCACCGCCATCAACTACGACGCCGGCGAGACCATCGGCTGGCCCCGCTTCGCCGCCACGCTGGCCCTCGCCTACCGCGCCCTGCCCCAGGCGGACCGGCGGCGGGCGGTGATCCTGGCCCGCAACTACGGCGAGGCCGGCGCCGCCGACCGCTACGGCCCCGGGCTGGGGCTGCCCGCCGTCTACAGCGGCCATAACGCCTACGCGGAGTGGGGACCGCCGCCGGCCGGCAGCGGCCCGGTACTGGCGGTCGGCATCAACCCCCAGCAGCTGCGCCGGCTGTTCGACTCGGTGCACGCCGTTGACCGAATCGACAACCGGGAGCACATCGACAACGACGAGCAGGGCCGCACCGTCTGGCTGTGCCGCGGCCAGCGAAGCTCCTGGGCCGACACCTGGCCCCAACTCCGCCGCCTCGGCTAGATACATACGAAGCCCAACTCGCTGCGAGGTCATGGCTACCAATCGTGGGGCACGGCTCGGCGGCCGCTCACGGCCCCGGGATCGCACGCCTACTGCACAGCAGCGCGTGCAGCGGCCGCTTCGCGTCCGCAGACAATCCTGCTACCTGCTACCTGCTACCTGCTACCAGCTAGCCGTTGCCGTTGCGGCCTCGGCGCAAAGCACTGATCGTTCGCCTGTCGGCGATGGGTGGCCGCCACCATGGCGACTGCCCGACCATGGCTCCGGTGGCCCTTTCCCGGCGCACGAGGCGCAGGCAGTAGGCGGCGATCCCCAGGTTGAGGCCGGCCCTGGCTGTCATCCACTGCCATCGCAGGCGACCGGCGAGAGAGGGGGCGAACACCAGGGCCATCCCGATGGCCAAGGTGATCAGCCCGACGCTGGTGGCCGAGCGCCGCGCGGTGTCTGGGTCCACCTGTTGGCCCTGCTATCAGGCGCCCGGAGTGAGCAGTCGCCGGCTCTAGACGGTCGCCCACCGACGGCCCGCGGAGGGCCCGGGCCTGTCAGGCGCTGATCAGTCCGACCGGATACCGGCGGGCGATGGCGAGGCGGTTGAGCGCGTCCATGACGATGCTCAGCCACGAGACCGCTGTGATCTGGACCGCGGGCAGATGGGCAGATGCCTCCGCATATTAGGTCTCGTCAGGAACTTGCCCGTCGCCGACCCGAGTGATGACCGCGCTGAGGGCCGGCGCCGTCCGCTCCTGCGGCGTGACGTTATGTGGACTCGCGCCAAACCTGGCAGGACTGCGAGTCGGTCCGGGCTCTCTCCGCGCTGCAACGCGTCCCGCGTGTGCACCTGCAGGCAGAACGCGCAGCCATTCAGCTACGAGGCGGATCTTCAGCAGCTCGTGTGCGCGGGCTCCGGCCCGCCTCCGCAGCCTGCTCGAGCACCTTACGGCTGAGCGTCAACAGGCTCTTGCACGCGGCGGGGGCCGGCTTGCTCAGGTTCACGCGCTCGAGGTCACTCACACGACCAACCAAGCGGCGGCACCCCGCAACGACCGGTCGCCGGTCGCCTCCGCGGAATCGGGCACCACCGCATCTACTGGGGCTGGTTCGGGACTCCGCTCCTGGGCCGCGCTCACCAGTGACGATTAAGCCTCGATCCACCGACGATCTTGTGGATGAAAGATCGTTTGGTGTGAGGCGCGGATCGTCGGTTTGGGACGCGGTTGAGTACCCGACCTGCTCGTCGGGGTTCTCCTTCTCCGGGTAGGGGCGCGTCGCCGGGGTCAGGTCGTGCTGGCCGCGGGTGGTCCGCAGACGCGGGTGAACAGTTCGGTCCAGGCGGTCTGCCAGGGCCAGCCGGTCGGCAGGTGCCGGACGAGCCGTCGGGCCGAGGAAGCGATCCGAGCTGGGACGTGCACGAGCTGGCGCCCGAATCGTGCCGGTGGTCGCCGTGGCGTGCCGGCCTCCGGTGAGGGTGCCGGCACGATCCGCAGCCAGCTCATCACCGTCCCTGGCCGCCTGGCCCGCTCCGCACGCCGGCTGACCCTGCACCTGCCGGCCGGCTGGGCCTGGCACAAGGCGTGGCAGCAGCTCGCCACCGGGGCCAACAGCCCACCGCTACACCTAGCCGACCCACCCGTCAGACAGGACCAACCGGAGAACATGCAGACTGACCAGTCGGCGCCGTCCGGCCACCCCGCACGCCATGATGCAGCCGGCAGCACAACCACACCCTCAACATGATCACCGGAGGTCGGAGGATCCTGGGCAAAGCCCGCGACGCAGGTCCTACTGCATCTACAGCACGGCCCTCCAATCGGGCTCTTCGCGGTGAAAGGTGATTGATCTTGGTGGGCGTGTCGTAGCGGGCTGTGAGGCTCGCGGCCTCCTCACTGTGGTCGGTGTCGAATCACCCAGCCCCGGAGGGCCGCGAGCATGGAGCAGGCTACGTCGCTGTTGTACGACCTGGACGGATTCACCGTTGCTGGGGTCACCGTCAACCCGTTGGGATCCGGGTGCTGGTCCTGGAGTGTGTGCAGGTGCAGGGCTGCCCGGACTGCGGGACGGTCACCGACCGGGTGCACTCCCGGCGGATGATGGCTGTGCGGGATCTGCCGTTCGGGCGGCCGTGGCTGGTGCGCTGGGACAAGCGCCGGCTGTTCTGCGACGTGCGCCGGCTGTTCTGCGACGTGCGCCGCTGCCCGCGACGCACGTTCGTCGAACGCAGCACGCAGATGGGGCCGCGGCAGCGGCTGACCGGCCGGCTACGACCTGCGCTCGAGCGAGCGGTGTCAGCCTCGGGGCGGGCCGCCAGTGACGTCGCCCGCGAGTACGCGGTGTCGTGGTGGAGCGTCAACCACGCGCTGGTCGTCGTTGCGGCCGGGGTCTGCGGCCCGGCGCCGGCCGGGGTGCGGATGCTAGGGGTCGATGAGACCCGGGCCAGGTCAGTGCGTTGGCTGCTGTCGGAGGCGGGGTGGCGCCGGTCCGACCCGTGGATGACCAGCTTCGTCGACCTCGACCCGACCCATCCCGGTGGGCTGCTCGGCCTGGCACCGGGCCGGTCGGGAGCATCGGTCCGCGGGCTGGCTGGGGTTGCAGAGCCAGGCGTTCCGGGACGGGATCGAGGTCGTCGCGATCGACCCGTCGGCACCGTTCGCCCGGGCGTTGCGTGAACTGCTGCCGAACGCGGGCGATGGTCGTGGACCACTGGCACCTGCATCGCCTGGCCAATCTGATGCTCACCGAGGTGCGGCAGCGGGTCACCCGCGACCAGCTTGGTCACCGGGGCCGCAACGCCGACGATGTGTGGGCCTACCGCCGGCTGCTGCTGCGCGCAGGTGAGCGGCTCTCCGCGCGACAGAAGCGGCGGCTGCATCACACCTTCCGTCATCACGACCCCACCCGCGAGATCATTGACGCCTGGGCCGGCAGACAGGAGCTGCTGCGTCACCTGCTCGCGCAGATCGACGGCGGCGCCCGTCCTTATGAGATCCGCGAACGCCTTGACCTGTTCTACAGCCACGCCGCCCGCGCCGGCATCAGCGAGCTGACCCGGCTCGCGACCACCATCGAGACCTGGTGGCCCGCGGTCGAGGCGTTCCTGCAGCTGCGGGTCACCAACGCCCGGACCGAGGGCTACAACACCAACATCAAACTCATCAAGCGAACCGCCCGCGGGTTTCGCAGCCAGGCCAACTACCAACGCCGTATTCTGCTCGCCAACGCGGCAGCCGCCGCGTGACCAACCCTCTCGGAACCGTCAAGTTCACGCTTCACCGCGAAGAGCCTCCAATCGGGCGTCACCTCCGCCCCGGTTCTGCGCCGCCGCGCGCCTAGCAATGCACGCCGAGAGCGCCTGGAGCTCTACAGTCATTCGAACAGTTGTTCGGCACACGGGAGAGAGATGAATACAGCAAGCGCCTCAAGCTGGCAGCGCGCAAGAACACACGCGAGCGTAGCCCGTCAGATCAAAGATCAGCGACGCAGCTACGCCCGAGCCGTGCTGCGTGCCTTGGCCCGCACTCAGCAAGACCGGCCCGCCGCGCAGGTTCAACGCGTCTTGCGCGAGACACTCACCCCGCTGGGGGTGCGCCTGCCGGCCGCTACCCTGCAGCAACTCGCCTCCGACATCGCAGCTGGGCGACCCGTCGAACTGACCTAGCGGCCAGCGCCGTCAGGAGGAATGACTAGCACGACTTCGACTTACTCGACAGGCAACCGGACAGCGCTGGACCCGACTACCAGCAGATTGCGTACGGGTACCGGCGGATACGCAGGGGGACCGCTAGCGGCGCTCCCAGAGCTACTTGAGCGTCAAAAAACTTTGCGATCTTCTTCAGCATCGCGCCTCCTCGACAGGTCAACGGCGGTACGCCCGGCGGCAGGTGGAGGAAGGGGAGAGCGTGTGCGTGTCTCCTTACGCGCTCTCAGGTGCTTGCGTCCCCGCCGGGCGTCCGCCTGCGGCTGCCCCGCCCGCCGGTCGGAGCCACCTGTGTGGATCACTCCAGTCGCGTTCAAGCCGCACCAGCTGAGTGCAGTGTCGTTCCATGGACGAGAAATGGACGAACCGGCCGGTAACTTGGGCCCCAACTAAGGATCACGCCACTGACGTGCGACTTCGCGGTGGGCCGTCGGGGGATCGAACCCCGAACCCGCGGATTAAAAGGGAGTACGTCTCCCGTCCGGCGCCGTCCGCCTAGTACCGGCCAGGCCCGTGACGTGCGGGTTCGTCACGACAG